>VFQN01007123.1_pt1 | contig 12214 bp, 11 predicted proteins | sample 3512371 | NCBI WGS metagenome assembly VFQN01 (sample SAMN10412370, study PRJNA504923) | tailings metagenome | isolation source: Replicate 2 from Balatoc abandoned mine | place: Philippines: Itogon, Benguet | collected 2017-08-28
ATTAAGCCGCTTAAGTTCTATTTTTCCTCTAAAAAATATAACAACTCCTTTTGAGTCAGTGATAAAAGTTACACAAGGATTGAAACGTTTTTCGGTGGCAAAATAAATTCGATTTTGATCTAATTTAGCCCCGACTGGATAAAATATCTTCTTGTAGGCATAAGGGCAAGGTTTTGGGCTTAGAATCCGGCTTTGATGTAGGCCCAGCCATCTTCTTGCTTAAGGACGAGTTCGGCAATTCCGACAGGTACAAAGCGAGCTTGCGGTAAAATCTGATCTTTGGAAAGTTTCTGTTGCTTGAGGGTATTTTCACAAACGGCAAACTCCACTCCTTTGTCTTTTAGAGATTGTATTTCGGGTTGGAAAGTGCTTTGGTCTTTGCGCATAAAACTCACCCCTTTATTGTGAACCACTACTTCGATTTGGGCGGTAGGCCAATAGTTCAAAACATTAGAAATTTGGCGAGTGAGCGCGCGATATACGGCCGTATCAGGGCTAGAAAGCTGAAATACAAGGTGGTGGATAGGTTCTTTTTTATTTTTCTTGTTTTGGGCAAAACTGTTACCAATCAAGACAAAAACGAAAAGAAATGAAAGTAATAATTTGATTTTCATGATAAGAAAGATGTTTAAAGCTTGGCCAATTTAGAATGAGCTACTTTCAATCCTTTGTGCTTTTCTTTCCACGCTTTGATAGGTTGATAAGGACCATATTTATGTTGTTTTTCGGAAAATGAATCAGCATAAGGGCCAAAGGGATGGTCAAAAGGCTTGCCTGCCAAATTGGGCCAATCTTGGCTAAGGTCTTTGGTGGGGTGCGGCATAGAATTGACAAAAGCTGCTACGTCCCAGGCTTCTTCGTCGGAGAGCTGAGGGTTTTGGTAAGTAGCACCCAAAGGCATATTGTATTTTACATAACCGGCAAAATTGGAGATACGGTAAAGTCCAGCGCCAATGTTGTAGCTGTTTTTGCCCCACAAAGGGGGAAATGAGTAGCTCTTCCCGTCGGCAGCCAATACTCCTTCCCCTTGCGCTTGGTGACAACTTTGGCATTTTTGCTCATATACTATTTTGCCTTTATCGGGGTCGGCGGCGCGGTTGAGGAGTTTTAACTTGAAGATACCCGAGCCTTTGGGCGCGGTTTTGGGGGCGACTCCCGTACCCAGCCATTCGATATAGGTGATGATCGCTTGCATTTCGCGCGAGGTGGAATCTAGTGCTTTTCCGTTGAGACTTCTTTCAAAACAATCGTTTACTCGTTTGATTTTATCCTCAATCCCACCTGAGCGTTCTCTAAATTTTGGATAAGTACTTTCAACGGCAAAATAATTGTTGCCCCAAGGCTGCGTGCCTGCATTGAGGTGGCAGTTTTGGCAATTCATGCCGTTTGATACATGCCTCACACTACCTTTGGGACCCAAGTAAGTAGCGGTATGGGCGATGAGCTCTTTGCCATATTTGACTAGCTGTTGTTTTTCTGTACTCAGCTGAGACATTCGCCAATCGGCCGGGGCTATCCATAGACCTGTAAAATTTGAATCGGGCTTGGTATAGGGTTTCTGGACTAAGGCAGGCTCTTCAGTAGGCAGGCTAGGCGTGCCAAAAAAAAGAATCGAAACCAATAAAAAAAAGATGGCTACAGCTCCTAAAAGAAGTCTTATGAGCAGGCGTAGAGCCGTAAAAAGTTTTTTTTCGGTCGAGTCGTTAGGTTCTTGCTGAATCATATCGTTGATGAAAACGAATGGGTGGTGGTGATGTAGCAACAAAAGTAAATCTCAGGAATTACCGAGATAGTGATAATTGTCACACAGGTGAGGAAAAAATTGTATAAATCAAATAAAAGAAGCGGCTTTGGACTTATTGATAGATTTTGTTGCCTTTGGTAAGCCATACGCCCCATGTTTTGCTGTAGGCATGAACATCGTCGGTTTTGCCTTTTTCATTGACTACTTCACCGCCTTGGTTTTTCCATTCAAAAATCCCTCCGTAGAGGTTTTTGACATTGGTAAATCCTTGTTTAATAAGCTTTTCAGTTACTTTTTCGCTTCGATATCCCACCGAGCAGTACACTACTATTGGCTGATTTTTGGGGGTATGAGTCAGAGGTGATAAATCTAGCTGATCATAGCCTACCCAAACTGAATTGGGCAGATGACTCACTTCATATTCGCGTTTTTCGCGGGCATCTACCCACACAATTTTTTCTTTGGTATGAGCCAATTGCTGCACATCTACCTCTGGCACAGAGTGTGACAACAACGTCCGCAGAAGAAGATTATAGGGTCCACTACTTACTTTGGGAGATTGGGCGGAAGTTTTACCAAATAGCATGATACAGAATGAAAAAATCAAGATGAGAGATTTCATTTTTTGAGAGAAGTAATGGGATACCCTGCTCTTTGCCAAGCATTGATACCCCCGTCGAGATTATAGATTTTTTTGAACCCTTTTTTTTGCATCAATTGAACAGCCGAACCACTACGACCTCCTATGGCACAATATACAAAGATAGGCTTTGATTTGTCTAATTGCTCAAGTTGATGCTCAAAATGAGGATTACTATAATCGATTTGGGTGGCTCCCGCAATCACTCCTTGGGCGACTTCACCATTTGTACGAACATCAAGAACGATTTTGTTGGGGGTTTGGGTCATTATTTTTTTAAATGCGCTGGCATTTAGGTTTTGCGTGGTTTGCGCTTGAGAACAAGCCCAGCCGCTGACAACGAATACAACTAAGATAATAAGATTTTTCATGACATGAATGGGAAATATGCGTGAGTTGATCGCTTAATTAATCAGTTTTGGTGGCTATCATTCGTACTACGTGAGCTTTGCCTTGGTGGTAAGGGCCTTCGTCGAGTTCGACGATGCGGTCTTCGAGCATCAAAATGTTGAGGTCTTTAAATTCCATTTCCAAATCTTCAAGAGTCAACAGCATATTCTTTTCTTTGGGGCCACCTGATGAATAATATAGCTGATTGGGGTGGAATGCCTCCAACAACACATAGCCCGATTTTTTGAGCATGCTTGGAAGTTTTTGGTGAAACGTTTTTCTAAGAGTCGGCGGAAAGTGAGCAAAAAACAACCCTATTGCATCATAAGCGACTCCATTAGATTCAAATTTGGCTACATCTTGAACTGTATAATTGAGCGTGACGTCGTAGCGTTCGGCCAATTGGAAAGTTTTTAGCATAGCTTGCATACTAAAATCAAAAGCCGTGACCTGCCAACCTTTGCGGGCAGCGTATACAGCATTACGACCTTCTCCTTCGGCGGGTAAGAGGAGTTTGCCAGGGGGAATTTTGTTAATATGCTCTTGGAAAAATTCGTTGGGGCGTGTTCCGTAAGCGAAAGTAGGCTCTTGATAGCGGTTTTCCCAAAATTCTTTCATGCGAAGTGGAGGTTGTTTAAAAAGGTGTTTTGAAATTTTGAATGAGAGAGATTTTATTAAAACCAAACTCCCCAAGTAAAATAAACTGGGGAGTTTTTGTTCTTAATCATCTTAACTAACAAGCTGCCTCTTCTACCATTTCTGTCACCAGTAGATTGCCTTTGTTGACCCATTCATTGATACCAGCCGAATAATTTTTGATGTTTTTGAAGCCGTTTTTGCGAAGCAGCGAGTACCCAATCGCCGCACGGTCGCCGCCCTGACAATGAATCACGAGCTGTTTGTCGCGGCTTATTTTGTCGAGGTTGGCGGGGATGGTTCCCACAAATACATTGTCGGCGCCTTCTATGTGCCCGCTGTTATACTCAGCCACACCCCGTAAATCTACAATTTGGACATCTTCGCGGCCTATATAGGATTTGAACTCTTCTATATCTATCCACTCGTTTTTTTCTAATTCTATGCCTAGTAAATTGACATCCGTAATATACCCCAGCACGTTGTCTAGGCCGATACGCATGAGTTTGCGAGTGAGGTCTTCGATTTGTGAATCACTAGCTACCAGCATAAAAGGCTCTTCATAATCGATAAGCCACCCCATCCAAGTAGCAAAGGCGTTGTTGCCTTGAATGTTGAGGCTATTCGGTACAAAACCTTTTACAAACTCGGCCTTATTGCGAGTGTCAATTAGTTTAATACCTTGAGCCATTGCTTCTTTGACTGCCTCAGGTGTGAGTTTTTGCTGCTGAGGCACTGACGTAAGCAGCGGGCGGTCTATTTTGTTGAGTTTTTTCATCATTGCAAAATACTTGGGAGGCTCGGGCTGGTCGGCCAACAAATATTTTACAAAACCTTCTTGGTCTTCGTCATATTGGAAAGCCCAGTTGCGTATTTTCTCATAGCCTACTGTGGTGCTTGGTACGGCTCCTAGTGCTTTACCACAAGCTGAGCCAGCACCGTGTCCAGGCCAAACCTGAACGTAATCGGGGAGGTTTGCGAAAAGCGCTAGTGATTGATACATTTGTAAAGCTCCTTTGTCTTGGGTGCCTTTGAGACCAGCGGCTTTTTCGAGCAAATCAGGCCGCCCAATATCACCTACAAACACGAAGTCGCCCGTAAACAACATAACAGGCATTAAGGAAGCGGGCTTATCAGTGAGCAGAAAGCTGATACTTTCGGGGGTATGTCCGGGAGTGTGAAGTACTTCGAGCGTTAGGTTCCCCACTTTAATGATACTACCGTGTTTAAGCCCAATGTGCTCAAACTCATATCTCCAATCTTCTCCACCTTCGTCGGAAAGGTACATTTGAGCACCAGTAAGGGCGGCCAATTCTCTCGAACCCGACAAAAAATCGGCATGAATATGAGTCTCAGTGATATGAGTGATTCGGAGGCTATTTTGTTTTGCTATTTCAAGGTAAGTATCTACATCTCTTTTGGGGTCAATTACGATGGCTTCGCCGGTTTTTTGGCAGCCTACCAGATAGCTGGCTTGGGCCAAAGTTTTGTCATATATGTGTTGAAAGAACATGGGTGTTTGGATGTTTAGTTGCTAATTTGATGAAACAAAGCTAGGTACTATATGTCCTCCAGTCTGTAACATTTATTACAGAGGAGGGATTTTATGTGGTTATTTAAAGAAAATTTCTTTGGTGATGATATACACTCCCATCAGAAGCACAAACCAGCCAAAAGCTTTTTTGAGCTTATCGCCCGCAATAAACTTGGATAGGTAACTTCCTACGAAAATCCCTACTACTGACAATGCCGTAAACTCCATCAGAAATGGCCAATCCACGGCAACATTGGAAAGATCACCGATAAACCCAATGAGTGATTTGGCGGCAATGATAAGTAGGGAAGTACCTACGGCCATTTTCATAGGAAGACGCGCCAACAGCACCAAGGCTGGAATAATCAAAAATCCACCTCCCGCGCCCACTATACCCGTCAGCACTCCCACTACGGCACCTTCGACGGCAATTAGGGGATAGTTGAATTTAATTTCCCCCGTATTTTGGCTGTTAGTAGCTTTTTTGTCTTTAATCATCGAATAAGAAGCTGCTAACATCACGAGCGCAAAAAATATCATGATACCGATATTTTTGGTGATTTCGAAGCCTCCTATGCTAAACAATGAATCCGGAATGGCAGGTACGAGATATTTGCGTGTCAAAAATACCGTGGTGAAAGAAGGTAGTGCAAACACCAACGCTGCTTTATAATTGACGAGTCCTTTGCGCATAAAATTGAAAGAACCTACCAAAGATGTGGTGCCTACTACAAAAAGAGAATAGGCGGTAGACAAGACGGGATTGATACCCAATAAGTACACCAATACAGGTAACGTAAGAATGCTTCCACCTCCGCCGATGAGTCCTAAACTGACACCTATAAGAATGGATGCTGAAAAACCGAAAACTTCTGTAGAATTCATGGTTGCGAGCGAAAATTGTTGTGTTGTAGTGATTTAACACTGCAAAAGTAGGCTCGCTAAAAAGGCTATTCCGTGATAATTGTTACATAGCAGAAGATTTTAAAAAGGAAGGGTAAGCGTGGATATAATAGCCTTTGGGCGGTTGTTGTTTTTTCTTGAAAAAATAAAAATTTATCTCTTACAGCTCTCCAGTAGTACTTTTACTCTATTAGGAATCCAGAAACTTTAGTCAAATTTGGAAGGTCTCACCTAGTCGCGTATCTTTACGGGATACATAATATATACCAAATGCCAATTTTGTTCTTCCCTTTGTGTCTTTGAGTAATGGGCGCAATAGAAGCATAAAATCGTTATGCTTTAGATAAAAACTCGTCATTTCTCATGATTCTCATAGTTGATGATAGGCCAGAAAACATACTACCGCTAAAGAAAATACTTGAATTGCATAGCTTTAAAACTGATACGGCGGAGTCAGGAGAAGAAGCTTTAAAAAAAGTACTCAACCACAACTACTCGGTTATTATTTTAGATGTACAAATGCCTGATATGGATGGTTTTGAAGTGGCCAATGCCATCGCGGGTTTTAGCAAAGCAAAAGATACGTCTATTATATTCTTATCGGCAGTTAATACCGACAAAAAATTTATCACCAAGGGATATACCTCGGGTGGGGTCGATTATCTAACCAAGCCCGTAGACCCCGATATTTTGTTGTTGAAAGTCAAAAACTTTAATAAGCTTTATGAGCAACAGCAAGAACTGCGAGCCATCCAAAAATCACTTCAAAAAGAAGTCGAAGTACGAAAACAAGCGCAAGAGGAATTAGTAAAAAGCATGGAAGAGTTGCGTTTGGTGCTCTCCTCGCTTCCTCAAATGGCATTTACGGTGACTACGGATGGAGGTTTGGAATATGTAAATGAACATTGGTTTTTGTATTCACGAGATCCCAATACTTTTCCAGAATTACACCCTGATGACCGAACTTGTGACGATTGGGCCAAACATTTTGAGAAAGGGATTGCTTTCTCTTGCGAAACACGCTTACGGCTACTTGATACAGGAGAGTATCGTTATCACTTATTGAGGATTTTACCTATCAAACAGCAAGATACGATTGTAAGATGGGTAGGAACCTTTACGGATATCCACCCCCAGAAAATCGCGGCAGAGCTACTGGAAGAAGAAGTACTTCTGAGGACTAAAGAGTTGAGAATTAAAAATTTAGAGCTGGAGCGGACTAACCACGAGTTGCAACAGTTTGCTTGGGTAGTATCGCATGACTTGAAGGAGCCTCTAAGAAAAATTCAAATTTTCAATGGCATCATCAAAGAGCGTTTCTTGAAAGACAACGCCGAAGCTGGCTCTTATCTGGAGCGTTCGATAAAAGCCTCTGACCGTATGTCGAGGCTTATCAATGATGTATTGGAATATTCTCAATTATCGGCGGAGGCACTCTTTCAACCTACTAATCTCAACGCTTTGTTAGAAGAGCTTTTGCTGGATTTTGATGACCTCATTCACAAGAAAAAAGCGGTGGTAGAAATCGGGGATTTACCTATGATTGAGGGAATTCCGGCCCGTTTACGACAGGTTTTTCAAAACCTTATCAGTAATGCCCTCAAATTTATGAAGAAAGACGAGCCGCCACTGATTAGTATTCAGGGAGAGTTGGTAGCGCAAAAAGAAATCAATAGTGAGGCTACCCCCTACGGTAGATTTTGTCGTATAGTGGTCAAAGACAATGGGATTGGCTTTAATGAAAAATTCTTAGATCGAATTTTCGTTATTTTCCAACGTCTCAACGACCACAATACTTATGAAGGTACGGGAATTGGGCTTGCCATCGCCAAGAAGAATATTGAAAAACACAACGGTATTATTTCGGCTCAGAGCCGAGAAAATGAAGGCGCAAGTTTTATTATCGTTTTGCCAGTAACTCAAAATGATTTGGTGAATTAGTAAAATAATCTTTACAAACAAACATTTATGCCACTCCGCGCTGTCTCAAATACGGTCATTCGACAACTTCAGATTGTCTTTTCGGCTTCTATACTTTTGTTGTTGGTTAGTCTGTTTGCTTCATTTTATAGTACGCAGCAGCTGATTGATAACTCCAAGCTAGTCAATCACACCAATGAGGTGCTGATGGAGGCCGAAAATATCATCTCTTATCTCAAAGATGCCGAAACAGGGCAGCGGGGGTATTTGCTTACGCTTAATCCTACATTCTTGGCTCCTTACAATGGCGCTTATGAAAAAGCCACTGAAAGCTATGAGCGGGCTAAAAAACTGACAGTCGATGATTCGTTTCAACAAAATAACCTAGAAGAAACCCGCCGACTGTACGAGGCCAAGTTTGAGCAGATGCAAAAGATAATTGATATGGCGCGTAGAGGAAACGTTTCTAGAGGAGATACGACCCAACGTTTAGCCGAAATGGTCAAGGGCAAAAAAATAATGGATGATTTGAGACGGGTCGTAAATCGTATCAAAGTCCAAGAAACCAAGCGCTTGCAAGAACGTACGGAGCAGCTTCAAGTTTATATCCGATATACGCCGCTGTTGTTGGCAATCGCCGCTATTATCTCTATTTTGATTACGGTCTTTACTTATATTCGTATCAAGCGTGACTTGGATGAGAGAATAGCCCAACAAAAGCTAGCCGAAGAAAAATACATCGAGACTTCGCAGCGAATCAGTCGCATGGAGCAAATCACGGCTCATATCGCTGAGGGAGATTATGCAACGCGTAGTACGGATGCCGGCAACGACGAGCTGGGCCGTATCTCAAAAGCGCTTAACAAAATGGCCGAATCTTTGGAAACTACTTTCACTGATTTGAGCAACAAAGGGTGGCTGCAAGCGGGTACTGTAAAGCTGAGTACCGCTATGAGAGGACAGCGAGAACTCAAAAAACTGTCTACCAGCATCATGTCAACCATAGTTTCGTACCTCCAAACTCCCAATGGAACGATCTACATCCATGAAGAAGCAGGGAGTTTTAGATTGGCGGGAAGTCATGCGGCGCTCAATGCTCCCCAACGAATCACTAGCGGTGAAGGGGTGATAGGGCAAGCGATTGAGAATAAACAAACGACTATTTTGAGAGATTTGCCGTCAAATTACTTTGAAATTGGTTCATCTCTTGGCAATACTTCCCCTTGTTCGGTGCTGATTGTACCGCTTATGTATGCGCATGAGTGCATTGGGATTATTGAATTGGGCTTTTTGCGGCAACCTACCGAGCTAGAAATCAATTTTCTGGAAACCAACCAAGAAGCAATAGCAATAGCTATCAATTCGGCTTTAGATTATTTGAAGTTGCAAAATCTCTTGGAAGAAACGCAGGCTCAATCGGAGGAATTGCAGGCCCAGCACAACGAACTCGAAAATCTCAATACCGAATTAGAAGCCCAAGCTCAAAAACTCCAAGCCTCGGAAGAAGAACTAAGAGTGCAGCAAGAAGAACTCCAACAAACCAACACTGAGCTAGAAGAAAGAAGTATTTTGTTGGAAGAAAAAAATGAAGAAATTCAGAAAAAAGCCGAAGAGCTTGAGCTTACAACTCGCTATAAGTCAGAGTTTTTGGCTAATATGTCGCATGAGCTTCGTACCCCGCTCAATTCTATTTTGTTGTTGAGCCGCTTGCTATCCGAAAACACCGAACACAACCTTTCGGAAGAGCAAGTAGAGTATGCCAAAGTCATTCAATCTTCAGGGAATGGATTGCTTGGCCTGATTGATGAAATATTGGATTTGTCTAAAATAGAAGCAGGGCAGATGACCCTAGAGGTATCGGATGTGGCACTAGAAGATATCCGTTATGAGCTACAATCACTCTTTGAGCCTATTGCAAAAGATAAAAAACTAGATTTTGAAATCAGTGTGGCAGCCGATGTGCCGTCAACGATTGAAACGGACAAAATGAGATTGGGACAAATTCTCAAAAACCTCATTTCTAATGCGCTTAAATTTACCGAAACGGGTTCGGTCAAAGTCAATATTTATCGGCAAGCTGAAAACAATGCGTTGTGTTTTGGGGTGAAAGATACGGGTATTGGGATTCCTCCCGAAAAACAACCCCTTATTTTTGAGGCATTTCAGCAGGCCGACGGCTCCACCAAACGAAAATACGGAGGTACCGGCTTGGGGCTTTCGATTAGTAGGGAGTTGGCTAAATTGCTGGGGGGCGAAATCTCCCTTTCGAGCCAAGTCAATCAAGGGAGCACCTTTACTTTGTGCATTCCGCTGACCTCTGGTGGTAGTGTGGGTAGCGGGCCTTCTAAGTCTATCACGCTTACCATCGAACCCAAACTGCCGACCCCTGTCAGTAAAGAAACTCCCACCGATAGGTATCTCAGTGCGTCTATTCCTGAAAATATCCCCGATGATAGAAATGCTATTCATGCAGACGACAAGAGCATACTTATCATTGAAGATGATACCAATTTTGCCCGTTCGCTTCTCAATTATGCCCGAAGCAAAGGGTATAAGGGAATTGTGGCGGTACGAGGTGATGAAGGTGTCCAATTGGCCACTATTTATAAACCTATAGGTATACTATTGGATATCCAACTCCCCGTGATGAGCGGATGGGAGGTGATGGATGCACTCAAAAACAATCCCCAAACGCGTCATATTCCAGTACATATGATGTCGTCTTTGCATTTGGAAAAAGAAAGTATCCTGAAAGGCGCGATTGATTTTGTGGATAAGCCTGTGGCTTTTGAGCAAATGCAGCAGGTATTTGAAAAAATAGAATACGTGCTCAATCGAGATTCCAAAAAAGTATTGATTGTAGAAGACAATCCTAAACATGCCAAGGCATTGGCCTACTTCTTAGAGACTTTCGATATTAGTTCGGAGCTGCGCAGCAATATTTCGGAAGGGGTCGAAGCCCTCAAACGTAAAGAAGTCGAGTGTGTTATTTTGGATATGGGCATTCCTGATAGTACTGCCTACGATACCCTCGAAGAAGTCAAGAAAAACCCTGGTTTGGAGAGAGTCCCTATTATTATTTTTACGGGAAAGAGTTTGTCGATGGCCGAAGAACTCAAAATCAAACGCTATGCCGATTCTATTGTGGTCAAGACCGCCCATTCTTATCAGCGTATGCTCGATGAGGTGTCGATTTTCTTACATCTCGTAGGAGAACAGAAATCCTCTACGGCTGCCGCCGCCGAAGAACCGAAAAAATTAGGAGTTTTGACCGACATCCTGAAAGACAAAACGGTGTTGGTGGCCGACGACGACGTCAGAAATATCTTCTCTTTGTCGAAGGCACTCGAAAACTATAAGATGAACGTAGTCACGGCCTTGGATGGAAAAGAGGCCTTGCAGAAATTGAATGAAAATTCGCGCATAGATGTAGTGCTACTGGATATGATGATGCCCCAAATTGATGGGTATGAAACTGCCAAAAAAATCAGAGAAAACTATAAATGGAAGAATTTGCCAGTGATTGCGGTCACGGCTAAGGCCATGACAGGCGACCGCGAAAAGTGTATTCAGGCAGGGGCGTCAGATTATATCACCAAGCCCGTCGATATTGACCAACTCATATCTCTGCTGCGAGTGTGGTTGTATGAAAAAAGGTAAATTGTTTTTGTAGCTTATTGAAAATCAATATGGAAACGACGAAAGCGAATTGGTGTTTAGTATCCATATCACTTAATTTTAAACCTCATGCGTAAAAAGAGAGTTTTAATCATCGACGACGATTCTCGAAATATCTTTGCTCTAAAAGCGACATTACGAGCGCGGGCATTTGAGTGTCTTTCGTGCCTTAGTGCCCAAGAAGCATTGGATATTTTGAAGACCGACGAAATAGTCGATATCATTTTGATGGATATGATGATGCCCGAAATGGATGGCTACGAAGCGATTCCTCGCATCAAATCACTGGAGCACCGAGCCAGTACTCCGATTTTTTCGGTAACTGCCCAAGCAATGGTGGGAGATAAGGAAAAATGCTTAGCAGCGGGGGCTACCGATTATATCTCAAAGCCAATTGATGTAGATAAACTATTGGAAATGCTAGACCGTGTATAAAGAACTGATACAGATTGAGGATGCCGAAGTGGAGCATTTGCTCAACGACCTTTTTGAATGGCATGGGTATGATTTTACGCATTATTCGAGGGCTTCGCTCAAACGGCGCATTATACGACTGTGCTCATTAGACAAATTTCCGAGTCTGGCCGAATTCAAATACCGAATCAAAGAAGACAAAGCGTATTTGAAGCGGTTTGTGGAGGAGGTGACTGTCAATGTCACGGAGATGTTTCGCGACCCTTCTTTTTATAAAACACTACGCACCGCCGTACTCCACACCATCAGTGCCAAACCTTTTATTAGGATTTGGCATGCAGGATGCTCCACGGGT
>VFQN01007125.1_pt1 | contig 12210 bp, 23 predicted proteins | sample 3512371 | NCBI WGS metagenome assembly VFQN01 (sample SAMN10412370, study PRJNA504923) | tailings metagenome | isolation source: Replicate 2 from Balatoc abandoned mine | place: Philippines: Itogon, Benguet | collected 2017-08-28
GACCCAAGAGACTGCACGAGCGCACGGGAAGGCGGCGGGCGACGAGACGAAGGGGGGGGGGGGAAAGAGGAGGGGGGGGGGGGGGGGGCGGGGAGGGGGGGGGGGGGAGGAGGAGCGGGGGACAGGAAGGTCCGCTTGGGCAGCTGAGAGGTTTGGTGCGGCAGTGCGGCGTGGATTGCCAGACGGAAAGGGGATAGGGGATTTCAAGGCAGGGCGTGGAGAGGGTCCCGGCGATGGCATGGGCCAGCATAGGGCCGGCACACGGCGGTGGAAGGGAACAGGGGGAAGGGGGCGGAGGCTGCCTGGTGGTGTGGTGCTGATGGCAATAATAGCTGCAAGATGTACGCATCCGTCACGTTATCCCCACTGCCCCCGCCCCCAGACGCCAACAAGCCCATCTCCAACTTCACCGACTGCGACGCCGACGGGGGGCTTCGCTACAAGCCGCGCATGGGGGACGCGGTGCTGTTCTGGAGTGTGCTGCCCGACGGGGTGAGCCTGGACCCGCACGCGCTGCACGGCAGCTGCCCCGTGGTCAAGGGGGACAAGTGGGTGGCGGTCAAGTGGATACGCAACAAGGGGGGGTACAACCCGTGAGGGTAGGAAGGGAGGACAGGGAGGAGCAGAAGGAGGGGGACAAGTGGGTGGCGGTCACGCGGATCTGTAACAAGGGAGGATACAGGCTGTGGGCGGGGGAGTTGGGGGAGGAAGGGGAGGGGGTACGGAGAGGGGGGGAGGAGGGGGCATGAGGGCATGTGGCGGGAGGGGGCAAGCGGGTGGTCCTCCTATGGTGGGAGAGTAAGGAGGGGGAGGAGGAGGAAGAAGGGGTGCTGGACTTGATGCCTTGTAGTGTTAGCTTGCATGGTGACTTGCATGGTCACTTGGTGAGACAGGATGATGTGCGCAATGCATGCGCAGGATTGGGTAGGAGAGCTTTACTCATGTGGTCGGGAGTAGGAAGGGTGGGGAAGGGTGCATGTCGTTCACTGGTACTGTATGGTCCACAGTGGGGCACAGGGGTGGAGAGGTGGGGGTGGCTGTGTTTATCTCCCGCGCGGCTAGCAGCAGACGGTGGCAGCAGCAGAGAACCAACATTCATTTGCATCATATGCTGGCAATACTAGCTATGCGAGGGGGCCGGGGGAATATACTTGCCCCAGTCTGTACAAGGCATCGACTCGGACATGGGGTTTGCATGCGGTGGAACACATTGGTCGGTGAAAAACGGGTAGACTGGCATGGCATCACTCGCATCAGTGATCAGTCCATGCACGTAGCTGGTAGTGCCAGGCTGTGATCTCGAGTACGTAGCACCTCTAGGAATACCTTGTCCACTGTGTGTTGCTACCGAAGGTGCTGTTGAGTGTTGACCAAGCGCGACTAGTACACTGACACAGGACACGTACTGACATGTACCAGACGCGCTCAGGGGAGGGGCGCTGGGGCGGAACGCCAGCGCAATGCACGCTAGGTGCTGGTGTGCCTATCCATGATGGGTTCCTGGGTGAGGCCTACTTGCCCAACACAGCGCACCCGCCTCTGGTCACATGCAAGATGAGGAGGCTTCTCATGCCCACATGTTGGCCGATTGTCTCAAGTCTCATAGACGCACGCTGGTGAGGTCCAGGGCAGCCGGGCAGGGGCGGACGGCGGCAACACGGGACAGCGACAGCTCAAGTCGGCGACAACATGACACGAGCCTGTGCTATGCTGCTATCCACACCGGAACCCCTGATCCCCTCATCCACAAGTCCACAACTCCACACAGTGGCAGCCTGCAGGGGTGCCGGCAGCAGGCGCCTGCTGCAGGCGCTGCAGTGGCCTAGGGCCACGTCTTGGCATCACGTTGCACGGGTAGAAAGGTAAGAGAGCAGGGACAGCAAGGGGCTCCCACGGAAGATCTCCTTGGTGACACCTATCCTTCGCTGACCTGCTGGGCGCCGAGGCTGTGCGGTCCCGAAGGTGTACGGCTGTTGAGCGGGTCTCCCCTGGCGCAGTGGTGCTTTGCGTCCGCGGACGCACAGCCTAGGTAGCAGAGCCGCTCTGTAACAGGCAGGTTTAGAATACACTGTAAGCAATTGTTCCAGACCACGGCAGTAAACTCCCTGTCGCTCCCGCCTGCACCGAGGCCCCGTCCAACTTCCCTACCTCCTGAGATTTTGCAGAACGCCATTCGCGCACTTCGTTACAGTAAAGAATAATCATCTCCTGTCCAGCATCCGCGTGTTCAGGCGCTGCCAACTGCTGTTTTAGCGGTCCCGCCCAATTATATGCCGCCGATTAGCAGAACCGGGCGGTAATGCCCATACAAGCTGACTATAGTCCAACCTAGAGTTCGCCTTAGATGTCGGCGGCGGGCGAGAAGCCCTTGCCGCTTGAAGACGACGACAATGACGACGACATCGACGAGCACGAGCTGTGAGTTTCGCCGCAGCCCTACGAAACAAGGCAGTTATGGCTGCAGAAGGGTTGTGCATACCAGTCTGGGGCAGCGGAGTGTAAGGAGCATTCATAACTGGCTGCACACGGCAGGCGGAGGCAGGAGGAGGCGTACCAGCGGACCTACGAGAACGAGCAGACATGGGACCAGCTGCAGGAGGACGAGTTTGGGAACCTGTTCGTGGTGGGTAATGCATGCTGCGCGCACATGCCACCTTCCGCTGTGGGCCCTGTGGGGCCGGCAACGGTTGGTGCACAAGGGGTGGGGGCATGCGGCCGGGGTGCCTGCGGACTCTGTGCGGAGGCTGTGGGTTCAACCCACCGGCATACACTTGACCGGATATGCTACACCTTCTTACTCGCTTCAAGCCCAAGGCATGTGCCGCTCCGTGCGCACTGCCGGTGTGCCCCCAGAGGCCCAGCGAGCAGTGTCCAGGGTTTAAAGAACCCCAGGGGCGGTGCCCTTGCGCGCCGCCGCAGGCAGGGTGGTGCGCTGTTCCTCCTCCTGCTCATGACATCAGATGACCAGAAGCTCTGCTCATTAGTCTGTGACAAGGGAGTAGTGCGCAGCCGTGGGGGGCAACGGCACCCACATCCATTTGCCGTTCACCCACATGCAACACCATGCCACACGGCACGCCGCCACCGCCCTTTACACCGCCACGGCACGCCGCCGCCCATGACGCTCCGATCCGCCACCAGCGACTGAGGGATGAGTTTTAGCACTGACTCCGACCAACTTCCTGGTTTGGCGGACCCTGTCGTCCCCGTCCCGCCCTGTAGGACAAGACGGCGGAGCAGCGCGCGCGGCGGCAGCGGCTGCTGTCTGCCGCCCAGAGCGCGCGCATCCGCAAGGGCATGATCCGATACCTGCTGCTGGTGGGTTAGAGGGTGGAGGGCTGGGGGGTGGAGGATGGTGTATCGGGGGTGGAGGGCGGCGGCGAGCTGGCGCTGTGTGTTCATGCTGCCGTTGGGGCCGGGTGGTGGGTGCAGGTCACGGCGGGACACGGGGACTGCTGGCACCACATTAGACACACGGGCACTGTTGGCCCATGGGCGGGCCGGTGGACGGGAGTGATGTTGGTCCAGCGGTGTGGTGACTGCTGCTGCCGGGGCCGGGCACCGGCGCGGCACGGTTGCTGCGGGCGGGCAGCTGCCTGCGGGAAAACTCAGCGGGCGCGAAGGCACGGCGCGGCAGGGGCAGAGGATGGAAAGGGAGGCTGCCTATTGTAGCTCCGGCACACTGCTGGAGCAAGGCGGCTTGGCCAGCAGCAGAGCGCACCGACCGGCAAGCGGGCCCCGGCTTGCCACCATGAGCCCGAAGCATGCCGTCTTGCCGACCCTGCGCAGGCCCCCTCCACCCCTTTCCAGCCTCCCTCCGCCCCGCCCTACCTCCCTGCCCCTGGCCCCAACACCCCTCCGTTTACCCCAGGGTCATGGACCCGCCTACCTACCTCCCCCCAACACTCCTCCCTCCCGCGTTTCAGTGACCCCCTGACATCACGCATTGGTACCTACCGCTCCACGCTTACCCCTCCCTTCCCACATGCCCCTCCCTCTCCCCCCGCCCCTGGCAGGTTGTGGACCTGTCCCGCGCCGCCTCCGCCCAGGACCTCCGCCCCAACCGCCTGGGCTGCATGCTGGGCCTGGCGCGCTCCTTTGTTCGCGAGTTCTTCGACCAGAACCCGCTCAGCCAGCTGGGCATCGCGGTGATGCGCAACGGCCTGGTGGAGCCGCTCACCGAGCTCAGCGGCAGCCCCGAGGCGCAGGTGGCGAGGCTGGACGCGGGGAAGCTGGGTAGGTGTGTAGCAGGATGCAGCGAGGGGAGGCACATCGCATGCCTCAAAACAAAGTTAAGAGGACTAGACCGCGATGGCATGTGCGGTTACTAGGGAGGTTCTAAGCGACTGCGTAAGTGTGTGTGTGGGGTGGGGTGGGGTGCGTGTGGGGCCTCCTCCTCTCCCGGTTTCTGTTACTTCGCTGCTATGCGCTTACCCCTCCCCTTTTCTTCCAGGCTCCCCCTCGGGCGACGCCTCCCTGCAGAACGCGCTGGACCTGTCCGTCAGCCTGCTGCGCGCCGTGCCGCCCTACGGCCACCGCGAGGTGCTGCTGCTATTCGCGGCGCTGGCCACGTGCGACCCAGGGAACGTGCTGGACAGCGTGCGGGCGGCGAAGGAGCAGCATATCAGGGGGGGAGGGACGAAGGGTAGGGGTTGAGGGTTGCGGGGGGCAAGGGCGGAGGGGAGTTGTGCTGTCAAGATTGTCGGAAGGCGTTGGGCCGGGCCGGCACGGTACGGGGTGTGCTTTTGCGCGGGAGGGTGCAGGACCGGGGTGTAGGTATGTGGGGTGGAGAGAGGTAGGGGGTGCGAAGGTGTGGTGTGGTGTTGAGCTGCTGCGTGGGGCAGTGGCTGCCGGCAGGTGGTGAACAGTGCAGCCGAGGTGCACGTGGCATACCGTGTGCCGTATGGTGCCGACCTGACACGTGCCCTGACACGTGTGCCCTAACCCACGCGTGCGTCAGGGTGTCGGTTGTGGGCATTGCGGCCGAGGTGTACGTGTGCCGCCGCATCGCCGACGACACGGGCGGCAGCTACGGCGTGGCGCTCAACGAGGGCCACCTGGAGCAGCTGCTGATGGCGCACTCCACGCCGCCGCCGGCCACCAGCGTGTACGCACGGGCGGAGCTGGTAGGTGGGCTATGTGGTGGTGCATGGGGCTGCATGGGGCTGCATGGGGCTGCGTGTCCTCTGTTTTTTGCTTGAGGCCCCCGTGGTTCGCCGGACGAGCCATGCGTGGTCTGTAATGGTAAATGTAGAAGGCTGTGCGGGGATACACGGCGCTGTATGGCATATGTTGCCGCATGAGGGGCGTAGCGCAACAAATCAACTTCGGTACATCATGCTCGAACTACGCTTGGGGGCTCCGTGCATGCTGCGTGTGAGGGCGCCCGCAAAGCAACATACCTGAAGGCAGTGGCTGTTTTGGGATTTGGTTCAAGGTTGCAGGCAGGTAATGCGCGGCGGTGGAATAGCAGCTGTGCGGGTGGGTTAACCCAGGGATCATGACGGCAATGCTGGGGTTGCTGGACGCTGCCAGCTCCAACAACCCCGCCGTCATCATGCACGCTGTACGATATGACCCTGCCACGGCCACCCCCTTGGCTGCCACCTGGATCACCTACCACTTTCACGACCCCCTTTCCCCTCCCCCTCCCCTCTGCAGGTCCGCATGGGCTTCCCCCAGCGCAGCCCTGAGGAGGCCTCCAGCGCCGTGTTCGTGGGCCCCGACGCGCGCCTGCTGCCCGCCAGCTACACCTGCCCGCGCTGCCGCAGCAGGGTGGCGGAGCTGCCGTGCGAGTGCCACACCTGCGGCCTCACGCTCATATCCTCGCCGCACCTGGCGCGATCCTACCACCACCTGTTCCCCGTGCCGCCCTTCGACGAGGACAGCGAGGTGGGCGGGGGCGGGGTGTGCGAGGTGTGGGGTTTCAGGTGTGGTGGGTATGGGCAGGGTTGCCTGTTTGTGGTGCAGGCTTGGTGGGCTTCAAGAAGGTGGCACAGGGGGCCTGGAGACGTGCCGCGGAACAGGATTCACCTCGCGCCCTGCCTTTGTGGGCTCGTACCGCGGTCCCGTTTTGAGTCGTGCCAGCTCTGCATGATCACAGTGTACGCTGTGTGGGTTATGCATCTGCTGGTTGCACGGTCGTGAGCTGCTTGGCCTTTGCGCCCTCGCCACCGCACGGAGGACGTGACGTGATGAACGACGCGAGGACCGTCACATATCAGCGCACACTCACCAGAACCGTCCCGTATATGACCGTGGGCTATGCCCTGTGTGGCCCCCGCAGGAGCGCGCTGCTGCTGCGGAGGCTGTGCTGTCCTCCCAGCCGGCCATGGTGGAGGAGGTGGAGACCGACACAGGGGCCTACTGCTTCGGGTGCCTGCGGCCCGTGGCGCAGCCGGGCGCGGCGGGCCAGCTGCACCTCACCCTGCGCTGCGGGCAGTGCAGGCAGGTCTTCTGCTTCGACTGCGACGCCTACATCCACGAGCAGCTGCACAATTGCCCCGGCTGCGAGTTTGCGGGGACGTGAGGCATGGACCAAGGGGGTGGGGGATGGGGAATGAGGGAGGGTGCGGGGGTGGGGTGAGGTGGGGGAGGGGAGGCGGTAGGAGGGGACGGGGGCGGGGGTGGGGTGGGGTGGGGTGGGGTGGTGGAGGGGGTAGGAAGGGACGGGCTGGGTGGTGAGGGGCGTGCAAGGAGGGGCGGTGTTGGCGCAGAGGCGGAGATAAGTGGAAGGATGCGTGTGGAGGTTAGGTTTTGGCGCTGTTGCGGAGGGGTTGTGGCGCTGTTGCACATGATGTCCTCGGGCCGTGGGGTACACGCTGACCTGGACGCCGAATAACCTGGCTGGCATGGGCGGGCTTATGTAAGCCGCTCAATGCCTTGCGTGTAAAATGTATTTATGTTGTGGTTCATAATGTGTTTATGAATGCGTCCGCTGCGTGCGCTTGGGACCTGTGGGCTGTGGCCTTTGGAGAGTTCTGAGCGAAGTCATGCCCCATCGTTCTTCGGCAAAACTACACGTGTTTGCTAACAGCGACATATTGTTTTTGCTTCCATGTAAGACCTAGTACCTGGGTCTGAGCCGCACTTCAGCTTGACTAAAATTGAATTGAGGCGTCGTCTAACCAGCAGCTGGGTCCTCCTTCAGGCACCGCCGCCTTGCCAGCGCCACGGGCTACCTAACTTTGCATAGAGTGTCACAATGGCCTTTTCCCCACTGCCTGGATCGCGGCTCAGCTCTCCCAAGTGGGGGTCTCCCAAGTTCTGCCTGGAGAGCCCTCGCTCTTGGGGGCTCACTGATGGCCTGAACAACAACTTCTTAGACAATTTCTTCTCCTCCGAGGGTACGTGCAGTTGCAGCGTTCTACGCCTGAGCTTCAGCCGCGAGGCCAGGGTCGCAACTTAACGCAAAAATGGTCATGGACTCCCCTTCCTGTGCAGGCGGCGCACACCTGCCTAGCCCGCTACCGCCAGTACCACCGCTTAAAGGTCAAACAACGCTTGCAGACGCTGCAGACTATCTCCTCAACTGTGACTTCCCAGGTATGTGAGACCTCCCGAGACCTGTGCCAGTCCCTCGGCAGCGCAGCCATTATGCCAACTCATACATGAATATTCCGCAGGGGTTCCATCCTTTCGGGATACTACGGTTTCCGGTGCAAGTGCTGCGCTACTAAACCACCTCGGCGTGGCGACGGGCCCAACACTTTCGGGGTGAGCAAGGCCTGAATGATAGCATGTAAACATGAAAAAAATCAACTTACTTACGGCTCGCCCCGGCGGCCAAGGTCCAAAGTTCTAAGCCCGTCCGCTTCTGCCTACCTGCGCAGGGCGCCCGAGCCCCCGCAGTGCCCGGTCCAGCTACAACCAGGTGAGCAGGGCCCCAGGGAAGACTGGATGGAGGTTGATACCTGACGAATCACAGGACAGTAGGATCTAATGTAAGCTTGTGCCGCGGGCTCAGCATGTGGCACCACCACGTTCATGCCTGACGCCCGTCAACCAGGCACCCTCGTTGCACATTCACCTGACATCTGGTGCACCTACCCTACTGCAGAGATGCCAGGAGTGAGCGAGAAGGAGGAGCAGGAGGAGGAGGAGGATGGCGCGGATGAGGAGTGGACCCGGCCATCGCGCAGCGGGGCCCGCAGGGGCAAGGCCGGCAGGGGAGGGCGAGCAGCGGCATCGCGGCAGGCGCCCTCCGCCCGAGGGCGCAGCAGCAAGGCTGCAGGGGTGGCGAAGCACAAGGGTGCTGGGGGCTCGGGGGCTGCAGGTAAGCTTGGGCGGGGAACGGTATGTGGGGTGATCAGTGGCGGCGTGGGCAGGGCGGGGTGTGAAGCGCCACACGCTGGGCTTGGCCAGCTGCGGGACACAGCTCAAGCACACAGCTCACCCAACAGCAGCAGCAAGTAGCTGCGCCAGCGCAGCAGCGGGCGTCCAGGTAGTCTGCCAAGGGCTGCACTGCGCAATCACATCAGCATCTGACGCTGCCGAGGTGGAAATCTAGTGCCATCCTCGGATGGCTGTTCGCAACGGGGCAGGTGCACGTGCACGTGCTGCAGCCGCTTCGTCCAGCTGCCAGCAAGGCACCGGCCGTTGATTTTCGGGATTTGCTCTCACACATGCTACAATGTCGGTGCTTTTATGTCCTGCAGGGAAACAGGAGGCGCAGCTGCTGTACCGGGGCATCTGGGGCGGGTCCTGCAGCATGCGGGTGAGTGCCTCCTTGCTATCCTGTTCCCCCAAACCCCCAAGCAACTCACCCGTGGCTCAGAATGCCTGCTAAGCGCAGCTTCTTGAAAGCTGCGTAACTGCGCATGCCTGCTGCCTTGCACGGCCACGTGCGCGGCTTGTTCGCATGCACTCACTGCCCTCCTCCATTTGGTGCTGCGCCTCAGGCCCAGACGTTGCCATGGGCCCTCAGCCTGGTGGCACTCAACACGCAGATTGCAGCCACGCAGGAGGCGTGGCCGGAGGCGGATTCGTAGGTGTGCTGCTTGCCCATCCGCCCCGCATGTTGGTCGGGAGAACCTAGCTGGCTGGGTCTCCCCATGCGGGTCGTGTCCTGGGACCTGCATGGCAACCTGTTGGTAGTGCAGATAGGGTGCTGCCATTGCGCCATGCGAGCGCCAGCGTGCAGCCATCGTCAAGAGGACATACGGCAGTGCCGACAAGTCTTACGTGCATGCATAGAGGCTGTATTTATGCACTCAACACACATTGTTTCATTTGACATGACCGCGTGCACATACTGTTGTTGGGGCTTACTAAGGCGGCCATTGACGGCTGATGGGAGCCGTGCTGGTGCAGGTGAGTTGGCGAGCGCCGAAAAAAGGACGCTGCCTGGCGTGTGATTGGTCCTACCGTATCGTTCGCGTGTGCTATATAGCTATTCGGCGTTTGGAACGCCAGCGCGCCGGCGGGGGCGCAGCAGGGGTCTCGGCATTTTGAAGCATATGAGTTAGACAGGCTTTGTTTCACACGGGCTTAAATGAGTTGACGGTTGACTGGAACAAAGGCGCCCCGGAAGCCCGGATTGTGGAGTACCGTTTGGTATGTGGGGCACCGAGCGGCACGAGGGTTATGTGAGTGCGTTGGGCGCCGCGTGCGATATCGAGTGTAGGCGGGCACCGCAGCCATGCGATGCGTTGCAAGTGCGCATGAGATTCTGGACATGGGCCGCGTTCAGATACTGGTTCAGATATTAGGTAGGATCACCAGCGGGATCATTTTGCACAGGGCACTGGGTGGGTGCGATGCAATTTTCCGTGCCTTTCCGCTCGTGCTTCCCGTGCTCGCGGTGTAGGGTAATAGTTGTCATTGTTGCATGCATGCGGACCCTTCCAGCAGCATCCGGACATCTTGGCACGGATCGCATGCCGTTGTGAACGACGCACGTTTTGAGGACGGCGATCCGTTGCTGAATAAGCTTGCGTGGACTAGAATTTGACGCAATCTTGGGGTGAACCGATGTCCGAGCAAGGTGTGAGCAGCGGAGTGTTACTGGAAGCGGATCCACGCTGTTCTTGAACGGTTGGTGGCCATGTGCAACGGCTACGTGCAAGGGACCTTGTGTTTCTGTTCATTGCAAGGTTGTTTGGGTGTGATTCCTGCAGGTCTCCAGCCCGCCTGCTGTCTGTAACAACTCGCTGGCGGCCTTCCACGGCTTTCAGGTACACGGGTACGGTACCCTGTGGCCTGTTGCATTCTGTCCTTGGTCATCCATGTCAGCGCTTTCCACCATGCGACCATCCGCCCAAGCAGCATGACAAGCACCGTGGCGCTCCCAGCCAAGCGTCCTGCGACTGGCTCCTGGTCAGCAGTCCCAGACATGTCCAGATGTCCACCCGTGCCACGTGTGCCCGGCCACGGGTCCGCTGCCCGGCAAGACGTGCATCGCCTTGCCATCGTGCGATGCAATAGCCTGACCCACTGCTGCAGCTTGGGACGGCACAATGAGTCACGGCCATGGTCGGCAGTACCTTGAGCTATCACCGCATCGTCTACATACTGCAGAGCTCACTTGGTCAAAACAGCCTAGTGGCCTTCCTCCATTTTTCCATTGCTGCGCAAGCACAGGGAACTGACTGTCTTCCCTGAACGTTGCAAGAGGGTTTCCCCCCAGGATTTGCCCAGAAATCCTGAAAAATGTGCGATTGTCAGAATTTCCAGACCCGAAGGCACCGAAATTATGAGCGGCCAGAATTTTTCGCCAAATAAGACCGGAACACTGGACCACGCCCAGCGGCAAGCATCAGCACCAACGTCACACAGCCCGCCCCACAACCTGCAGCCCAAGCCCCGCTCCCGCCACCGCCCCTGCCCCTGCTCCCGCCTGCCCCTCTCGCCCTGACTCTTCCGCGACCTTCACCAGCTCCTGCTCCTTCTGCTCCTTCTGCTGCTGCTGCCGCTGCAGCTCCCCCTCCGCCCACGCCGCCATATCCGTATCCCCCCGCAGCCTGGCCTCCTTGGCCAGCCGCCGGAAGTCCATGGGGCAGCCCGCCGCCGCCAGCCACCGCATCACAGGCACGCCGCAGCGCCACTTGCGCGCCAGGCCAAAGACGTTGGCGGTTGGCCGTTGGTCGTTGGGCGCGTGCCGTTGTTCGTTGGGGCGCCAGGGGCAGCCCAGCGCGGCCAGCAGGTCCAGGGTGGCCAGGTCGCCGCCGCGGAGGGCGCGGAGGTAGGCGTCGGGCTGCGCAGGGGGCCCGAAGGGGCAGAGGTGGATGGGAGGTAGGGCTAGGACATAGGGTGTGTGTGGAGGCAACAAGGGGATATGTGTTGCATAGACGCAGCTTTTGGAAGTGATGTACGTGGCAGCAAGCTGCCGGTGGCGAGCCACAATGGCAGTGCCTGCAACGACGGTGATGTGCGTGGGGTGCAGCCGTTTCCCGGACACCTCCGCCACCCCAGTCGCGCATCTCCCGCGCGCCTGTTACCACCACCCGGGCCCGCTACCCTACCACCCACGGTGCCCTGACCCCGCTCACCGCCCCCGCTGCAAGCGCCAGCCCTCAGTCCCCCCCCCCCCCCGATGGTGCTGGCGTGCGCTTGGTGAAGCAGTAGCACATGCAAGAACTTCCCCACCCCCTACTAGGCCTTGTGCGGGCCACGCTGGCTTCTTGCCCTCCCCGGCCCCACCCACCGACATGGGGCACCCGCGCTCCGCCAGCCACCTCAGCAGCGGCCCGTTGCCCGCCCACGCCGCCGCCACGAAGGCGCCCGCCCCGAAGGGGCACCCCCGCGCCGCCAGCCACTCCACCAGCTCCCCACACCCCGACTGCACCGCCAGACCAAACAGCTCCTCGCTCCACTCCACCGCCGCCCACCTCCCCGCCACTCCTCCCTCCCCCGCTGCCACCCCTGCCCCCGCCTTTGCGGCGTCTTGCTCCAGCTCCGCGTTATCCTCCGCCTCCGCCTGCTCCGCCAGCCACTGCACCACGTGCAGCTGCCCGCCCCGCACCGCCGCCGCCCGCACGTCCCCCGGCAGCCGCCCCACGCGGCAGCCACGTGCCTTCAACAGCCGCAGCACCGCCAGGTGCCCCCCAGCCTCCTGCCCCCCCGCAGCTGCAAAGTACGCTACGCGCCACGACACGCCGTCCACACCTCCACCAGCCCCCGAGCTCCCCCCCCCCCCTTTCCCCACCACCCCCCCTCCCTTTTCCCCCCCCCCCCCCCCCCCCCCCCCCCCCCCCCCCCCCCCCCCCCCCC
>VFQN01007126.1_pt1 | contig 12210 bp, 11 predicted proteins | sample 3512371 | NCBI WGS metagenome assembly VFQN01 (sample SAMN10412370, study PRJNA504923) | tailings metagenome | isolation source: Replicate 2 from Balatoc abandoned mine | place: Philippines: Itogon, Benguet | collected 2017-08-28
CGACGCTCCACGCGCTGCATTATCATCAGGTCGATGTGTTCGCCCGCCAGAAGGAAGTCGCCGGCGAGGCGGTGCCGTCGCTCGACCGCCTGCTGAACATCCCCGTCGCTACCGGCCGCAACTGGAGCGAGGCCGAAATTACGCGCGAGCTCGACAATAATTGCCAGGGCATCCTCGGCTATGTCGTCCGCTGGATTGATCAGGGTGTCGGCTGCTCGAAGGTTCCCGACATTGACGACGTCGGCCTGATGGAGGACCGCGCGACGCTGCGTATCGCCAGTCAGGCGCTCGCCAACTGGCTGCTCCATGGCGTGTGCAGCGAGGCGCAGGTCGACGCCGCGCTGACGCGCATGGCGGCGAAGGTGGACACGCAGAACGCCGGCGATCCGCTCTACGAAGAGCTGACCCCCGAAGGCGTCGCCTACCGCGCCGCCCGCGCGCTGATCTTCGAAGGCGTGACGCAGCCGTCGGGCTATACCGAGCCGCTGCTCCACAAATATCGTCAGGAAAAGAAGGCGGCCTGATCCGGGGTTGAAGGGTAAACGCCAGCTTTGGGGTGGGGAACGGACGTCCGCTACCCAGATTTTCGTCATCCCGGACTTGATCCGGGATCCCGCTTTTTGCGGCATCGACCGGCTTCGATTTCAAGCGGGACCCCGGATCAAGTCCGGGGTGACGATGATGGAGAGGTCGGCTTTCGGTCGCTAGCGGCCATCGAGCCAATAACCGAAACCCGATTTTTCGCTCGATCCCGGTTCGGCAATGGATTAGAACATAGATGGAACAAAGAGGAGTCCGCCATGTCTGCCGCCGTCGACGCCGCCTATCGCCATTATCCCAAGACCGGTCGCTTTGCGGGCCTGCGCGAAGCGGGCGGCGCGGCGTTCAAACTCTACCATCTGACCGCGCCCGACGCGCCGGTGCCGGACGACGTTGCGCAGCTCTGCGAAGACTGGTTCGAGACGCAGGCGAAGACCGTGGCGGAACCCGGCGATTGCGGTTTCGTGCTGCTCTACCGCTGCGGCGCCGACTTCTATTTCCTTCTCGTCTCGGTGTGGCGCGGATCGAACGAGCTGTGGGAGGCGGTCTGGTATCGCCACGGCGACATGCCCACCTTCGCGCCGTTCGATCCCGCCTATCCGGGCGAAGCGGGCGTGGCGCGGCCGACCTTCTGCGTCTGGGAACTCGGCATCGTCGCGCATGAGGCGCTGGCTTGGGGCCGCTATCTTGGCTCGTCCCGCGGCGATACGGATATGGCGGCTTGGGCCGCCGATATATTCGACGGCGCCGTCTAGCTGTCGTTCCGGTACAATATCGCCTTGCTTTTCCGCCTTATAGGGCCGCATCTGCGCGGCGGGGACAGCAAGGGGGCAGGGCGATGGCGGCACCGTTCAATTTCGGGCAGCTCAAATTTCTGAAGGCGCTGACCGAGGCGCTGTTCCACGGCGCGCCGATGGCGATCACGCCCGATCAGGTCGTCGCGAATGTCGCCGAACTGTTCGCCAAGGTCGGCGGGACCAAGCTCGACGAGATTCGCCTGTCGCTGACCGCGACCGAGGTCGTGCTTGGCCCGCTCTTCGCGCTCGCCGATGTCGCCGAGCGCGCCGAACGGATCGAGCGGCGATTGCAGAACAGCCAGATCGACCTGTTTCAGGACATGGCCCGCCTGCGCGGCCTGATCTACGGCTGCTATTACGGCCATTGGCAGCCGGGGATCGAGCCCGGCGATCAGGACGCCAATGCGGCCAACCCGGTCCATGCCCAGATCGGTTTCACCTTGCCCAAACACCGCGTGCGCGGGCCGGGCGAGATGCCGCTGACGCGCGTTGACGGACGCGAGATCGACCCGGCGCATATCCTCGACGCCGCGAGCCTAGAGGACGAATATGACGTGATCGTCGTCGGCTCGGGTGCGGGCGGCGCGGTCGCGGCCTATCACATGGCCAAGGATCACGGGCACAAGGTTCTGGTCGTCGAGGCGGGGCCTTTCTACCCGTCGCCGCGGATCAACCATCACGAACTCGACATGGTTGCGAACCTGTTCAAGCATGGCGCGCTCCAGACATCGACCAACCGCGATTTCGTCGTCTTTCAGGGCCGCTGCGTCGGCGGGTCGTCGACGATCAACAACGGCATCTGCCTGCGCGTGAACGAGGCGGGGCGTACGCACCCCGATGCGGTCGATGTGCTGGACAAATGGAACAGCATCGGCGCGCCGGTCGACAAGGTCGATTTCCACAAAAGCTATGACGCGATCAAGCTGCGGCTCGGTATCGACCGGATCGAACCGCGCAGCGGGCGGCACAACGGTCCGCACCTGATCAACGGCTGGAACGCCTATGCGCCGACCTCGGGCAATCCGAAGGACGGCCGCGCGATCGCCGACTGGTTCGCGAAGAATTTCGGGCCGCCGAACACGCCCAATGCCTGCGCCTATTGCGGCTATTGCAACGCGGGCTGCGCCTATGGCCGGCGGATGGGGATGGCGCAGACCTATCTGCCCGACGCCTGCCGCGAGGGCGCGCGCATCCTGCCGGGTACCAAGGCCGACAAGATTATCTGGCAGACCGCGATCGACGGCCGGCGCGAGGCCGAGGCGGTGCGGCTGATCCTGCCCGACGGGTCGCGGGCGCTCGTCCGCGCGCGCGTCGGGGTCGTCGTCGCGGCGGGCACGATCGCCTCGTCGAAGCTGCTCGGCCGCAGCGACATCGACGGCACCGGCTATCAGGTGTCGCTCAACATCGCCTCGCCGGTCGTCGCGCTGATGCCGCCGGGCGCCGGCGGCGATGCGTGGGATGAGGACCAGATGGCGAGCTATGTCGACTGCGGCGATTTCCTGCTCGAAAGCCATTTTCAGCCGCCGATGGCGATGGCCTCGCTGATGCCCGGCTGGTTCGGCGATCATGCGGATCGGATGCGGAATTTCGGCCGCGTCCATTCCGCCGGAATCCTCTTTCCCGCCGACCGGCGCGGGCGGGTGAAGGACGGCAAGCTCGAGTTCAAGCTCGATGCCGACGAGGATTTGCCGCTCCTCCGCCGCGCGATGGCGACGCTGACCAAGGTCCATTTCGCCGCGGGCGCGCTCGAATGCTATCCCGCGCTGACCAAGGGGCAGAAGGTGACGCCCGGCATGGATATCGACGCCTTCTTCGAGGATGCGATCGAAGAGGCCGACGATGTGACCCTGTCGAGCAGCCATCCGCACGGCGGCAATGCGATCAACGAAGACCCGCAATATGGCGTCGTCGATCCCGACTGCCGCGTCCACGGCACGACCAATGTGCTGGTGACCGACGCCAGCGTCTTCCCGACCTGCATCCGCGTCAACGCGCAATGGACCACCATGGCGATGGCGCATTATGCGACCGCGCGGAGCGATCCGTTCGGCTAAAACTGTCCGTCATTGCGAGGAGCCGAAGGCGACGCGGCAATCTCCAGCCATCAACCTGGCGCAAGGCCGATAGCTGGAGATTGCTTCCCCCGGCTTTTGCCGGGGTCGCAATGACGGGATTGTGGGGCTATGGGCGCCCACAATGACCTTCACCGTTGCCGCCCTCTATCGTTTCGCGCCGTTCGACGATCCCGCCGCGCTGCGCCAGCCGCTGCTCGGCCTCTGCGCCGCGCACGGCGTCAAGGGCACGCTGTTGCTCGCGCGCGAGGGCATCAACGGCACGATCGCGGGTCCATCGGAGGGCATCGCCGCAGTCATCGCGCATATCCGCGCGCTCCCCGATTGCGCCGGTCTCGACGTCAAATATTCGGCCGCCGCCGCGATGCCATTCCAGCGCCTCAAGGTGCGGCTCAAGAAAGAAATCGTCACGATGAAGGTGCCGGGGCTCGACCCCGCCCGCAATGCGGCGCCCTATATCGATCCCGCCGACTGGAACGCGCTTGTCGACGATCCGGACACGGTGGTGATCGACACGCGCAACGATTTCGAGGTCGGTTACGGCAGCTTCGACGGCGCGCTCAACCCGCATACCAAAAGCTTCGGCGATTTTCCCGACTGGTGGCGCGATCATGCCGCCGAGTTCGCGGGCAAGCGCATCGCGATGTTCTGCACCGGCGGCATCCGCTGCGAGAAATCGACCGCTTTCCTGCGCAGCGAAGGCGTCGAGGATGTCGTGCATCTCAAGGGCGGCATCCTCGCCTATCTGGAGCAGGTGCCCGAAGCCGACACCCGCTGGCACGGCAGCTGCTTCGTGTTCGACGAACGCGTCAGCGTCGGCCATGGCCTTGTCGAGGTCGGCGAAAAGGGTTAGCCGACGGTCAGCGTATAGGTGACGCGGTAATCGCTCGCGTCGCCGTTCAGCACCCTAGTGAAGGTCCCCGGCACGTCGCCGATGTCGATCGTCCCGATATTGTCGCTGCCGCCGATGTCGTCGAATTCGCGAAGCTGGAAACTCACCGGCTGCTCGAACGCGAAATTCCGGTCGACGACCCAGCTTTCGCCGCGCTTGATCGAGAAGATTTCGCGCGACCCTTCCGGGAAGCGCTCGCCAGTGTTGAAGCGGATGAACAGCTGATCGGGCAGCCCGAGCCCGAGCCGCCCGGTCAGCTTCACCGCCTCGACGCGGATGTTCGACAGGACATATCTCTTCGTCACCGGCGCGCTCGCCAGCACCGCAGCCGGGGCGGGCGGCAGCGCTTTCGGATTTTTCGTAAGCCGCGTGACGCTTTCGCTCGCCTGAGCCGCATATTTGCCCGAGGGAAATTCGGCGAGGTAGGATTTGAACGCGCCGACGCTGTTCTCGGCGACCGCGCCCTTCCACATCAGATCCTCGAGCGCGCTGCGATTGCCGGCCGGCGGCGCCCCCGGACGCGGGACCAGATACACCGGGGTGCCGGTGATGCTCGCGCTCACGAACGGTCGCTGCTGGCCCGCCGTCGCCGCGAGCACATCGTCGCGGATCGCGCCGCCCAGCAATTGCACCGGCAGGTCGGGCTGCGGCAGCCGCTTGGCGAGGGAGGTCGCAAAGGGCGAATTCGCTCCTGTCCCGTCGGCCGCAAGCTGCCCCGGTGCCGCGGCGAAGATGACGAGCACATCGTCGGCCTCGACCCCCGCCAGCCCCGTCTGCACCGCGCGTGTTCCCGATTTCCACGAGCGGCCGAACGGATTGTTGCGGCACGAATCGAGGATCACCATGCGAATCTGCGCCCCCGACACCGACTCCATCACCCGGTCGAGGTTGATCGCCTCATAGGGCAGGTCGAGATCGGACTTCAGCCCCGCATCGGTCGGGATCAGCCAGTTCCTCCCCTGCGCCTCGATCCCGTGCCCGGCATAATAGACCATCGCAATCTCGGCGCCGTCGGCCTTGGCGCGGAAATCGCGCATCGCCTTCTGGAACTCGTTGACCGACAGGTCGGCGGCGACGGTCACATCGTCGAAGCCCGCTTGCCGCGCCGAGGCCGCGACCAGCTTGATGTCGTTCGCGGGGTTCACCAGCCGGCTGGTGCTCGCATAATTGCTGTTGCCGACGATCAGCGCGACCTTGCGTGCTTCCGCGGCGCTCGGCGCGAACAGGAAGGCGGCGCTGAGTATGAAAAGCCAGATCCGGATCATCCCGCTATCCTCCCGTCACGCGGCGCGCCGCGCCATATTCGATCCAGCCGAACGGCCGCGGCGTCTTGGGCATGTAAGCGGCGCCCTGCCGATCGACCGAAAAGCCCGCTTTTTCATACGCCTCGCCGATCGGCCGGGTCAGGTGGCAATTGCCCCCGATCCGCTTCCACACCGGCTCGATCCGCCGCTGCCATGTCGCGACCCCCGCGTCGGGCGCGCCGCCATGCTCAAGGAACAGCGCGGTTCCGCCGGGTTTCAGCACGCGGCGGATTTCGCTCAGCACCGCTGCCTGATCGGCGACCGAGCACAGCGTGAAGGTCGTCACCACCGTGTCGAAGCGCTCGCTCTCGAACGGCATCGCCTCGCCGACGCCGCCCTGAATGTCCGCCGCCATCCCGCGGGCCTGCGCCGCGGCGCGGCTCATCGCGAGCAGCTCGGGCGAGGGGTCGAGCCCGGTGAAGCTCGCCACCCGGGCCGGATTGTAGAATTCCATGTTGATCCCGCCGCCGCAACCAAGCTCCAGCACGTCGCCGGAGGCATGCGGCACGACCTTGCTGCGCGCCTTCATGATCTGCCCCTGCGAACAGGCGCATTTGATCAGCCGCGGCACCCCATGACGTTCCCACCAGCTCGCCATTTGTTCGACTCCCCTTGGCGCGGAAACTGACCCTTGCTAGCGCGGTTGGCAACACCCATCTGTGCGGTCCCGCACAGGATTCGTTCCCGGACTCGAAAGACGCTTATGCCTGCCACGCACCACACCAAAATGCTCATCCTCGGCTCCGGCCCCGCCGGCCTGTCGGCCGCCATTTATGCCGCGCGCGCGGGGATGCGGCCGATCGTCGTGCAGGGGCTCCAGCCGGGCGGCCAGCTGACGATCACCACCGACGTCGAAAACTACCCCGGTTTCGCCGAAGTGGTCCAAGGGCCGTGGCTGATGGAACAGATGACCGCGCAGGCGACGCATGTCGGCACCAGCATGATCTGGGACACGATCGTCGACGTCGATGTGTCGCAGCGTCCGTTCAGGCTGACCGGCGACGGCGGCGACATCTATCTCGCCGAAACGCTCGTGATCGCGACCGGCGCGCAGGCGAAATGGCTCGGCGTGGACGGCGAGCAGGAACTCGGCGGCAAGGGCGTCTCGGCCTGCGCGACCTGCGACGGTTTCTTCTATCGCGGCAAGAAGGTCGTGGTCATCGGCGGCGGCAACACCGCGGTCGAGGAAGCGCTCTACCTCACCAATCACAGCGACGATGTGACCCTGATCCACCGCCGCGATCACCTTCGCGCCGAAAAGATCCTGCAGGACCGCCTGCACGCCAATCCGAAGATCAAGGTGCTGTGGAACAAGAAGGTCGATCGCTTCGTCGCGGGCGAGGGCACCGCAGGACTCGTCGGCGTCGACCTGATCGACACCGTCACCGGCGAAGCGAGCCACGAGCCGACCGACGGCGGCTTCGTCGCGATCGGCCACAGCCCCTCGACCGAGCTGTTCAAGGGCAAGCTGCCGCTCGACGACGACGGCTATCTGCAGGTGACGCCGGGCACGTCGCTGACCTCGATCCCCGGCGTTTTCGCTGCGGGCGACGTCACCGACAAAGTCTATCGTCAGGCGGTGACCGCCGCGGGCATGGGCTGCATGGCCGCGCTCGACGCCGAACGCTTCCTCGCCGAGGCCGAATATCACGCGATGGTGGATGCTTAAGGCGCGCGACGACTAACGACGGGTTGGGGCCTCTTCATTATCGTCACCCCGGACTTGATCCGGGGCCTGCCTTCTTGAAGGAATAGGCGGGTCCCGGGTCAAGCCCGGGATGACGTGGGTGGGTGTGACAACGTCCGCTTCCCGCCTCGAAAGCTGCCGTCAGGCCAGTCTTTCCACTATCCGCGCAAACAACCACTCCGCATCGTCGCCGGCAAAGCTGTGCGACGCGCTGTCGAGGCGCTCGATCGGAACAGTGGGCGGCTGACAATTGTCCGCGAAAGCCTGCGCGGTCCGGTCGCCCGTGGCGAGCAGTATGGTGGCGGGGCAGGTCAGCCCCGCAATCGCGCGATCAAGACGAGCGGGCAGGCTGTCCGGCGCGGCAGGCGCTGCCGACTGGCTCAGCGCCGATAGCCCGCGGACCAGCTTGCGGAAATCCACTTCGCCCTTGAACAACCGCAACAGGCTTTTCGGATCTTTCAGCCGCGACCAGTAGCGCGCGCGGATCGCCGATGCCGGGGGCAGGGCAGGCTCGTCGGCTTCCTCGCCTTCATCTTCATACGTCCACGGATTGGCGAGGATCAGCGCGTCGAGCGCCAGCGGCTGGTGCAGCAGCAGCGCGCTCGCTGCATCGCAATTGCCGAAGGCGACGATGCGCGACACATGCGGCGCGGCTCCGCGAAACGCCGCAATCGCCGCGGCGATGTCGGCACCGCTGTTCGTATAGCCGCCGTTCGCGCCTTCGCTGTCGCCGATCCCGCGCCGGTCGAAACGGAACACCGGATTGCCCGCCGCCGCCACGCGCTGCGCCAGCGTCGCCATTCCGCGGTGTGCGCCGCTCCGCACTTCGTTGCCGCCCGAGACGATCAGCAGGCCGGTCGTACCCGGCGCCTCGTCGAGCGTCGCGGCGAGCGTCGCGCCGTCGCAAGGAAAACTCAGCTGATGCCGCATGTCTTGCTCCACGCGGCTATATCGGCGGCGATCGCCGACGCCATGGCGGCATCCTCGCCGGGTTCGGCGCGCAGCCAGAGCGGGGTTCCCGCAATGCCGTCGGTGCCGAGGGTGATGCTGCGCAGCGGTTCGACCGCCTGTGCCTCGGCGCTGCCGAGCTGGGCGACCAGCGCCGGCGACAGCGCGTTGCCCGCGAGCAGTAGCGGTGCGGCCTTCGCTGCCTCCTGCAGACTGTCGAGCGACGATTCGATTCCTGCCTCGCGGTCGGCCGTCACGCGCGCGCGCATCATCGTGCGGAGCAGCGAAGCGCCGCCGACGGGCGCGAGACGCCACCAGGCGGCCGCCTTGGCGCAATGATCGATCAGCGCACCGCCGCGAACCGACGCGATGATGACGGCACCATCCATAGCGTCTGCGGCTACGGCAAGCGCATCCTGCCATTGCGTCAGATCGACCGCCTCCAGCGGGACAAGGCTTTCATTCTGCCCCGGCAGGTCGGGCAGCACCGCCGCAAATCCGTCCGCCGCGAGCGCGTGCATCGCCAGCACCATCGTGCGGCGCAGCCGGTTCGCTTCGTCGAACAGCGGCGGGACGATCAGGACGGTAGCGCGCGGAGCGCCCGCGGGATCGATGCGCAGCAGATGCTCGGTCATGCGCGCATCGACCGGACTCAGCCCTTCACTTTGCGCAGCGAGAAGGCGAGCAGATTGCCATAGGTTTCAAAGATTTCGCCATCGATCTCGTCATCGTCGATGATGATGCCGAGGCGATCCTCCATCTCGGTCAGCACCGTCGCGACCGCCATCGAATCGAATTCGGGCAGCTCGCCGAACAGCCCGCTGTCGGCGGTCAGCGCGGCGGCGCGGTCTTCGCCAAGGCCAAGCACATCGGCGAGCAAGGCGCGGAGGGTGGCGTCGACGGTCGTGGGATCGGTCATGAGTCTTTCCTGAGCAGCGAACGGGCCAAGGCCTTCGATGCCGGACCCCATGCCGCGAGCCGCGACGGATTGAAAGCCTCGATGCGCCACAGCGGTTCGTGCCGGTTCATCCAGTCGCGTTTGTAACTGTCGTTGCCGGTGCCGAAATCGACGCGCTCGACGCGGTCGACCTCGATTACATGGCGGAACAGTGCGGCGGACAGCAAGGTGCCCGGCGAGGCTTTCAGGCTGTCCTCGACATGCGCGAGCTTGTGGATGAAGGCGGTGCCATCCTCCACCGTCCAGAACTGCGCCGCGACCGGCACACCCTCGATCCGCGCGATCCCCATGCGAAAGGTGCCGCGGAAACTCTCGGCCTCGGCAAAGGCGCGCAGCAGCGCCGGATGGCCCTCCTCGGGTTTCCAGCTCGCGGCATAAATTTGCTCATAGGCCGCCCAGCTTCCCGGATCGAAGGTGGCCAGCAACTGGATGTCGACGATGCCCTTCTTCGCCTTGCGCTGGACCGTGCTGCGCAGCGCGCCGGGACGGCTCGCCCACCAGCCATCATGGTCCAGACCGGCGAGATCGAGCCAGTGGCGGTCGCCTGCCGGTGCGGCTTTCACCCACCATCCGGCGTTGCGGAGCGCCGCGGCGATGGCCTGCTGCTCCTCGTCGCGCACTGGATAGAGCGATATTCTCGCGGTCTGTGAACGCAAATGGTGGAACAGGTCTTTCAGCGCCGCGCTATGATCCGGCCCGGCGTACAGCGGCCGGATCGCGAAGCTGTACCAATTGGTCAGCCCCGCAAGATGGCCGGGATTGTTAATCCGCAGCGGCAACCACGCGCTCGTCGTACCCGCTTCGCCCCGCGCATCGATCCGGCCTTCGCCGGCAAAGCCATGCGCGGCAAGCAGGTCGAACCAGCCCGGCCGATCGAAGGGCGCGGCGAAGCCTGCGGCCTTCGCCGCATCATCATTAGCGTGATCTTCACCGTTCCCATGCATGGTCGCGCGCTCTATCACCACTCTCCTAACAGCCGATGACCAAAGCCCTAAGTCCTCCCTCGCGCCCGCTCGATCATCTCGCCCAATTTGGCGCCGCTGGTGCGCCTGCGCTGCTCATTGGCGACAAGGCGACGAGCTTCGCCGATCTCGATGCAGGCGTCGGGCGGCTGGCGTCGTGGCTGCTCGAACAAGTTGGCGGTCCCGGCGAACGCGTTGCGAGCTGGAGCGCGAAGACGCGCACCGCCTGCCTGATGCCGCTCGCCGCGGCGCGCGCGGGACTGATCCATGTCCCCGTCAATCCGCTGCTCAAGGGGCCGCAGGTCGCGCATATCCTGGCCGACAGCGGTGCGAAGCTGCTGATCACCAACCAGTCGCGCGCCGACATGCTCGGCGAAGGGTTGCCGGCCGAGTGCGCGCTGCAGGATCTGAAGATCGCCGAGGAAGTGATTGATTCGGGCGGGCAGGGGCTGCCGCTCTCGGTCGCCGATCCCGACGATCTCGCCGCGATCCTCTACACCAGCGGTTCGACCGGGCGGCCCAAGGGCGTGATGCTGAGCCACGCGAACCTGTGGCTTGGCGCCGAAAGCGTCGCCTCCTACCTCAAGCTGACACCCGAAGATCGCGTGCTCGCCGTGCTGCCGCTCAGCTTCGATTATGGACAGAACCAGCTCTTCTCGACCTGGCACGCGGGCGCCGCGGTCGCGCCGCTCGACTATCTGACCCCGCGCGACGTCGTGAAGGCGGTCGCGCGGCATGGCGTCACGACGCTCGCCGGCGTGCCGCCGCTCTGGGTGCAACTCGTCGAAAGCGACTGGCCCGCCGAAACCGCGGTCTTGCTCCGGCGGCTGACCAACAGCGGCGGTGCGCTGACGCCATCGTTGATCGACGCGATGCGCGCCACCTTTCCGCAAGCCGACATCTATCCGATGTACGGTCTCACCGAAGCCTTCCGCTCGACCTTCCTCGACCCGTCGCTCGTCGCCGCTCATCCGACGTCGATGGGCCGTGCGATCCCGCACGCCGAAATTCTCGTTTGCCGCCCCGACGGCAGCATCGCCGCCGACGACGAGCCGGGCGAACTCGTCCACGCCGGGCCGTTGGTGGCTAAGGGCTATTGGCAGGATGCCGAACGCACCGCGCAACGCTTCAAGCCTGCGCCGGCTGCCTCGCGCTACGGCGGAACGAGCGTCTGGTCGGGTGACACCGTCCGCCGCGATGCCGACGGTCTCCTGTATTTCGTCGGCCGCGACGATGCGATGATCAAGACCGCGGGCAACCGCGTCAGCCCGACCGAGGTCGAGGATGTCGCGGTGGCGTCGGGGCTGATCTACGAAGCCGTCGCTTTCGGCGTGCCCGATCCGCGGCTCGGCGCCGCGATCGTCCTGATCGTGCGCGGCAAGGGCGAGGCGGACCCCGAGACGCTGACGGGCTATCTCAAACAGAATCTACCCAATTTCATGCAGCCGCAGGCGATCGAATGGCGCGCCGAACTGCCGCGCAATCCCAATGGCAAGCTCGACCGCGTCGCGATCGCCGCCGACTGGAAGGTGGCGGCATGAAGCCGCACGGTCCGATCCCGCCCGGCTTTACCGCCGATGCCGACGGCATGCTGCTGATCGGCGGCATGCGCGCCGACGCGCTCGCCGAGGCCGCGGGCGATACGCCGTTGTTCGTCTATGACACGGCTCTGCTTTCGGCGCGCGTCGCCCAATGGCGCGCCGCGATGCCCGCCGAGGTTCAGCTTCATTATGCCATGAAAGCGAACCCTTACGCGCCGCTCCTCATCCATATGGCGCGGCAGGTCGACGGCCTCGACGTCGCGTCGGGCGGCGAACTCAAGGCGGCGCTGGCCAGCGGGATGGCCGCCGAACACATCAGCTTCGCTGGCCCCGGCAAGCGCGACCGCGAACTCGAAGCGGCGATCCGAGCGGGCGCGACGCTCAATCTCGAATCTTCGGGCGAGGCCACGCGCGCGCTCGCGATCGCCGCGCGCATCGGCATCGCGCCGCGGCTCGCGGTGCGCGTCAATCCCGACTTCGATCTCAAGGGGTCGGGGATGAAGATGGGC
>VFQN01007127.1_pt1 | contig 12209 bp, 18 predicted proteins | sample 3512371 | NCBI WGS metagenome assembly VFQN01 (sample SAMN10412370, study PRJNA504923) | tailings metagenome | isolation source: Replicate 2 from Balatoc abandoned mine | place: Philippines: Itogon, Benguet | collected 2017-08-28
ACCGGGGTGGCAGGTACTTGAACATCGCCTCCACGCAGGCCGCGCTGCCGCCCAGCGCCGCGTAGTGCACCGCCGTGCGGCTGCCGCAGCGGTCGCCTAGCCACGGGTTGGCACCCTGCCGGGGCGGCGAGCGCAGGGGGGGACCAGGGGGGAACGTGAGGGCTTGGCGTGCAGTTATATATGGCGAGGCGACAAAGGACGAGCACGCTGGTTGTATATCAGCTACCGCTGTAGACTCGGAACCCCTGAACCCCAACGTTCCGTTCCCTGCCGCACCTGCGCCAGGAGCAGCTTGACCATCTCGGGGCAGTTGGCGTAGCACGCGTACATGAGCGGCGTCTGGCCTGCAGGGGGAAGTAACAATGGAGTGGTCAGAGCGCCATCGTCCATGCTGCTCACGCGCACTCCATCCGTGGAGCTCCTCTTTGCCTACTGCACCTGTCTCGCTGCCCTCTCCGGCTCACCCTTTGCGTTGACCATGTTGACCGCTGTGCGCACGCCCTCCGACACGGTGCTGGGCGCCGGCACGCCCATGCGCCGGCAGTAGGGCAGCAGCGCCTCCCGCACCGTGGCCAGGTCGGAGGAGGACAGGAAGGCCAGCAGGTCCTTGGCAACCTGCACACAGCGAGGCGGCAGAGCAGCAGCAGCGGGGGCGGTCGGCCAGCAGGTGCAGTGAGACCGGGTTGCAAGCACCGTACGTATGCAGGCAGTACGGCACTTTTCAAGCAATGCGTGCAGTACAGCGGTGTCACTTCCAAGTTTGCACCGGATCGGAAGCGTGAGACGTGGCCATTGACCACGGGCCAAAGATTCCCTTCGTACCTGCACCTGCTGGCACTCGGCTGCCGTATGGAGCACGGTGCAGCCCAACGGGGAGAGCAGAGAAACGCGGCTGAACTGAGAGGGGTGCTTCGAAAGATTCTGCATGAGCAGCCTGCTGTCCACATCATTCTTGTGTGAAAGGCCCACTTCGTGGGGCAGACGCGACGCAAGACAGCTGGAGTTGGCCCCCATATAGCTGGTGACCGAACTGCTCCGTGTAGCTCACACCAGAGCTGTACGACCTGTGGCATTACATACCAAGTACGTATTGGATTGAATTCGGCAGTTGAGAGCAACAGGATTCCAGCTTGCAGGTCCTCATCCTGACGTACGTGGCGTCACCACTGTCACCACTGGCTTGTCACATGTCAGAAGCTGCATGACTGAGACAGCAGCGAGCAAGCTCGTGCCAGGCATGCTCGTTCTTTGTTAAGTTGTGCTCTATAGGAGGCCGACTCATCGCAGGCGTACAATAGAGCTTCGGCATCGGCATCGGGGTTCAAATGGTTGTACGTGCTGAACGCCCGCGCTGGGTTCTCGTAATAGGCTATATCTTTTCAATCAGTACTGAAAAGCGTTGTCATACAGAGCAGGGCTGCTGCTATGTGGTCTGACTCGTCACGTCCAACTGGGAGGCTGACGCAGCAACAGCATGCCCAAGGCTTTCGAAAACAATACCTTTTCTTTGGTAGTCACAGGTTGTGTACGTACGGGCGTCCAGGAGTCGAACGCAGCAGGGGCGCCGGCGGTGCCAGAGTTCGGCTGCTTCTGCAAATGCTCAACCTCTGTAGCAATATGTGTGATCAAGTTGGGTGATGTATGTGTATGGCGCTATGGCTTCCTTCCTTCGACGTTGATACCAGCATCTTGGCGAGGCCACCGAGGCCCAACGCCCGTACAACAGGAGGAAACCAGCATTCCGCGAACGGCTAACAGCGTTTAAGGGTATGAACATGAAGCTTTTTATCCTGCTGGAGGTCGTCGCGACAGCTGTGGACGGACGGCTGTTTGGGGACGACGAGGTCCCCAGTGCCCAGTCCCCAGTGGCGTAGCGAGGGCCCCTGAGCGAGGGCCTGGGAGTGGCCCTACAGTACCGTACGCCTGCGGGTGTTTGACCGCATGGTTGCAGCATGGTGCTCTGCGTAAATGTGGTACGGGACAGGGGGGCCACGGCGGCCCCATGCTACGGTCCCATGTGGATACACAGACAACACTCCTTGCCGATCGACACGTGCCGTGGCTTCAGGGGTTGACGGGGCACGCATGTAATGACCACATCCATGTGCATGTTTGCAAAGCATAACATGTGGCTAACGTAGGCTGCAATCATGCCAGGCCCTTGGGTGATTGGCAACTCGAAGCCGAGGCAGGGGTGGGGGCAGGGGCTCTGCGCTGGCTCTGCGCTTCGTGGGTCGCCATGGGTCACCGCGACAACTCTGGGACCGACCAACAAACTACAGTGTGCCTTCTTGCTGCCGTTACATTGCACTACCTAACAGACCTAACCAATGTCTCAATACGGCAGGACGACAACGGCATCGGCGAACTCGACGGAATCATTGCCGAACTCGGAATCTACTCTCCTAGATGCTGACTTCGGAGATCATGCACTGGAGCAGCAAACGGCTTACTATCTTACTTTATACCTTTCTTGTATAACGTATGATAGAAGCAATACCAACCTTGGCCTCTGACACTGCTGGCTACCTGCTGACCGCCACCACAGCGAAGGCGCCCTACCAGCCAGAGCTCACTCCTCGTCAGGTAAGGTCGATGCATACTTCCACCCCCACTCCTAGGTGGCAAGGCAATTGGCGCTGCCAACGCTCGCGCTAGATTTGCACGCCGTCCGCGGCGCGCCCTGGCCAGGGGGCAAAGATACAGCAGTTGTAAGCGAAACTCTTATGTGCGTTCTAGTGAAAATAGGAACCTAATCGTCGCGGCGATGGTCGCGCCAATTGCGTTCAAGTGCGATGCTGACGTTCGCGCGACATTGTTGACCCAAAGGGCGATGTGCTTGGTTGCCATACATGATATTCTGGGAGAGCTGCCATACGACAGAGCACTGATTAGGTACAGCGCAGCGCAAAAGGTAGCGGCCGTGCGCTGTTGACGCTGCTCAGGCGGCGCGCGCTGGCACACATACATGAGCTGCCCCGCTGTGCACGCTCGCTGACAATCTCCCGACGCCGTACCCACGCCCTGCCTGTTGCAATCTCTCTTGTCTATGCAGATCCAACAGGTCACCCATATCGCTTGGTTTTAGCCTACGCAAACGGCGCAGCCATGGGTTGCACCAGCAGCCTCCTGTCTCCTGCCCTCGCAACTGAGCTGAACAAGTCACTCAAGAACGGGAAGAGCAGACTACTGTTGCAGACACTGTCTGAGCACCCCGCCCTCTTCAGCCGCGTATCGCTGCTCTCTCCTACGGGTTGCACACCACTCCATACAGCAGCCGAGTGCAAGCAGTTGCAGGTGCGCAGCGAGCCCGGCGTCGTTTCCTCTTCCTTGCTTGCTGCAAGGGCCCGTGGTCGGTGGTCACGTCTTACACTTCAGGACCCGGTGCAAACTTGAAAGTGACATCGGCACCGCTGTACTGCATACAAGGCTCATAAAGTGCCGTATTGCCTGACTACGTACTGTGCTTGGAACCCGCTGTACCTGCTGGCCGACCGCCCCCGCTGCTGCTGCTCTGCCGCCTCGCTGTGTGCAGGTTGCCAAGGACCTGCTGGCCTTCCTGTCCTCCTCCGACCTGGCCACGGTGCGGGAGGCGCTGCTGCCCTACTGCCGGCGCATGGGCGTGCCGGCGCCCAGCACCGTGTCGGAGGGCGTGCGCACAGCGGTCAACATGGTCAACGCAAAGGGTGAGCCGGAGAGGGCAGCGAGACAGGTGCAGTAGGCAAAGAGGAGCTCCACGGATGGAGTGCGCGTGAGCAGCATGGACGATGGCGCTCTGACCACTCCATTGTTACTTCCCCCTGCAGGCCAGACGCCGCTCATGTACGCGTGCTACGCCAACTGCCCCGAGATGGTCAAGCTGCTCCTGGCGCAGGTGCGGCAGGGAAACGAACGTTGGGGTTCAGAGGTTCTGAGGCTGCAGCGGTAGCTTATGCACATCCAGCGTGCTCGACCTTTGTCGCCTCGCCACAACTGCATGCCAAGCCCTCACCGTCCGCGCTGGTCCCCCTGCATTCGCTGCCCCGGCAGGGTGCCAACCCGTGGCTGGGCGACCGCTGCGGCAGCCGCACGGCGGTGCACTACGCGGCACTGGGCGGCAGCGCGGCCTGCGTGGAGGCGATGTTCAAGTACCTGCCACCCCGGTACCTGGAGCGCAACGGAGTCAGGTGGGCGCAACCCAACGATTCAGGGGAGCACAGCACCCTGCTGGGCCATCCCAGTAGCTCATGAGGTGCACCACCTGATTACCAGAGGCTGTCTTGCTCACGCTTCATGCTGCACCCGGTGTTTGCCCTGCAGGTACATTAACTGCCGCTCCGTGTGCGGGCTGACCCCGCTGCACTACGCCGTGTTTTACGGCCACCTGGACACCGTGCGGGAGCTGCTGCAGCACGACCCTTCCCTGAACGCCGCCACCACCTGCGAGAGCTACGACCTGTGGGTCACGTGCGACATCGGCAGCACCCCTCTGCACTTCGCAGCCGTGAAGGGCAACTGCGAGGTTGCGCGCGAGCTGCTGCAACACTATCTGAGGCGAGAGCACACGGGACAAGTGTCAGACCCCCGCCTCCGCTGCGACAGCGCACGTAAGCTGGCCTGGCAGGTTGCGGCCGTGCACCACCCCGCCGACCGCGAGATGGTGGCGCTGCTGCACCCCGGCCGGTCGGTGCGGCAGGCGCTGGGTGTGGTGGGGAGCGACAGCCGGGCGTTCCGCGTGGGCCCTGCGCCGCTGGCGGTGATTGCGGCGGAGGCGCTGAGGGCCAAGCTGCTGGCGGACGTGGAGCGGGCGGGGGCGGCGGCGGGGGCGGGGAGCCACGTGGGCAGCGGCGAGCAGGGCCCGGGCAGCGGAGGCCAGGAGGCTGCGGGCGACACGCTCAAGAGCAGCCGCTGTGCTGCATCAGGAGGGGCCGCTGCCGGCCGGCCATGCGGAGCGAGCGAGCAGCTGCAGCAACAAGGCGCATGCACTGGAGGTGTGTGCCAGAGCAGCGAGGCCAGCGGCAGCAGCTGCGCAGGCAGTGGTATCTGCGATTCGGCGTGTGCACCAGACTGCGGCGCTTGCACGTACACACCTGCGAGCCACCAGCGCTGTGCGGCGGCAGTGCCGTCGACGGGGGCGGCCGTTGCAGCTGAGGACGAGGACGAGGACAGCCTGTGCGGCGTGTGCTTGTCGGAGAAGCGGGAGGTGGCGCCCAGCGTGTGCGGGCACGGGCTGTGCGTGGACTGCGCCAGGGAGCTGTGCAAGGGGGTGGCCAGGAAGCCGCTGGCGTGCCCCTTCTGCAGGCAGGCGGTGGCGAACTTCGTTCCGGTCCACAAGAGCGGTTAAGGCCCTGCATGGCTGCACCGTAACAAACGAGCAGTTAACGGTTCAAGGGGTAAACAATAGGACACATATGCACTACGCACTACGCACTGTTGTGGGCAGCGGTGCTGGTCATTTGCACACACGCGCTGCACATGTAGGCCTACCACGCGTTCTCTGTAGGCGCCTTGTACATTATGGACCTACACAGGTGCTAGACAGAGGCGCCGGGAGGTTAAATGTTTGAGTACACATGATATGGTGCAAAACGGCAATCTTCTTCGAGCCAGGTGCCAGCTCGCATTGCTGGCATGGTCTTTTTCATCTGTGAGGTTTGATGGTACGGTATAGCCACGCGGTTGCAATCAGGTGTATTGCGGTGTGCTGGCGATGGCACCTTTGGTACTGTCATAAGACTGTGGTGTCGCAACACGCTTGGACCTTGAACTTTGGACCTAAAAAGGCTAGCACCCCTACTGCTCACAAATAATGTTCACACGTTCCTGTGGACGAAGGCCCCAGAGACTTGGAGGTCCGGCTAGGCGGTTACATACAGATGCACAACGTGAGCCGCATACCACCTTATACACTAGGGTTGTTCCTTGTTGCTGCGGCAGGTGCTGGGTTGCTGGGAGTAGTACTGCGCGTGGTATGGCTAAGGAGCCGTGCTCATAGATGTATACGTGCACTTATGTACGGCTTTGTGTTTAGACGGGTTATCATGTACGGCTTTTACCTGCGCATGCATGGTCATCCTTATGTTCCTAAAAGGGGCTGGCTGGAGTGTGTGCCCGCCGGTCCTTCTTTTATGCTATTCATCTGCAGCTGCATTGCTACTTTACTTCTGTTCAGTCCCTGCGTGCCATGAAGGTATCAGGGTATTAGTATGACTTGAAATGAACGGGTGATGTTCATTCGTTGGGTCTTGGGGGCGTTTAGCATCTAGAACACCTTCCAGGCTCTGGGTGCAAGTGTAAGACACCGTTCAACACGCCGTGCCCATGTTGCGTGTGCCGCTGTCCAGTCTTCAGCACACACTTCAGGTTTCGAGCTTCCATCCCGCGTGAACAGTCTTCCGCCGCGCGCACCGTTCGCACCCTTCCACACACGTGGCTTAGCCAGTCAGCCCGAACAGCCCTTTTCCTGGTTCAGCGGTGGTTGCGTGGCAGCAGACTGGGCACAGGACACAGATGTAAGCTGCTACAACTGACCTGAACTGACACGTGCACCGTTTCAGCTGCAAGCAGCTCAATGTGGCTCTGGTCGTACGACACTGGTGCGCAGCACCTCGAGTAGCTCCGCCTGCCTTCGCCCAACCCAGATGGTCATGGGCTATGGGTAGGTCCTTCGTCCTTGGGTAGGTTCCTGCCTCCCCTGGTTACTTCCTGCAGATTGTGCCCAAGACCTGCCAAGATCGAAAAGGGCAGCACGTCCGGGCCATGAGAGCTGAATCGGGTCTCAGGACACGGTCATGTGCAGAGCCAGGCGGTCACTTGCTTCGGCCCAGGCGCCAGGGCAGGCCCCCGACAGCACGTACATGCCAGGGTGTTGCCCAGTTACTTGAACGGCGGTCATAGGACAAGAATTGTCAGTTACTATAAGATTAGAACATAGATTGCTGGGACTAGCACGACGTTCGCGTTTCGCGATAGTTTCCTTGCCTCTTCCTGTCGGCCGCACCCCACTGCTGGACCAGGCACGAACGTGCTATACACCAGTGCTCCATCCATGTCAGCCTGGAACCTGGCGGACCAGAGTGAAAGCTAGGAGTTACGAACTCATGCTCACCGCTTTAACAACAGAACGCTATAAAATTAACGCCTTACTGTCAGCACTTCGTCGGTCCTATCGACTTTCATCCTTACAGGTGCGGGCTCTGGAAGGGGCTGCTCGTTGCTTTCCAGGTCGCGATGCCAACGCTGGAATCGCGGCACTTTGCCCGTCGACTGGTCACATGTCTGCAATACCCCATACTCCAACGCCATTTTAGCGGTGGCTCTCCAGGTCCTCGCTGCGGTCACGGCACCGACTGGTACCTGACCGTCTCCTGCCCTCGTTCCCCGCCTGCAGCTTGTTCGATGGGCTGTGCCGGCAGCTCCCTATCCCAGCGCCACGCTGCCGGGCAGCAGCATGGCGAATTCCTCAGCGGCTTCCTTGCAAAGCTGCACAGCAGCCCCTCCACGCTGACCCAGGCCCCCGTGCTGTCCCCTGGCTCGCTGGCCCCCCTGCACGCCGCCTGCAAGGGAAAGCACGTCGAGGTAGGGCCCCCAAAGCACCTGGATACTACCTTGCACCTGGATACTACCTTGTATGCAACCGCTGGCCACCATGAACATGCTGTGGGCTCGCACCCACCACCAAGGGTTTACCAATGGGGCTTATGCCCCTTACCCTGCTGCTGCTTTACCTGTCTGCCCGTTATACCTCACAGCGGCGCGACTCAGTTGCGGGAACAGCAAAAGCCTCACGGTGCCCCTTCATTCCTTACGTTTTGATGCAGGAGGTGCGTGCCATTCTGTCCTTCCTGACCTCCTCCGACCTGCCGACCGCACAGCGGGCGCTGCAGCCCCAATGCCGTGCGGCGGGCCTGCCCCCGCCCACCTCCCTGGCGGACGCGGCACGCCTGGCCGTCAACGCAGCTGACAGCAAAGGCAAGCAGGGTGGGGGGAGGGGGGCACGTTGAGTCTTCAGGATGCGGGGTCCTCAGCACGGCTGAGCGGTATGGTAAGTGCTCATTCCGCTGGTAAGAAGCACCTAAGAAACTCCAGTCGCTGGAGATGAAGGGACCACGAGGCCCCGGGTCGCCCGGCTTTGCTGTGTATGCCAGACAGCACCCACTTGAGGGGATGTGCTTATGGATCAGGTCAGGGTTCTGTAGCCCTCGCGGTGGGGCCACTTCATGGCAGTACCAACAGTTCAGAGCAGCAAATCGGGCCCAGTTGAACGCACCGTGATACGTGGACCAGGGACATGCAGGTATGGACACGAGGCGAAGGCGCGCTGGTGTGTGTCGACAGCAGCTGCTCCAGGTGCAGCCGGCACGACGGCTGGCTGCCGCGCGCCTGACTCCGTATGCAATTCGACCCCCTCCCCCCGCGCAGGCCGCACGCCCCTCATGTACGCCTGCCCGGCTGACAGCCCTGCCTTGGTGGAGCTGCTGCTGGCATGGGTGGGTGGGAGTGGGGCGAAGGCAGGCTGTGGGACACGTGCCACGTCCTGCCTTTTTTGGCAAGGTCCTGCCACCGGCGCTAGATCCAGCTGGAGAACATAGCAACGCCCAATCGGCTGGAGGGGTGATATCCATTAGCATATCCATTAGGGGTGGACACGTGCTGGGGCAACAGGGGCGCCGCTCGCGTAGCTGTTCAGGAGGTCAGGTGCTGCGTGCTGCTACACCGCGGGCTTGCAGGTGGACGTTCATGCTGTTTGCCGCCTCTTGTATGGCCCATGGCGGCACGATTACAAACTCTCGCAACTGCGCAGTTTTCAGCCAGGACCGTCCGTAACCCTCCTGACCACCCACACACCTCGTTTCAAACCCCCGGCAGGGCGCCGACCCATGGGCCACCGACCGCTGCGTGGGCCGTACGGCACTGCACCACGCCGCCGCCGAGGGAGCCGCCGCCGCCATCTCAGCACTGATCCGTTGCCTTCCGGACCACCTGGCGGAGCGGGAAGGCGTGCGGTAAGCAAATGGGTTCCACACGCAACGTCCTGCGTGCCGCCTCAGTAGCGGCTTCACCTTTGACGGCACAGCAACACATCAAACAGGTGTACACACTGCATGGACCAAGGCGCGCTTCCTACCGCAGCGCCCCGCATGCAGCTGGTGATGCCGCTCCCGCGCCCACCCACCTGGGTTTGCTGTTTTGCCATTGTGTGACTTTGGACAAAGGCAGCCACGGGACATGCATGCCCACGCCCCCGTGGCCCTTGCCTCCGTCCTTTTGTACACGGTCTCTTGTTCCCAGCCTCGTTTCCCCGCCGCTCCACGCAGCTACGTGAACGTCACGACGCAGTGCGGCCTGACGCCCCTGCACTACGCGGCGCTCTCCGGGCACGAGGGCGCGGCAGCGCGGCTGCTGGCATTACAGCCGCACCTCACGCCCGCCACGCGCTGCCTGTCGTACGACTCGGCGGTAGGCTGCGAGGCGGGCAGCACGCCGCTGCACGTGGCGGCTGCACGCGGACACACGGACGTGGCGCGCGCGATACTGCAGCATTACGTGAGAGGGACTGGCCTTGGTTCGGCGGATCAGGGAGGGAGCGTACTGCTTGAGTGCTCCTTAGGTGTGCCTGGGTTGTTTGCTTTGCTGGTTCAGCAATATAGGCGTGCGTGGTACGGGGTGGAAGACCTGTGGGGAAGCGAGCTGCAGCTGTCGTTCAGGCGACAGCTGCTTGCGCTTACATAGCCTACCTGCAGTGTTACAGGTTGTGGCTGGCTAGCTGCCGCGCATAGCGCACGCCTGCAATCGGACTGTCGTGTCCCTCAAGCGCTGCACAGCGCTCGCGTGGCCTGGTTTCCCGGTCCTTGTTGCCGCTCACAGCCAAACACCATGACAAACCCATCCCGCCCTCCTCCGACCCCCAGGCCGACACCCACGCCCCCTCCTCCGCGGACCCCCGCCTCCGCTGCGACGCCAACCACCAACTGCCCCACCAGCTGGCCGCCGCCCACCGCCCGCCCAACCCTGAGCTGGTGGCGCTGCTGCACCCCAGCCGTGCGCTGCACCCCGCCGCCCCCGCGGTGGCCCTGGGCCCGGAGGCGGTGGCCAGGCTGGAGGGCAGGGGTCCAGAGCCGCTGAGGGTGGTGGCGGCGGCGGCGCTGCGGGCAAAGCTGCTCAGGGAGGTGCGGGAAGCCGGGAAGGAGGGGCAGCAGCAGGAGGCGGGGGAGGAGGGGTTGCAAGGAGAGGAGGGGAGGGGTGCTGAGGGGAGAGGAAGCGGCGTTGGGCGCATGGGGGTGCCGGAGGAGGCGGTGGATGTGGGCGCAGCGGCGGCGGTGGCGGGGATTGTGGGCGATGGGTGTGGCCGCGGCGCCGGTGTGGGCCGCGGGGTGTGCGGCGGGGAAGATTGCGAAGAGCAAGGCACGCGTCCAGGGGCCTGCGGTCGTGTGGAAGAGGGGCAACAACCGTCGAAGGCGGCTGCGGGGACGCGGGCTGAGGTGCACGCTGAGGTGGAGGTGGATGAGATTGAGGAGGGCGGCGGCAGCGGGGCAGGGTCGCCCAGGGGTTGTGGCGGCGGTGCATGCGACGTGTGCTTTGCCCGGCGGCAGGAGGTGGCGTCGTCGGTGTGCGGGCACGGGGTGTGCTGCGCGTGCGCGGAGGCTCTGTGCAGGGCCATGGGCCAGGAGCCGCTGCGGTGCCCCTTTTGCCGCCAGGTGGTGCAAGGATTTGTGGCGCGAGGGTAGCAGGGCACAACGCTGCGGATGCCCACGGCTCAGTGGCGAAGCGGGGATGGGGGCGTCATCCCAAGGTGCTCGTTGTGCGGTGCCTTGCATAAACGGTATTAGATCGTTTTTTTGGTTGGCGCAGCATTTTTAATCTGGGGCTGCGGATCGGGGTGAAGAATGTGCTGGCATTTATTTGCGGCTGGCCACGGCGGGCGTTCGTGGCCTTGACACTTTGGGCAGGGCGTGGGAAGAGGGCACCCTGTGGACCATAATCAGGCCTGAGATGGGGAGGGAAATTCCGCTGGACCACAGTCGGGCCTTGACGGAACCACGGGGCCTGTGCAGTGCCACTGCTTGTGGGTCAGTGCTCATGTGCAATACGTGGTGTTTATGTGCAATGCCGGTACGTGCCTCCACGTGCTGCAACGGCGTGTGTGCGTAGGGGGCACGTGGGCGCCATGAGGTGCTGGCCATTGTTTATTAGGCGCTCGCATTGCGGGACAGCTTTGCTGCGCCTTATTGTTGTTCTTGGACTGCGGTGGTCTATGCTCTGGACGGCACGCTGGATCGGTGTGCCGGATGTCTTCTGTTGCCGTAGCGTACGGTGTGTAGCGGGTACGGGCTATGGCGGGGGAGTTGAGGGCCAGCTGCACTACGCAGTTGGCAGATGCAAGGCCCACATTACGGTAGAGGCTTAAGTTCGTGTTTAAAGGCTTTTTGGAGAACTGCGTTATCATCTGCCGATAAGGACTTGCTGCTGCATGTTGTGGCCAGTATGCCGCCAGGCCTTGGGTGTGTTGCCGGCACTGGTGTCAGCCGTTTTGTGGTTCGCACGGAGTTTGAACCTTTCAGTACTGTTCCTGCGCCACGGAGCGCCAGCCTGAACTTGCACTATTTGGGCCTGCTGGTGGTCAGTAGAGCCGCAGCACTTTGGGTTTGCACAATTGCCTTCACTTGCTTATGGCGTGGGCCGGTGTGTTACGGTCTGATTCACTGCCTTCCTACGTACTCACTTTCGAACTGGCATGCTGCCGTCCATTTTTGCGTTTCTGCTGATGACACTGGTTTGACTGCTTAACGGCTTCCTGGCTACGGATGATGCTTCCCCAGGGCTTCCCCGCTTCTGGGGACGAGGTGACAGCATGGCGGCGTGCTGGTTGCATAACATGATGTTCTCAGGGGCCTCTTTCCACATTGCCTTGTATGTGTGCGTATGTGGCCACCCATATCAGGGGGTATGGCCACTGCAGTGTCCGTGCACCGTGACAGCGCTGTCGTTTGGTGTCGTGCCTGACCGCGCTGGGCTGCGCACTCCGCAAGGAGCGGCAGACCGTGTTCAACTCGCTGCTGCAGCAGGGCCTGAAGCCCCGCTGGCGGAAGGGGGTTGAGATTGAGTTCTTTTCTGCAGGCGGCTGGATACAGCACGACTTTGAGTACTTTGGTGGCTGATCGTTGACTAGGTTGACGCGTGGGGAGGCTTAGGTGGTACACAACAACACTATTCCTTTGGCGGTTAGTTGG
>VFQN01007128.1_pt1 | contig 12204 bp, 6 predicted proteins | sample 3512371 | NCBI WGS metagenome assembly VFQN01 (sample SAMN10412370, study PRJNA504923) | tailings metagenome | isolation source: Replicate 2 from Balatoc abandoned mine | place: Philippines: Itogon, Benguet | collected 2017-08-28
ACCACGCCGACCCAACCACCTTATTTTAAACACCGGGACCCCAAACACACACCGCGCGCCGGGGGGGGGGGGGGGGACGACGGGGGGGGGGGGGGGGGGGCGGAATGGTTTCTTCTAGTTCCCACGTCAAAGATATGACCCAGCGTCCAGCAGCCCGCACACCGTGCTCGTTGCCTCTTCCTTTGCTCGTGACAAGGCAAGTTACGACACAACGTCCATGACAAGATCCACACATGAACCAATGCACAATCATACCAGGCAATGGGCAATACCGTACGCTGTGCTCACCACAGGGGCAACCCACAATCTGCAATGCACAACCCAGGGCCCCGCGCACACAACACCAACGTCGCCGACCGAGGTGCATCGCACCTTAACGGTAGGCCTTGGGTCCGCCCAATGTGCTACCCACGTCCGCGTCACCGCACCGCACGCACGATGCATAGCAGCTGCGAACACGAATATGATGCAGCATTAGGCACCTGCATCCGTTTCTGCTACCCGTCAATCAAGCAACAGGGTGATCTTAGCTTGGGCGACTGAGTTCCCGTTGGCCACACACCCATCTCGCCAGTTGTCTCCCACCCGTTGCTGACCACAACACGGTAGCCGCCCAACCTTGCTTATTGCTGGAACTGGGACAATTACTAATAAGAAAATTATTGCGGAGGGCTACGCACCAAACGCTGTATAGCATACCAGTACTGCACGGGTGCCGGCACGTCTCACCCTGACGACGCTATTATTGACTAGGAGCAGGGTTGCCAGCAGCGCCACACCCCTGTTCACTGGCCCATGCCCGCCCACGTGTTCTCCAGCCAGCATGCAACCTACCCACACCACAAGCGCGCCGCTTGCCGTGGTGCCGTGGCAACTGTAAGGGACCCCTGCGCAGCAACTCTCAAGTCGTCGCCGTGCCGCGTGTATTAGCACCAACACAGAAGTAACCAGTCTCGCACGGCTCCCTGATGCCATACTACCCCCCTGCGGCAAGCCTCCACTACGTAAGTAGCCCCAGACCGTGCCGTGCATCTGCTCCATTCCGCAGTCCCCGGCCCTTTGCACTCTGCACCGCATGGGACTGCGCTAACAGTACTACAGTATCGTACAATGCATTACGGCGTGCATACAGTACAGATGTTCGGCGCTCCAATCAGCTCCGAGCCCCACACCGACGCCCACCACAATTTTTCATGCGCGCAATTATTTTCAGCGCCATGCTTGCAACCAAACCCAGCGAGCTGCCCTCCTTTGTCCCCCGCCTCCCGTTTGCACGCCACCACTCTGCGGGTAACCCTTTCCCCCACATCCTGCCACACGCGCCTGCGCCCCAACGCCTACACGCACCCTCCTGCAGCCCACCTATCGCTGCTGCCGTGCATCCCGACCCACTTCCCCTGCCTCCTCCTCCAACTCCCACCGCACCATGAGCGAGCCCGCACCACCGCCGTCACCGCCGCCGTCACCGCCGCCGTCACCCGCACCCGTGTCCAACAGCGGCCCTCCATGCTGCCGATCTGCACCCAGGCACGACTTACGCCCGATGGTAGGCGTCCGAGAAGAGCCGCTGCCATGAGGGTAGTACCTCCCATGCGGGTCCACGCCCACGGCGATGCAACTGCCCATGTCCAGCGTCCCGACGCCGCCGGACATGGTGGTCGGTCCGGCGCCGCCGGGCATAGGGGGCGAGAGCAGCGCCGGGCTGCTGCTGCCGCTGTCTGCCTGGTGTATTAGCTGCTGATGGCACAGGTGACGGGGCGTCGTTGCCACGGAGGAGGGCGTGAACGGGGGGGCATAGGCTGCAGTTCCATGCAGCACCAGGCCGGGAGCAACCCCCGGGATCGGGCCTTGACCCACAGCCTTGTGCGCGGAGTGCAGCCACCCAGTGCTGGCCCTTCCACCAGCGCCGCCACCCACGCTCACGCACGTGGCCGCGCTGGGGGCCTCAGGCAGCATGCTGGTGCTGCCACCCGGGGCCGCTGGCGCCGCCGCATCAGACGCCAGCCGGCCCGACACCGCCGAGACCGGGAGCATCATGATGCCGTAGTGCTGTTCGAAGGTGCCCGCCGCCGAGCCGGGCCGTGCGGCTGCGTGCGTCAGGCTGCCGGTGCCCGCCGCGCCGCCAGCCCTCGGCGTACTGGCGCTGTACACGGCGCCCTCGGTGCGCATGCTGTACGTCCAGCTGGAGCCCCCCAGGGAGGCGTCCGACCTCGCCGCGGCGGCACGGTGGTCCCGCGGTGTGATGGCGGCGGCGGCGCCGCTGTCGCCGCCAAGCCCGTTCGTCTTCCCGGAGGCGGGTGCTTCGCTGTCGTACAGCTCGCTGTTGGGTGCCGTCACCAACGACACCACGCCCTCCACCGGGGGTCCCGTGCGCAGGAGCAGGTCGTCCTCAGGGACGGAGGTGGCGGCGGTGCTCAGCAGGCTGGGTGGGACGGGCGGGTCCAGGGTCCCCGGGGCCCCTGCCGGCGCGGGCGCCGGTGATGGCACCCCCATGCTTCGCAGTGACGCGCCTGCAGCGACGGTGTGGGCCGTGGAGGCGCTGGCACGCGGCGAAGGGGCACTGCTGCCGCCGAGCTTCGCCGCCATGGCCGCCAGGCCGCCCAGCGCGTAGCGGGGGTCGCAGCCGCTGTCTTGCCTGCTGGCCATGCCCGTGCCGGTCAAGCTGTCCAGGTGCATGTTGGCGCGCGAGCCACTGTCCATGTAGGCAGCGGTGGACAGGGGAGCCCTTGCAGAGGACGCAGGGCAGCTGCTGATGCCGCCGCCGCTGAGCAGCACGCCAACGTCGTCAATCCCCAACAGCGGCGTACACGGCCGCTGCAGCGACGGCGGGCCCCCGTAACCGCCGCCGTCAGCCGCCGCCGCCGCCGCCACCGCCGAGGGTGTGAGCGCCACACCCGGATGCTCGGCACGCAGCGCCTCACAAACGGCCCCGGGTGGGGACAAGAGAGCGCCCGCACCCGTTCCCTTTACATCCATGCCAGCATCAAACGCTGCCACCACCACTTGGGCGGCGGCGGCGACGGGGACGGCCATGGTGGTGGACGCGGCGCCTCGAGGCCACAACAGTGCGCCAGGGTCACCGGGCGTGGCCGACACCTGACTTGCGTCAGCGTCCGTTGCAGCTCCGTACGCGTTGACCTGCACCGCTGTTAGCCCACGCCGCATCCCACTGCTGCTGTCCATCGTCTGTGCGGCATCCGCCACCTGACGCCACTGCGGCAGCTGCTGCTGCTGCTGCTGCTGCTGCCCAGCAGCCGCATGCACTGCGGCGTGCAAGGACACGTGGGCCAGGGAGCTAGGAGCAGCCGCGCGGGACGCAGACAGCGACCTGGGCAGCTGCCTGGCTGCCAAGTTGGGGGCGGTGCCCCGCTGCAGCAGCACCGTCCCAGCGGCCACCCCTGCCCGAGTGGTGGCCGTGCCGCTGCCCTGAGACAGGGCTGGTGACGCCAGGTGCGGCCGGCCGGCGTGGGGCGAGTCGTGCTGCCCTGCGGCGGCGCCGCCGCCGTGCAGCGACGGCAGCCTGCTGGCCGATCCCTGTGACGAGGTGGCCCCGGGCGTTGTGGTGACGCCCGTCATGCTGCTCTTGCCCCACGTGGTGTGTAGGACGCTGCACAGCGCTCCAGAGGCGCCGCTGCCCGCAGACCATGCGCGTTCCATGATGCCAGTGGTCGCACCCTCCGAGCCGTGCTGCTGTGCTGCCGCCGCTGCTGCCGCCACTACCGCCACGCTTGCCGCAGTTGCAGAGCCAAACGGCCCCGCGCTCGCTAAGCTGTACAAGTGGTTCGTGTCATGCTGGCGGCTGTGTCCTTGTGAGCTGGACCTTTCACGCATTGAGCTGAACGCGCTGCGGGCCCGGGACACTGACCGCTGCTCCAAGGCTGGGCAAGACGCTGCACCAATTGCAACGGCGTCGACTGTCGCCTGCCGCCGGCACGGTGCTATGTCAGATTCACGGCCGTCACTTGTGCGTTCCTGTTCCAGCATGGCACCAGGCTCCGACGAGCGGCACGTGCCGCCGCTGCTAGCCCAGCATCCGCTGTCCCGGACGGCCATGCGGGCAACGGGCGGGCGCAGGCCCTCAGGCCGCTGCTCGAATGCCACGGATTGCTGCTGCGCCTGCATCCCCAAAGCCGCACCGATGGCGGCGGCTGCTGCGTTTCCATCCTTCTCACCACGCGACGGCGAAGGAGAGCCCCCCGTCCTGTTGGCAGCCGCTGCCGTCGCCGCCGTGACCGCCAGATCAACGGGAATGACCAACAGAGGCGGCGACGGGCTTGCGTTTGCGCCAGCCCCGCTCCCCATGCCCCCGATAGGCAGCACGCTGACACCTGCCTGGCTCAGCCGCCCGCTGGTGCTGCCCCGCCAGGCCCCGCTCAGCTGCGTGCTGAGGCGGCCGCTTTGCAGCGCACTTGCGGGGCCTGTGGCGGAGGCCTCCCCTGCAACCCGCAGTCGGTCCAGCGAGGGCGAGAGGTCCTTCAGCACGTCCTCCAAAGCGGCGGCAGTAGCATTGGCGGCGGCCGCACCGCCACGCTGCCAGGCAATGGGCATGTCCTCGCCGACAGCGGCGGCGGCGGCCGGCGGCAGGGCGCTCGCTGCAGCGGCGCGCATGCCGTCGACGGGGGGCGTGGGTGCAAATTGGAGGTGCGCGTGCAGGTCGTTGCTGGACGGCACGGCCTGCACCCGGTCAGCAAGATGGGTGGACGAAGTCTTTTCCTTGCCGGTATGTACAACAGCCGCCGCCGCCGCCTCCATTGCAACAATGCCAATGTCAGAAGCTGTACTGGGCCTAATAACTGCCGAGCTGGGCGCAGGCCGCTCCGCCTCCAGGTGCGGGGCTGTGGCGGCGGCTGCGACGTCAGCCGGCAACCTAGCGAACACCGCGGCGGTGCTGGCGCAGGGTTGCAGCGCCTGCAGAGTCACGTGGCCGGCATACGGCACCACATCCGCGCCGGCCTCCCATTGCCCGACCTCCTCCAGGGCAGGGCACAACTCAGCAGGCTCAGTGTCGACCCCCCTGGTCACCGCCATCGCTCGGAAGCTGCGGCCGCCGTTGGGGGCCACCACTGAGGCGACCGCAGCAACGGCGTCAATGGTAAGGGCCGCGGCGGCGGCGGCAGCAGTGGCGCCAGCGGGGGAGGGGGCTAGCGCGGGAGGGAGTGTGGGGCTGTCGGGGGCTTGCTCCAGGGCGCTTAGCACGTTGTTGGTGGAGCTGCTGTTGGCGCTGGTGTTGTTGCTGCCGGGGGAGCTGCCCTTGCCCTCGCTGATTGCGGACAGCCGCATCTCGGCGAGGGCCAGCGGGCCGGTGCTGGAGCTGGTGGCCGCCTGCGGGTGGAAGTGGGAGGCACGTGTCAGGCACGTGACATGCTGCAGGCTCGTGCGCAGCACTGATCGGCAACAGGCACCTGGGTGGATTCACCTATGTACGCACAACTGTGAAGCAGTGCACCACACCCTACTGTAGGCACCCATACTACTCCAGATACCGGTATGCGTCCGTGCTACTGCTACAACTTACCTCCCCGACATCCTCCCGCACCGCCGCTAGCCGTGGCGTCCACCCGCGGCTACCCTGCCTGCTGGGCAGCCGCCCTGCGCCCGCCCCCAGGCCCCCGCCCGCCGCGCCTGCCCGCAGGCTGTACGGCACGCCACCGCCCGTACGTACGACCTCGCCGTCCTCTGAGATGATGATCTCTGCCATCAGGGCCGCCAGCTCTGCCGTGCTCTGGATGCACAGCGGAGGGAGTTCCCCAGAAGCATCGTCCGTGTCGCCACCGGACGACCTGCCCATGAGCAGCACGCCTGTGGGTAGGGCGGTGCCGGCAGTGAGCGGTGAGCGGTGAGCGGTGGTCCTTATGACTGGCGTGGCGCAGCTTACTGCGCGGCGATGCCGCTGGGGCAATGCAACAAATCCATTCGGCCATGGATTTCACGGTCCAAGTACCTTAAGTTGCAAACGTTGCGGGTATCAATGTGCGTAGTCGCGTAAACAGCCCGTGTGCACAACGTGCATGTGACACCAGGTACCGTACCACTTCCGTGGCCGCTGGCTCACCTTGAAGCAGGTCAACATGGGCCCAGCTGGCGGCAGTGGCTGCATCCCCGGGGCGCATGCCCTCCGGGGCGCTGCCACCTGCCGCCGCCACCGCAGCGTTTGACGGAACGGCACCGAGGCCATCCGATGTTACCGCCCCAATTGATGGCTGCAGTCCGGAGAAGGCTGGAATTGCGCCGGGGTGGCGGGGCGACAGCGCACGTGGCTGGCTGGGAGCGCCGCTCGGCACGATTGGCGCTAGGGGTCTGGTGGGCACGGAGGGCGGGCCGGGAACGAGGCTGGCGGCGCCGGCGGCGGGCAGGTGCACTCCCAGGAAGGCGCCCGAGGACGGCGCGTTGCTGAGCGGCAGGGACAGCGGCTTTGCGCCCATGACCACGGAGGACAGGTTGCTGCTGTCGGACGCCATGATGAGCGACCAGTCTATGCTGGCGGTGGGGACGGAGTTGCCAGTGGCGAGACTGCTGCTGCGACGGGCTGCCGCGGCCGCCGAAGCCACACTGCCACCGCCGGCAAAAGAGGAGAGTGCGCACGCGGACGTGGACATGGGCGCTCCGGCAGCGCCAGCGTGGTGGACCTCTGTGCCAACGCTGGCGCTCCCGGTCATGAGTGCCGGCACCAGGGGCGCCCGACCGGAGAGGGAGAAGGTCCCGGTTGACCTCTCGAAGGTGGGGCTGGACCGGCTGTGAGTGGGGATCACGCCGCCGTGGCTCGAAGGCGCAGGCGCGGCGCGGGCCGCGACGGAGCCAGAAAGCCCTTGCGCCGTCACGCATGACGACGTGAACGGGCTCAGGCCTGGTCCCAATGCGCTTGTGAGGGACGATGGATGAGTGGCCAGGCTTGACGATGACATGCCGGCGCTGTTCTGCGCATGTGCGTGCGAGTGCGAGTAAGCTTGCTGGTGGGTGTGGTGGGTGTGGAGCTGCTGCGCGCTGGGCAGCTCTGACCCCTGGTTGACCCCGACGCCGGAGCCGGCTGCGCTCAAATCCACAAACGCATTCTGGTCGTTACTGTAGTCTTCCACGGACTCCAACACCATGCCCCCGAATGGCATCATGCGCGCCGGGGCTGTGGCGTCCTCGACTGAGCCGCCGCTGTCAGAAGTTGGCGCCTGAGGTGCGGCCGCGCTAGCGGAACCGTCGGTGGCAGGCCTCACCCGGGACGCCTTCGCTACTGCAGGAGCTCCAGGGCGGCTGCTCTCGGCTTCCACAAACTCCATCATGAGCGGCGGCCGGGCGGTGAGCGACACGGGCTGGCCTGCCCAGCGCGGGGTGTTGCTGCTGCCGCTAAAGATGGAAGCGCCGGCGCGCGCGTGGGACATGGGCGTGGGTTCGCCTGTCGAGCCGCCCGTAGGGAACATGAGGGGCACGCCGCCCGCGCTGCCCGCTCCGGAGCTGCTAGGTATTTCCAGTGAGGCCATGCCGGAGGCTAGCGAGATGCTTTGGCGGGGGCTGGTGACGGCAGCAGAAAGCGTGCGGCAGCCGCGGGCTGCGAGCGCCTGGGCAGCAAGCTCTTGCCACGTGGAGATGATGCGCTGGCGGCGGGCTGTACGGAAGCGGCAGTAGCTGCGGACCAGCTGCCAGCGGCGCTGGACATCGGGGCGGTAGCAGGTGGCCAGGTGAGGGGGCGTGGTGCCGGGGCAGCGAGGTGGTGGGGTGGCGAGTGAGGATGGCGTGGGGGCATGGATGGCGGCGGCGGAGGAGGCGCCCCAGTCCAGCCACAGCACCACGCAGGCAGAGGCGGGGCCGGAGCTGTGCAGGTGCATACTGGCCGCTGGCGACGCGTTCGCGGGGCGACCTGCAAGGGGCAGGGTGGAGGTGTGGGAGCAGGCTTGCGAAAACACCGGGGTCGGGGGCATTGACACAACGCCTCTTTGGGTGTTGTAGCAAGACAGTGAGGGCCAGCAAGTACCATGAAGCGTATGACATGGGCTGGAGGCCAATGCACACGAACCTGCGGTAGGGCTGTCTGTTTGTACATCGCGGGCAGCTGCGACTGCTGATGCGTACGACGCCACTGCCAGGGCGGCACGGCTGCCGCACTGCGCGGGTGCGCCCGCAGCAGGGCGGCATCCACCCCCGGCGCTGGTCGCAGCGGGCGACAAGGTGGCGGCGCCGCCGGCGGCAGCGGTGTGCATGCTGTCGTACAGCACCTCCTGCAAGGAGTTCCCTGATGAGGCCGTGGTGCACTCCTGAGCCTGCACCTGCAGGGAAAGCGCAAAGACTAAGCAATGACGGTGCTGCATGAGCAGTTGTAGTGGCGACAAAAGCGCTTTGGGCATCATGCCGCGGCTCTCCAATCTGCTTTGCTTTCCCACAGACCCACCTGCAAACGGGGATCTGCGTCCACTGCCGTCGCAAGCGCTATCGCATCCGCCAGACCTAGCGCGCCGGCTGGCCCGCAGCTGCAGGCGACAGCACCCAAGCTCCTGCTGCGCCCGCCGACGCTCGCGCTGTCGCGACGCAGACCCACCCTCACGCTGCCGCTGCCGCCGCCGCTGCTGCTGCCGCCGCTCGCAGCCAAAACACCGCCACTGCCGCGCCTGCAGGCTCCCAGAACCCCCAGGTCACCGGCTCCGCTGCCGGCCAGCAGGAGCACACACTCGTCCCCAGGGACAAGCGCGCGGGTGGTGGTCCGCACCTCACAACCACACACCGTCTTGCCGATCTGCAGTGACATTTGAGGGGACCCATGTGCAACGCCACCGCTACAAACACTCATCGCTGCCAGCCCGGCCCTGCTGCCCTCCGCTTGTGTTGACGCAGGGTCAGGCTGCGCACAGTCCTTTGCGCAGCCGAAGCCGATGGCCTGGGGGACCAGGCGCTGGCGGGCGCTGGCATGGCTGCTGCTGTGGCCAGGACCCACCGCGCCTAAGGCTGCAGCTGCAGCTGCAGGTGCACCTGTTGCGGGTCCCAGTGCGCATGCTGAGCACACGGGGGGCGCTAAGGCGCGAGGAGGGGGTACCTCGGCACCGTTCCCCATGGGCGCCTGCTGCGACTGTACCGTGGGCGCAAGCGTGGAGCTGCCCGACGGCTGCCGCGCTGCGGGCTGGGGTCTGTCTCCGCCCGCGGCGGAGGCTGCATCCGCTCGGGAGGAGGAGGCCAGCAGGACTCGGTCTACCAGCCGCGACAGCGCAAGCCTGCGTGCACGACAGGATGGCAGGCTTCCTTTGTTTGCCCTAAAACCCTTAACTCTAAGCGTTGTGCAGTGACTGCGACTTGGTAAGGGTCCTCCCCAGCTGCTAGGGCCCGAGCAGAACTGCTGGGCGAGGGACTTGCTGCCATCCTACCTGCCCTCCACGAGCGGACTCGCAAGGCTGTGCACCGTGACGCCGTCAGGCAGGACGGCACAGCTCGCCGCCGACCCACATCGCGCCGCCACGCCCACGCACGCCGAGGGCCCCTTGCTGGTGCCCGAGCCGTGCCCTGAGCTCTCAGCTCCAGGCTGTGGACCTGCTTTGGGTCGGCTGCCACCACGCCCCGTGGCCATGGGCCGTACGGCCTCGTCTGAGGACCGGTTTCCGGCCGTGATGGCTGCCCTGCTCCCGACGGCTACTGCCCCATGCGCCCCAAGTGAGGCAACCGTCACCGTGCGGCGGGTAAGGTCCACGTGCACAAGCGTGGCGCTACAGCCGCTGGTCAGCCTCGCTTCCAGCGGGAGCTCCGCGCCTGACAGGAAGCCGTCGTCAAGCGCTTGCAGCTGCAGTGGGTGGCATTAAGGCGTTAGGAGCTCACTGGCGGCGCATACGTCACCAGACGTGCGAAGTCAGCACAACAGGGTGGAATACTAAGGCATTAACGGAGGTCTCTAGCCGTGCTGGCGAGGCACACATGCAATCAAGTTACAAGCCCTTGCTAACCCTCACTGGCTGCCCTCCCCTGGTCCAAGCTCACCGTGGCAACAGTTGGCTCCAGCTGACCACTACCCAGCGCTGCTGTAAACGCATCCCAGCAACGCGAATGGCAATACTCTGCCGCGTGCACTGACACGTGCGCCTCGAACGCAGCAGCGAGTACATGGCCATGGGCCACGACAAGCCGGCATAAGAGTGGCGAAAACCCCCGATGACCACCGGTACATGCGATACCGTGTAGCTGCAACAAATGAAGGTAGAAAGTAAGTGATCCAGTAGGCTAAGTGGTTCACCCTGGACCGAGACCTGGCCCAGACTCTGAGCTTAGGCAACTCAAGGCACTCTTGCGTGTGCACGTCTGCCAGGCGATTTCGCCTTGCTTGTTGTTCGGTTTGTATACCTTGAGTGCAGCGGTTTCGCCTTGGCTCGACGGTGCCAAACGCCCTATGGCCGAGCGGTCCTTTTGGGGTTACAAATCAGCGGGCAAGTAGCAGACGTCAAGAGCTTCCATCCACCCAAATTGAAGCGACAGGAGACATCGTTGGTGGCAGCCTTGTCGACTGCCGCACGCAGCGTCCGACCGAAATGGGCCACACTCCCACACACAAGCCCCGAAAGCCACACCTGTCGAACACTATTTCGCCGCTTCTGTTCCCTCCTCGCTCCTTTTTGGCAGCTCAGGCAAGCGCCCATTGTTTCAGCTGTCTGCGTTCCTTACGACCAGAGCCATATCTCTCCTGGGCCACCAAGTGGCCATACTAGTGCACTACTTGGTGCTGACTGAACAAATGAAGCGTGGCTATAAAAAGATAGCTTCTGGCGTCCTCTCAACAGGTCAGACATACTGAACAGGACGCTCTCTCCTGTCACTATTCCTGTATCCTTTTGTTAGCCAGTTCACGGAAAGCACTGTCACAAGATACAGCGGTTGCAGTGTCTGAGTAATGCGGTAAGGAAAGTTCACAGTAGTTCACAGTACGAAGCATCCACCTTAATCAAGGTGCAGCATCCCCCATCTGTGAACACCCAAGCCCAGCCACAGGATAGCGCCCAGAGGGTGGGCCTCTGTTGGCCTGCTTTGGTGCATGTGTGCAGGGGAGCTCCCGTCTGCGTGCATGTCATACCGGTAAATAGCGCTGTGCTGTTTGGCCATAGCTGGGCATGGAGCGCCCTTCAGTGCCCCAATGCGCCTGTTCCAGCCGTCGGCTGCCCCCCATCAAGGGTCTTCCTGGGTCTTCCCACCTAAGACCCAGCTTGTGTGCGCTTAGGTCAGGAAAAAGAAACGTACAACATCGTAGCTGCTCGCGGAGCTTTGGAGCACCTCTCTGGCGTACAGCCCTGCAGCCCTTCCTCGACTACAGCACTGTGAGGCTGAGCTGACAGCATCAAGGCACGGGACAGGTAGGCACATGGCAACGGGCAGATGGCCACACATTACGGTAAAGATTGCGGGTGGGTCCTGGTGGGTCCCAAGCCCCAGCCACCAGCACGATGGCGACGGCTGCCCTGCCTTGTGTCATAATACATTGCGGAGCGGCGGGGCAACACACAACCCCCCGCCTTCACCACTTCTGGAACTGCCCAGTAGCCTGCAGCGTGCGCCAGCAGATCGAGGCCTACACTGCTGGGCCAGTCTCCCGCACGCACCTGTGGCTGGCTAAGCCGCCAGAAGGCTGCAATCAGTCCCCCTGGGACGTCATCACGCTTGCAGCCTTGTCAGCCATGGAGGCTGGGCGGACCAGCCTTCGGGCCGCCACTCGTAACCCAGCTGGGGCCAGGGCTACGCAGGCCTCCGTGCAGGGGTCGGCCTCCTCGCAGCAGGGTGGGGAGGACGGGGACAGCCCCCTTGAGCGTGCGTGTGCGCGGGCAGCAGCGGACTTCTGGGTACGGCTGCGCTCTTTCGCGGCCCTGGGCGTCCCGCGCCGTGGCTGGGGGCAAGTGGGGCCCAACCACCCCGTGCTGTCGGTGGTGGATGGGCGGCTCAGGGTAGCGCAACCGGTGGTCTTTGACGCGCAGGAGGCAGCGGACTGACCTCCCCGGGCGCCGGGGAAGCGCTCGTAGGGAAGACCTGGTTATGGGGCTCGTAGGTGGATCGAGGGGCCCCACTAGGGGCTTAGGTCTAGGGTGTCTTTGCTTAGGGGTGGGTCCTGGTGGCGGGCTTGCTAGCTGCTGCGCGTGGTTCGCGGGGTGTTACGGTGCTGCGGTGTCGCCTCCGTCACGTCGCCTGGGTGGTAGCGGTGTGCGCTTTGGCTTCCTGCTGTGTTTACTAGGCCAACCCGTCTCGCGGGTCGTGTGTTAGTTT
>VFQN01007129.1_pt1 | contig 12204 bp, 12 predicted proteins | sample 3512371 | NCBI WGS metagenome assembly VFQN01 (sample SAMN10412370, study PRJNA504923) | tailings metagenome | isolation source: Replicate 2 from Balatoc abandoned mine | place: Philippines: Itogon, Benguet | collected 2017-08-28
GGATTCACATCCCGCAATTTCTTCGCCACCGCCTGTGCCTGTTCCGCCGGCGGCAGCAGGGAAACAGCATTGAAGAACGCTTGCTGCTCCGGCGTGGGTTTCCACATAGGAGCCGATTCCTTAAGCGCCTCACTTGCCGGTTTGCCATTAATGGTTTTCAGCGTCGGAATACAGCGGAGCAGATCCGGATATCTCTCAATAAGCTCACTGTTGCAAGTGAGCATTTCCAGCGCCATACCCTCAAGCAGTGCGAGGCTGGCAACCGGCGTATCGCTGCAATTCAGAGACCGGAGGGGTGCATTCGCCAGCGGAGACAGGTCGCTTACGCCGGTCAGATTGCAGGAGAATTTCGTCAGCGGCACTCCGACGAGCGGCGACAGATCAACAACTCGCGTATTGCCACAGGAGAAATCTTCAAGAGGCATCTGTTTCAGCGGAGCCAGATCGACAACTGCCGTGTTGCTGAGATTCAGATATTTGAGCGGCTTGCCGGCCAGCGCTGACAAGTCCGAGACCGGCGTCGTAAAGCACTCCAAACGCTCTAATGGCATCCCTGACAAAGGTGACAGATCTGAAACCTCTGTGTTGGCAAAACTCAGGTGGGCGAGTTTCAGCCCGGCCAGCGGCGACAAGTCCCGGAGCTTGTTGGTTTTTCCATAATCGCCGTTACAGATCAGCGAGTTTAACCCTGGCAATGCCCGTAGCGGCCAAAGGTCTACAACGTCGACTCCAGGCAGATTGACGATGAGGCCTTGTTCTGTATTGCGCCATGAAAATGTCTGTCCGTCGAAGCCGGGGTTGGCTTCTACGAGTTTCTTCCGCACCGCCTCGCACTGCTGCTGGAATGGCAGTCTGGCCACGTCATCCAAAAACGCCTGCTGTTCCGGCGTGGGTTTCCAGGGTCGAAATATCGGTGGGCGGATAACGGCTTTGAGCACTTTCAAAGTCCTGATGCCGCTTAGCAGGTCGCGATACTTTTCAGCCATCTCGGCATCGCAGTTGAGTTCCTGAAGGGGCAACTCTTTCAAGACCGCCAAGTCTGTCACGCGAGTCTCACGAAAGCTCAGTTTTGTCAGAGGCATTCCAGCAAGTGGCGACAAGTCGGATACCGGCGTGGTGTGGAAATACAAGGTATCCAGCGGCATTCCTTTTAACGGAGTCAAGTTTGCTACCGCCGTCTCATAACAGGCCAGGTATTTCAGCGGCATTCCCGCAAGAGGAGATAGATCAGATACGTGAGTATTACCGCAGGACAGAAAGCTGAGGTTCATCCCTTTCAGCGGCGAGAGATCAGCAACGGGTGCATGGCTGAGGTATAACCACCACAACGGCATACCTTGCAGCGGCGAAAGATCTGTGACTTGCGTATAGCCGATGGACAATTTCGCCAATGGCATCCCCCGGAGCGGAGCGAGGTCTTTCACTTGCGTATTAACGACATTCAGCATGCCGTCCAATGGCAGTCCCTTCAGCGGCGATAGATCTGAAATTTGTGTTGCCTCGCAGTTGAGACTTCTCAAACCTCGCAAGGCTCGCACAGGCCACAGCTCTGTCACACAATTCGCAGTGATGTCCTGCTTCTTCGTGATTTCCAGCTCTGTAACACGACCGTCAACGATCCTGGACTCGATCTGTCCTCCAAACCCCGGATTTATTTCTACTAGTTTTCGGCGGACGGCTTCAGTTTGCTGCTCTGCGGGCAACCGAGCGACATCATCGAAAAATGACTGTTGCTCGGGAGTTATTTGCCAGACAGGAGTCAACGGCCGTTTCCGGGGATCAGACGATGGGACAGGAGAAGGATCAGTGATGATCAGCGAAGGCGCGACGGACGGGACAACGTTGTTCTGATTCAGCAGTAGTAACGACAGAAACGCTACTGCCAGGCCACCGCCAACGGACCACGACAGGAACCGATTCTTCCCGGATATTTTTGAGTTCCCGGCGGCCGATTGCCCCTCACCCATGGATGAGAACGCTGCGACCTTGCGGCTGGTCGCCTCGGTGGTGAAGGTGTCTTCGTTGCGGTCTCCTACTGCACTGGACGCCATCGCAGTTCCGCTGGCCGTGGCAGCTTCCCACGCCGACTTGCCCAGTGTTTGCAGCGATTTCTGGAGTTGGCTGTCCGATGTCTCGAACGCTGTAGCCGGATTCTCCAGCGAACAGGCCCGCAGCCCATCCGCGGCTTCTGCCAAAGTCGCGTAGCGGCTTTCGGGTCGCTTGGCAACCATCGTCTGGAAGACAACCTCCAGCATCGGCGGTACATCAGGACGGTTGAGCGTGAGCGAAGGAATCGGCGCGTCGCGATGGGCCAGGAGTTTCGCCATCATCGAATCGCCACTGTAGGCAGGGCGGCCGATCAGCAGATACCACAGCACCAGTCCCAGACTGTATTGATCGCTACGGGCGTCAGCGATTTTCGTGCTGATGGCCTGTTCCGGCGACATGTAGTCGACGGTCCCCATCACCGCACCGGTCGTAGTCAGCTCCGATTCCTGCACATCGTCTGCATCGATCCGCGCCAGCCCCATGTCCAGAATTTTGACCACGCCGGATTTGTCGAGCAACAGGTTGGCCGGCTTGATGTCGCGATGAATGACGCCCCGTTCGTGGGCGTATTGCAGTCCCCGCGCTGCCTGGATAATGCAGTTCACCGCCAGTTCCACCGGCAGCGGACCGTGCTGCCTGACGAAGACTGCCAGATCCTGGCCGGGAACATACTGCATCACGAGAAAGTGCGTGCCACGTGCTTCGTCGGCATCGTAGGCCGTGACGATGTTCGGATGCTCAAGCCGGGCTGCCGCGCGCACTTCCCGGTGGAACCGTTCCAGCAGTTCCGGCGACTTGACCACATGCGGCGCCAGCACTTTCAAGGCGACGAGCCGCCGCATCCGGCGATGCTCTGCCTTGTAAACCGCCCCCATGCCACCCTGGCCGAGCTTGTCGAGCAGGACATAGTTCCCAAGCACCAGCGACTTTCCTTCGCCGCGGTAGATCGTCTGCACCTGAAATTCAGTCAGCGTTCCCTGCTGAACCAGCAGGTGTGCCAGAGCATCACCGTGAGCAGAATCCTGCCCTCCCGGAAGCGCAGCAGTGATCGAGAGAACCTCGGCTTCCGTGAGGATGTCGCTCTCGATGATCCGCTGCTGAAACTCTTTCCAGTCAACCGCCAACCCTGAGAACTCCTGAACAAAGAGGAGTTAATATACTCAATAGCTTTGACTGGTGTCATCCGTTATTCCCGGAGACGCGGCAGCAGGGGTGTGCGTCTCGAATCTGGGCAGGAAAAATGTCAGACTGGATTGTTAAGGCGTCCTTGGGCGGATTGGAACGCCTGAGGCGATTCGGTAAGTGAGTGCTCAGGGAGGGTGATCATGACTTTCAGAGAGCAATTCACAAGTCGGGAGTTGACGGCGGAGCAAGAGGCGGAAGCGTAGCGGATTGCGGATTTGGTGATGGCACGAACACGAGTGGAAGCCCTGGAATTGGGTCGGCTGCTGGCTTTGAAGTCCAATGGCCAGTTGCTGGGAGAGACGGAGTTCCGGGTGCGGACGCCTTGCATCGGATTGGGGCTGTGGTGATTGATGCCGCTCTGGAAGAGCGAAAAAAGGGGGTATCAGGGATCCAGTGTTGTCTGTCCCCACTGTGGAACAGATGCCCGGTTCAAAGGCTACACGCCGAAAAAAGTGACCTCACTGCTGGGGCCGGTCACTTATGAACGGGCTTATTATCACTGCGACGGCTGCCACTACGGCTGGCATGTGGGAGATGAAGAGTTGCATCTGACGACTTCGCGTACGCCGGTGGCTCAGGAGGTGATCGCACTGACGGGCGTGCAGGAGTCCTTCGTCGAATGTGCCGAGCAGTTGCTGGGCGGTTGACTGGACTGTCTGTGTCGGCATCGACGGTGGAACGGGTGACGGAAGCCGCGGGGCAGCGGGTGGCTGAGCGGCGAGCCCCACATCGCCCATCGGTCCCACAGAATCCTGACCCTGGTCAGTGGATGCCGAAGGTCGCACCACGGCGTATGTCTCTCTGGATGCCACGGGCGTCCCGCAGCAAGGGACGGGTGGCACGCAACGCCGTCCACGAAAAAGTCAGTTGGAATTGAGCAGTTGGAGTCCGCGTCTTTGTTGGTCTGTTGTGAGTGTCTGGAGGCGTGGTGGCCGGGGTGGCGGTTGGCGTTTTTTGTGGGGCCAGTCGCGGGCTCGTTTCGGGCGGCGGCGGACGTAGTGGTCCTGCACGGCCAGGGCCAGTTGAGCGCTCCAGCCGGGACACCGTTCCGTGGCCGGGTTCAAGGCGTGCCGCAGGACGCGGCGGGTGGCGTCGCGGGCCTGGGCGGGCAACCAGCGGCGGGGATCCTGCTGTTTCCGGGCGAGCGTTTCCTGGCTAAGAACCTGCAGCAGCCAGAAGCCGAGCAGCGTACTCTGGTGTTCGGCCAGCACGGTCGCCGGTGTCCGGCTGAGCCAGCGGGAACGGTCCAGTGTCTGCTTGACCGAGCGATATGTCACCTCGATCCCCCAGCGGCGACGATAGATCTCCTGGGCCTGTTCCAGCGACAGACGCGAAGCGTCCAGCACGTTCGTGACCAGGAACCGTTCTTTCCCTGTCTGTCGCGCAGCAATCGCAACACGCACGGGGCGGCGTGCGACTGGCCCTGCGGCCACAGCCAGACCAGTTGGCCGTTCTGGTGAATTCGCTGCTGCCACTGCCGGGCCAGAAGGGTGATGTTACCGCCAACTCGCAGCAGAGACGAGACGCTCTGCGCGGTCAGCCGCTGGCAGAGGTCGTAACCGATGAAGCCGGCGTCGGCCGTCACCAGACTGCCAGGTGGAAAATCCGTTGCCATTTCTTCCAGATGCCGGCGTTCGCTGTCGGTCCCCGGCCCCGCGTGAAAGTCCCAGACGGCATTGGTGCCCAGATGCACGAGGTTGGTGTGATACCGCACGAGGTCAAAATTGAAACGTTCTGCCTCGCGGAGATCAAGCGGTGGGAAGCCGATCATTTTTCATCGCGGGCAGTATAAACACCTGCGGCGCGGTCCGCTGCTTGCCGGCACAGCCCAGTCCGGCCTCGTTCGCTTCGGTCCGCGGCGATTCAAACCGCGACCCATCGGCGGCAAACACAATCCAGCAGTCGGTCTGCCAGCATGAGCCGGCAGCTCGACGTACCGGCACTGCAACTGCGGTTTCAGGTGAGCGATCAGCGGCGTGATCTCCCGCGCCAGCGCCGTGGCGTAACCCGTGTAAGAGGCCGGCACCGTCCAGTCCGGGAACATGGCTGCCAGCAGTTCCCGCACATGTTCAAACCCGCTGGCCAGCGTCTGTCCCTCATGCCAGCTCATCAGCACGCCCGGCGCCAGCAGCTTGTCCGGCGTCCACCGGGCATTCCCGTGGGAGGGCAATGTTTCGGCAATTATCCCTTTGACTCGAGTGCATTTCAAAAGGCTAACAGGCGTTTCATGAGCAGTTTAACACAGGCGAGTTGGGCGAAGCCGTAGTAGAGGTGGTCGAAGTGTTCGTGACGCACCAGCAGACGCCGACAGTTTCCCAGCCAGGAGATTGTGCGTTCGACCTTCCAGCGGTGTCGGTAACGACGCAGTTTGCGACGATCCTGCAACGGCGTTTTTTTGCGGTTCCGGCGATGCGGACAAATCAGGTCGATGCCAGCGTCTTGCAGCCGCTTTCGCAGCGGGTCCGAGTCGGCCGCCTTATCGTAGATCAGTCGCGGCGACTGCTTGTCGAGAATACGGTTGTTGAGCAGCGGCTCGATCAGACGGACGTCGCTGGGGGACGCGCTGTCGACGTCGATCCCCAGCGGCAGCCCCTGGCCGTCGATCAGCACGAGCAGCCTGGTCCCTTTGCCCTTCTTCGTCTTACCGACACTAAAGCCCCCTTTTTTGCCGGTGCGAACGTCGCGTCGGCCATCGCCACTTCCCAAGCGATGCCCCCGAGTCGATCGAGCTTACGGAGCAGCCGTGCCCAGGCTTGCTGGAAGATCCCGGCGTCGACTCACTCATTCAGGCGTCGCCAGCAGGTCGGGTATGACGGGAACTGGAGTGGTAAATCTTGCCAGCGGCAGCCGGCCCGCAGCATCCAGAGAATGCCCTCCAGGCAGGGTCGCGGAGCAATCCGCGGCCGGCCGCCGGTGGGGCGTTCGACAAACAGGTCTTTGATCAAATCCCATTGCTCATCAGTGAGTTCGGACTGGGGAACCGTCCTGGCTCCTGTCGTGTTGCGGCACCGTTTAGGCCACCACGTCAGGGTGAGCGACATGCGTGGGCGTCCTTTCAACGGAAGACCATACGCAACTCCCTTGCCAATTCGCTTTCATTTTTCTGGCATTATGAAATGCGATCTAGTACTACAGTTCCACTTTCCTGATTGATCGAGATTTTGTACATCTTGCTGAGGAGGCAGGCAAGATGTCTTGGGATGTTTCCGAACGGGAAGTTCAGCGGTGGGGTGCGGAACTGGAGCGAGTCTGCGTACAGCTGGCCGGCCGCTTTGGTCGGGTCGAAGTGCAGCAGCGGGCCCCGCTCTACATCCAGGGGCTGATCGCCCAGGTGGACCGCAAGAACGGCTGGCAACTGGCGGACTATCTCGGCGACGAGACACCGAAAAACCTGCAACATTTTATTGCTCGGTCGCAGTGGAGTGCGGATGCTGTTCGCGATGATCTCCAGCGGTATGTGGTCGAACATCTGGGCGACGCCGAGGGCGTGCTAGTGCTGGATGAGACCGGCTTTCTCAAGAAAGGCCGGAAAAGCGCCGGAGTCGCCCGGATGTATTCCGGCACCGCCGGCCGCATCGAAAACTGTCAGATCGGAGTGTTTCTGGCGTATGCGACTTCAAAGGGTCACACGTTGATCGATCGAGAGTTGTATGTGCCGCAAGTCTGGATCGATGACCGGCCGCGCTGCCGGGAAGCTCACATTCCTGACGAAGTTGAGTTCGCCACCAAACCGCAGTTGGCCCGCCAGATGCTTCAGCGGGCAATGTCGGCCGGCGTCCCTGCAAAATGGGTGGCTGCGGATGAAGTGTACGGCTCGGACTACCGGTTCCGTCGTTGCTGTGAGCAACTGGGGCTGTGCTATGTGGTGGCCGTGTCTTCCGCCACACACCTGTTTCTGAATGGTCGCCGCACGAAGGTCTCGGAGCATCTGTCAGAAATTCCCGCAGAAGCCTGGCGGCGTCTGTCGTGCGGAGCAGGCACCAAAGGCGAACGACTTTATGACTGGGCCTTCGTGGCCTGGCCAAGTCCGGAAGAAGACGGATTCGAGCGCGGCTGGCTGGCCCGGCGTTCGATCGCGGACCCGACGGACATCGCCTGCTATTTCACCCATGCTCCCGAAGGAACGCCTCTGGAGCAACTGGTTCAGATCGCCGGTCGCCGCTGGGTGATTGAAGAATGCTTCGAGCAGGCCAAACAACTGACCGGTCTGGATGAATACGAAGTCCGCTCGTGGATCGGCTGGTACCGGCACATCACGCTGTCGATGTTGGCTCACGCGATGCTGGTCGTGATCAGAGCCAAGGCCGGCCAGACGTCACGCAGAAAAAAAGACTCGCCGAGTTGATCCCGCTGACGGTTCCGGAAGTCCGTTCACTGCTGGTCGCCCTGTTCCTGCGGCACACAGCCAGTCCCGAGGCTGTGCTGACGTTCTCCCAATGGCGCCGTCACCACCAACTCATCGCCAAACGCTGCCACTACAAAGCCAGAGGGACGCCTCTCCCTGAAGTGGAACTGTAGTACTAGTCACATCGGCGGCTTGCGAGAAGTTGCCAAGGACCGCGATGGCCCGACCGCCGGACTCTGTGATCGTACAGACAAAGGCTACAGCCCCTTGTTGGTCAGCGGCATAGTTCACGACCACTGCCGCCCCGACGGCCGCTAACTCCCGGGCGATGTCTGCGCCGATGCCCTTGGAGGCTCCTGTCACCGGAGCCGTCTTGCGTCGCCGATTTGGCATGTTTGGTCCTCCTGTTCCTGAGACACCTACGAGCAGTGGACTGTGACAAGCATTTTTCAAATTCTTCAGTTCAAGCGCAAAGACGTGCGGAGATCACTCTGATCGAGAATGTGTCGCAGCCAATAAATCTGATTCCGGGGTTCAAGGAAGGGATGCTCGCGGACGAAAGTTGCGTACTGCCGTTCCACGACCACATCAATGTGTCGAATGATCTCGGCGGCAACGTCGAGTATTTTTGTTTGGTTTGTCCTGATTCTCACAGCCAAGGTGATAGATTCATCGAGGATAGCGGTATCCTTCAAAAACACGGGCGACGTGAGAGGTTCCGATGACGCGAATCTCCACCGCCGGCAGGCCTGTTCAGAAATCGAAGGAATTCTATGCCAACGCTTCTTGACTCTCTAACCGTCGGTGCCTGGCAATTGCCAAACCGTGTCGTTCTGGCGCCGTTAACACGAACTCGGGCGAGCGATGGCCGTGTTCCGAACGCTCTGATGGCCGAATATTATCGCCAACGCGCGAGCGCTGGATTGATGTTGAGCGAAGCGACCAGCGTGACGCCGATGGGAGTCGGCTATCCGAATACGCCGGGGATCTGGTCGCCAGAGCAGGTCGAAGGCTGGAAGCTTGTCACCAGCGCCGTGCACGCAGCTGGAGGTCGCATTCTCTTGCAGCTCTGGCATGTGGGCCGCGTGTCCGATCCCTCCTATCTGAACGGAGCGTTGCCCGTTGCCCCCAGCGCCGTCGCTCCGGACGGTTATCTCAACCTGCTGCGACCCAAACGTCCGTTCGTTGTTCCTCGGGCGTTAGAGCACAATGAAATCCCTGAGGTCGTCACGGCTTATCAACGTGGGGCAGCGAACGCGAAGCGTGCGGAGTTTGACGGAGTCGAAATTCATGGTGCCAACGGCTACCTGCTGGATCAATTTCTGCAAGACAGCACGAATCGTCGCACAGATGAATATGGCGGCTCCATCGAAAATCGCGCGAGGCTCTTGCTGGAGGTGACGGATGCGGTCACTTCGGTGTGGGGTGCCAATCGTGTCGGCATGCATCTCGCCCCCCGCGGCGACTTGTACTCAATGGGAGACTCCGACCCCGCAGCGACCTTCGGATACGTCGCCGAGCAGCTCGGCCAGCGCGGTCTCGCGTTCCTCGCAGTTCGCGAATCGGTCGGTCCAGGCCGGTTCGGGCCGGAACTAAAACGCAAGTTTGGCGGTACTTATATCGCGAATGAGGGCTTCTCGTTCGAGACTGCAAATCAGGCAATCGCAACGGGAGAAGCTGACGCCGTAGCCTTTGGCAAACTCTTCATCGCGAATCCGGATTTGCCGAAGCGCTTTGCGCAGGGCGCACCGCTCAACACGCCGGACCCCAGCAGTTTCTACGGTTCCGGGGAAAGCGGGTACACGGACTATCCTGCTCTTACGGATCACGCCTCCGTGCCAAACAGCGAGCGTCTGGCGGCGGTGTAAGGGGCAATTGATCATCCCGCGACTGCATCGGCCGTGTCGACTTTGACGTGGGGTGGTCGATGCAGTCGCGGAGAACTACAGCATTCGCTTCAGGTCTCGGCAGTTGTCCGTATCGAGACACCCGAGCCTGTCGGTCCAGACAGGTGAGTCTGATAGCAAGCAAACAGATGGTGGCTCTTTCACAGCGGGGCAGACGGCGTACTGACAACAGTTCTTCGAGAGATAAGCGCAGAACTTCCATGTTTCATGACCAATGTCGGCAACTTGTCGCACTTTGGCAGATCATAGTCATCGCAAAATCTGAACTACCTGGTTGACTTCGACGACCTTGTAAAATGATCGATCATTCCTGAGTTGTGTGGCGATAATTACCACGGAACCTCAAGCGAGGTCGGTTCAGCGAGTCGCAAATAGAAGCCGTGGTCACCAGTCTGGTTGGTGACTTCCACTAACAGCCAATTCCAGCCCGATTTCAAAGTCGCAGGAATGCTCGTTTGATCGGGGACTGCCGTCCCTGAGGCTGTGGATTCCCAGACGAGCTTGCGGTTGAGCCAGATTCGTGCGCCGTCGTCGGAGCCGAACCAGATTCTGGCTGGCTGCCGTTCTGCAGAGAAGATCGGGAACAAAACTGTCGCGGCGACATGTTCACGGCGGTCGCACCACTTCCCGAGATCGACGACACCCTGGTGCGAATCTTCCATCCTTGGCCAGTCCGGGCGTACGACGGCATCGGATTCAGCAGCCTCGAAGACTGTCGTAATCCATGCTGAATCGGCTTGCTCGCTCAGTCCCTTGCTGGAGGGACGGACACCCGTGAAGAAACCGTCGAGGATCATGAAGGGACGCGACGTCTCCTTCAAAACATCCCGATAATTGATTGCGGCAAGGTTGCGATGGCCAGCCGAGGTGTGCTTCTTTGTGTGGATAATATCGCCTGGTGGTTCGGCACGATGAGCATGGAATCGGGAATAGTTCCAGGGGACATCAGCTTGAATGTAACCCGCGCGGGCATCATAAATCTGAACAGTCTGCCCCTCGCTGCCTGCGGCAAGCAGGGTGCCATTTCGATTCCAGGCAACCGTTGTCAGCGACTCATTTCCACGGCCCAGCGTCAGAACTTCGCGTCCGCTATCGGCATCCCAAACTTTGAGACGTCCATCGCGGCCAGCGGAAGCGAGGCGACTGCCGTCAGGACTCCAGGCAATCTCGTCCGGGTGGATTGCGTGCCCCCGGAGAGACTGAAGGAATTCGCCAGTGGAACTGTTCCAGATTGTGACGTCCTGTCGCGCACTGGCAAGGGCGAGGACTTCTTGATGGGGATGATGTGCCAGCGAAACAACCGCGCTGCGTTGATCGGGCAGTTGGCGTTCCACGCGAGCCTTGTTCTTATCCCAGAATTTGACACTTCCATCCCTGCTCCCGGCGACCAACGTCCGTCCGTCGGGATGCCATTTCAACGACACGACCGGTTCGAGCAACCCCGAAAGAATTTGTTGAGAAGCGCCGGTCAAAGGGGTGATAAGAGACACGGTACTATCATCGGTAGCGATCGCCAGCACGCTATCGTCCGGGCTCCATGAGAGAGCAAAAGTGGCCGCCTGGAGCGGCACTTTCAAACCGGGAGCAGCCGTCTGTAGCGGATCCCAGATGGTCAGGGATGTGTCGGCTCCAGCGACGGCCAACAGTGTTCCTGTCGCGTTCCAGGCCATTGAACGAACAGAGCGCGGGCTAGCCTGGAATTCGGTCTGCACGCGACTTTGCTCCTGGTCCCAGAGTTGGACGGTTCCATCTGCAGTACCGATCGCCAGACACTGCGAATGCACCGGATTCCATGCCAGCGATTCAATGGGTCCGTGTGAGGGAAGAGGCAACGACACGTCCGGCGTTGACGCGACGTTCCACAGCTTGACAGAACCATCGAAACTGGATGAGGCGAGTTCATCGCTGTCCGGATTCCAGGCGACTGCCGTCAACCCTGAGGAATGACCATTGAACGTTGCGAGTTCCCTGCCGTTCGCGGCCGACCAGAGTTTGATGCTCCGGTCATCGCTGGCCGTGACAAGTTGCTCGCCGTTCGGACTCCAGGCCACAGCGGTGACGCCCTGCGTGTGTCCATTCAACACCCGGCTCGTGGTGCCGTCGGTGGGATTCCAGATGCGGACTTCCTGATCATTGCTGGCAGAGGCGAGGCGGTTACCATCGGGACTCCAGGCGACGCAGTGCACCCAGTTGCGATGGCCCCTCAGCGACTGAACGAGGGAGCGATTCGGCAGATCCCAAATCATGACAATGGCGTCCCGGTCCCCACTCGCCAGACGCATCCCATCGGGATGCCATTCGAGTCCGGCTACCGGAGCCGAGTGTCCCACCAGTTCTCCGTGTAGTTCACCGGTGGCCGAATCCCAGAATCGAATCACCTGATCTTTCCCACTGGCGGCGACCAGCGATTGATCCGGGCTCCAGGCAACGCAGAAGAGTTCGGAGTTGACGTTCATGGAAATTTGTTGTTCGCGGGTGCTCGCCCAGGCGGGCTACATCGAAAACACCCGCAAGCTCAAGCTGCAAACGGTCCATATTGCCGATCAGGTGCTTCGCTACCTAAAGTCCAACCATGAGGAATACGTCTTGCATTGTATCCAGGTGTCCCCATGAGCGATCCACTCAACGAACGGCTGAACAAGATTCTGCCCAGGGTCATCTCCGATGAGTTCCTAAGCGGTCGCGGCATCGGCAACGAGATCGCTTTCTATATCTTCG
>VFQN01007130.1_pt1 | contig 12200 bp, 9 predicted proteins | sample 3512371 | NCBI WGS metagenome assembly VFQN01 (sample SAMN10412370, study PRJNA504923) | tailings metagenome | isolation source: Replicate 2 from Balatoc abandoned mine | place: Philippines: Itogon, Benguet | collected 2017-08-28
CGCCGAGCGATGCCATCAGCAGCGGATACTGCTGCGAGGTCGCGCCGATCACGCCGGCCTCGACGTTCTTCACGCCCGGGCAGCCGCCGTCGATCGAGACGATCATCACGCTGCCGTCGTCCTTGCCGACTGCCTTCAGCGCTTCCCATGCGCCGGCCGCCGCCGGCTCGTTGATCGTGTAGACGACGTTCACGTCGGGGCACTTCTGCAACGCGTTCTCCATCGCCGTACGGCCCTTTTCCTGGTCGCCCTGGCTCATCTCATGCGTGCAGATGCGCTTGTCGTCCTCGTCGCCGTATTTGTTCGGATCCTTCACGTCGATGCCGAAGCCCTGCATGAAGCCCTGGTCGCGCAGGAAGTCGACTGTTGGCTGGTTGGTCGCCAGGTCCAGGAAGACGATGCTGGCATCCTTGGCTTTGTCACCCAGAGTGCCGGCGGCCCATTGGCCGATCAACTGGCCGGCCTTGCGGTTGTCGGTGGCAAAGGTCGCGTCGGCCGCGTCCATCGGATCAAGCGGGGTGTCGAGCACAATCACCTTTAGCCCGGCGTCGCGCTCCTTCTGGATGGTGGGCACGATCGCCTTGCTGTCGCTCGGCACGATGGCGAAGCCCTTGGTGCCCGCCGAGATCTGGTTCTCGATGCAGGCGACCTGCCCGTCATTGTCGCCGTCAAACTTGCCGGCGCAGGCCATCAGGTTGACCCCAAGCTCCTTGGCCTTTTCCTGCGCGCCCTCGCGCATCTTGACGAAGAAGGGATTGGTCTCGGTTTTGGTGATCAGGCCGATGGTATCGGCCGCAGACGCCGATGCCGCCATGCCGCAAAGAAAAAGGCTGGCCATCGCCACCTTCAGAAATGTGGGTTTCCTCATGAATTCCTCCCGGTGAACGCAGGATCCCGGCCGCCCGGCATCCTCGAAAATCGGCCCCGACCAACCTTCTCCCAGTCGTACGCCGGCTTGAAAGGAACACCAGCCAGCAAACGCTGTCAATAATTAAATCACTCTGATTTATTATTGACAGGCAGGCTCAGGGAAACGCATTCTCCGCCGAAAAATCGAACGACGGAGAGTTGCGTGGAGAACGGCCCCCTCAGGCATGGTTCGCCCGAAGTGGCCGCTGCCCTTCTTCATCATCGCGGCACCAATCAGAGCGGCATGCGGGACCAGAACGAACGCCTGGTGCTTTCGCTCGTCCAGCAGCACGGCAGCCTCGCCAAGACCGAGATCGCGCGCATGACGCGGCTGTCCGCGCAGACGGTGTCGGTCATCATGCGCGAACTCGAGGTCGAGGGACTACTCGTCAGGCAGGCGCCGATGCGCGGCAAGGTCGGCCAGCCGTCCATTCCGATGGCGCTCAATCCCGACGGCGCCTTCTTCATCGGCCTCAAGATCGGCCGCCGCAGCGCCGAACTGGTGCTCATCGACTTTCTCGGCAAGCTGCGCGGCATGCTGCAGAACTCCTACCGCTATCCCGCCCCGCGGGAGATCCTGGATTTCGTCGGCTCCGGGATGACCCGCCTGCGCGCCGGCCTGAAATCTGGGCAGGACAAGCGGATAGCCGGGCTCGGCATCGCGATGCCGTTCGAACTGTGGAACTGGGCGGATACGGCCGGGGCACCGCGCGAGGTCATGGATCAATGGCGCCGCCGCGACATCCGCGCCGACATCCAGGCGCTCTGCAGCTTTCCCGTCTATCTGCAGAACGACGCCACGGCCGCCTGCGGCGCAGAACTGGTCTTCGGCCAGACCGGCAATCTGCGCGACTTCGTCTATTTCTATATCGGCGCCTTCGCCGGCGGCGGCGTCGTGCTGAACGGCCGGCTTTACAGCGGCCCCACCGGCAATGCCGGCGCACTGGGTTCCATGCCGGTGCCCGGCGCCGATGGCCGCCCGACCCAGCTCATCGACGTCGCTTCGCTGGCGATCCTGGAAAAGGCGTTGAACGCGCGCGGCGTGGACGCCTCCTCCCTGTGGACATCCCCCGATCGATGGCCCGACGACTGGGCATTAAACGGACCGGCATTCGACGCCTGGTTCGCCTCGGCGGGCGCCGCCCTCGCCTATGCCATCGTCGCCTCTTCCTCGGTCATCGACTTCGAGGCGGCGGTGATCGATGGCTGGATGCCCGCCGAAGCGCGGCAAAAACTGGTAGACGCCGTACGCAGCTCGATATCGGCGATCGACGTCGAAGGCCTGCGCATTCCCGAGGTGCTGGAAGGCACGGTCGGCATCCACGCGCGCGCGCTCGGCGGCGCCAGCCTGCCGCTGTCCGAACGGTTCCTTGTCGGCGCGACGGCGCCTGCGCGGGCATGAGGTGGTCGGCAGTTGCCGGCAATTGGCCGCGGCTGTATGGAGGCCGCAACGTCCTCGCGGACGTCTTTTCTGGGGGAGCATCCTGAATGATCATCTGCTGCGGCGAGGCGCTGATCGACATGCTGCCGCGCAGATCGACGTTCGACGAGCCGGCATTCGCTCCCTATTCGGGCGGCGCGGTCTTCAACACGGCCGTAGCACTCGGCAGGCTCGGCGTACCGGTCGAATTCTTCTCCGGCCTGTCTTCCGATCTTTTCGGGCAGCAGCTGCGCGCGACGCTCACCGAGAGCAAGGTGGGCTCCCGCTATGCCCACATCTCCGGGCGGCCGACGACGCTGGCCTTCGTGCATCTCATCGACGGACACGCGAGCTATGTATTCTACGACGAGGGAACGGCGGGGCGCATGCTCTCCACAGCCGATCTTCCTGCCTTCGACCGCAATGTCGACGCCCTGCTCTTCGGTGCGATCAGCCTCATTCCCGAACCATGCGGCTCCGCCTACGAAGCGTTGATGGAACGCGAAGCCCCGCAGCGAGTCACCATGCTCGATCCCAACATCCGGCCGGCCTTCATCCCTGATCGCCAGAAGCATCTCGCCCGCATCCAGCGGATGATCGCCATGACGGATATCCTCAAGCTGTCGGACGAGGACCTCGGCTGGTTCGGCGCTTCCGGCACGCCGGAAGACGCGATCGCCCGGTGGTTGGAGCTCGGTCCCAAACTCGTGGTCATGACCCGCGGTAGCCGGGGCGCCACCGGCTACACGAAAAACCACAAGGTGACCGTCACGCCGGAACCCGTGACGGTGGTCGACACGGTCGGCGCCGGCGACACGTTCAACGCCGGTATCCTGGCCTCCCTGCACGAGCAGGCCGCGCTCTCCAAACAGCGCGTCGCACATCTGTCGGAGGCGGAGATCCGGGATGCTCTTGGCCTCGGCGCGGCTGCCGCCAGGGTGACGGTTTCGCGCGCCGGCGCCAATCCGCCGTGGCGGTATGAACTCGGCTAAGCGAGCCTCGACCCGGTCGAAACGCGATCACTTTATGTTTCTGAAGGTTCGGCCCGCCGGCCGGCGACGCGCAAAAGCCAGCGGAACCGCCATTTACGGAGCGTCGGCGCGGTAACGCAGGGGGTCTGACGCAACGGCAGCCCCGCTGCCCCGCTGCTTTTTCGCCCGAATCTTGTCTGCTATCAGCGGCTTGTATCGGGCAATGGCGAGACTGACATGCAATTCATCGACTTGGGCGCGCAGCGCGAGCGGATCGGCGACCGGCTGAAGGCCGCCATTGACCGTGTCGTCGAGGACGGCCGCTACATCCTGGGGCCGCAGGTCGCCGAATTCGAGGCCAAGCTCGCCGCCTATGTCGGCGTCAAGCACTGCATCGCCTGCGCCAACGGCACCGACGCCCTGCTCCTCCCGCTCTACGCATCCGGCATCGGTCGGGGCGACGCCGTCTTCGTGCCGAGCTTCACCTTTGCGGCGACTGCAGAGGTCGTTGCGCTGGCGAAGGCCGAGCCGGTCTTCGTCGACGTGGATCCTGATACCTACAACATCGACATCGACAGCCTCGAAGCCGCTATCGCGATGATCAAGGCCGAAGGCCGCCTCAAGCCCCGCGCCATCATACCGGTCGATCTTTTCGGGCTTGGCGCCGACTACGATGCCATCATGGCGATCGCCGAACGCGAGCATCTCCTGGTGATCGAAGACGCCGCACAATCGATCGGTGGTTCCGTCGACGGCAGGATGTGCGGTTCTTTCGGCCATGTCGGCGGAACCAGCTTCTATCCGGCAAAGCCGCTCGGCTGCTACGGCGACGGCGGCGCCATGTTCACCAATGACGACGCTCTCGCCGACAAGCTTCGTTCCTTCGCCTTCCACGGCAAGGGCGAGACCCAGTACGACAACATCCATGTCGGCATCAATTCGCGCCTCGACACGCTGCAGGCCGCGATCCTGCTCGAAAAGCTCGCCATTCTCGAAGAGGAGATGGTCGCGCGCCAGGCGGTGGCTCAGCGTTACGCCGAAGGTCTCGGCGACGTGGTCAACGCATCCGCCAACCTGCCGGGCACCCGCTCGGCCTGGGCCCAATACGCGATCGAGACGCCGCACCGCGACGCACTCAAGGCGCATCTCCAGGAAAACGGCATCCCGTCGGTGATCTATTACGTCAAGCCGCTGCACCAGCAGCTGGCATACAAGGATTTCCCGGCCGCCCCCGGCGGCTTGGCGGTTTCGGAAACCTTGCCGGAGCGAATCCTCTGCCTGCCGATGCACCCTTACCTGAGTGCCGAGGATCAGGACCGGATCATCTCGACCATCCGCAACTTCATCGGCCGTAACAGCTCGAAGCTCGCGGCTGCCGAATAGCAGGCGTTCTGGCGTGGCCGGCGATCACGCCGGCAGCGCGGAGGCGTCCATCCCTCCCCTTGCGATAAAGAATGGGTTGGCGAAGTCGGCATCATGCGGCTGGCTCCGCTTGCCATAGGCGAGCGGCTTGCCGTCCAGCGTCGTCGTGAACCCGCCTGCGGCGCGCAGAACTGCATCACCAGCAGCAGTATCCCACTCCATCGTGCGCCCGAAGCGAGGGTAGAGATCGGCCTCGCCATTCGCCAGAAGGCAGAACTTCAGGGACGACCCGACCGAGACGATTTCGGCCGCGTCGACCTTCCGAATGAAGTCGTCCGTTTCGGGCGTTCTGTGTGAACGGCTGGCCACGATCGTCATTGGAGCGGATGCGGTGCGAACCGAGATCGGGCGGCGGGCGACGATTTCGTCATTCGCATCCAGTTCGACGAGTTCCGCCAGCCCGGGCCGACCGGAAAAAAATCGCCGGCCGCTTGGTGCATAGACGACGCCGATTTGCGGCACGCCGTTGCGCACCAGCGCGATGTTGACGGTGAAGTCGCCGCTGCGCTTGACGAACTCCTTGGTGCCGTCGAGCGGATCGACCAGGAAGAACGCCTCCCCCAGCTTCGCCGGCAGGATGCCCGCCGCCGCCTCTTCTTCCGCGACACACGGGGTTGACGGAAAGTCGGACCGCAGCCCGTCGAGGATGATGCGCTCGCTAGCATGGTCGGCTTCGGTGACCGGAGAGGAATCGTCCTTCCGACCCACCGCGCAACCGGCGTGGAATATCTCCATGATCCTGCGGCCGGCGGACAGCGCCAGCCGTTCGAACACCGCAAGCACCGCTTCGTCGTCAGATGCCGCCGCCGGCCTCGTATTGTTCTTCTGCAAGATCGCGCTCGTGTAGCCAGGTTTCGAGGACGTCTACCATTTCCTCGGGCGTCTTGCCGAGCGTCCGGAGGTGGATTTCCGGATTTTCCGGCGTCTCATACGGCGAATCCACCCCGGTGAAGTTCTTGAGCTTGCCTTCAAGCGCCCGTGCGTAGAGCCCCTTCGGGTCGCGTCTTGCGCATTCCTCGAATGGCGTGTCGACGAAGACCTCGATGAACTCGCCTTTCGCCATGAGTTCGCGCGCCACGCGACGCTCGGCGCGGAAGGGCGAAATGAACGAGACGATGACGATCAGGCCGGCATCGGCCATCAGCTTCGCCACTTCGGCGACGCGGCGTATGTTCTCGACGCGGTCGGCGTCGGTGAAGCCGAGATCGCGGTTCAGCCCATGCCGGACATTGTCGCCGTCCAGTATGTATGTATGCCGGCCGGATGCATGGAACTTCTTCTCGAGCAGGTTCGCGATGGTAGACTTGCCGGAGCCGGAGAGGCACGTGAACAAGAATACCGCCGGCCGCTGGTTCTTTGCGATCGAGCGCTCCCGCTTGCCGACATCGAGCGCTTGCCAGTGGATGTTCTCGGCGCGGCGCAGCCCGTGCAGGATCATGCCGGCGCCAACGGTGGCGTTTGTGATGCGGTCGATCAGGATGAAGGCGCCGGTGACGCGGTTCTCGGCAAAGGCGTCGAAGGCGATCGGCGCCTGCGTGGCCACGTTGCAGACGCCGACCTCGTTCATCTCCAGCGACTTCGCCGCTTCCTGTGCGAAATTGTTGACGTTGACCCGGTATTTCAGCTCGGTGACCGTCGCGCTCACCTGGTCGGTCTCGGTCCGCAGCATGTAGGAGCGACCAGGCTTCAGTGCGTTCTCGTCGAACCAGACGATGTTTGCGGCGAACTGGTCTGCGACCTGCGGGCGCTCCGTCGGCGACACCAGCATGTTGCCACGTGACACCTCGACCTCACTGTCCAGCAGCAGGGTGACCGCCTGCCCGCTGACGGCGGCTGAAAGATCGCCCCCCTGCGCGACAATGCGTTTGACACGCGCTGCCTTGCCGGACTTGGCCACGACCACCTCGTCGCCCTTTGCGACCGTACCGGAAGCGACCGTGCCGGCATAACCCCGGAAGTCGAGATTCGGGCGGTTCACGTACTGGACGGGAAAGCGGAAGGGGCTTTCCGCGACCGCATCGTCCACAACCACCGTTTCAAGGTGCTCGACCAGCGTCGGCCCCGAGAACCAGTTGGTCCGATCGGATCGCGTGGTGACGTTGTCGCCATAACGCGCCGAGATCGGGATCGGTACGATCGACTTGAAGTCCAGGCTCCGGGCGAATTCCGAATAGTCCGCCGCAATCTTGTCGAACGCCTCCCGGTCGAAGCCGACGAGGTCGATCTTGTTGACCGCCACGATCACATGCCGGATGCCGAGCAGCGAGGCGATGATGGAATGGCGCCTGGTCTGCGCCACCACCCCTTGCCTCGCATCGACCAGCACGATCGCCAGGTCGGCGGTCGATGCGCCGGTCGCCATGTTGCGCGTGTATTGTTCGTGGCCGGGTGTGTCGGCGACGATGAATTTCCGCTTCGGCGTCGAGAAGAAGCGATAGGCGACGTCGATGGTGATGCCCTGCTCGCGCTCGGCTTCCAGACCGTCGACCAGCAACGCGAAATCGACGTCGTCGCCGGTGGTGCCGTGCTTCTTCGAATCGTTTTCCAGCGCCGCGAGCTGGTCCTCGAATATCTGGCGCGTCTCGGCCAGCAGCCGGCCGATCAGCGTCGACTTGCCGTCATCGACCGAGCCGCAGGTGAGGAACCTGAGCAGCGACTTGCGCTCCTGCCCGGCAAGATAATCACGTACGTTTTCCACCGCCGCAACGCTTTCGGCCAGGACAGGGCGCATTGTCAGAAATATCCTTCGCGCTTCTTCTTTTCCATCGAGCCGGATTCATCCCGGTCGATCAGACGGCCCTGCCGCTCGGATGTGCGGGCGACAAGCATCTCGCTGACGATGCCTTCCAGGCTGTCGGCGTCGGATTCGATCGCGCCGGTCAGCGGATAGCAGCCAAGCGTCCTGAAGCGCACCAGCCTGTTCTCCACCGTCTCCGACGGCCTGAGCTTCATGCGCTCGTCGTCGCGCATGATCAGCATGCCGTCGCGTTCGACCACGGGCCGCCGCTTCGCGAAATAGAGCGGGACGATCGGGATGTCTTCCTGCAGGATGTACTGCCAGATATCGAGTTCGGTCCAGTTCGATAGGGGGAAGACACGTATCGACTCTCCGGGCGAAACGCGCGTGTTGTAGATCTTCCACATCTCCGGACGCTGGTGCTTGGGGTCCCAGGCATGCTGCGCATTGCGGAAGGAGAAGATGCGCTCCTTGGCCCGCGATTTTTCCTCGTCGCGGCGCGCGCCGCCGAAGGCCGCGTCGAAGCCGTATTTGTCGAGCGCCTGGCGCAGGCCGACGGTCTTCATTACGTGCGTGTGCACGTTCGAGCCGTGGTCGAACGGGTTGATATTGTCGCGAACGCCGTCCTCGTTGACGTGCACCAGGAGATCGAAGCCGAGTTTCTTCGCCATCGCGTCCCGGAATTCGATCATCTCCCGGAATTTCCACGTCGTGTCGACATGAAGGAACGGAAACGGCGGTTTCGCCGGATAGAACGCCTTCATCGCCAGATGCAACAGGACGGACGAATCCTTGCCGACCGAATAGAGCATGACCGGCTTCGCGAAGGACGCGGCCACTTCGCGGAAAATGTGGATGGCCTCGGCCTCTAGACGGTCGAGATGGGTTAGCCTGGCAAGCATGGAAGGCCTTCGAAACACCGTGGCGGCCTGACGCTGAGCGAACCGCGCCAGGCCGTGATTTCGGCGGATACTCTCACAAATCGCCGATTTCTCAAGCGGAAGCTCACTAAAGATCGGCGCTTGGGCCACGTGGAATTTACGCGCCCGTGATAGTGACTAGAAAGCTGTTCCCAAAGGACCAAGGCGACGTCCGCTGTCATTGTTTCCGGATGATTCAGAACTTCACTTCAATCCACTGGCGGGAGCCTTCGCCATCGACTATCGTTCTGGCCGGGAGCGGGGCTATAACTGTTCCTGACGCCGACGATTGCAGCGAATGCACAACTCAAAGAACAAAAACAACAATACCGGCATTCCGCTTCCCCGTTGGTTCTCCAATTGGTTGCTCGCGCATGACGACCGCCGCAGCCAGATATACACCTATATCTGTTTCGCCAGCGCGCCGGTGCTGGGCTCGGTGGTCAGCGTCGCCGTCATCGTCGGTGGCGTCGGCGGCGTCCTGGAAATCCTGAAGGGGCTGATGCCGATCAGCCGAGATCGTTTCCTGCTCTACGCGACGGTCCCGCTATACCTCTACTGTGCATCCTATCTTGTAGCGCTGGCGGCGAACCCGATGCCGGATTGGCACGCGGCCGTGCCCGTGGTGCCGCTTCTCCTGTTCCCGTTCCTGTATTCGAGCTGGTGCCTGTCCAGGAAAGAAACCATCGCGCGAAGCGTGGTCACGGCAAGCATGATCGCCTGCTACGGGGCGCTGGTGCTCGCGGCCATCCAGTTCCACGGCCAGGGCGTCCGCGCCGAAGGCGGCGCCGGCAACCCCATCGTCTTCGCCGCCGTGACCTGCATGGCCGCGACCGTCGTGCTTGCCGGGGCCTTCATGCGCAACGGCATGGCCGCCGTGCTGCTTTTCGGGGCCTATTGCGCCGGCAGCATCGCCATCCTCTATTCCGGATCGCGGGCGACATGGCTGGCGTTGTTCCTGTCGACCGTGGCCGTCCTCTGGATCTTCCGCGAGCGCCGGCACGCGCTGAGCTCGGCGCTGGCCGTGTCATGCGCGGCGCTCGCCATCGGCGCCGTCACCTTTGCCGGAGCCCAGATCATACCGAGCCGCGTCCAGGCGCTGGTCACCGACTGGAGGCTGATGAGCGAGCACGAGAACTACAACACCTCGCTCGGCCGGCGGGCGGAGCTCTGGCGGATCGGCCTGTCGGCGGTCGAGGAAAGCCCGCTGCTCGGGCATGGCCCGCAGGCGATGAAGCCGCTCATCCGGGACGGATTCGAGAAGGCCGGGCTCGATGCGGGCTTCACCCATCTGCACAACGGCTTCCTCACCGCCTGGGTGGAGGCAGGCATCGTCGGCATGCTCTCGCTGGTGGCGGTTTTCGTGGTCGCTGGCTATCTCGCCATGCGGACGCTCGCGACGACCTCGGCTGCCGACGCCCGATTGGGAGCGATCCTGCTGATAGCGCTGGTCACCACCTATTTCGTCAACGGCCTCTTCGGCATCATCGTCGGCCACGACATACTGGACACGGTGCTTGTCGCCTTCCTGGCGGTGGGCATCTACCTCTCGGCGGGAACGTCCATGCTGCGGGAAGAGGTCGGTGAAGCTGAACCTTCCGCGCCGGAACGCCCCCGGGACAAGCCGGAGCCGGCCGTCCTTCTGGAAGCGCGATAGAGCCGGAACTCGATCTGTTCATCCGTGGCGACGAACCGACCCTGCCCCCCTCTATTTCGCGCCGGCGCGGGCGAAATAATCGTCGGCCTTCCCATCCCATGTGATGCGCCCGTGGTCGAGCGAGATGATGCGGTTGCAGACGCGATGCAGCAGCGAGTTGTTGTGTGAGGCCAGGACGATGATGCCGGCTTTCGTCACCATCTTTTCCAGCCGCGCCTTCGCCTTCTCCTGGAAATCCTTGTCGCCGGCGCCGATCCACTCGTCCATCAGCAGGATTTCGGGCTCGAAGCTGGTGGCGATGGCGAAGGCAAGACGCGCCGACATGCCTTGGCTGTAGCTGCGCACCGGCATGTCGATGAAATCGCCGAGTTCGCTGAACTCGACGATTTCCTCCATCCGCTGTTCGATCTCGCGGCTGCTCCAGCCGTTGATCAGGCCGCGCAGCACGATGTTGCGCCTGCCCGTCGCGTCGTGGCGGAAACCCAGGCCGATGTTGAACAGCGCATCGCGGCGGCCCTCAGCCTCGAGCGAGCCGACGGAGGGCTCATATATACCGTAGAGCACCTTCAGCAGGGTCGTCTTGCCCGCGCCGTTGCCCCCGACGAGGCCGAGCCGGTCCCCTGCCCTCAGCTCGAAGCTGACGTCGTCGAGCGCGGTGACGTAGCGTCTCCCGCCGCCGGCGAAAAAGCGGCCGCCGACGGTGGTGCGCGTGTCGCCCTTCAGCTTGACGTCCCTCGGCACCGGATAGCGCAGGCCGACATTTGTTGCTCGAATGGAAACCATGGTCAGAGCTGGAACACGATCTGTCGATTGAATTTGCCGAGCAGCACGAGCGCCGCCACGGACAGGAGCGCCGTGATCGACAGGGTGATCGCCCAGGAATTCCAGGCAATGGTGCCGGCGATCATGGGCTGGCGCACGATGTCTATATAGTGGGTCAGCGGGTTCCAGTGATAGAGCGCTCCGCGCCATCCGCCGGCGCCGGCCGGCATCCAGAACACGGGCGTCAGAAACATCAGGAGCCGCGTGACGTTGACCACCATGAACCGCAGGTCGGGGAAATAGGCTGCGGCAATGCCGAGCAGGACGCCCACCGCAGGCGCCGTCAGCAGGAGAACGGCAATCGCCGGGACGACCGACAGCAGGGCCGGCGTCAGCTCCATCCCGCCGTAGAAGAGGACCGGTATGGCGCCGAGAAGCGCATAGAACGACCGTATGGCGATCACCAGCGTCTGCCTGAGCACATAGAGCGAGATCGGCAGCACCGTGCCCTTGATGAAGCCCTCCTCACGCGCAAACAGCGACACGCTCATCGACAGCGTGTCGTTGATGAAAAGCCATACGAGCATGCCGGCAGCCACATAGGACGTGAAGTGGGCCTTCCCGCCGCCGTCGCCGAGAATGAGGATCAGGGTCCCGACAAAGAGCAGATAGTTGAGCAGCGGCCAGACGGGGCCGAGCACGGTGCGGCGGTGCGAATCGGCAACGTCCTCGGACGCCAGCGCCCACCAGACGCTTCTGAGCCTTAAGGCAGCGCCCAGGTCGGACAGGCCGCGCCTAGCGAGTTCGATCATCCTTGCTCCACGAAGTCACGGGCGCTGCTAGCACATCCCCGGCCGAACACAAGCGTCAACGACATGCCGCCGGGGGAGCCAGTGCAGGCCGGACAGCCGTTCCTGCGATCCGCGGATGGTGTTATGTGCAATTATGGCCAAACCGCTTTTCAAGAAGCAGGGCTACTGCCCGATCTGCGAAACTGACGTAACCTTCAATGCATGGGGAGAAAACCTGCGCGACGCATATCTGTGCGGCCGCTGCGGGTCGGTCCCGCGCGAGCGGGCGTTGATGGTCGCCCTGAACGGGTTCTGCCCCGACTGGCGCGACATGAAGATTCATGAGTCCAGTCCGGGCGAGCGCGGTGTAAGCCTCAGACTAAAGGACGAATGCCCCGGATACCTGCCGACGCATTACAGCCCCGACATACCCTTGGGAGACCATTCGCCGGAGGGCGGCTGGCTGAACCAGGACCTGGAACGTCAGACCTTCCCGGACGGCAGCTTCGACCTCGTCGTCACCCAGGATGTCTTTGAGCATCTGTTTGATCCCGACACGGCTTCACGAGAGATAGCCCGCACTTTGAAACCTGGCGGCATGCACGTCTTTA
>VFQN01007131.1_pt1 | contig 12199 bp, 13 predicted proteins | sample 3512371 | NCBI WGS metagenome assembly VFQN01 (sample SAMN10412370, study PRJNA504923) | tailings metagenome | isolation source: Replicate 2 from Balatoc abandoned mine | place: Philippines: Itogon, Benguet | collected 2017-08-28
ACCAGCAGGCAAGACATGCCTACCAGTGCCGCCGCACCTGCACCCACGAGCCCGACGGAGGCGGGAGAACAAGGTATTGTATGGATTTACAGTTTTGGTCCCCTTCCAGTGCCCAGCCCCGTCCCACTCGGGAGACAGAGCTGATCCCGGCAATCAAGGACACGGGGTTTCCCACCCCTCTCGCTGTACGGATAGGAGCAACCAGTATTGCAGTGCTGTGCTATCTATGAACGCCCTTCAAGTTCTCGTCGGCAGTACCGTAAGCAGCGGATAGCTGGTCTAAGCAACCCTGGGTCTCAGCTTGCGGTTGCCGGTGCGGAGGTGTGGAGGAGGCCCTGGTTTGCATTAATGCTGCCATGCCGGCGTGCCTGTGTCGATACATTGGACTCCCATCACATTACCAGATCACCACCCCGCACCCGCTGACTGCAGGTGCACATATGCCGGCTGGCGGTTGAGAGTCTGCCCGCCTCCACCACTCCGGACAGCGGCGAGTGGGAGGAGAAGAAGACCAAGTGGGGCACATTCTGGTTCTGCAGGAAGGTTATTGCCTACCTGGTGTTCCTAGACAGCAAGGTGTACGAGGGTTACAAGGAGAAACCGGCGCGCGGAAGTGGGACAGCACCAGCCACCGGGCGCAGCAGCGACAGTGGTGGCGCCGGCGGCAGCAGCGGCGCCGCTGCCGCAGGCGGAAGTGACGCCGCCGCGGGCTGCCCCAGCCCCACTTCAAGCCGTCTTGCGGCCCTTGGGGGTTCCAGCGGCGTCTGGCAGCAGCCACCACAGCTCGGCCCCCAGCAGCAGCAGCAGCAGACTGGAGACGAAGGGGCCCTGCAAATTCAGCACCTGTCCATCCAGGAGGCCCTCCGCCAAACAATTGGCCTGCCAGGCGCGTGGCCGGAGGTTGCTGCGGCGGGGCCGTCTGGCAGCCTCGGACCAGGGGGCGGCGGGGGGCCATGCACGGACAGCGGAGGTCTGCTCGGGGCAGCGGCCTCTGGGAGCTCCGCACAGGTAGGCATCAAGCGGCGGCAGGGGCAGCAGCAGCAGCAACAGCAGGTGGACATGGCGTCTGCCGGTCCTTGTTCGGCCTTGAGGCCGGTGCAAGGCCCGGTGGGGCATCCCGCAGCGGGCCCGGAGGCGGCAGGAGCAGCGGAGCAGGCATTGGGGGAGGCGGAGGAGGGCGAGCCGGGCGCCAAGGCGCTGCGGGAGCCCCCGGCGCCCTGGGCGGAAGACCGCAACCGCGTGTGGACGTTCTTGCACGTGCGCTGTCGCAGCTACCCGCAGCTGGTGGCGGACCTGCGGTCGACGGAGGCGGCGGACTCCCTGCTGCTGAACGAGTGGGAGCAGCTGCTGTCGTCCATTCCTGTGAAGCACCTGCAGGAGATGCGGATCGCCAACGGGCAGTGCCTGGCGCACTGGCTCGCCACGCCCCCCGACTACTTGGACGACGCCGAGGTGAAGCAGCAGGGGCTGCCGCCGCCGAGTGACCCTGATGTGCCGCTGCCGCAGCGCTTGGCGGTTGGGTTCATCAAGGTGAGGGTGGGCAGTATCGGGTCAGCTGGGCAATGGAATTGTGGTGCTGGTGTAGGTGGAGCAATACTGCTGCCGCTGCCGCTGCATATGGCGGTCTGCCAGATGCGTGGGCGGAGTGGGGATGCACTGCCGGACCTTCGGCCGCTGTGCTGGGTTGGCACGTGTTGCGCGTCATGTAAGTCAAGTAGCATAGGATAGGGTTGAGGTCACCTCGGCACGCAATCCTTCGAGTGGCCTCGTGCGGGATGTGTGGGCCCTACGCAGGCGCATCGGTAGAGTGAGACCAGGACCGGGCTTCCATATAGGAGCCACCCCTTGTGTATAAGTTGCTAACCCACCCTTGTCAACGCTGCCCCTCCGACCGCCGTTGCAACGCTCAGGCTGCCATCGCCCGCCTCACGGTGCCCTGCTGGCGGCCGCTGCTGCTGGTCTGCGACGACATCTCCAAGGCCAACCCCGTGCACCGCGTGGGGCGCTACGGCCACCGCACGCAGGTGCTGCAGCTGCTGCTGGAACACGCGCCCAGGTGAGCGAACGACAACCCTTCACCATCGTAAACTGCTGAGCTATAGTTTGTGTTACATCTGCCCTGCAATGCGGCGACGCCTCGGGGTGAGTTGCGGCCTGGCGCGTAGATCCGCAGAGCCAGTCAGCAGGCGAGTCCCGGTCCCAGGTCCCCGACAACGCATTAGGTGAGCCCCTCCGTATCACACTGAAGCGCACTGCTCCCGCGTAACGCCCAACGCAGGTGTGCCCTGCTGCAGTACTCGCAGCAGGCCTGGCTGCCGTACCACACCGCCCTGCGGTCCCAGCACGAGGAGGCGGGCGGCATGCTGCTGGCGGCTGTGGCGGGCATCGCGGACGCGCTGGCGGCGGCGGGCGCAGGCACGCAGGAGGAGGTGCGGTCGCGGCTGCTGTACAGCCTGTCCAACAAGTGGTTCCAGGGCAAGGGGAAGGACCAGGTGCCGCCCTTCGGGCACGACCTGCTGCTGGGTCGGTGCCGCGCCCTGGGCCTGCTGCGCAGAGAGCCCAGGCTGCTGCCCAAAGAGGAGTGGAAGCTAGCGCACGCGATGGGGGAGCTGGGGGGCCTGATGGCGTTGGCGGGATACCTGGACAGGCAAAAGGAGGAGGAGCGGGGCACGTGAGGCGAGGGAGCGGGGGCCGAGCGGCTGCGGGGATGCAGGGTGGAGGGCAAGGGCAGAGCCGGGGGCAGGGGGGCAGGGGAGGGGGGCTGAGGCGAGTTGCGGCTGGGAGATGCCGCGGACGCCAAGTGGAACCGAACCTGCTGCCAGTGGCGCCGCGGTCGTGCGGTTAATCTTGTTTTGGAGCGTGTAGGCTTTTGCGGTGAGGCGGGCAATGAACGAGACGGCCAGCGTTGGGAGAAGTGAGGGCAGGACTTGGAGGCGTGGGCATCTGCATGTCGAATGCCTTGCTGTGGCCAGATAGCTCAGGCCCGACAGGTCAGCCGTAAGACTTTGGAGGTGCTCCTCCGGTGCAGTATGGTATGCGCTCTTCGGCACGGATGTAGGTAGGCCGGTGTAGGCAGTGTAGACGGTGTCAGGCACGGGGTGCAAGGGCGGTGCCTGGCTGGCAGTGGTGCGCACTCATGCCAGCAGGCATCTTCGGACCAGCCAGGACAACCCCTTGCTGCAGAGGACAGGGGCACAGGCCCAGCATGAACAGTGAGTCTTAGCATTACTCGTCTGTTGTCCTTTGCTGCAGTGGTTGGGGACTTGCGTCGGCAGCACGCTGCACACTGTGGTGTACTCGGTGCCAGCAGGTGCCAGCCAGGTGCCAACGTGTACCTGGCTTGCAACGGTACGCATTAAGGGCCGGTCGTGGTCGACGTGGAGCGGTGGATTATTGAGCTCGGAGAAGTTGTTACTGCAGGAGGCTTTAGAGCCGTCGTACTCAACTGTTGCACACCGACAGGGTCCTTCTGTTTGGTCAGTTCAAGCCGCAGTCGCACGCTTGCATATGCCCCAATGCAGTGTAAAGTTAGGGAGACACTATGGTATATGGACCTGTGAACTGCCCAAGCCATCAGTAATGGCCGCACGCAACCACCAGGGGCCCCCTGGCACCCCTGGCAACCACTTAAAGGAACGGGGATGGGAGTTGCAGCAGAGGAGCTCCCAGCCTGCAACTCAAACGGAGTCAAACCCACAAGTTGCACAACAGCCACTCGCAGGTGGGAGCCTGTGTCTACATATCACTTGGGCTTGCTGTAGACCTGCAGTGGCTGTCCTGAACAGGTCGCAGCAGGAGCCGATATGGCGCAGCAGTCCAGCACCGGCTGTTGCCACACTTTGGTGCGAGACAGCAGAGCCGTTATACGAGGCTCATGCAGCATGTTGGCATGTTGAAGTCGTGCTTACGTAGTGCTCAACATCAGTACTTGGCAAGGCGCACATGACCGCCTGTGTGAGGGACTCGCAACGAGTGCGCTGGGCCTTAAAGGTGTGTAATATGCAGTGCAATGCATGTTGGCTCAGAAATTATTAGTCTTCGTGTAGCGGTCATTGACCGAGGTCTTCCGTGCAAGAGATCATCATAGCCAACACCGGATTGTATGCTTTCATGCTACTTGCAGCGTGTTACTCAGTGGTTTAGAGCTGTAAGCCACTGAGCAGCGCCAGGTTGCCGCATCCTTGTCGGCGGCGAGCCGGCAACAGAGCGCGCACGCACGCTCCAGCGTCTAGCGAAAACTGAAAGCACTCCTGTTGTTGTCAGGCTGCAAACAGGCGATGACAACAACTGTATGCGAGTCCTCAAGGCCGCCAGCTGCGCGCCTGCCAAGTTCAGAACCTGAATGCTCTTCGCGTGATACAGAGGCTTGGTGCTACTTGCCGCAGGAAAATACACCAATCTTTGTTCTGGAAACTATATGAAGAGCTTTTTGCCGCTGTACGGCAACCGTCGACCCATGCACGCTTGCCTTGACGCAAGCCAGGCTCCGTCTTGCGTCCGGCTTTGCCAAACCATATCATGCAGTAAGTGTCCTACATGCTTTGGTCAGTGACCTAGGTCAGTTCACCGGTGCCTCCGTGCCTAGCATGCCTCACAGCACTCATACAACCCACGCTGTGACAAAGTACGGAGCCCCAACCGGAGTTACTCAAGCCCACAAGACCCTTCCCTGACATCTCGAGAAGAGTTTTCCGGCTCGCAGTAAGGCCGTCCATGCACCATCCAAGCCGCATGGCAACTGATACGGATATGGGGTGTATCACGCCGGCACGCCCAATGGGCACGCCTGCCCTAATTGGACCTGAGCAGTTGCGCGGCCACATGGGCTTGTCCATGACCACCAGATGTCTTGTCTCTCATACTATACATCAGATCTGCCGTACACGACAGCCACCAAATTGCACAAGCACCCACGCTCCCAAAGTACAGGGAACTACTTGCCCTTCCCAGCAGCAGCCCAACGGTGTGCACCCACGCTCGCCCCTGCCGTCTGCGGCACGGCCCCCGGGCCCTGCTGCTGCTGCTGCCCCAGTCCCTGCGTGAAGGAGCTCTGCAGCTCATCCAGTTGCTGCCGTATGCGGGCAAACATGGTCTCGCTGCGCAGCCCCTGGCCTCCCGCATCCCCATCCAGCAAGCCCCCCGCCAGCTCCTGCGTCCCTGCCCGTGCTGCATCTGCTTGCACCTCTCCTGCCGCCCCGGTGCTGCCAGGCGCCGCGGCCATCCCCAGCCCCGCCGCCGCCCTCGTCCCTGCCTTGGCACCAGACGCATCCCGCGAGGCCTTGCTGCCGTACACGCCACTGCCCGCATCAGCACCAGGAGCTGTAACCTTGTCGACACCACGCCCGCTGAGACCCGTCGCACCCGGGTAGCCACCGCTGGCACCTACGGGCTCCGGCGCGGCACCCCCGTCGCCGTCCGGCGGGTAGTGCAGCGCGCGCCGTATGCCCTTGCGAGGGCCGCTCTGGTCCGAGGGCGTCCAGTGGTCGGGGTGGCTGTGGCTATGGCTGGGGTGCTGCTGTTGGTGGCTATACACTGCCGCTGAGGTGGACGCAGCTCCTGTGGCCTTGGCTGCGCCGGCTGGGACACCCTGGTGTCCAAACCCCTGACCAGCATTTGGCCCCGGCGCAGCAGCGCTTTCCTTCGTAAGGCCAACGGATGCTCGATACGCCAGCTTTTCGGCAACGCCTCTGGAGGTCCCTTGCTGTGACGGCTGCTTAGCACCATTCGCCGTGCTGGCACCGTTCGCCGTGCCGGCACTACCCGCGGCGCCATGCAGGCTAGGCATGGACACCCCCAGGCCATCGCCGCCCGACGCGGCGCCTGGTGCAGCCTGCCACCGGCGGCCCAGCAGGCCCTCGCCCTCCTTGCCGCTGCCAGAGACCCGCCCCAGCACCCCGCCGTCGCCGCTGGACCTCCCGCTGGGGCCCGCAGCACCGCGCTGCTGCCTCCCCATCACCGTGAAGCCGTACACAGCGTTGTGCGAAGCCCCTGCGGCCACAGCACCCACAAACCCTGCATGTGGTTGTGGGTGCCCTGTGGAGCTGTCGCGCTGTTCTGTTGTGTACCAGCTCGCCCCGCTTGCCGCTCCCACGTACTCCTCGCCTCCCTCCGAGCATCCCCCGCCTTCGCTGCTGCCGTCGCGCTCGTCACCGCCAACCGGAAAAGCGCTGTCCTGCGCCCTGCCCTTGCCCTCGCCGCCTCCAGCCCGCGCTCCGAAGACTGCTTGCCCATCGCTGCCCCTGCTGCCTGGACCCACACCAATACCCCCTTGCTGGTCGCCCCCTCTGCTGTCTCCCAGGTCGTGTAGCAGGTTCCGAACCACAGACCCACGGCCACCCCCCGTCGTACCGGCCTCACTTTCCCCCTCTATTTGCTCCCCGCCGCTGCCGCTGTCCGCACGTTCCTCGCCAAAATCTTCCCCCTCATCACCATACTCGACCCCGGCTGCAGCCAACCCTACGCTTCCGGCATCAACCACACCCTCCTCCTCTTCGTCCTCCGACTGCCAGTCGGTCTCCACCTGCATGGCCGCAAGCCTGTCCCGTAGCCCCCGCACCAGCGAGGTCAGGCCATGCAGGGAAGACGAGAACGGGGAGGAGGAGGTGGACAGTGGGGAGGGCCCAGATCCGGGAACGCGGGTGGACGCGGCCACGCTGCCTAGGCCAGACGCCTGCGCGTCCAGCGCAGGTGCGGCAGGAGAGGCGCCTGGGGCGAACGAGTGTGCTGGCAGCGGCGAAGTGGTGTGGGGAAGGGAGCCGCTAGGGGCAGCAGTTTCGTGTGGAGGGTGGTGGTCGCTCTGCGGCAGGTGGAAGGCGGGGGATGGCTGCCCGCTGCTGCTCCTTGTTGTGCGCCGGGAGCTGGCTGAAGTGGAAGGTGCTGGCGCTGACGTGCCAGTTCGCACCGCCGTGGCAAGCTGCACTGGGCCTGCAGCGGACCTTGGCCTGCTGGCCCCTCGGGTGGCACTGGAACCGGCAGCCGCCGCCCCAGTCGCATCTGCATCCCCGCCACGGCGTAGTGCTCCTGACGCACCTGCAGCCGCCTGCCCCGCAGCCCCACCCGCAAGCGACGTAAATGGCACCGAGTGCGGCTCCGCCCCCTGCGCCCGTGCGAGCTGCTGGGCGGCCAGCAGCGCCGTCTGCTGAGCGCCGCTCTGCCTCTGACTCATGAGGGACACGCGAGCGCTGCGCGCGCCGCGGCCCCCGAGCAGACCCCCTGCTGCTGCGCCGTGCCTCGCTACCGCTGGCGGCGTGGGCCCACCAGACTTGAGCGCAGCACCCGCATGGCGCCTGCTACGGCGGGGGCTGGGCCTCTCTGCGGGGCTGCTGGCTGAGCGGCGCAGCAGCCTGGCCTGCTCCGCCTCCCGCCTGCTGCTGGACCTGGGCGTGTTGCCCGAGGAGCTGGCGGTCCCCTGGCTCTGGCGCGCCGGGGGCTCTGGCGACTCCTCTACTGCCAGCTTGCGCTTCTTCTCTGCGCTGGCTGACTCACCAGACCCATGCCCAGACCCATGGGTCAGGTCTTCCCGTGCGGTAGCGTAGCCCGGCAACACCCTAGCTGCTCCTGCCGAAGGCACCCCCGTGACTCTGTTCTGCTCCTGCTGCTCTTGCCGGCTGCAGGTGGCGGTTGTGCCATGGTCGTGATCTGCCTCTGGCTGCGTGCCGACCGGCACACGGAAGTAGCCAAAGCTTCCGGCAGGTACGCCGCCATGCGCTGCCAGGGGCGAGTGCAGCACGTGGGTCCCGGAGGTGGAACTGGCTATGAGACCTGCGCCGGGCCCCAGGCGCGTGTGGGTCTTCGGCGCACCGGCCCTGGCAGCTGCCACGGCGGCAGGGGTGGCCGAGGCAGGCGAGAAAGCAGAGGCCACGGAAGGGGGGTAGTTGGATGGCGGCGTTGAGATGTCGCTGCAGCTGGCGTGTATGTCCGGCGAGGACGCGGGGCTGGGCGACGCCGCCGAGAGCCGCGGTATGGTGCTGGCATCCCCCACTACTCGTACGGCTCCTGCCGCGTGTTGTATACCCGCTGGGGCCCCAGGCTGCGGCGTGTGTGCGGGTGCGCACGCAGCTACGGGGCCGTCAGTGCCGAGGTCGCTGCCACGCACTCCACCGACTGGTAGGGCTTGGGATAGCGCAGCGCCACGCAGGCCGGACGCGGCCGCAGCAGGGCCCAAGGGCCGGCCCGTTGACGCCAGGCGTGTGCTGGCACGGCCGACACGCTCAGCATGAGATGCGAGCATAGGCGTCGCAGCATGCATACTGTGTGCCGGTTGCGCCGTGGGCGAGGCAGAGCTCCCCCTGCTGGCAGTGCCACCGGTGCCAGCGTCCCTGCAGCAAGCGAAGCGTGCATTCAAGGTCAAGGCGCTGTGCCCCATACTGCTGCCTACCGGGCTGGTGCTCCGTATACTGGGCAGGCTTAACTTAGAAACACCATACCACGTGCGCAAAGGAGATGCACATGAACGTCAAGCATGTCACACAGAATTACCCTGCGTGCGACAGGCCGGAGCCAGAACCAGCTGCTGTTGTCGGGCATAAACTACAAGGGCAATGTGAAGGCCCACGAACCACCCGGTTCCCACCTGTCCAGCATCGGGCGCGGGGAGCCGCCTGGCAATGACCCCGCCCCTCCGCCCTCCGTCGCCAGCCCCACGGGCGAGCCCGAGCCCGAGCCCGGGTCTGCCGCCGTTGAGCCGCCAGGCGACAGCAGCAGCTCTGCGCTCAGCTGCTCAATGTGCAGCCGCAGCTGCTCCAGTGCGTCGGCTGCAGCAGCAGCAGCCTTCCCGCTGCCGCCTCCTGCCTGCCCGCCCTGGTCCTCCGCAAGCACAGATACGGCAGCACCAGCCCGCTCCTCGCTCCCAGCCCCACCGCTGCTACGCGACCTCGCTCCTGGGCCCCTCTGCTGCTCCCAAGCCTCGGGCCCTCCAGGTACGACAGTGTCAGCAATCTCGCCTTGCGCCCAGCCCACGTCATGGCGTGCCTGAGCTCCAGACTGAGCAGCTATCGCGCCGGCATCCGCCAGCCGGGCCATATCGCCGCCAGCGGCTGCGCTGCTTTCCAAGGCTGCGCCGTGCCCTGCGGGGTGCAGGAGCCCGGGACGCAGCTGCTCCGATGGGCGCATGGTGGCGGTGGCCGCAAGGGGTGCAGGCAGCGGAGGCACGGCTGCTCCTGCACCTGCCCCCGCCGTTGCAGCCTGCAGCGCGTGCTCCAGCTGGCGTGTGCGCGCGTGCAGCTGCTCCGTAGCGGCCAGGTAGTCGTCCACGATCTGGCCGTAGGACTTGCTGCGGGCGGGGCAAGGGAGGGAGGGAGAGCGCGGGATTAGGGGGCAGCGCACGGGGCCCACCGGGCGGAGTGAAGGCAGCAGGTAGGTCCTGCTTGGGGGTTACATGCTGCCTTCTCATTTGGGAGCTGCGTGTTGCAGTCCTGCTTGCAGAAAGGCTAAGATCCCGTCCCCTTTTTGGGCTGGCCTACCGTCCCCGACTGCTCGCCTGTTTCCCCCCTCCCACGGCAACGCGTGTCGTTCATCCTTGTTGCTTTGACTCATGGGTGTGTCGACGCTCACCGCAACAACTCTACCGCCACTTGGTACTGCTCCTCTGCACGTTCCCGCGCGTGCCTCTCCTCCGCCAACGCCCCCTGCAGGTCCTCAACCTGCCGCCGGAGGGCTGCCGCCTCGCACACATGCGGCGCACCTGAGCGGTCAGCAGCTGTCCTTGCGTGGCCCTACGTACAGCGTCTCTTACAGCGTCAGCACACATGTCCTTTAAACATTATGGACACGGCCGTTACCAAATGGATTTGATGGTGCCTTGTATGCATTTACTGACCTTGGATTCCACCGTTGGCTGTACCTCGGCTTCCTTGGGTTTGGGCGTAGTGATGGTCTTCAGGCTGTAGAACAGCACCTGTCAAGAGGGGTTTGCAGCAGGGAATCAGGCTATGGCACGGGCACCTGGCCTACCTGCACACGCCTGAACACTGAGCAACTGATGTGCGAAAACGCTGGATACATTGTAGCACCGGAAGTCCTTAAGCCCTTGCCTGAAGGTCCAAGACATACTGCTGCGCAGCGGCTAGGGCCGGTCCACAGACATTCGAGGTCATGCTGGCTCCTTGGGTGCGCGGGAGACCACGGGGGCACAAAGATTGTATCAGTCATGGGGCCCTAACGTGGAGTGTCCGAAACCTCCCTCCGCAAAAGCGGCACGCGGGCCATTTAAGCATACCAGTGCTGTCGGTGAAGCGGTGCGCTATCTAAAGTGTTCTTCTATATCACTTTAGGTAACAGTTTATGCGACATCTTTCTTCAGTTCCCCTGCGGCCTGGCCACGAGGCTCTACTAGAATAGACACCATGCTGCGAAGTCACTCGCAAGTGCCGCTGAATTTGAAGAACTGTTGCGGCGGTGGTCGTAGGAGTTTGCCTCAACGCCGGTTAGTTCGGTTCAGTTCAGTTCCCAAACCGAAAGACAACAGTTGGCCCTCACAGCCTACCCCCCCCCACAAAACGACGTCCTACATAGTTAACAAACAATCTTCTTATCAACCAACACTTTCAGCATATCAACCAGTAATAGCAAATGGCGCGGCCTAGGCTAGGTCATCCCTCCCGCTGCCGCCTAGCGGAAGCCGCGTTCGGCGACTAGACTAGTTAGGCATTTACGTGACTACTAGCAAAATAGCAAGCAAGGTGAGCCGCGGCCGCAAGGGGACTGAGCGAGCGCGGGAGGGGGATCTTTGTCGGCGGGGACGCCCCTCGGCCCTTGGACCTTAGGCGGGGCTATCTATGGCTTTCGTTAGTCCAGCATGACAGCAATTCAGCGCTGCTGGCATCGCTGTGTGCATCCGTGTGGACCTTTTGGGCATCGTCCATGCTCGCGATGCTGACAGGACCGCGCGGCAGACAGACAACAGCAGCAGCTATGCTACCTGGCACAACCTATCATGAACTACGCACTGCCGAGCCTGTTGTTGATAACAGTGTCTTGAAACGACGCCACCCCTCCCTTTGCCCCCACGTGTCCTCAGAGCGCTCACCCCACGACAGCGCTCACCCCACGACAATGGATAAAGCCACGCGACCCCCCCGCCGAGCCGACGCCAAGCCGACGCCAAGTTGGCTCAGCCCGGAGTCGCGGCAGCAGCAGCTGTCTGACAGGGACCAGCAGCGGCAGGCGGCGCAGGCGGTGCCTGGGGGTGCTTTGAGCCTGGCAGCAGCGGCAGCCGCTACACCACTCGGCAGCCCCGCTGCGCTACTGGGCAGCCCCACTCGGGCCGCTGGCGTGCATACGGCCGGGGACAGGACCCTGGGCTTGACCATGGCGGCCACCCTTTACTTGCGGTGGGTTACGGGTTACGTTCCGACCGTTGCACTATTGGTAGGCACATCGCCGGGATACGTGCTCTGCAAGGCACACTGAGAGAATAGCGGCGGTGGGGACGGGACTTTGGGGGTGTTCGGGCGATCACACATGCGCGCGTCCTGCCCTCATGCACGTGCTCGCCTCCCGCAGGGCGCCATGGGGGTGGGCCTGACGCTCGAGGAGGCCATGCTCGCGCACGCCAAGGCGGCGGCCAGACTGCGCGGCAAGAAGGCCGGCAAGGCGACCTTCAAGCAGCGACGGGGCTTTCATGACCCGGCCAACGCGCCGGCGGTGGACGAGGGCAGGAAGAAGGGCGGCAAGGTGACCGGCGCCGCCAACGTCGAGCAGCAGCGGGGCTTCCTTGACCTGGTCAACGCGCCGGCGGTGGCGGAGGGCAGGAAGAAGGGCGGCAAGAAGGCCGGCAAGGCCAGCGTCGAGCAGCAGCGGGGCTTCCTTGACCCGGTCAACGCGCCGGCGGTGGCGGCGGGCAGGAAGAAGGGCAGCGCGAATTCCGCGGCGGCCCGCAGGGCGAAGAAGGCGGCGGCGGAGCAGGCGCAGGGGCAGGCGGCGGCGGAGGGGGAGGCGCAGCTGGGCGGTTCGGGGCGGGGCGGGGACCAGGCGGTGGCAGTGGCGGGGTCAGCAGCGGAGGCGACCGACCTGCAGCAGCGGAGGTTGTCACAACGCACCCGCCGGCCGTCAGCCAAGGCGATCGATGCGGCAGCGGCGGCAGCGGCAGCGGCAGCGGCGGCAGCGGCGGCAGCGGCAGCGGCGGCGGCGGCGGCAGCGGCAGCGGCAGCGGCGGCAGAAGAGGCGGGGGCAGAGATGGAGGCAGTGTAGATGACGTGTG
>VFQN01007132.1_pt1 | contig 12194 bp, 3 predicted proteins | sample 3512371 | NCBI WGS metagenome assembly VFQN01 (sample SAMN10412370, study PRJNA504923) | tailings metagenome | isolation source: Replicate 2 from Balatoc abandoned mine | place: Philippines: Itogon, Benguet | collected 2017-08-28
GTCGCCTGGCCTGGCTGTGGGAGATACCTTGGACAGTCGATGCGTACTCTCGTTCTAGGTCCTACTGAAAGAGACACGACTCTGTGCTCCCGGAATAACACCGTCATTGCTACTCGGCTTCAGTGTGTAACGTTCAAGTGCGACTGCTTGCGGCTCTCGTGCGTGCGCCTCTACGGGTGTGCATCTTGCACGGGTTGGACAGCGGACATCAGCGTGGGCTACGACACAGCGGTTGCGGCATTACACCTCCCTCTCCTCCCTTCCTCCCTCACCCACTCGCTTCACCATCGAGTTAGGCTACAGCGGGCGTCGATTAGCGGCATACTTCCCCTACTCTCCGTCACTTGCCATCAGCTACAGCTTGGGCTTCAGCAGCATCGCATATCAGCAACCACCACCTCCCTAACCCATACTCTCCTACGGGCTTCTACCTTCATCGTCACTCAGCCACACCATCAAGGGACAGCAGGGTTCCAACCTACTGCCGGACTCGCACAAGAGCAGGCACTAGGGGCGCTCAGGGTCCGGTCCGCGTCCTGGTTTGCCCGAGGCGATATTATTTGTCTGGGCTGGTAGTGTGGGCTACCGCGTACCTGGTATCAGAGCTGGGTTCGCGCCCGGCTCTGACCGCCACCCTCATCCCTTATGGCGGGCGACATTCATGAGGACGACGACCAGGTGCGGGTGTCTATAGGCCCGCACCGCCGTCAGCAGTCTGCAGCGTCACCAGCGGACCTTCGCGCCGTTCCTTCCTTCAACCCCGCTCTGGACGCTGGAGCAGCGGCATGGCTTAAGCAGGTGGACGGCACCTGCGCCGTCCTGGGCCTTCCGGAGGAGACGAAGCTGGCCCTGGCCCCGTTGCGCCTGGAGGGAGAGGCGCTTAACTGGGTTAACTCCATCGCCGCGTTTGAGACCTGGGCCGAGTTCCGGGCAGCATTCCTAAAGCGGTTCGACGTTCCAGAGGACCAGCTTACCCACGACTTCACCCAGTGCCGGCAGGGCCCCACAGAGTCAGTACGGGACTTTGTGCAGCGGTACCGCACGCTAGCTACCCGGCTGGGTATCGACCTGGCGCAGCCCGACAAGGTGCATCTGTCGTACTTCATGAACGCGCTACAGCCCCCCATCCGCACGCTGGTCAAGATACAGCGGCCCACCTCAGCAGCGGAGGCCATGCAGGAGGCGGACTGGGTGGGCGACGCTGCAGCGGCGCTCTCAGGGCTTCGCCCCCCGCCCTCCGGGGCTCCACACCGTGCTTCGGCCACGGCGGCAGGAGGCGGGTCCCCGGGGCTGGAGCGTGACCGGCCGTTGGCGAGGGAGGAGCGCCGCAACCCCTTCCCCACCGGGCTCAACAGGGGACCCCGTCCGGGGCCCTACTCGCACCCGGCCGCATTCCGGCCCGCTCCCCAGCCGGTGCAGCGCTCCAACCAGGACGCCAGGGTGGACTCGGGCAGCGGTGGAAAGCGGTACGAGCTGGTGGGACCGCCCCGGGGCCCTGACCGCACCCCTCAGGTGCAGGGCCCTGCACCAGCGCCGCGGCCCGCGGTACCAGCGGCCCAGCCCGCCACCGGCACCTCCAGCAGCGACGTGGACCAGCTGGTGCGGCGAATGGAGCAGCTGATGATCAACCTGCAGCAGCAGACGGACGGGGGCAGGCGGGACCCACTAGCGCCGACGCGGGGTGGGCCCTACTCGGCCAACCTGTACGACACGTGGGAAGCGGAGACCCTGGAGGAGGAGGACCACCCCCTGTTCATGATGGACCAGGCGGTCCGGGGCGGCGGGGATGAGGCGTCCAGCAGCATGGAGGAGCGATTGGCGACGCTGGCGCTGCAGTTGGAAGCCATGTTGAGCGCTAAGGAGAGCTCGCACGAGGAGGGGGCTCACCCGGAGGGCTGCCCGCCAGTGATGGCTGGCAGGTGGTGGCGGCAGCCGCAGCGGCCGGCCCCTTCACCGCCGCCGCGTCGGCAGCAGCAGCAGCAGCAGCAGCAGCAGCAGCAGCAGCAGCAGCAGCAGCAGCAGCCAGAGAAGGGGCGATCAGCGGCCAACCCGACGGAGTGGGAGGTCTACGGGCACGACTGGGCTGACCCCTACCACGAGTACGAGGGGTACCCGTACCCTGACTACGGATACGAGGAGGACGCCTCTGAGGCGTACATGAAGCGTGTGGGGGACTTTGACGCCACCCCTCTCCCGGCCAAGAGGACCGCCGTGTCACCACAAGCCCCGGAGGTGGACCGACCGACGCGGGCCCCCATGGGCAACGCGGCCCGGGGCAGGGGAAGGCCGCCGGCGCACACCGCATATGGTGCCGCACCAGGAGCGGCGGGGCAACGAGCCATGTACGGCCCCAGACAGGAGAGATCCAATGCAGCGCCTATGGAAGTGGACAGGGGCCAGGAGGGACCGGCGCCCCGGAGGGAACCAGCTGGCGGCAACGGCGGGCCGGCAGCAGCTGCAGGGGCGGCCAACTACCGGCGTCAGGACGGGGCCAGGGCCGAAGTAGCGACGGCCTCGGAGGAGGAGAGGAAGCTGGCAACCGACATCGTATCAAAAATTGAGCGCTTTCCCATTCCGTTATCTACCGCGGCCCGGTGCGACCTGGGGCGGGTCTTCTCCATGGTCTCGGGCAGCACCCAGCGCAAGGCCAGGGAGGTGGCGAAGCCAGCAGCCAAAGGGGCTCCTCCGGCGGCGGAGGCGGGCTGGCCACGTGACCGCAGTGGCATGGCCCTGGCGGCGCCGTTTCAGGTCAACCACTCACCCCAGCCCAGGTCTGGAAGCCGGTTCGGCGTGGCACGTGTGTCCCTGCTGATGGGCGTCAAGTACCGGGAGCCCATGGAGCTGCCGTGCGTAGCGGACTCAGGCGCATCCAGTACCGTCATCTCCCGGCTGTGCCTACGGAAGCTGGGGCTCCTCGACCGGGTGCAGGGGACCTCCGCCACCTTTGTCAATGCGGACGGCGTGAAGGGTACGGCCAAGGGGATTGTGCACGGGCTGATCCTTGCCACGGGCGACATGCGCACCACGGTGGATGCGTACGTGTCGGACGCGCTCAACTACTTTGTGCTCCTGGGCACGGACTTCCTCTACTCAGCACGCGCGAGCTTATGCTACGACACGCAGCGGATGTACTATATGGCGGATGACGGCAGCCGCTCCAGCATTCCCCTGTCCTTCATGCGGCGGGATGAAGCAGCAGCGGCTTTCCGGGCGGAGCTGGTGGAGGCACAACAGGAGGAGCTCAGCGGGGGACAGCAGGAGATCTACGCGTGGGAAGAAGTGGGGGCTGGCGACAGGTTCGAGGGCAGCCTGGCGGGGCTGGAGGCTGAGGGGGCTTACACGCGGGAGGCAGGGGCACCCGTGCGGCCGCCTCGGCCAGACCCCCTCCAGCAGCGGCTGTTCCTTGGACTCCCGCTGGGACTGCAGGCCGGGGCGGGGGAGCAGGAGGTGATATTCGAGCCAGCAGCGCCCCACAGCGTGGTCACACAGCGGGGATTGGACGCCATGGGGATCACGGCAGCGGTGGGGGACCATGCACCGATTGAGGTGTATTTCCAGGGCCGGCGCCTGCACCTGAGGGCGCTGGTTACCAACCACCGCGCGTACACGGTGGTGGTGGGTTACGACTTCCTGGGGGTTATCAACGCCTACGTGGACACCAGCTTGGGGACCGTTCTGCGGTACGACTTGGGCGGCAGGCAGCTCGTCCTGCACCCAATGCACCTGACAGGGCCCCGCCGGGCGGAGCTGACAGAGCTGCAGTGGAAGCCACAGGCGGACGTCTATGGCCAGGTCTCCCCCGGCTATGGGCGCTGGTGGTCTCCCGAGGAGCTGAGGGTTGACTACCTCTACATCCTCCGACTCAGCCGTGGGGACGCGGGGGCACCAGGCCAGGAGGCGGGGGGCGTGGAGGCCCTTATCGACCCCACCCTTCCCCTCAGCGTCATCGACCGCAGGCTGGCGGACCAGTTGGGCATCAGCCATGGCGGGGAGGACGCGCAGCTGTGGATCCACTTGTGGGTGCGGCGCACACCCCTTGCAGCAATCCGTATTGCGGAGCTAGACAGCGTGAAGCTCATGTTGGGCCGGGACTACCTAGCTCAGGCGGGGCTGTACCTCAACCGCATAGAAGGGGGACTGACCTATGTGGGGGACGCGGAGGGACCGGGCTACATCATCCCTTTCAGCCGCAGCCACGCGCTGCAGGACACCGGGTCACGATTGCTGGAAGAGCTGGAGGAGTACGGCAGCCAGCTACCGGTCAACTTCCCACCTGTTCCGTACGCGTGGGGTTACACCCCGAACATGCTGCCAACGGGGAACCAGCAGCAGCAGCCGGCAACGGTGCAGCCCGCGCCCGAGGGGCCAGAGGGAGCAGGGGCTGCACGAAGGTGGACAAGGGGAGGAGGCGGGGATCTGCTACCCGTACCTACAAGCGGTGGTCCTGGGCCGGGGCGACGAGCAGATCGCCGTACTGGCGATGGTGGAAGGCACGGCGCTGGAGAGCAGTGTGTCCGCTCGCCTGCTCCGGAAGATGGGCTTGCCAGCTCGCGCCGGCGACCTAACATGCGTTCCCGTCATCCTGGGCGGCACGCGGGCCCATACCATGTGGGGCCGTGTCCAGGAGGTCTTGCACTACGACATCAGCTTGGGGGCGGACACGCTGACGGCCATAGACGCGCTAATGAAGCCATTGGCGGACCAGCAAGTGGACTACATATACTTCCGGGGCAGCGACGGGGTGCAGTACTGCGACCAGGTGGTTTTCCAGTCTCCCCACGATGTGGAAGCGGGGGCCAAGGGGACAGGCGGGGCTTTGAAGCGGGCGCGATCACCATCGCCCGAGGTAACGGAGGAGGCGACAGCCCCGGCAGCAGCGGAGGAGGCACCAGGCCCTAGCGCAGTGGAAGACTCTCAGGGGACGGCTGCAGCTTTGGTCCCCAGTGCCCCGCCGGACCAGGGGCCCGCCGCGCCCGAGGAACGGCTTGCCAAGGTGGCCCGAACCTCAGGGCCCCAGCTACCGGCTCCGCTACCGGCGTTCGGGACGCTCACGCCGGCTACTCAGCAGACGTTCCGGCGGCTAGTAGGGGAGCGGTTGAGCGACAGGGATGAGGTGCGGAACCTGCTGGTGTGCGTGTCCCTGGTGGGTGCCTGGATACCGCACTACCCGGAGGTGGTCCAGCCGCTGTACGCCATGGCCTACGCTGTCGGGCCGTTTGAGTGGGGGCCAGAGGCGGCAGCAGCCTACGGTGCAGTCCGTACGGCTCTCCGGCCGTACTGGTGCCTAGCGGCTGCGGCACCTGACCGGCCTTCGGAGGGGCCCTCCGCAGAGCGCTGTGCGGGGGCAGCAGAGATGGAGTTGTACACCGTGGAGACACACGATGGCAGCAACGGCGGCGAGGATGACGGGCAAAGGGGGCCGCCACCGCCGCCCGGGGGGCAGCAGGGCCTGGTGGACTTCGGGTACGAGGAGGGCAGGAACAGGGAGGCTAGGAAGCCGGCACGCCCAACGCGGGATGAAGGGGGCTGGCATGAGGGATGGGGCAGGGCGTCAGCACTCCCCAGGCGGCAGCCCAGCGTGGACGAGGGCCACTACAGTGATGGGGACGGCGTGTCGGAGGAAGAACGGGGGATTGGGTATGGGGAGCAGTCGGACGGAGACATGAGTGACCCACTGGAGGGGTTGCCTCCCCTGTGGGACCTGGACGAGCGAGACGACCCCGGATGGTGGGGAGGGATAGCATCGGGTTCGGTGGCGGGCTCAGGCCGGTTGGTCACATACGGGACATCCTGGACCAGCTGACCCCGCCGCCAGGCAAACAGCACTACTTCAGCACCCTGGACCTCAAGTCCGGCTTCTGGCAGGTGGCCTTGGCGGATGAGGCCACCAAGGAGCGCACAGCGTTCATAACCCACAGCGGCCTGTACCAGTTCAAGGTCATGACCATGGGCTTGCGCAACTCGCCCGCCATCTTCGCACGTCTCATGGCCACCGTCCTGCGTCCGGTGCTGGGCAAGTGTGCCATGGTGTATATCGACGACATTGCTATCTACAGCAGCTCCCTGGAGGAGCACATCAGGCACCTGGGCATGGTGTTCGACCTTCTGCGACTGGCGGGGCTCAAGGTCTCGGTGAAGAAGTGCGTGTTTGCGGAGCGCAAGGTGGAGTTCCTGGGCTACATGGTGGACGGGGAGGCGGGTACGCTGACGCCCGCGCCGCGCAACGTGGAGGCGATACGGAATTTCCAGCGGCCCCGAGACCAAGGGGGAGTGCGGACGTTCTTAGGCCTTACCAACTACTACCACCCATCGGTGAAGGACTACGCCGTCATTGCGATGCCTCTGTACGACCTACTGCGGAAGGCGGCTCGTTTCCTATGGGAGGCTGACCACCAGCGGGCGTTTGACCAGCTCAAGGCCATCCTCACCAGCTACCCCGTGCTGCGGGGACCGGACTTCAGCCGGCCGTTCCTGGTGCAGACCGACTTCTGTGGGCAGTGCGTGGCCGCCATCTTGGCGCAGCACGACGGAGAGCTCGAGTATGCGGTCATGTACGCCTCCAAGAGGCTGCGGGGCTCGCAGCTCAACTGGAGCAGTGCGGACGGGGAGGCGTTTGCGGCCCAGTGGGCTATCGGGAAGGTCTTCCACCACTACCTCCACCGGAACCCTTTCACGCTGGTGACGGACAGCATGGCGGTGCGCTACCTCCTGACTGCCAAGACCCTGCCCAACCACAAGCTGTCTCGGTACGCCCTGCTGCTGCAAGGGTACGACTTCGACATCGTACACAGAGCCGGCAAGAAGCACGCCAACGTGGACGCCCTCAGCCGCCTAAGCCACCTGTACGATGACGCTTCAAAAGAGCAGGATAGCAGCGACGACAGCAGCGAGGAGGAGTTCTATATGTACGGCAGCAGCGAGGGAGAGGAGTGTTATACCTACGACCGCGCGCATGACCAGCCCGTGTACGGAAGGCGGACGGGTGCGGCTCAGCGTGCCCCGGGTGCAGCGTGGGTACGGCCAGGAGGCAGCTGGGGTGGCCCTGCAGGCCGGCCGCCGCAATACACCCTCAGCGTGACCACACAGGAGCCACGCTGGGCGTGGAGGGGCGGGGTCCTTGGGGGCCATCGCAGGGACCCCCACGTGGCGCCTACCCCACGGGCCCAGCTCGTGCAGGCGGTATGCGGCGTGGGTGGGGACCAGGGGGCGGGGAGCCGCCGGCTCCGCCAAGGTGGGGTGAGGCGGAGCGCAGGGACGCTGGCCGGGTTCAGGCCCTGGCCGAGGAGGTGAGCCGGGTGCGGCTGACCCAGCGTATTCTGGCCAGGCGGGCCGATGCGGCTGCACAGGAGGCGGAGGGGGCTAGGGCGTCGACAGACAGGCGGGTGTCGCACCTTGAGTCAACGCTCCGGCAGCGGACACGGGAACTAGAGGACCTGCGGCAGTTAGTGGACGGTTTGCTGCGCTGGAAGGCGTCCCTGGAGCGACCTTCATGCCGCCCAGCGCCCGCATCTCCCGGCTCCCCGGGGGGGTCCTTCGCTTCGGCGGTTTCGGAGGACAGCGGCTCAGGCGCGGGTGATGATGGCAATGGGGGCCGCGACGAGCTGGTCCCCGTAGCTCGACCCCTCGCCTTGGCGTCCCCAGCGGTGGCGGCCAGGGCTAGGCACGTCCCCTCACTGTGGAGCCAAGGGGTCTGGGGGCCTTCTTCGGCCCTTGCCACGCACATCCCCCTGCTGGAGGCACCAGGGCCATGGTACCCCGCCGTGGGAGAGCAGCCGACGCTCACGTTTATGGCGGACTTTGATGAGGGAGACAGTGAAACCACGGAGCCGGAGGCGGAGAGCAGCTGCAGCGACCGTGAAGAGGTGGAGGCGTCCCGCACCGGCCCACACGGGGGTAAGCCACGGCACGCAGAGGTGGGGACCCTGGAGCGCACCCACCTGTTGGAGTGTTCTGAGCTGGGCTGGTGGAGCGACGACGACGAGATTGAGGTGTATATGACGGACGGCATGTGGGACGCTATTCGGGCGGGGGAGCCGGCAGTGGTTCCCGGAAGCCAGAGGGAGCCCGCATGGATGCCCATGGTGGGGGACTTGGGCGGCGGCGAAGGCGGGGGTAGCGGACAGGAGGAGCACCAGCTAGGGGGTGGTGGGCGGCCAACGGGGCGGCAGCCGATACCCAGCCGCCGTTTGCACGACTACGTCATCAGTGACGATGACGCAGACCTCGACCCGGAGTTGATATGCCAGGTGTGTGGAAGCGGCGGGCAGGCCCACAAGCTGCTCATCTGTGACTATGGCCGGGGCACGGATGAGGCGTGCGAGCTGGGGTGGCACCTGGACTGCCTACGGCCACCCCTAGCGGGCATCCCGGCAGGAGATTGGATCTGCCCGCGCCACTCCCAGGACCGCCGCCAGGGCGCCCCCCGGGGTGGACACGGCGGTGCAGGGGTGTTGGGGGTGGCGGTGCCTCGGAGGCGCCGGAGCGGGGCGCACCCAGCCACGTGCCGGGCAGGTGCAGGGGCTGGGACCGACACGCGGCCGGTGGGAGTTGCCGCCGCAGCAGGAGTTGCGCCGGGGGCGCAGGGGACGGGGGAAGCCGGGACGGAGGGCCATGCAGCAGCACAGGAGGCGGAAAAGGTGGAGGCTGAGGCTGGCCAGGGTGATGGGAACGACGCACCCGAGGACACCTCCGGCGAGGATATCGGGGATGGGCTGTCGGTAGAGGAGCTGAGCAGCAGCGACTCCGACTCGGAGTACGGCAGCGAGAACGACGCTGCGGAGGAGGAGGGCAGTGAGGGCACGGTGGTGTCCAGCGGCCTGGACGAGGAGCCTACAGACGGCACCCAACGGCCGGCAACACCGCATCAGCGACCCACACTGCCGCCGCGGGAGAGCAAGGTGTGGGCCGACCGTAACCTGCTGGAATGGCTGCAGCACGGAAAGCTGGAGACGGACCCGCTGCAGGATATGGCCAGCAACGCGCGGGAGTTGGGCCGGATCCGGAAAAAGGCGCGGCGCTGCCGTTGGGCGGAGGGGCGCCTGGAGAAGTACAACACCCGGGCGCGCATTTATGTCCGGGTGGCGCGGTTGGAGGAGCGAGGCGGGTACCTGGCCCGGGTGCACGGCCTGGCGCACCAGGGGGCGGCCAAGACGTACGGCATCCTGTCGCGGCAGGTCTACTGGGACAACATGTACGACGACGTCAAGGAGTATGTACGGAGGTGCCCGCAGTGCAGCCGGCAAAAGCAGGTGCTCTTCAGGAGCCACCAGCTCAAGCCGCTGCCGCAGGTGCCCTTGTGGGGACGGGTGCACGTGGACCTCATGGGCCCCTACCGGAAGACCAAGCATGGGGCACGCTACATCATCCTCGCTATTGACAGCTGGTCGAAGTGGGTGGAGGTGGGCGTCCTGGCCAAGAAGGGCAGCGCGGAGACAGCACGCTTTTTCTGGGAGCAGTTCATCACGCGGTACGGCAACCCCAAGGTGTGCTTGACGGACCGGGGCAAGGAGTGGCAGGGGGAGTTCGAGGCCCTGCTATCGCGGCAGGGCATCCGCCACACCCAGACTGCGGCATATCGGCCCCAGACCAATGGGCTGGCAGAGCGCATGGTGGGCGTGATGGTGGCAGCGCTACGCAAGATGGTGAACGACCACCAGGACGACTGGGACGAGTACGTGCACCAGGTGGCTCTGGCGCACCGGGCTGCACCACACAGCAGCACGGGGGTCAGCCCGGCGCTGGCAGTGTACACCCAGGAAATCCGCGTGGGCGGGGAGGGCGCTGCAGGGGACCCAGCCACGGCCACGGACGAGGCCGAGGAGGGGGAGTTGGGGGCAGAGGAAGGGGACTGGGCGCCGGAGGACCACCAGTCCCTAGCTGAGAGGGGACAGGCGGCGGAGCGCCTGGCGCTGGGGGTCGGACGGCGGCTAGACCAGGCGAAGGAGCGCAACGCCCGCCAGTTCGCCGCCCGGCACCTCACCAACAAGGTGCGGGGCCCTGGTCCGACGCAGCAGGAGGGGCCCCCGCCCAAGAAGAGCAAGAAGGTGGAGGCGGCGGACGATGAGACAGAGCCACCCAGTGAAGGGTCCGAGCCAACTGGGACGGCAGGTGGGAAGGGGAAGGGTACTCAGGAGGAGGGCACCGAGGCGGTCAGCAGGGGCCCAGGGCCCAGCGTGGTGACGCCGGATCCCACCGCAAGGGGTGAAGGGCTCCAGCGGCAGCGCCTTGGGGTGCCCCGGCGTGAGGGGTCGGCGCAGGGAAGCGGGGCAGCGGCGGCAGAGGGCATGGCAGGGCCGAGTGGCGGCAGGAGCGTGCTGCGGGAGGTGCAGGCCACGCAGGACCGGCCCACCCCACCGGCGGAGCGGGCGCGGCATACCGGCATGGGAGGTGGGGAGAACAGGCAGGGACAGCCCGGCGAAGGGGCGTTGGGGCTCGCGGGGGCACGGAGGCAGGCGGCGGGACCAGATGCGGTGGAGGGGCCCGCCCTCTGGGACAGGGTTGACCGAGGGCAATCAGTGCCGAGGCGTGCCAGGCCTGGTGGCTCCGGAGTGCTGCGCGGGCACTTGGTTCCCGCAGCCCAGTCGGGGGTGTCGGAGGGGACAACGGGCTTCGCGGGGGCACCAGCGGCCGGGCAGCAAGAGGAGCCCCGGGATTCCAGGGGCCGCGCCAAGGAGGCAGCGCGGGAGGCGGCGCGGGACAGTACACCGCGGCGGCCAGGAGCGGCACAGCGCACACCCCAGACGGCAGCGCCCGCACCACAGCCGGTGGTGCTGGTTTCCGATGACGAGCTACCCCACGTGCCTCCACTACCCGAGGGCATGCTGGTCTACCGGCTTAAGAAGAAGAAGAACAAGTTGACGGACGACAGGGAGGGCCCCTACCGCTTCCACGCCTGGAACCGGGAGGGGACCCTGGCCATGGTCCTGGATGGGCGTGGCACGGCTTTCACCATCCCGCTCAACAACCTGTACTACCCGTCCGAGTACCGGAGGTAGCGGCGTCGACAGCTCCTCCGCAGCAGCAACAAGAAGTATTTATTCATACTGCTACAACAAGAGAGTGGCTTTGGGAAGCAGCTCTGCTGCGAAGCCAAGCCACTGCGAAGGACGGGGCCAACTACTCTGCCTAACCCAACCGGGGAGGGAGTACCTGCTGCGAACACCTAGAGGAGGAGGTCCCCACCGGTCTGACCACAGCCTTGAGAAGCGCTCGCAACCGTGAGCGCGAAGTCAGGCTGCAACATCTACGTTATAAGCGGAGCTCGACGGAGGCGGCCCAGGGCGCTTACACGCCTGCCTGTGCCCCGGGCATGGGACACTGTACGGTGGCGTGCGCTTGGAGGGCTTAAGAGCGGGACCTACGAGCTCAAGCGTCTTTATACTACGTTCTATTTTGTTCCTCAACCTCCGCCTTCTCTCCCCGCGGCAATACGGTCGCGGCAGGGCCTGCATTGCCATGAATCGGTCGGTTAACAGCGCTCCGTCGCGCCAAGGCCTTGGCGTTTTGCGAGACCAACTCAAGACTGCGCGTAAGGAGATGGCCGGCTTGCAGCGGCGGTGCGCCGACCAGACCCGGCGGGGCGACTACTACCAGCATCGCGAGGCAGGCTTGGCGCGCCAAATCACGGAGCTGCAGCAGAGGGTCTCTAAGGGGGATGCTGCCTGGGAGCGCGAGCGGGAGCGGGTCAACACCCTGACTGGCGAGCTGCGGCAAAGCCGTGAGGAGGTTGCAGCCGGCGAGACCCGCATCACAGAGCTCAGCAACGCGCTAGGGGAGTGCCAGGCGGAGCGGGACGGGCAGTATGCGGAGGCCGAGAGGCTGCAAGTCGAGAACGACAGGCTGCAGGCCGAACTGGCGGCGAAGGAGCAGGCCCGTGTGGGGGCAACACAGCACCATGAGGGCTGGGAGCGGGGGTACAACGTGGCGGCAAAGGAATACGCTATGGCAGCAGACTCGCGGGCGCAGCAGCTGGTCAACACCCTGTGCATGCGGGAACGGCAGCTGGTACAGCTGCAGGAGCAGTTCAAGTCCGCCCGTACCTCGTGGCACAAGGAGCGCATCCGGCTGGAGAAGCAGCAGCCGGGCGCGGGCCAGGCGCCGGTCCGCCGCATGGCGGCGATCCGCTCGGCGCTACAGGTCGACCCCATCGAGCAGGGAAGCCGCGGCGGCCAGCCGGCGGACATGCAGGACCAGGT
>VFQN01007133.1_pt1 | contig 12191 bp, 9 predicted proteins | sample 3512371 | NCBI WGS metagenome assembly VFQN01 (sample SAMN10412370, study PRJNA504923) | tailings metagenome | isolation source: Replicate 2 from Balatoc abandoned mine | place: Philippines: Itogon, Benguet | collected 2017-08-28
GTGAGATCGATGGAATCACAGCTGATGAGATCATCTCTGCCCTCGATGACTGCCCACCCTTACAACGCAACGCCAACTCAATTCTCATGCTAATCATCGAGAAAAAAGAGGTAAGTAGTAATCATCGTGTATTGTAGATTATTAGTATGACGTTGACGTGGTTTAGATGGAGGAAGGACCTGTGATCGCGCCACCTCAGTCGAAGGAGCAGGAAGCCGCTGACCTTGACAGAGCCATATTAGAGAGCGAACAAGAGAGAGATCGCATACAAGAGAGAAAGAGGAAGAGAGTATCTATTATCTTAGAAGACACTGACCTGGAGATCCTGTCAGCGTTAGAGTTCAAGAGATCTGTGCTGCTACACGGCCTGCCTGCCCAATACCACCCCAACCCAACAGCTCCTTCCTCCTCCTCTTCCTCTTCATCCTCTTCGTCCTCTTTACTGACACAGTCTCAAGGTGATGGCAGTGACGTCACCTCTCACATCATCGTTCATGGTTCTCGGATGATCAGAGGTCTGAGTCAGATGATCGACCAGTACTACGTCAGCCAGCGAAAACAACGACAACAGAGTATTGCCAGCCACTTCATAGACCTGTGTTCTAGCAGTAGCTCGTCTGAGGAGGGGTTGTCCTCGCTCAGAGAGGCGGTGGTGCGACTGCTGCTTATCGAGTTCGATGCTCTGAGATACTATGGCGAGGTCTGCTTCCCTTACCTCGTCAGCCTCGCTGAGACCTTCGATAAGCAATTCCTCAGCCACTCCTCTCACTACAGCACTCTGCTGGAGTCGTCGAAGGAGCAAGAGGAGGTGAAGGAGGAGGTGCGGCGGAGGAAGGAGGTGTTTGAGAAGGGGTTGTTCAAGCTGGTGAAGGATGGCGAGGGAGTGCCAGCACTCTTTCGTAAGAACTACCTCAAACCCTATTATCAGCTTCTCTCTCATCGCTTGGACAGCGATGGCTTCGAGTTAGTCGGAGAGCAGAAAGAGGCAGTGAAGTTCGTAGAGGATGAGTCAGAGGAGGAGGTAGATGACGTTGATGACGACGATGACTATGACGATTGAGAGAAATCCGATCCATCGATCATGGTTTAAGAGACTTGGTTATGTAATGTGAGAGATATCAGGTCGTGTCTCTTTAAATCATCTGACGCCATCCTTCACTGATAACTACTAAGAATCGACATCATTTTCTCCTCTTCCTTGAAACGACCTTCATTATCGTCAAAAGTTCATAAGAAAATTGAAATTAAAGGTGATAGTGACGTGATGGCATTGTGTTAGTTACAAATAAATCGAGGAAGAGATTGTAAGGGTGTGTGTTGTGGTTGTGTGACGAGGTTAAGGACATTTCCTATCAACGATATTCCCTCCAAACTCATCATACTCCTTCTTACTCACCCAGATCTCATGGAAGGATCCCAACGATCCGACGATAGACCCTCCCAACCATGCGGTGAGACCCTTCTCAGCGTTAGTGTTTGCTGAGAACATCTTCACCTTCATGCCAGGTGCATGCTGATGAATCCTTCGCTCCACCTCGAATCTCAGTCGCTCTAGCAGTCCATCATAGCAGGAGTTACCCCCTGCCAGAACCATGTTCGCGAGTAAGGTGGACTGGATGTCTTGATCTGAGCGCAGCACTGAGTCACAGGCCATCTTAGGCAGCGAGTCGAGGGAGAAGGGGAGGATGTTGCCGTGACTCTTCTGCGATGATGATGAATACAGATTGCTCATATCTTCTTGTGTGTCCCAAGGGTATGGAGAGGAGGAAGAGGAGGTGGCGGCGGCGTTTGACGAGGAGGAAGGAGAGGGAGGTGGTGGTGGGAAGGCAGCGAAGGCGTTGTTCGTCACAGGAGCAGTAAGAAGAGGCGAAGGATCGATGAATAACTCAGGAATCTGAAATCTCTCAATGCCTAGGTCGATGATCGTACCATCAGGAAGCTCGTAGGAGGTGGTAGGGAGGGAGGAGTAGCGGATCTCATTCTCTGCGAGGGTTTGGTCAGCGATCTTACACACCGCCTCCTTTACGTCACGTCCAAGCTCGAGGTTCATATATGCTTGAAAGGATTTGGTCAGATTATTTAGTCCAAGTTGATCTTGTACGATGACTTCATGGTTTCTCTCGGGGACTGCAGTCTTCGTCAGTCGATAGAGAGGGCGAGGATATGCCTTCAAGCGACGACTGACGAGGGATAGGAGGTAGGCATCCATCAGACGACCTGACAGATGACTGCGAGACAGTGCCTTGAGCTCCACCCAACCATCGGTGACGGGAGTGACGACAGTGCCTCCGCCGCCACAGTCGACGACGAGGCCGCTGGTCTTACCCACTGCATAACACGACAACACCGCATCCTTCGCGAGGAAGAAGGCAGACACACCAAACTTCTCGAACATTAGTTCACAAAGCCTTTAGATTCGAAGAGAGGAAAAGAGTAGCAAGAGGGAGAGAGGTAAGGGAGGAGGAGGTGAGGGAGGAGAATTATATGATGGGATGAGAGAAAGAGCAATCAACTTACTTTCTTCTCGATGATGGAGTAATATAAGGTTTTTCAGCAATAAGAACAGGTGAACCTCTGATATCCGTCTTCAGAAAGTTTGTCATCGAGTAAGACCATAGTTTCTCGAGTAAGTCCCAGTCAACGATGATTCCATCCATCACTGGCGACACGATGTCCATCGAGTCTCGGTACTGGCAGGGCGAATAAACAATCTCATCTACAGTACTTCCATTGCTTCCACTAGGCTTAGGGATCCTTCCAACACTCTAATAATTGGATCAGAAGTGAATCGAGATTCAGAAGACTTCAAAAGACTTTTTTTACCGTTGGAAAATAAGCCTTTGGCATATCATCACCAGCTAAACCAATACGACAAGAGGTTGTTCCAATATCTGCTACAATAGCACCAATATCATCACCTGAGTTGAACATCTTTGCTTGTCTTTCTTTCTCTCACTGATAATTCCAATAAATCAAACCAATCGGTGCCCTATCGGCGACTCGGTACCTACCGGCATGCCGATTGGTCTGTTTGAGTTTCATTGAGAGGAGAAGAGGAATTCGTCATGATCAATTCTTATCAGAATCATCCACAGAAGAATAGTATCTTTGGGTTATTGGCTCTTAGTCTTCCATTTGAAGATGTGGAACCTATTGTTGTGAATGCTGGAGGGAGTGCGGAAGAGTTAAATCCGGTTAACTCTTCTTGGACACTTTCCTTCTTGTTGATATTAGTAAATGATTTAGATATTTCAGAAGATCAGATTCATGCCTATCTTCCTATTATTGTATCTTCTACTGATTCCCCGGCACAGAGAATCCCTTTCGAGCTTCGGAAAGACTTTGCTCAACCTTTTCTTCACAAGCTCTCGCTCTCTTATTCCGACAAAATACTCCTTCTCCTTCGTGTTCTCTTCCGAATCGCCATGATTCGGATGTATGATGGGAGAGGTCGAAGCTTCTTTCGGAACTTATCTGCTCTGTTGGAGGTGTTGAAGGACGATGCAGTACATATAGAGGAGCGTGTCTCGACCTTCTTCTACACACACGTCGACACGATCGAGACCATGATCAAAGCTGAAGCGAGTGAAGATGAGACAAACAGTAAGAGGAATGCGAAGTTGTTGAGGTATGCGAAGATCGGAGCGGTCTCTATTGGAGCCGGTGCTCTGCTGGCATTCACTGGAGGTCTTGCTGCACCTGCTCTCGCTGCTGCTTTCCTCACGATGGGCTCTGCCTCCGCCGCTGCTGCAGTCTCTGTTACAACCATGGCGACTGTATTTGGGAGTGCAGGAGCGGGTCTTGCGGGTTATAAAATGCTTCGAAGGACGAGAGGATTGCAGGAGTTCGAGTTCGAGAGCTATGGGAACAAGGTATGTCACTCCTCCCTCTATCTCCTCTTTTAGTTAATGACACATCTGTCTTCGACAGAATAAATTTGCGATGATGATTGTTGTTTCAGGGTGGATCGAGCAAGATGAAGATGAAAAGCGAGCATTCGGTATCGTTCCATCGGTGATGTCAGACGAGGAACGACTCACTCGATTCTATGAGGTCAATTGTCCTGAACGACTCACAAAGGTGGATAAAGAGTTAGATAACTTCTTTTATCACATGGATGACCTGTACAATCAGGTAAGATGACGCTATTCCCTGTGATGTGCTCTCACTGACTGTTGGTAGATCACACAACTCTTTGGCAAAGATCCTCGAGATAACCGCCAGCTTGAGCCTTTACACCCTCTGGACACCTCTGAGGAGGCGTTGAAAGTCATCAATACCTTTTTAACGGAAATAGAACACTCGACGACTGGCGGTGCGTCAGAAGGAAAGAAATCCATGTCATCGACCGCCTCTAAGTTCCTTCAATCCACTTCAACGTCTATCTTCGGAAAGAAGAAGAAGACAAAGGACAATGACTCTTCCAGTAATCCACTCCCTCCCTCCTCTCATCAGAGCCGAGAGTCCAATGGGAGCGATGAGGAGGGTTTAGAGACAATCTCTCTGAAGGAAGTGTCTGAGAAGAGTGAGAGAAGATCCTCAGCAGACTATTGGTAAGCCATCACCACTGCAAAGTATAACTATCAACTATGGTTAACTTCGATGTTATTTGAAGGAATTGGGGTGAGCTGGAGGAGAGTAAAGTCTATGAACTCTGTCTGTTGCGGTGGGAGACTCGTCTGCAGAAGGAGATGGGGAACTCTATTCACGAGCTCGTGAAGAGCTTAGGCTCGTCAGCGGTGGAGAACATCTTAGCGGCCACAGTTCTCACAGCTGTAGCCTCTGCTGTCTTGTTTCCTGTCCTGCTGATTCAGTTAACCAGTGTGATCGATAACTCGTGGGCGATGGCAGTGGAGACCGCTGACGCTGCAGGGAAGGAGCTCGCCCAAGCCATTCTCAACCGTTCTACTGGCACTCGACCCATCACACTTGTAGGCTTTTCCTTCGGAGCTCGCGTCATCTACTCCTGTCTGAGAGAGTTGGCACTGTTGTGCGGTGATCTGAGTGACTTTGACTTCTCGGAGGATCAGTTCACCACAGAGGATGGACGAAGGAAGAGCAGTGCCACACTGGAGGAGAGTGAAGCTAGTGGCAGGACTGAGAGCACAGATGATAAATCAGTGAAGCTGACGAAGCTCGAGATCAGATCCATCATTCAAGATGTGGTGTTACTTGGAGCGCCTGTTAGCTCTAAAAGTCGTGCATGGAGTGCGATTCGTTCAATGGTCAGTGGTCGAGTGATCAATGGTTATTCTCAGAAGGACTTGGTCTTGGGTCTGATCTATCGGTATGTTTATATCCTGTGCTCTTCACTTCTATAATACATTGTCGCTATTCACAGTTATCAGCGCTTTCACTACTCTGTCAGTGGCGTGTGTGAGATTGAGAATGTGCCAGGTGTCGAGAATGTCGATCTTTCTGGTATAATTGAGAGTGTAAGTACCTTCCAACCTTTCTTTGATTGATTGATTGATTTATGTCATGACAGCACACTGACTATGGCAAGAAGATGAAGCAAATCCTGCAATTCATCGATCTCACTAAATCTGTTTAACTTCGACAGCTAAAGTAATAATGCATTAGAATAGAATGTTCATATGAGTGTTGTTGTTACTTTGCATCAATTAATATACATATTTTTCGTTATCTTTGTGCTATTTTTCATGTGTAACAATAATTCTTAATCTGAAATCACATTTACACTATAACCCACTGATTTATTCCATTTATAATTCGTCTTCTGCATAAGGATCCTCTTCCTCTTCACGGACTTGTGACTGAAGCTGTGAGAGATGCTTTAAGATGGATCTCACCATGCTTTGCTCCGACTCTAAGAAAGAAAACGACATTTCATGACCTATCTCTTCTCGACTCTTTCGATAGGCGTTTGATTGTCTCTTCATCAAAGCTTGAAGTGCTTTGATAGTCTTTGCATTCGGCTGGGAGATCTCCTTGAAATCAATCACATGATCGGCGTTCGGTTTCATACGATATGTGTTTTCCTTCGTATTAAAAAGAGTTAGAGAATGCTGTCACTGCGAAGAGAGGGACACCATTACCTTGAGTGCAAGGAACAACCACACTTTCTGAGGAATAGGAACAGATAAACATGTTACGAAGACGTCATCAGGCGATCGAATATAAAATACGTTCTATCAAAGAAAACGAATAAGAGAGTGCTACATAAGACTCATGAATAGAATTACCTCTAGATAGTCATTGAGACCGTCTTTTTTCAATCTGCTGTACTCATTCCCTTCAAAGAAAAGATTATAATGGATGCAATCATGAGAGTTATCAGTTAGAATGAATCCGTGATAGAGGAAATAGATGTGATTAGGTTGCCCGTAGTTCTCGAATAATTGATCTCCCTCCTCGTATTCGTCGTTAGAGTAAGTTACTGCATACTTCTTACTGTTATCCAGTTTCGTTGCATGAAGTCGCTTTGGATCTTTTCGGTTTTCCTCACAATTGATAAAGTCTAACATGGGCACGAGGTGACGCTTTCCATCCCACCAAATGGAGCGAGAATCAAGAATGGCTGTCGCCCAAAGATAGTTATCATAAGTAAAATAATTCAACCGCTCAGATGAATCTCCATTGAGAGAGACAGGAACTTTGAAGAACGAAGAAATCTCAGTAATGTTTTGGAGGAATTGGAATCGTCGCTGAATTCGTTGCTGATAATTGAGGATATCAACAAGAAGATGAGAGGGTAAAAGTCGCTGGCGCAATGTTTCCTTATCCCAGAAGACTGGGAGGTTTTTGCGCATATCCTCAACTTGAGGCAAGAGACTGAGATAAGGAGAGAACTTCGACTTCTCGCCTTGCATCAACGCCTCATGTATTAAAAAGAAAATCAATTCGTGGAACTCATCGTTGCGGCCGTATTTCTGGTAAAGGGAAAGCACGAGAGACTGGATGCCTGGCATGTGGAAGGCTTTCTCAGCTGAGAGAATGATGTCAACAGGTACTCCAAGATAAAGCTCTTCCTTGGTAATTTTCTTCGCTGTAACGACGGTTCCGACACGATAGTGATTGTTAAATAGTTGTGCCTTGATTTTAGATGGTGCGGGGTGGTGTGCAGTAAACCACTCATTAAAACGGTCGATTTTATCGGCTAATAACAAATTATTCGAAGAAGGAGGAACAGATGATTCCTGTGCCTTTGTATTCTTTTCCGGTTCATGAATATGAGTACTTTTATCCAAATCTACCTGAATGACTGGTGCACTGTCGTACATGGCATCACAGTCAAGGTCATAGATGGCACAAAGGTGAACGTAGTATGCTTTGTTCGTAACACGGTATTTCACAGCGAGTTCGAGATGAATCCAATGATTTCTCTCTTCTTCCGCAAGCGTTGAGCGCTTAAGCTGTCCAATCTTTTGGAGGACTTGAGAATCTTCTTCGATTGTGCTGGGAAATCGTAGTTCCTTAATGGTGGCTTGGAGAAATTCACGGATCTTGTCCCAAGCTTTGACTGCAAGGTTTTGAATGTCGGTTTTCGGCTCTTCTTCCTCCTCTTCTTCTTCATCATAATTAGCGCCTTTTTGATTTGTAACGGACTGTTTCGGAGCCTTCTTGATTCCAGAAGCGATCGCTGTGTAAGAATCAGAGATTTCTTTGTCATAAAACTCCTGCACTGTGTTTAAACTACATGCTTCATATATTTTTAACCAGTTCATTCTTTTTCGGTTCGATGAACTGCTTTTTTGAGCTTCCACGATCTGTGCTTTCACCACAGATTGACAAGTTTGAAGTTGCTCGTCGGATAACGCAAGAATCGAGAAAACCACCAGGTACTGACGAGGGATTTTCCCATCCTGTTTAAGGCAGAAAGATGATAATGACGTTAAAGGAAATTGAAGTAATTCAAATAATTCTAATCGTTCTTTACTTAATAATCCCTTTAACAAACTTTCAATGACGCGTTGATTTTCAGGTTGACGTAAGTCAATCTTCTTAGAAAAAGTATCCTCACTAATATCTTTCAAATCTGTGAAAAGATTTGATGCGGATGATTGAAGATTCTGTAAAAGATATTTCCAATAATATTGGAAATGAAAGTTTACACAGTGGAAAGGGTTGAGGAAGTGAGGAACGAAGCCATGGTAAGTCAAATAGATTTGATTGGTATTATCACCATAATCTTCGAATAATTGTTCACCAACTGTTTCAATGTTACGATCAGCGTAAATGGAAATGGATCGAGTCTTTGGGTCAAGACGGTGATGTTGAAGAAAGAAATTTCCGTTATCTTGTTGTCGCGGTTGATGATGCTTCTCGTAATTAAAGATATCTGCCATGGGAATGAGATGAATCTCTCCGTGAAAGCGCAATGCTCGAGAGTTTAAAATCGAAAGAGCCCAGAGATAATCATCGAAGCTGAACTTAGCCTGCAATTTTTCAACGCTAAAACCGTCAGAAGCGCAGGAGGGGGAGGTCGCGGGAGGGAGGAAAACTTGCTTTACAATAGGAGAAATTTCATTTGACTTTTCCACTAACATTTGATGGAGAGCTTCCAAGAATTGTTGGTAATTCGTTTGCACCTCTCTCTGATATGCTAAAGTTTCTTCAGCGAACCAAGAGTCTTGCAGCTCTTGGATTTCATCATCGGAGAAGTATATCAAAGAAGGAACTTTCTCAGGTAATATTTGAATATACTCGTAAAAAGAAGATAATATCCCTAAGTTCTTCTCATACAATAACCACATAATGATCGCTTGCTCGGACGAGCTGGCATGAAAGTACTGGTAAAACCAGCGAATAATTTGACTTGGATGGTCTTTCATATTCTCAATGGTCAGGATCAGGTGATTTGGAACCTTCAGAACAAGGTCATTCTCTTGAATCGATGATGTTGCGCGAAATCCATTTCCCATTTCACGGAAATTATAAACTTCAATACCATTCAATATCCCTTGATTTTTCTCAAACCATTTGGTAAAAGCATCAATCTTTTCTTTTTCATCAATTTGAGAAGCAATTCGGTGCACTAATGCAGCAATAATGACGAAGTAAAGGAACATGTCGTTTCAGTGATGGAAAAAATTGAAACTTGTGTGCAACCTATCGTGTATAATTATAAAAATAATCTTAAGGACCGTAAATTTACGTATTTCGATTGAAACGATTCGAGTGATGAAGAGAACTCCAGCACAATACCACTGTCATGACTTTGATTTCAACTCTCATGTTGAGAGTTTAAAAGCTTCTCACCTTCTGGAGCAACTTCCTGAGATTGTTCCTCTCGTTGGTGAGCTCATACAGAGGAAGGACGCTGCCGAATCCTCCGCCTCTGTGGAGGAAGGAGAACAGGCTTCTTGGAATCAATTTTTTCAGCATCATTCGACTGGACAAATCTATAAACCTCGAAGATATATATTACCTGAGTTCAATCACTATCTCTCACTACCTCATGTCCGGTGTCTCGTGGAGGTTGGTTGTGGTTATGGTTGTACAATGCTCCCCATTCTCCAATCTCTTGTTCCTTTATGCACTTCTCTTCGCTATATTGCAACTGATTATAGTCGCGAGGCGCTGGCTATTCTTCAAGCGAATCCTGCCTGTCAATCATTCTCCTCGCACATAGTGACTGCACAGTGGGACATCGCTTCCTCTCCCTTCCCTGCCCTCGTCTTACCTGATCCTATTTCAACTGATTTGATTCTTTGTATTTTCACTTTATCTGCAGTTCCTCCCTCTCAACATCTTCGAGCTTTACTTCACTTAAAGCAACTCCTCCTAGCACCACCTCGAAGCGATGAGAGGAAGAAGTATCTTTTATTCCGCGACTATGGGGTTTATGACTTCAGCATGTTGGAAAAGCATGTCATTCGTCATGAAGAGTTTTTCTTTCGCAGATTAGATGGAACTATCTGTTATTACTTTAGTTTGGAGTATCTGCAGAAACTTGCCGAGGAAGCGGGATTCGAGGTGTTGGAGCTCTCCTATGCGACCGTCGTAAATCACAATCGCAAGACTGGTGAAAAGCTTCATCGAGTATTCGTCCACGCTGTTCTGGCTGTTTGAAAGAAACTGCCTTTGAGAAGACCCAAACATCATGTAAAAAGTCAGAAAAGAAAGGACAATTTCACAATCAAGGGATCACCCTGTTTTCAACATCTCGTAGTTAAATCCAATGGTAAACCAGAGGAAGAACATCGGAAGAATCCAGGTATTATTAACATATGATGTAAAGTAAAAAGAATGCCCAACAGAATTTTTCTAAAGAAGACTCTAAATAAAAATCGACTTTTACAAAAATCGAGGTTCATAATCAGAAATCGTTAAAATTTGTTTTGATAATTTCTGAGTGAAGGAAAGGGACAGAAGGACCATTAGATCGTAATACCTTCACCTCCAAAGCCACTCAGTATCAACACCCATTTATTTATCTTTGGGATAGTGTCTACATCTCTGAATGAATTTTCTCCAAATACACGAGGATCCACCTCGCCCGAGCAGTCGATCATCCGCATCGTTGTCCGCAGCGTCCAGAAATATAGACTTTATTCCTCCTTATTCAAAATCATATACTCATCGTTTGAAGTTAATTCACGAGAAGCGACAAATCGAGGAACAGCGTCTCAGATCCGATCCTTACGAGCGTCGAAACTTTGGAGACAATCTTACTTTTCAAGCACCGAATGGTGATAAAATGCATCATTCACAAAGAACATTTGGCTTGCATGCTCTACAAAAACCACCAGTAAATCGATTATTAGAACAAGAACTGCAGCGTGGAAGATCTCGCAGCAGGTCTAACAGCGGCTATGGCGATGATTTCTATCGCAACGCCTCCGCGTCACGATCGCGTTCAAGGTCTCGTGACTCCAGTGTGGGTTCTACAGGAGGAGGTGGATTAAGGTCTCGCTCGCGGTCTTTTTCGAATAATAGCAGAGCATCATCCGCGCACTCCGTCAGATCGACAGGCTCTGCGTCATCCAATAAATTCCAAAAACAACTTCAAATCAACCGCGATCTTGAAGCGAAACAAAAGCAAGAGGAGGCTTTGAGTAAGATGAAGAAGGATGCTTACGTCAATTACCTGAAATCGAAGAGTTCTCTGCAGCAACAGCCGTGGGTTCCTTCTGGCAAAGGCCCAAAACATAACGAATCACAACATAAAAACATTAATCTCGACGCCTCTGACAAGTTAGTTCAGACGAAAGCTTGGAGGAAAGCAGGTTGGCCTGGTCTTCTCCCTGAAGAGAAAAAGAACTATGAGAACGTGACGCCTAAGAGTCTGACGTTATCAGTGCGCAACAACGAGAAGAAAGAAGAACAAATTAGAAAGAATATGATTGCCCCTCATACCTATATTAACAGTCATGAAGTACCATTACCTATTGAAGCGGACCCGGAAACGGATTACCGCACCGCACTGCCTTCCACCCGATCATTACAAGGGATGCAAGGAAGTGTCAGAGGAACAGCGAGCCAACGCAATGATAATCAATATGACATGACGAGGACTGGTCCTATGGGAACGAATGAACTAAACTTCACCGCAATGACTCCTAATAATAGCGCGCCAGGCTCTCCCAACCACTCGAGACATCACTACAATAACAGAGTTCTGCCCACTGTCCCTTCCTCCTCTTCTGTGCAGGGGATGGATCTCCTCGACGCTCAGTCTGTGGGATCATATAACACTTCCTCTTCCAATACCACAGGGAGGAAAGTCATTCTATCGCATGTCTCAAACCACCTTGCTCTGACGATTCGCATGATAACCCTTTCAGAGAATGGTTCCAGTAAGAACTCATATGGCATTCTCGCTCTTCGGAGGAAATGCAATAAAGCTGACCTCGTTGCAAGCATCGAGAAACAGTTCAATGTCTTCGGCAAAGTTTCTGACATTTCTATCGCCTCTAAACACAGTTACTCGGGCAAAGTAACGATAACTTCGCTGTCGATGGGCACCATCGAGGATGTGCCCGACATCAATGATGACTCTGACATTGTGGTGTATGTGGGAGGTGCGCTGTACCAACAACCTCAGATAAGCAGTGGTGAAGGATCAGATCCGTCGGTATTATACTCGGACTTCCTCTTTAGTCAGCCGTTGCGGGACTTCAGAGCACAGTCAGTGGAGAGAGAGCGTCCCTCGACATCACAGTCATCACAAGGGCTGTTGAATGTTGATGACAAACTCTTCTACGACTCCATGGTCAATACCGTAC
>VFQN01007135.1_pt1 | contig 12187 bp, 7 predicted proteins | sample 3512371 | NCBI WGS metagenome assembly VFQN01 (sample SAMN10412370, study PRJNA504923) | tailings metagenome | isolation source: Replicate 2 from Balatoc abandoned mine | place: Philippines: Itogon, Benguet | collected 2017-08-28
GCTTCTCGGCAGCGTACTCGTGGATGTCACTGTTATTGATCACTACCTGCACTATACGATACCACACAGCCTCGGCGACGTAGTCCCCTGCGAGTAAGATGACTTGGATCATCGTGTCGAGATACCACTGATAGTTGCTCGAGTACTTTTCGGCGAGAATTGCGATCTTCACGACAATATCCTCCTTGATGACATTATCCGACTGAGGCAGACTCACCACTAACTCCCCCACGATATCACGAGCATTCTTCTCATATGTCATGACGTAGAGCAGGTTCAGAGCTCTCTTTCTCAAGGAGATGTCAGGATCCTTCAAAGAATCGAGCACGTCAGTTTGATATTGCTCTGCGACCTGTGGTCCCTCTAACTTCGCGAAACGCGTCATTGTCTCAATGCCAAGGTAGCGAGTATTCGCATCTTTTGTTGAAATGAATTTTCCTAGCAAATCTGCGGCGAGATCTCTCAGCTGTGCGGGGCATTCAGAGCCATACATGATGACGAGGTTGATCGCCTCAAACAACACCGAGTGATCGGCGTTAGACTTATTGTTAGACTCTGACACCTCTGTCTTTATCAAGATCTTGCTCATAATGTCTTGGAGCAGGTCGACCTGAGTTCTGTCTTCGGGGATCTTATAGTATTGGAGGAAGCGAAGGCATTTCACCTGGATCCAAGGAGAAGGATTGTGATAATATAAGTAATCCGCGGGACATGTGCGGTTGACCACAAGACGAGTTAATACCGAGATGACGTAGGGAACTAAAGGCTCGAAGATAGCAGGAGAGTAAGAGGCAAAGGCGAGGAGCAGAGAGAGGATGGACGTCAGCACGCCCACGTCACGATCTTCTAACAGCTTCGCTAATCTCTTCATCCATTCATCGAGAATGACACACTCTGGATTGGTTCGGAACAATCTCAAGAGACAGATTGACGCCTTCTTGCATAGTTGGGATTTGTTGCGGAACTCGTTCTCCGCGTTCTGTCCGAGAGAGTAAGAAGGCACAGACTCCAACGGGGACACGATCAAACGCTGCACATCTCCTGACAAGGCCTCAGCGAGATCATTTCCCCCCATATTGCTCACAGCAGCGAGGGCTAACGTCTGTGCAGCGTTGAAGGGCCCGACGATGTCATTCCTCATCGAGTTCACGGCCAATGTCATGAGCTCATCGCCTGGACGAAACATCATTGAAAACGCCATATATCCCACAGACTTTTCCTGGAACTTTGTAGATGAAAGCAAAGAGATGAACTCGACATGGCCGAAGTCCACTTCATAGCCCAACATGTAAATATAGCAGAGCTTCCACACGTACTTCTTCTTGTCATAAGATGTTAAATTAGCAGGAGTGGCAAATTTACTTCGAATGTTTGCCAATTCCTTGTCTACTCTCATTCTCTCGTCATCTTTGTTCTTACAGTTGCGAATTTCAGAGATGAAGTTGTGCAAGCCACGGGGCTGCGAAGAAAATGCAGCAAAATCCATTTTTCACTTTCTCCTTTCTACAATAATAATGAAGAGGCCTGTGATGGAGGTGTGGATGTAGAGAGCGGCTGTGTCGTGTGATAAGATCGATCAGAAGTCAACAAAGATCTTCTCTTCTCTGCTATTTATACTCGAGTTCTAGGGAAGTCGATTTTCTAGAAAGACGAATTTATAGAGAAAAAACAAAGAAATTTCGATTTTTATTAATGTTCTTCTCGAGCGCGAGGAGCACACTTTATTATATCATCTACTCGCAAAATCATTTCAGCTGCTTCGGCAGCAGAGACAAGCACTTGAAGCTTACTCTTATAGGACTCTCGGATTCCCAATGAACGCATATCACCAACAGCTCCCTTCACAACATCTAAACCCGACGTGTTCTCACCGCGGTTGTGAGCTGCTCTCAGCTGAGTGACTAAAGCAGAGCTATCGAGTCCAGCATTATCAGCAATAATTGTAGGCAATTGACGCAGGGCACGGCTGAAAGCTTCCATAGCCATGGCTTCTTTTCCCGAAATTTGAGGAATTTGCTGGTCGATGGCGCAGGCCATGAGCATCTCAGTACATCCTCCACCGCACAAAACACGCGTCTCCTTGACTGTTTCGGTAAGAACACAGAGGGCGTCGTGAAGAGATCGCTCTGCCTCATCTATCAGAAGATTGTTAGGAGGTTTTCAAGATCTTCTTCTCCCAACTCTTACCGAGCAAATGTGACGATGCGCCTCTCAATACAATGGTACAAGCTTGACCACCAGCACAGCCAGAAAATCGAATCAACTTATCTTCTCCTATCATAACTTCGTCGATAACTTTACACTCGCCTAGTTTGACGAGTTCTGGCTTATCGAATGTGGAGGCGATCTCTCCTCCTGTGACCGCAGCCAGTCGCTCGATGCCATCAAAGTCAGCGTGCTCGATGGACACAACACCAGCCTCTGTGAAAATAGATTCGGGAAAGTTGTAGATTAATTGACGATTGATGAAACAGTTGATGCCATGATCGATTATCTTCTTGCACTTATTGCGCATCTTGTCCTTCTCCGCCTCTTCGATCTCCGCCACCTTCATCATTGAATCTACGCGAACACGCGAACCATATATTTTAATCTTATCAGTGTCCATAGGAGTGTTCGCAATCAAGATCTTAGCATTCTCGATTTTTCGTGGCTGGCCGATTCCGAAGGACTTGTCAAGGATGAATCCCTCCTCCAAATAAGAGTCACGGAGATTTTCTCCGGGTTTCTTCAACAACTGGATATAATCTAAGTTTCCACTACCTTTAAGTCTGAGGACAGCATCTACAGCGAGTCGAGCAAAATGATCTTTCTCGACGTTTAATAGTTTGCTGGATAAAGTGGTGCGAGCGATGTTCAACAGATCTTCCTTGAACAGCTCCTCGTCGTCACGATGGTTTTCAGCAGCTGCTTCAAGAGCTTGTCGTGCGATAACAACTGCCTTTCTCCAGCCTGCAATAATGGTGCTAGGATGGACGCGTTGGTTGACGAGAAACTCTGCCTCTCGGAGGAGTTCTCCGCAGAGAACAGTAACGCTGGTCGTTCCATCACCAACAGTGTCGTCTTGAGTTCGAGCGATATCAACTAAGACTTTGGCTGCAGGGTTCTCTACAGGGACAGATCGTAATATAGTGGCTCCGTCATTAGTAATAGTGATGCGAACATTATTTGGATCAGAGACCTTTTCAGAAACTTAAAGAAACGGAGATAAATGATGAAAGGAAATAGCTTACTGATTGAAGAATCTTATCCATTCCTTTTGGGCCGAGGGTGGTTTTCACCAAATCGGCTATCGCAATAGCTCCAACAAACGAGGACATTCGCGCATTCTCTCCCTACAAAGATCATGAAATCTTAATAAAGGCACCAAGATTCTCTAATACCTTGGAGATCTCGGCATTGGACGAAACAACCCCTTCAGCAGACATGTTGTAAGTTCGAAGTCTTTCAGTGCTTCTATGAGTGAAACAGAAACAAACAAATTCGAATTTCTGTGGTCCAGAAATATCGACTTTTCACAAAACCAGTATCCCCTCAAAACTTCTAAAAGCTGCTTTTTCATTTTCTCTACTTTTCTGATCAGCAATTAGTTGTTTTTTGCTCATCAATTAGTCCTTCATTCCTTCGTTAGAATTTTACGACAAAGATGACAAGTGGCCACAGTGAGGGAAAGGTTTCTCGAGAAATCATGGCAGATAATTTAGTTCCATTGCATGTTCGTGATAATTGCGCTGGAATTTTAATTCCATTAAACAAGTAAGACTTTTTCCTTTCATGAATGCGATACCCGCTGTGACAACCTCGTTTCAGATGTCGAAGAGCAAATTATTACTTACCGTGGCATTGTGAAGAGGAGAAGCACAGCTATGAAATTTGTATGTACAAGGAATATGAGAAGAGACGTCAACTAAAGAAAGAAGGTCATCATTAAATTTGTTTTTCTAGCTGCTACAGACAGCATTCAGATCCTTGCACAGTTCAAGAGATACTGAATCAAAAAGAAAGCATGTCTGATTTTCGTAGTTGTATCTAAGCTAAATCTTTTATCCTCCTCACCGCGCTGCGTTTCGTCTGTGTGTAACAGCTTTAAAATCGTTCCATAAAAGAGGGCCAGATATGTTCACACGAATCATCTATTTTGAGCAAAAGAACTCTTTTGGATTCATCTACCCTTTTCCTTGGTTACTCTCGTAAACTTCGGGGTAACAAGGAGCCAGAGCTCTATCTCCCTCCACCACAGAATCTACGATGACAGGTTCTGTGAAATTCTCGTCAAGCAATGCAAACTTGTAATGTGACTCATTAATGCGAGCTAACAGCGCTGCCTTGCTTCCCGTTGTGTTGAGCGACCTCCTCCCAGCTTCCTCCACCAGCTCAGACAAAGACCAAGAATCATCCACCCTACAATTATTGATTAGCCACCATGGACGATATTGAGGGAGCATATCTGGATTATTTGCTTCATCTTCACGCATCCACCAAGGTTCGTGAGCTCTTCTTCTACCTTGACCTGAATTCTGAAGAAATAAGTTTCCAGATTTCCAATTTCTTTCCATCATGCTTGGATTCTTCCATTTAGAGCCTTTTGATGATCCTTGAGGCGAATTTCTCGCAAAGCCTTTTGTTCCAGTAGGGTCTGAAGAGGGGTTATTATTTTTGGCTCCGAACCTGCAAATGCGAGAAAATCGCTTTGGTGGCTGTTTGAACCCACATACACCACTCCAAAAGAACAAAAAAGCAATCAATAGCCAGCCTTGACAGATCTTCATGTCTAATTCCAATTTATTCCTGAAGGAGAGTCAGACGCCCAAGACGGTGAAAACGAACGTCGTTCGATTGTACGGTTTACAAGAAAAGCGCTTTTCCAACCGTTGCGGTTTCAAAAACAAAATATTCAATTCTTCGTGAATCATGGCGAAAGTCTTGGAATCATTGATTGCCAAGGGGAGAAGAGCGAGACGACCCCCAGAGCAAAAGGAAGTGGCATTTGGTCTTGCTGACCTCTCCACTCACGGTTTGTTCTTCTCCCTTTCAGTTCACTTGCCTCATAGTGTGTTGTTTTTTCAGAGGAATTACTAGAAAGATTAGTGCAGAAAGGCGGAGTCAAGTCTTTGTTGATTTTGCTTACGAAATCTATTGATACAGATGCTCAGCGATTCGCAGCTCTCGCTTTGGGAAATGCTGCTTCAGCTGGTAGGACTGTCAGTTCATCCTTAATTCTTTTCTTACATCTACGTAGCTTTCAATCGAATTCGAATGGCAAGTGAGGGAGCTGTTGCCACTGTGATTGATTATATGAAGAATCCAGAGAATGATATCATTGCCAGACAATATTGCGCGATGACGCTGGGGAACCTGGCGGCCGAACCTGAAAATCACATGGAAATTGTGAAATCGGAAGGCATAGACGCGCTGATTGCTGTCCTGAAAAGCGAAGATATCGAAGGCGGAAGATACGCTGCCTTTGCTCTGGCGAACCTGGCAGCTAATGCCAATCATCGTGAGAGAATCGTTGAACAAAATGCTATCCCATGCCTTGTTTCACTCGCATGTTGTGAAGATATAAACGCCCAGCGCCAAGGTAATGACATAACCCTTGCGAATACTTTCACTCATTCTCTGTTTCAGCAATGGCAGCACTGCGGGGAATCTGTATTAGTCCCGAGTTTCGTGCGATCGTTGTTCGAGAAGGGATTCTCGATCCACTGGTTTTGATGAGTCGATCGGAAGACATGATAGTTCTCCGCGAAGTCGCCGCGGCTCTGAATAATTTGTCCAGTGTCGAAGAAAACAAGATGGAAGTCGCCGATCGCGGCATGTGCACGATCATCGGACTGATGCTATCAGGAGATAATATTGTCGAAAGACACGCGGTTTGCGCTGCTGCTAACTTAATGGAGACTATCGAGCTTAATGGCCGTCTTATTGAGGAGAGAGGAGTTGCTCCTCTCGTCGCCCTTGCTTCAAACGAGGATGCGAATAGTCGCGGTGAAGCGTGTCGCTGCTTAGCAAATTTATCAGTTAACCCTGATGTTCACCAAGTGTTGATCAGAGAAGGAGCACTTGCTGCATTGGTTGGTTCTTTGACGAGTCCCGAACTGAACTGTCAACGATACGCCTCTTTATCCCTTGCTAATTTGGCCACAACGGTTGCCGCCCAAGTTAAAATCATCCAGAATGGCGCCGTTCGACCGCTCATTAGCCTTGCGCTTAATCCTCTGAACCAAATTGAAGCGAGAAGATATGCAGTGCTCGCTCTTGCCAGTAAGCCTTCTTCGTAATTGAAAATCTTCTTCTCTAACCCCTCGACAGACTTGACAGCAACAACCGCCAATCACATGACAATTATCGAAGATGGAGGAATTCCTGCGCTGCTATCTCTGTGTAACTCACCTGATCTAATGTCTCAGTACTATGTTGGCTGTGCTCTCGCCAATTTATCTTGCTCTTTATCGAACCACCCCATCATTATCGAAGCAGGAGGTGTGCAAGCGATTATTGCGCTTGCTTGCTCTCCAGATCCTGATGTGCATCAACAAGCAGTCGCCGCTTTGCGAGGCTTAGCTGTAACATTTTCCAACAAGATGAAGATTGTTCAGGAAGGGGCTCTCTCTCCTTTGTCGCATTTACTCGCTTCTGATGACGTGGAAATTCTTCGCGAAGTTGTCGCAACTCTCGCAAACCTCTCAGTTTGCGATGAGAATAAGTATGAAATTGTGAAAGCGGGAACCTTAGCGGCCTTGATTTCTCTTTCTCAGTCGACTGATATGATTGTTTCGTCACAGTCGTGCGCGGCGTTGGCGAACCTCGCTGAGTTGACCATCAATCAAGAAGCCATCGCGAAGGAGGGTGCCATTCGCCCTTGCATCACGGTTATGCGATCGAAGTACATCGAAGTTCAGAGAGAAGCTGGAAGATTACTTGCGAATCTGTGTGCGTCAGAAAACGAGTTCACGAATCTCATTATCGAGGGAGGAGGTCATAACCTCCTGATTTCGTACCTCTTATCGAATGACACTGCCTGTCAACGAGTTGGCTCGATGGGGATTTGCAACCTCTGCACTCAAAAGAAGTTTCGTCAGTTATTGATCGAGTGCGGAGTCTTGGAGCCTCTTTGCTCATTGGCGCGATCAGAAGATGTTGAACTTGAAATCCAAAGATACGCCGTTCTGGCGATTGCAAGTAAGTTCAACACGATCTTTCCGCTGACATCTTCTAACTTTCCCTTAGATTTAGCGTCAGCGACGGAAAACCATAAAACGTTTGTTCAAGACGGAATGCTATCAATGTTAATCTCGTTGAGTACAGCAAATGACGCAGAAGTTCGCCAATACGCGGCTTATGCCTGTGTAAAACTCGCGCAAAATGCGGAAGTGAGAACGACTATTACTGAAGCTGGAGGATTAGAACCAGTTTTATACCTTGCAAGAACTGACGAACCGGAGATCCAGCGGCAAGTCCTGCCAGCTCTGAGTTGCATGTCTTTCCATGATGCGAATAAAGTTCCTATTGTGCGTCATGGAGGTTTAGAAACCGTAGTACGAGCCATTAAAGACACAGTTGCAGAAAATTCTCGTTTGGCGTGTTGCACTATCGCTAACTTGGCGGAAATGGCTGTGAACTTCGATCTTGTCGCTGACTCTGGTGCGATTATTAATTTAGTTAGCGTCCTCAACTCCCCAAGTGAGGAAGTTAAAAGAGAGAGCGCTCGAGCTCTGGGGAATTTGGCAGCGAATATCGAACTCGGAGATGTGATCCTTCGAGAAGGAGCTCTGCAGTTCCTCGTTCCGATGTTAAGATCATCAGATTATTTGACGCAGAGAATGGCAGCGATGGCCATTTGCAGTAAGTTTCTTTCTTCCTTCGCTTTATTTTCCCACATTCATTGATGTTCTCGCAGATTTGAGCTCGAACATCCGAAACCAACCATACATGCTCGATAACGGCTTATTCGAACCGTTACTTCACGAAACACAATTATCGCTTGATCCAAAAAGTAAAAGTGACCACGAATGCACACGATACTGTCTGCTAACGCTTACCAATCTCGCGGTGAATCCTGACAACCACTCTATGCTGATGAAGTATGCACTCGCAACTTTAGCAGAGTTTTCCAAACATCGCGACATTAAGTGTCGTCAACATGCAGTCTTTTGTATCGGGAACCTTTGTTCCAATACTGATAATCTGGAGCAGATTATGTCATCAGGGATTCTTAGAACTCTTATTACCTACGCCTTCCCCTCTTCTGACTCTTCGTCCAACGTACAATTTCAAGCGGTCGCAGCGTTGCGTGGATTAGCGACTCACCCTATTTTAAGAGTGCAAATTGTGAGAGAGGGGGCGTTAGAACCGCTCATAATGGGGACGAAATCGAACTCCATTGAAGTTCAGCGCGAATCAGCGGCTGCTATATGCAACCTCGCTATGTCGGAGGAAAATAAAGTCGCGTTGGCTAGAGGCGGGGTGTTGCCAGTCTTAATCAACTTGGCCATGAGCGCTGATGAACAAAGAGAGCTTCATGCGGTCTGTGCATTGGCAAATATTGCTGAAATGGTGGAAGGTAGAACTCAGGAGCGCATGATAGAGGAAGGGACCATGAAGCCATTAATGCGCCTCACTGCCTCTCCAAACGCTGAAATTCGGCGGGAAGTCGCGCGATGTTTTGCTTTATTTGCCTCAAAGCGTGATTCCCACTCAACTCTGGTGCGTATTCACGCGGCGACAAAGATGATGAATTTTTTGCATGATGAAGATGACACAGCCAAGAGATACGGTGTCTTAGGACTAGGAAATCTCGCTGTGAGTAGAGAATCACACCAAGAGCTATTCGACGTTGGAGCAGTTGCCTTATTGATTGATTGCGCGAAGTCCGGCGATCTCCTTACGAAACGTGCGGTAGCCTTTGCTTTCAACAACATCGCCGCGAATTCCCAAAACCACACTGTGTGTGAGCGACTCGGTCTGACGCGAGCTCTCACAATATTGCTGAACGACCCAGACAAAGACACCAACTTGCAGGCGACTTTGGCCACTCGACGCCTTTGTGAGAGTGCAAAATTTCGTAACCAATTCGTAGACTTGCATGGCATTCCAGTTCTCTTGACTTTAGGTCTGAACACGGAAGATGTTGAGATGAAAAGAGAAGTTGCAGCGACTCTTCGAAATCTTTCCTTGTCTGTTCACGGAAAGGTTGTAATCATTCGAGAGAAAGGATTGAAACTCCTGGCAGAGTATATGCAGTCTCCGGATGTTGAAATTTGCCACCAAGCAACTGGTGTTGTTGCGAATCTTGCGGAAGCAACAGAAAATCAGGCACTAATGGTCGATGAGGGAATTATTCAGCACTTGAAATATGTTTTGCGATCTAAATCCGTTGATATCCAACGAGAAGCTTGTCGCGCCTTGGCAAACCTCTCAGCAGAGTATACATGTAAGCTATACATCAATATCTGAAACATTTTCTCATCTTTTTCTGGTTTCATTAGATGCACCTATAATTGTCGCGGCTGGTACTCTCCAATCTCTCGTATCTGCGATGGCTTCTCCTGATTATTTGTGTCAGAGATATGCTGCGATGGGATTAGGTAATTTAGCCTGTCATCCTTCTAATCAGAAGAAGATAATGCAAGAGGGAGCTTTACCAATGCTTTTGTCCATTGCCAAGTTTGAGAACGGCGATTTAGAGTCCCAAAGATACGCTGCTTTGGCGCTTACCAACCTCACTGGCACAAAGGCGAATCATCAGATTTTGATTCAAGTTAACTGTCTTGCGTTGTTTAGCACGTTTCTTGACCATCAAGACATCGAAATTCGTAATACCTCTCTCTTTGCCATCTCCAATCTCTCGGCTAATCCAAATAACCACCAGCTTATTGTAAAAGAAGGATTATTACCTAAGATTATTCGCTTTCTTACAGTTCACGATCAACAAGCACAATTACGAGCAGTCAGTGCCCTCCGAGGCTTGAGTACCGATATTAATATTCGTCTTGACATTGTCGAGCTCGGAGCAATCGACCCAATTCTTGAATTAGCTAAATCGGAGGACGTGGAGCTTCAAATGGAATCCTTAGCTTGTCTATGCAATCTTTCCTTATGTGGATGTATCGGAGAAAACCCACTTGCCTTCCTGGATTCTGTTTCTATTCAGAACTTAATTGCTTATTTGTGCTCCGCTGACTCGACTTTCCGCTTATTCGGTGCTGTGACACTCGGAAATATCGCATCGAAATTGCCACTACAAGACTCCATCATGACCTCTGGTGCCTTAATTCCTTTAATTACGATGGCAAATCAAGCAGATTACGAAACTCAAAGGTGCATCGCATATTCCCTCGTTAATCTTTCAGCCGATCCGAAGAAACGGAGAGATATTGTAAGAGAAGGAGGATTGTTGTCTCTCATCTCATTAGCTTGCTCTGATGACTTGCAAGATGCCCTTGTCGCTCTGAGTAGTCTTAGAGGGATCTCCAGTCATGCAGAGAACCGCAGGGAGCTATACCAAGCTAATGTACTGGAAGCGTTATCTCTTGGAGCTCGTGCCAACAGCATTGAGATTCGATGCGAGGTCGCGGCCATCATTAATGCTCTTTCCATTAATGACGAGAATAAATTAGAGATGTCTCAGGAGGACTCAGTTTTATCCAACGTCATCTTATTGTTGCAAGAAAATAAGATGTATCCTCGTATTCTGAGACCGGCGATGGCAAGCTTGGCGAACTTGAGTGAACGAAATGAGTGTCACCCATTCTTGCGTCGCCATCAAGTTCATAACCTGATTTTAGAGTTCTTCACTATGGATGCGGTGGAAGATGATCTGCACTTTCAGACTGTAGAGCACGCTCAAGATATTGGTTTGATTCGAGAAGCAACCCGTTGCCTCAGTAACTTAGCGTCAGTTCATGAAAACCATCCTCCAATCGTCTCTGGGGGCGGAATTAGAGCATTGGTCACTACTGCTCACCATAGTGATGCGCTGATTACCAGATTCTCGACATTAGGGTTGTTAAATCTTTCTACTCTACCCGAGAATCATTTAGAACTGGTGGCTTCAAAGGCGCATGACATTCTTATTAAAATCTCAGGATGTGAATCTCGAACGTGGAACCAGTTGGATCCACTTGGAGAATGTATTCCTCGAGAAGAGGTTTCCGCCGAAGTTTTATCGCCGAGGTCCAAGCACGATTATTCATTCATTGAAACCCATCGTTTTGATATGGAGTCTTGTCGTTACGCAGCTTTAGCAGTTGGGAACCTCGCAATAACTCACTTAACTCATACTCAACTTCTGTCGGTTCAGTCAGTTCGAGCTCTCAAGGACTGCCTTGTTTCCGCAGATGCTGAGACACGCTTCAATGGGGCGTTTGCCCTGAATAAACTCGCCATTTATCATGATAACAATGAATTCCTTGGTAATCAGGATATTATCCCGAACTTGATTCAGCTTCTGGCAGTGAATGGGGAGTTTGAAGCGAAAGGTCAAGCTGTTGCCTGCTTGAGGCATCTGTCGTATCATATCGATAATCGCTTCAGAATGATGTCTTCTCTTCTTTTTGATCCGCTGGCCAAGGTCGTCGCCCAAACATCTGATCCTGAGATTCTTCGCGAAGTTTGTGCCCTTACCACACAGCTCTCGCTCTCCGATGGATTACGCTACCCATTAACTTGCTCTCCCGTCCTTCCCGAAATTTCCAAGCTTATGTCTCATGTTGACGTGGAGATTGGACGATTTGCTTGTGCAACATTAGCCAATCTCGCCGAAGCTAAGAGAACACACAAAATTTTGGTTTCTGTGGGAAATATGATCCACATTAAGATCAGTCTCATGCGATCGAAACATGCCTCTATAGCGAGAGAGTCTGCGAGAGGGATTTCTAATCTTATGTCATCGAGGGCATCTCATCGTCTCTTTCTCGATGATAACGGATTGTTATCGTTGTTCCGACTTTCGCGCTCTCTGGACGACGAAACTTTGCACCACTGCGCTTTAATTTTCAGAAAGATATCTCCTGTTGCCACAAACCACGAATATATTGTGAGTAAAGGCGGTTTGGCTCCTCTGATGATTTTGTCCTCTAACAACAACGAACATATCGCACTTCAAGCCGCTGCTGCTATGAGGGACCTCGCATCCAACTTAAACTTTAAGACAATTATCGCTGAAGAGGGTGGATTGAAGAAAGCG
>VFQN01007138.1_pt1 | contig 12185 bp, 10 predicted proteins | sample 3512371 | NCBI WGS metagenome assembly VFQN01 (sample SAMN10412370, study PRJNA504923) | tailings metagenome | isolation source: Replicate 2 from Balatoc abandoned mine | place: Philippines: Itogon, Benguet | collected 2017-08-28
GCGTCAGCGCCTTGGCGACGATGTGCGGGTTGCACAGCCGGTCGTAGCGGTTGACCAGCGCGACGATGCGCGCCAGCGGCGACATGCGGTCGGTGTTGAGCTTGAGCGGAAAGCCGCTGCCGTCGGCGTGCTCGTGGTGCTGCGCCACCACCAGCGAGGCGCCGGCGCTCAGGCCCATGCGCCGCGCCGCGGCGATGCCGAAGGCGACATGCTCCTCGTACAGGCGCTGCTCGGCGGCGCTGAAGTGGTCTTCGCGGTAGCGCACCCGGTCGGGCAGCTCGAGCTTGCCGACGTCGTGCATCAGCGCGCCGGTGCCCAGGTCGATCATGTCGGGCTCGGCCAGGCCGAAGGTGCGGCCCATCAGCATCGAGATCAGGGTCACGTTCAGCGCGTGGGCCGAGGCCTTGTCGCCGGCGGCTTCGGTGAGCAGCCGGATGCACAGGTCGCCGGCGCCGAGCATCTTGTCGGCCAGGCCGCGCGCCAGCGCCGTCGCATGGGCGCCGGCTTCTTCGGGCTTCGCGCCGGCCAGGTCCATGGCCCGCTTGATCTCGCGGGTGGCCTCGGCAAACTGCCGCTCGCACAGCAGCAGGCCGGCGCGCTGGGCAGCCAGCCGCTCGCGGTGCTCGCGGCGGGCGCGCTGCTCGGGCGACTCCTGCGGCGCGTCGGGCGCAACGTCTTCGCGCCGTTCCGCTGGCTTGGCGGCGCCGGCGACCTCGGCCAGCTCGCTGTGCGCGCTGCTCCAGCGCACCCGGCGCAGCCCGAGGGAGCGGATGGTGGCGATCTGCTCCTCCGAGCTGATGCGGAAGCTGCTCAGCGGGAACGGATGCGACAGCCAGCCCAGGTCCAGATGGACGAACATGCCGACGCGCAGCGAGGCGACATCGATGGTTTCCTGGACGGTGGCGGTGGACATGGAGGCAGGAAGGCGGCGCCCCGGACGGGGATTGCCAGGGGTTTCGGCAGTCGACACTGCACACTTGAGCCGCCCGCCTGTGCAGTAAGGCCGAAACCGCGCCCGAAGTTCTATAATTGAACCATTGTTCTCTATACGAACTGCCTACCCCCAAACCGCCAACGGACCGAACCATGACCTCCGCCTTCATCTGCGACGCCCTGCGCACCCCCTTCGGCCGCTACGGCGGCGCCCTCTCGTCGGTGCGCGCCGACGACCTCGCCGCGGTGCCCCTGAAGGCGCTGATGGCACGCCACCCGACGCTCGACTGGGAGGCCGTGACCGACGTCATCTACGGCTGCGCCAACCAGGCCGGCGAGGACAACCGCAACGTGGCGCGCATGGCCGCGCTGCTGGCCGGGCTGCCGATCGGGCTGCCCGGCAGCACCATCAACCGGCTGTGCGGCTCGGGGATGGACGCGGTGGGCACCGCCGCGCGCGCGATCAAGAGCGGCGAAGCCGGCCTGATGGTCGCCGGCGGCGTGGAGAGCATGAGCCGCGCGCCCTTCGTGATGCCCAAGGCGGAGACGGCCTTCAGCCGCGCCAACGCGGTCTACGACACCACCATCGGCTGGCGCTTCGTCAACCGGCTGATGAAGGAGATGCACGGCGTCGACTCGATGCCGGAGACGGCGGAAAACGTGGCCACCGACTTCCGCATCGACCGCGAGTCGCAGGACCGCATGGCACTGGCCTCGCAGCTGAAGGCGGTGGCCGCGCAGAAGGCGGGCTTCTTCGACGCCGAGATCACGCCGGTGAGCATCGCGCAGAAGAAGGGCGACCCGATCGTGGTCGACAAGGACGAGCACCCGCGCGAGACCAGCCTCGAGGCGCTGGCCAGGCTCAAGGGCGTGGTGCGCCCCGACGGCACCGTGACGGCCGGCAACGCCTCGGGCGTGAACGACGGCGCCTGCGCGCTGCTGCTGGCCAGCGAGGCCGCTGCCGCGAAGCACGGCCTGACGCCGCGCGCCCGCGTGGTCGGCATGGCCACCGCCGGCGTGCCGCCGCGCATCATGGGCATCGGCCCGGCGCCGGCCACGCGCAAGGTGCTCGAGCTCACCGGGCTGAAGCTGGAGCAGATCGACGTCATCGAGCTCAACGAGGCCTTCGCCGCCCAGGGCCTGGCGGTGCTGCGCGACCTCGGCCTGGCCGACGACGATGCGCGCGTCAACCCGAACGGCGGCGCGATCGCGCTCGGCCACCCGCTGGGCGCCAGCGGTGCGCGGCTGGTGACGACCGCCGTCAACCAGCTGCACCACATCCGCGGCCGCTACGCGCTGTGCACGATGTGCATCGGCGTCGGCCAGGGCATCGCGATGATCGTCGAGCGGGTGTGATCACGCTGCCCGACATCGAAGCCGCGGCGGCGCGCATCGCGCCGCACGTGCGGCGCACGCCGCTGTGGGTGCTGCGCAGCGGCGAACTGGGCCTGCCCGGGGCCGGCTTCGAGGTCTGGCTCAAGCTCGAGCAGTTGCAGGTGTCGGGCAGCTTCAAGGCGCGCGGCATGTTCAACCGCCTGCTCGCCAATCAGATTCCCGCCGCGGGCGTGATCGCGGCGTCCGGCGGCAACGCCGGCATCGCCACCGCCGTCGCAGCGCGTGCGCTCGGCGTGCGCGCCGAGATCTTCGTGCCGACGGTGATCTCGCCGGCCAAGCGGGCGCGGCTGGAGCAACTCGGCGCCACCGTCGTCGTCACCGGCGCGGTCTACGCCGATGCCTTGGCCGCCTGCCAGCTGCGCCAGCGCGAGACCGGCGCATTGATGACCCACGCCTACGACCAGCGCGAGGTGCTGGCCGGCGCCGGCACGCTGGCGCGCGAGATCGAACAGCAGGCCGGCGTGCCCGATGCGCTGCTGGTCAGCGTCGGCGGCGGCGGCCTGGTCGGCGGCCTGGCAGCCTGGTTCGCCGGGCGCACACGGGTGGTGGCGCTCGAGCCGGAACGTGCCCCGACGCTCAGCGCGGCGCTCGCCGCGGGGCAACCGGTCGACGTCGAGGTCTCGGGCATCGCCGCCGACGCGCTTGGCGCACGGCGCATCGGCGCGCTGGCATGGGAAGTCGCCCGGCGCCATCCCATGGAGTCGCAGCTGCTGCGCGACGATCACATCCTCGACGCCCAGCGGTGGCTGTGGCAGTCTCTGAAGCTCGCGGTGGAACCGGCCGCGGCCCTGCCGCTGGCGGCCTTGCGCAGCGGCGCCTTCACGGCGAAGGGCGGGCAGCGTGTCGCCCTCGTGCTGTGCGGCGCGAACGTGGATCCGGCCACCCTCGTCTGATCCCTTCACGGCGGGGGCGCCCATGCCCGACATCTTCCTGTCCTACCGGCGGCAGGACAGCAGCAGCGCCACCGGTCGACTGGCCGATCGGCTGGAGGAGCACTTCGGCCCCGGCCGGGTGTTCCGCGACCACGAGTCGATCAGCCCCGGCGACGATTTCACCGAGGCCATCCGCCGCGCCATCAACACCTCGACGGTGATGCTGGCCATCATCGGCCCCGAGTGGCTGGACGCACGCGACGACCAGGGCCGGCGGCGTCTGGATCTTCCCGGCGATTTCGTCCGCCAGGAGATCGAGACCGCGCTGCAGTCCGGCGTGCCGGTGGTGCCGGTGCTGGTCGAGGGCGCGAAGATGCCGGCGCGCGAGACGCTGCCGAAGTCGATCGGCGAGCTCTGGCGCATCAATGCCGTCGAGCTCTCGGAGTCGCGCTGGCACTTCGACACCGACCAGCTGATGCGCACGCTGCAGTCGCGCTACGTGATCGAGTCCGACCGGCCGGCGATGGGCGAGCTGCCCGGCAGCACGCCGCTGTTCGGCTCGGGCGCGCGCTTTGCGCTCAGCCTGCTCGAGCTGGCCACGCACCCCACGCGCATGATCGCCAAGCAGCAGACCGGCCAGGCGATCGACCACGTGCGGGCGCTCGTCTTCCTGCTCGGCAGCCTGCTCGTGGGCAGCCTGCTGGTGCTGCTGGGCTTCCAGCTGCAGAGCGACGCCGCCACGGCCGGCGAGCTGGCGCGGCGCTTCGTCGGCGGATCGCTGGGCCTGGTGCTGGCCGGACTGGTGCTGACCACGCTGACGTCGGTGGCCCTCACGCTCGCCTGGCGCGCGGCCGGGCGGCGCATCGAGCTGCAGCAGATCACGCTGGTGATGGCCTACGTGATCAGCGGCGCCTGGCTGGGGGTGGCCGGCGGCGCGCTGGTCTTCGGCTTCGGCGCCAGCTTCTACGACCCCGGCTGGTTCGGCGACTTCGCGCGTGCGATCGGCTTCGGCGTCGAAGCGCCCGGCGCCTACGGTCCGGTGCCTGAACGCCAGCTCGGCCTGCAGGCCGTGCCGGCCGTCGCCGGGCTCGGCACCGGGGCGCTCACCTGGGCGCTGACCGCGGTGTGGTGCGTGGTCGCCTGGGGCGCATTCCGCCAGGCCTTCGGCGTGACGCGCTGGCGCGCGGTGGCCGCCACCACGGTGTGGGTGATCCTGCTCGGCGGCGTGCTGTTGATCGGCGGCATCGTCGCCAGCCAGCTGGCAACGGAGTCAGTGCCTACTGTCTATCGGGCGGGAGCAAACGGCTGATCGCGGTTTGCGCGTTTATCGCGCAAAGGTTCGAGAATCCATGGCTCCGGCGGGCTCCACCGCTACATTGAGCCAGATCACGCCGAGCCCGCCATGCTTGCCCCGCTGCCACCGGACGACACCCCCGCCGAGCGCCCCGCGCCGCAAGCGCGCGACCTGATCGCCGGGCTGGAAAAGGGCCTGGCGGTGATCTGCGCCTTCGACCAGGAACGGCCGCTGCTGTCCGTCACCGAAGTCGCCGAGCGCTGCGGGCTGACCCGCGCCGCCGCGCGCCGCTACCTGATCACGCTGGAACACCTGGGCTACATGCGCAGCGAGCGCGGCCGCTGGTCGCTCTCGGCCAAGGTGCTGCGCCTGGCGCAGAGCTACATGCACAGCGGCCGGCTGCCGCGCATCGTGCAGCCGGAACTGCACCGGCTGGTGTCGGCGCTGAAGGAAGCGTCGTCGGCCGGCGTGCTCGACGGCGACGACGTGATCTGCATCGCCGCGCTGACCGCCGGCCACCTCGTCTCCAGCACGCTGCAGCCGGGCACGCGCGTGCCGGCGTACTGCACCGCCAACGGCCGCGTGCTGCTGGCGGCCCTGCCGCCGGCGCAGTTGGAGCTGTGGCTGGCCGGGCGCCGCTTCGAGGCGCGCACGCCGCACACGCTGACCGACCCCGAGCGCCTGCGCGCCGAACTCGCGCGCGTGCGCGCCCAGGGCTATGCGCTGGTCGACCAGGAGCTGGAGATCGGCCTGCGCACGATCTCCGTACCGCTGGTCAGCGCCGACGGGCAGGTGCTGGCCGCGATCAACGTCAGCGCGCACGCCGCACGGCGCAGCGCAGAACAGCTCATCGACGAATGCCTGCCGGCGCTGCGCCAGACCCAGGCCACGCTGCGCCGGCAGCTCTGACCCCACCACACCCTTCCCAGGAGACACCCCATGCGAACCCAGGTTGCCATCATCGGCGCCGGCCCCTCCGGCCTGCTGCTCGGTGCGCTGCTGGCCAAGGCCGGCGTCGACGCCGTGATCCTCGAAGCGAAGACGCCGGAGTACGTGCTCGGTCGCATCCGTGCCGGCGTGCTGGAGCAGGTCTGCGTCGACCTGCTGGACGAGGTCGGCGTCGGCGCGCGCATGCACCGCGAAGGGCTGGTGCACGGCGGCTTCGAGCTCGCCTTCGGCGGCGGCCGGCATCGCATCGACATGAAGACGCTCACCGGCGGCAAGCAGGTGATGGTCTACGGCCAGACCGAGGTCACGCGCGACCTGATGGACGACCGCGCCGCCAAGGGCCTGACCACGATCTACGAGGCGGCGAACGTCAGCCTGCACGACTTCGACAGCAGCAGGCCGCGCGTGCGCTACCAGAAGGACGGCGCCACGCACGAGATCGAGTGCGACTTCATCGCCGGCTGCGACGGCTTCCACGGCGTCAGCCGCGCCAGCGTACCGGCCGGCGCGATCCAGACCTTCGAGCGCGTCTATCCGTTCGGCTGGCTGGGCATCCTGGCCGACACGCCGCCGGTCTCGCACGAGCTGATCTACGTGAACCACGAGCGCGGCTTCGCGCTGTGCAGCATGCGCTCGAAGACGCGCAGCCGCCACTACGTGCAGTGCTCGCTGGACGACAAGGTGGAGAACTGGTCGGACGACGCCTTCTGGGACGAACTGCGCCGCCGCCTCGACCCCGAGGCCGCCGAGACGCTGGTGACCGGCCCGTCGATCGAGAAGAGCATCGCGCCGCTGCGCAGCTTCGTCGCCGAGCCGATGCGCTTCGGCCGCCTGTTCCTCGCCGGCGACGCGGCGCACATCGTGCCGCCCACCGGCGCCAAGGGCCTGAACCTCGCCGCCACCGACGTCAGCTACCTGGGCAGCGCGATCGCCGAGTACTACCGCGACAAGAGCAGCGCCGGCATCGACACCTACTCGCAGCGCTGCCTGCGCCGCATCTGGCGTGCCGAGCGCTTCTCGTGGTGGTTCACCAACCTGATGCACAAGTTTCCGGAGACCGGCGAGTTCGGCCAGAAGATGCAGGCCGCGGAACTCGACTACCTGGTCAACTCGGTGGCCGCGTCGACCACGATGGCGGAAAACTACGTCGGCCTGCCTCTTTGAAGGAAGTCGCGCCGCTGACGGGCCCCGACGGCCTGTATACGGTCTCGGTCTGGCCGCGGTTCCTCGCCGACAGCTCGGCCGTCGGCTGGCAGGGCGCGTTCTTCACCGACATCGTCGGCGCGCCGGCGGGCGTGGTCGACCACGGGCACCAGCACTACTGCCTCATCCGCTCGTTCGCGCCGGTCGGCTATCGCCTGGCCGGCCGGACCTCCTGGCAGACGCAGCCGGCCGGCATCGAACTCGCCTGCCCGGGCCACGAGCACCGCAGGCAGTGGCTCGGCTCGAGCCGCAGCCAGTTTCTGTTCATCGCCCCTGAGCGCGTGGAGCAACTGCTCGACGGCTCACCCGCCGCGCACCCCGGTGCCTGCGTGCCTTCGCGCTGCGGCTCCCTGACGCGGCTGTTCCAGGCGCTCGAACTCGATCTGTCGCTCGGCAGCCCGGCCGGCCGCCTGGCGGGCGATGGCCTGATCGCCGGCATCGTGGGCCAGTTCGTGACCGAACCCACCGGCCGCGGCAGCACCGTCCTCGGCGCTGCCGCGCAGCGACGGGTGGTCGACGCCATCGAGGACCGCCTGGCGTTCTCCCCGTCGCTGCGCGAGCTCGCCGGCGCGGCGCGGCTCGGCGAGCGCCAGTTCCTGCGCGCCTTCCGCGCGACGATGGGGCAGTCGCCGCACCAGTACCTGCTGGCGCGGCGGGTCGAACAGGCGAAACGCCTGATCACGCAGGGGCTGCCGCTCGCCGAGGTCGCACTGGCCTGCGGCTTTGCCGACCAGAGCCAGCTGACCCGCACCTTCGGTCGGCGCACCGGCGTCACACCGGCCCGCTGGCGCGACCAGCAGCGCCGCTGAGCGCGTCGGGATTCGACAAGACCTGCGGCTGCGTCGTCTCTAGATTGGCGCGCAGCCGCCGGTGCCAATGCAGTGCCGGCGGCGTTCGACCAACGACCGGAGACAACTCATGAAGACGACCCCTCGTTTGGCGGCCGTGCTCGGCGCCGCCCTCCTGGCCGCCTGTGGCGGCGGCAACGACGACGCACCCGCCCCCGTGGCCTGCACCGACCTCACCACCGCCCGGCTCGGCATCCCCGGCCTGCGCATCGCCAGCACCGCGGAGGTGGCCGCCTCGGGCGACCTGCCCGCACACTGCCAGGTCAGCGGCTCGCTCGATGAACGCACCGGCAACGACGGCAAGCCGTATGCGATCGGCTTCGAGCTGCGCACACCCTTGCCGGCGGCATGGAACGGCAAGTTCTTCTTCCAGGGCGGCGGTGGCACCAACGGCGTGATCGTGCCGGCCACCGGCAACCTGCTGAACGCACCGACCGGCACCGCGCTGGCGCGCGGCTATGCCGTGGCCAGCACCGATGGCGGTCATGCCACCGGGGCGTCGGACGCGACCTTCGGCCTTGATCCGCAGGCACGTCGCGACTACGGCTACAACGCCGTCGGCCGCGTGACCACGGTGGCCAAGCAGATCGTCCGCTCGCACTTCGGCCGGCCGGCCTCGCGCGCCTACCTGCTGGGCTGCTCCAACGGCGGGCGCGACGCGATGGTCGCCGCCTCGCGCTTCGCCGACCAGTACGACGGCTTCGTGGCCGCCAACCCGGGCTTCAACCTGCCCCAGGCGGCCGTCGCCCAGGCCTGGGATACGCAGCAGTTCTTCTCGGCCGCCAGCGCGCCGGGCCAGCTTCCCAAGGACCTCTTCCCGCCTGCGGCGACGACGCTGGTGGCGCAGCACATCCTGGCGCGCTGCGACGCGCTGGACGGCGTGGCCGACGGCATGGTCCACGACCGCGTGGGCTGCCAGGCGGCCTTCGACCTCGCCACCGACGTGCCCACCTGCAGCGGCACTGCGGCGGCCGACTGCCTGACCACGGCGCAGAAGTCGGCGCTGGCCCGCGTGTTCGCCGGGGCAAAGAACAGCCAGGGCGACGCGCTGTACGCCAGCTGGCCCTGGGATGCCGGGGTGGCCGGCGCGGGCTGGCGCTTCTGGAAGCTCGATGCCGGCTTCGCGCCGCTGCCGTTCAACACGCTGATCGGCGCGGGCGCGATGGGCTACATCTTCACCTCGCCGCCCGATGCGCCGGACCTCTCCGACGGTGGCCTCGGCTACCAGCTCGGCTTCTCGATGGACAGCGGCGCGCCGAAGATCTTCGCGAAGAACACCACCTTTACCGAGTCGGCCATGGAGTTCATGACGCCGCCCAACCCGACACAGCTCACGACACTGAAGTCACGCGGCAAGCTGATCGTGGTGCATGGCACCGGCGACCCGGTGTTCTCCGCCAACGACACGATCGCCTGGTACGACGCGCTGCGCGCGGGCGACGCGAGCGCGGCGAACTATGCGCGGCTGTTCCTCGTGCCCGGCATGAACCACTGCTCGGGCGGGCCGGCCACCGACCGCTTCGACATGCTCGCCGCGCTGGAGTCGTGGGTCGAACAGGGCGCGGCACCCGACGCGGTGACGGCCTCGGTGAATGCGTCCGACCCGGACGTCGTGGCGGCCGGCTGGCCGGCCACGCGCACGCGGCCGCTGTGCGCCTACCCGAAGCAGGCGGTGCTCAGGCCAGGAGCGACCGACACCGAGAGTGCCGCGAGCTTCCAGTGCCAGTGACGGCGCCGGCTCACTGATGGGACACGGAGAGCCAGGCCTCGAGCGTCTGCGGATCGGCGAGCAGCGCCTCGCTCTCCCCCTCGTGCACCACCGCCCCACGATCGAGCACCACCGCGTGGTGCGTGATCGGCAGGATCATCTTCGGGTTCTGCTCGACGATGATGGCCGACATGCCCTCGTCCCGCACCACGCGTCCGATCGAGCGCAGCAGCTCCTCGACGATGATCGGCGCCAGGCCTTCCAGCGGCTCGTCGAGCAGCAGCAGCTTGGGGTTGAGCACCAGCGCGCGCGCCACGGCGAGCATCTGCTGCTCGCCGCCGGAGAGCTGGTTGCCGAGGTTGCGCTTGCGCTCTTCCAGCCGCGGGAACATCTCGTAGACACGCTGCACCGTCCACGGCCCCGGCCGCGCCACGGCGGTGAGGTTCTCCTCGACGGTCAGCGACTTGAAGATGTTGCGCTCCTGCGGCACCCAGCCGATGCCGGCGGCAGCGCGCTTGAACGACGGCATCGTGGTGAGGTCGACGCCATCGAGCACGATGCGGCCGGCGTGGTGGCGCGTGGCGCCCACCAGCGTGTTCAGCAGCGTGGTCTTGCCGGTGCCGTTGCGGCCAAGCAGCGCCAGCGAGCGGCCCTTCTCCACCACCAGGCTGATGCCCTGCACCACCACGGCCTCGCCGTAGCCGGACTTCAGGTTCTCCACGCGCAGCAGCTCAGCCATGCGGCGTGCCCTCCCCGAGGTAGACCGACTTCACGCGCGGATCGCTGGCGATGCTCTTCACGTCGCCTTCGGCGAACAAGGCGCCGTTGACCAGCACCGAGACCGTGCGCGCGAAGTTGAAGACCAGGTCCATGTCGTGCTCGATCAGCAGCACCGTCACCTCGGCCGGCAGCGCATTGACGATGTCGAAGATCTCCTGCCGCTCGCCTTCGGGCACGCCGGCCACCGGCTCGTCGAGCAGCAGCACGCGCGGGTTGCAGGCCAGCGCGGTGGCGATCTCCAGCTGGCGGCGCTTGCCGTAGGCCAGCAGCGCGACCTTCTGGTCCTGCACGTCGTCGAGGTGGAACTGCTTCAGCAGCTCGTCGCAGCGCTTCGCCACGCGATCGTCGCGGCCCAGCGCCTGCCACAGCCGGCCGCTGATGCCAAGCTGGCTGGAGACGGTCAGCGCCAGCGACTGCAGCGGCGTCAGCTCGCTGAACAGCTGGTTGATCTGGAAGGTGCGCACGATGCCGCGTCGCACGCGCTGGTGCGAGGGCAGCCTCGTGATGTCCTGGCCTTCGAGCAGCACGCTGCCCGAGGTAGGCTCGAGCACGCCGGTCAGCAGGTTGATCAGCGTGGTCTTGCCGGCGCCGTTGGGCCCGATCAGCGCCTGGCGCGCGCCCTTCTCCACCGTCAGCGAGACGTCGTTGGTGGCGGCAAAGGCACCGAAGCGCTTGACCAAGTTGCGGGTCTCGAGGACGACGGTCATGAACCGCTCCCCTTGCGGAACCACAGCCAGGGCTTGAAGAAGCGGTCGCGGCCGACCATCACCAGCACGACGAGGAACAGGCCCAGCCAGAAGGTCCAGTATTGCGGCGTCCAGGCCGACAGCAGGTCGTGCAGCAGCTTGAAGGCGATGGCGCCGAACAGGCCGCCCCACAGCCAGCCGGCACCACCGATCACCACCATCAGCATGGTGTCGGCGCTGCGGTGGAAGTCCAGGCCGTCGAGCGAGGCAAAGCCGCTGGTCTGTGCCATCAGGCCGCCGGCCGCACCGGCCATCGCCGCGGAGATCGTGTAGATCACGCCCAGCCGCGCATCGACGTTCAGGCCAATGGCCGAGGCGCGCAGTCGGTTGTCGCGGATCGCCTGCAGCGACCAGCCGAAGGGCGAGTGCACGATGCGCCGTGCGATCAAGAGCCCGATCACCAGCACCACCAGCGAATAGGCCAGCGCGACGCGGCCGTAGAGGTCGAACTCGAAGTGGCCGAGCACGGGACCCATCACCACGCCCTGCAGGCCGTCAGCGCCGCCGGTGAACTCGAGCTTGTTGGCGAGTTCGTACAGCAGCGCCGCCACGCCCAGCGTGATCATCAGCCGCGCCATGTCGGAGCCGCGCATCACCAGGATGCTGCTCACCGCACCGAGCAGCGTGGTCACGCCGATGGCCACGGCCAGGCCGACCAGCGGATCGGGGTTCACGTGCTTGGCGAACAGCGCCGCCGCATAGGCGCCGGTGCCAAAGAAGGCGGCGTGGCCGAGCGAGACGATGCCGGCATAGCCGAGGATCAGGTCCAGCGAGATCGCGAACAGCGCGAAGATGGCGATCTCGTTGGCCAGCAGCGAGTGCTGCTCGCCGGCGGCGAACCAGCTCAGCGGCAGCGCGACGAGGATCGCGATCTCCCAGGCCTTCCAGCGGCGCCCTTGGGCCAGCGAGGCGGCGGCGCTCATTTCGTCGCTCCCCGGCCGAACAGGCCCTGCGGGCGCCAGAACAGGATCGCCACCATCAGCGCGTAGACCACGAAGGCGCCGAACTGCGGCACGTAGTACTTGCCGAACACGTCGGCGATGCCCAGCAGCAGCGCCGCCAGCAGCGGGCCGGTGATGGTCGTCGTGCCGCCCACCGACACGACGATGAGGAAATAGATCATGAACTTCAGCGGGAAGCTCGGATCCAGGCCCAGCACCTCGGCACCGAGCGCGCCGCCCAGGCCGGCCAGGCCCGAGCCCACCGCGAAGGTGACGCTGAACACCTGGTTGACGTTGATGCCCAGGCCGGCGGCCACGCGCGGGTCGTCCACCGCCGCGCGCAGGCGGCTGCCGAAGCGCGTGCGCGCCAGGATCAGCTGCAGGATGGCAGTGAGCACCAGGCAGACGATCACGATGAACAGGCGGTACTTGCCGATGCCCACGCCGGCGATCTCGAAGCGTCCCTGCAGGAACTCCGGCAGCTTGATGATCTGCTGCTGCGAGCCGACGACGTAGT
>VFQN01007140.1_pt1 | contig 12183 bp, 24 predicted proteins | sample 3512371 | NCBI WGS metagenome assembly VFQN01 (sample SAMN10412370, study PRJNA504923) | tailings metagenome | isolation source: Replicate 2 from Balatoc abandoned mine | place: Philippines: Itogon, Benguet | collected 2017-08-28
CCCCGACCCCCTGCCCCGACCCCCTGCCCCGACCCCCTGCCCCGACCCCCTGCCCTGCCTCCGGCATGGAAGGCGTCCCATGAGGGCTCCCCACAGGGCGCAGGCAGGTCCCTCCCCCTTAGCCACCGGGCCCGCCGCCCCGCGCCCTACGCGACTTTGCCACAAGATGCTGCTGGGCAAGTAGAGCTGTTGATGCGGGCCGCGTGTGCGCCCCCGCCCAAGCCGTGTCCTGTCCCCGTCTCCTGGGCCGAGGCGCGGTACGGCACGTGGCACGGCACGCCGTACACACGGCATGTGACCTGCTGCTGGGCGGTGCGGGACGCGCGCTGTGTCCCCCTGGCCCCTTTCCACACGCCATAGCCGGGACAGGGCCAGACACCGCCTGACTTGTGGCTAGGCGCCTGGACCCCATGGACCCCATGAGGCCACCCCGCCAGGCAGTCTGCCCCAGGGTACGCCCCGGAGACGTTGTGCCCCCCGCCCCGCCCCCAGGGCCAGGCTCTTGTGCCCATGGCGCATGGGTGCCCACGTGTGTGCAGCTGCCCGCAGCCCCCACCGTCCATCACCTCGCCGAGGTGTGGATGGCAGGGTCCCCAGGGGACCAGCAGTTGGCTCCAGGACCCAGCCGGTCCGTGTCGCCCCTCCCGCGCCCGCCTGGCACATGCTGTGCTGCCCCCCTCCGCCAGGCGCCCTACCCCATGCCCGCAGCCGCCCCTGCAGCCCCACCCGACCACCACCCCAGCTGAGGTGTGGGTGGCAGGGTCCCCGGGGGACCCGAACAGCCCTCCCCCGTGCGCGGGGGTTGCAAGGCTCTCTGTTTGTCCCAGGGCGGCGCAGGCCCACTGGTCTCTGGCCCCAGGGTCCGGCCCGCCCCGCCCCGCCCCTGGGGCCAGGCTCTTGTGCCCAAAGCGCCAGGCGCCCTACCCCATGCGCGCAGCTGTCCGCAGCTCCACACGACCACCAACCCAGCTGAAATTCGGGCGGCAGGGTCCCGGGGGACCAGAGCAGCCCCTCCCAGCAAGCAGGGGTTGCACGGCGCTGTGCTTCACCCCCACGGCGGCACAATGGCGGCTGTGGTGGCAGCTCCGCGGGCCTGGGGGCCTGGGGGCCTGAGCCACCTGTGCCCCGGCCATCGCAGCTCGCCTGCTGGCCGCTGCTGCACAACCCGCTCGCCGCGGCCGCAGGCGAGCTAGCGTCGACGGGACTACCGCAGCGGCACGCAGCCCGAAGCGGCGTCTGGCCCGGCCCCAAGAGGCCGGGCCCCTCCGCTCCCGAAGGGCCCTCGGGCCCGGCCGATTTGGCGTCCCAACGCCCCTTGGGCCCGGCCCCTCCGCTGCTGCGTGCCAGGTGCCAGGTGCCGGCGGGCGCCAGGAGCCGTAAGCGCCTCGGTCCCAGCTGTACCGCCGTGTGGCCCCCGCACCCCTCCACCACTGTATTTGGGAAAGAGGGGCCCCTGCCATGCCGATGCAACTGCCGCAACCGCCGTCGCCGCTGCCGCTGCTGCTGCCGCTGTCGCTGCTGCGACTGCCCTCATTGCTGCTGCCGCCCATGCTGCTGCGGCGACGGCGACAGCGGCTGCTGCTGCTGTTCTCCTGTCGCACTCCCTCCGCCAGTGCTGCAGCCACACGCCGCTCATGTAGCCCCGCTGCCACCCGCCTCCTCACAACCCCCTCCCCTGCCCTCCCCTGCCCGCCACACCCCCAGCGCCTCGCCGCTGCCTCTCGCCGGCAGCTACCAACTTCTCCTTCCCCACTCCCTCCGCATATGTGCTGCCGCGCCATACTGCTGCTGCCCCCCTGCCCTCCTCCTCAGCCCCCCTACCCGCCGTGCCTCCACGCCCCCAGCGCCTCGCCCTGCCTCCCCCTCGCCCCCCGGGATTCCTTTACACCCAGGCGGCGGACTTACGCGGCCGTGTAAACCCCACTCACCCGAACATCACTTACCCCCTGTCCATCACAACATGTTCCATAGTTTGATGAACTCGTGGCTTTCCGCAGGGCCCCAACCCACACAGCACACCCCAGTGGCCAGTACCATGGTCACCACCACCACCACCCCTCAGTCGCCACCACCACCCATGGGCCACCCACCATGCGCAGAAGGACGACTTGCGGTCCGTTTGATTCGTCGTCAGACCCTGCACGCTTTTGAACCATTGCCGCTCGCGGTCCACTAGGGATACCAGAGCGATGGGGGTCTGGGGGTAGGGGGTTTAGGGGGCACCGAGGGCGGGGCCGGAGTGATTTGGGTTCTGGGGAGTAATTGCAGGGGTGCGGAAGGTGTGCGTCAGGTGTCGGGGTGAACAACTGGAGGCAAGCAGAGCTGGTTGTGAGGAGAAGGAAGGGGTGTGTGGCGTCCATGGTGTGAATACGGGTGGAGCGTGGGCGGGATGTGTCGAGATGCTGTGGCCGGCGGCATGGGTGTAGTCGGGAGTGTACCGTAGGGCAGCAGTCAACGTGGAGTGACTTATGTCTGGGAAAAGCATGCGTACTGGTCGCATTGAACTGCAGCACTGTACCTTGAATATCATGCAGCATAGCCGCGTGATGTCGTCAAAGCGCTTTTCCGGTTCCTGCAAGCCAAGGAAACGGAACGGAACACGGCGGTAACGTTCGGCCGCGCCGTTGGGCACTAGGCGTCGGAGAAGGATGCGCAGACACCATGCAAAACGGTCAGGAGAACTACACATGCGTATGCGGCCCTGAGTTCCAACGGAGCCAACGTCGACATGACCAAGACGCCTTAACAACAACGAAGCCATACCGTGTCCAGGATGTTGAGGCCGCAAAGGTAGTTCATGCGGTTCTCCTGATGAAACGAATGAGATAGGGGGGAGGCGTCTGAGGCAAAGCTGTGCGGACGAAAAGCTTCCAGTCGCCAGGTGACCACTTCGGCGTACCTCGTCCAGGGGTAAGGGTGCCGCGGAGTGCTCCGGCTCACGCTGAGCGTTCGACTCAGCCGATAACGAGTTCCGCGTCACCGGCTCTAACTGTGACGGTGTGCCGACCCCGGGCGCGGCGACCGGCTTCTCCGCCTTCGCTGGTCCATTGCTCTTCGCAGACGGTGCCTGAGCGGGCAGAAATGCAACCTCAACATTTAATGTATACCTATAGTCCACTCGGTCTTGATATGTCCTCGGCATACCCGGTTTGCAAAGAGGGAGAAGCATCCTCCAGGCGGGGGTGGCTCATGGTCACTCGCCTTTCCTTTCTTCCAATTTTTGCTTGTTCCTGATCCCATGACTGCCGAGTAGAGCTATAATTGAGTTGGGCGCCACCGCCGGTCAGTGCGAACCCCGCGCACACGCCACGGCACCGCAACAGAAAGGCAGGATGCCGTAACACGACAAGACAATATATGTATCGATGACTTGCCACTCTAACAGCTGTGCACCCACAATACGTTCTCTGGCAGTTCGGCTCGACCATCGGAAGCGCACTAACTGTCAACGGACAAACTTCGAAGCCCACTGGAAAGCTTCCTGGCAATCGCTTACACTACTTGCAAGGCAGATATGGATGCAGCATAGTAAGAGTAGGCTACAACGCGGCCCTTCCTTCCTTCTTCGCTGTCCAAATGGAAACATACACGAGCGAGAATTCTAATGCGAACAACGAATACACGCCGCGGTGCACAAGATAGTCCATAGTTTGCAAACAGGTATGGCCTATGGGGCTTTTGGTGTTGCGGGCAGCCGAGCACCCCAGGGTCAGGCGCCCGACAGCCTGCTCCCAACCTCCTTCGCCTCTGCGGGAAACACTGGTGCCAACGGTGGGTCCAACAAGGGGCCCGGTGGTCCAGCACATATAGTACCTTACCGGTGCACAGCCAGCACCAGGCATGGCTGTCACCGGTATTGCAGGAAGCATGAGAGCAACAGCACCTGCATCCTCTGCAGTGCTCACACAATGCAACTCCAGCATGAGCACGCTCCATCACTCATGCACCGTTTGCTATACCTTCATGGGAGGCACAGCACACGCCACGCTCGACACCAACACGCATTCCCCACACACACCTTCCCTCCCTCCCCTCTGGCCGCAGCCCCCCTCCCCCCTCCCCCCCCCCGCCCCCCCCCCCCCCCCCCCACCCCCCCCCCTCACACCCACCCCCCCCCCCCCCCCCCCCGCCCCCCCCCCCCCACCACCACCGGGCCCTACCGGTTAGGGCCCCACGCCCCCGCCTCCGGCCCCTTACCGACACCCCAAGGCGATGCCACCCCACCTACACACCACCCCATCCACCCACTCCTCCGGCACAGCAACAGCCGTGACGCGCCCCCAGGCCGCACCCACCCCTCCCTCACCCCCGCCGACCGACAAGCCTCATCCACCACCTCCGCCTCTCCCACCTCCGGCCCTGCCACCGCACGCGCCCGCAGCACCTCCGAACCGCGACAACCACCACCACATCCACCTCGACAACCCTCCTCCAGGTCACACAACCCACCTTCTAGCACCTCGAGGTCCCAGTCACATAAACAGGAACACCGTGAACCCACTCATATAGGCTCCATGCGCATGCACCGGAGTGCCTCCTCCGCCTCCGCCTCCGCCTCTGGCCCCTACTCCGCATCACCCGCCCCTGCGGCGCCGTCGGAGGACTCCCCTGACGCCGCCCCCCAGACCACCCACGCCGTACAGCAGGCGGCGCTACGGAACGCCGTACAGGCCGACATCGCCCGCTTGCTCAGCGGCACAAAGGCCTACACACACAGGTGAGCATGCGGAACACATGCATGCGCACCTCAGAACTCTGGACATGCACTCCAGAAGAGCCATAAGACTTTACCTCACCGGCACAGACCTCCACAACAAGCGTCACAGCCACACCAAACCAACGCAACCGCTCCCCACACGCACACCCACACCAACATGGTGCATGGCGCCCCCGCTCTGAGGGACGGCTCCCTGTCGCGCCATTTCGCACAGTGCCCACACCTCTTTTCACGTCCACACCCCCAGGGTGCACGGCGCCCCCGCTCTGAGCCCGGACTCCCTGACCCGTCTGGCCCGGCCCCGTGTGGCCGGCGCCCACCCCGACGTGGCCATGGGGGTCACCATAGGGCAGGACGACCCGCTGGCCTGGGCGCAGTGGAAGACGGACCAGCTGGCCATTGCGCGGCTGGCGGCGGAGCGGAGGGCGGCGGAGGAGGCGGAGGAGCGGAAGGGGAGGGAGGCCATGGCGGCGGAGTTCAGGGACAGGAAGGCGCAGGTGGGGTTTGGGGTAACCGCGGAGCGGCAAAGCGTGATGGGGGGAGGGGCTATGGTGGGACTGCAGCAGGGTGTGGGGGGAGCGGGTATGGTGGGGTATGGTGCGATGGGGCAGGAAGGCGCAGGTGCGATGTTGGTACGCGTAGGACGCGAGGAAACCGTGTAAGGCGTCAGGGAAGCACGGAAACGCTGGTGCCTGCACGCGAAGAGGGAATGGGTTGACATGCAGGTGCGATGAGGGGAGGGTGTATGGTGGGAGGCCGAGAAGGCTGGGACGGCCGCGCCAGGCTTCCGAGGAGGCGGTGTATGGCCGGACGCGTAAACTACCTCCTACCTAAGCATGCCATTCCACCTCTCCACCCATGCCAGGCCAAGGCAGCTGAGGAGGCTGAGAGGGCGCGGCAGGCTGCCGAGGGGGCGGCGTACGGGCGGGCGATGGGCTCCTTCCTCAACGCCAAGGGCAGGGAGGAGGTGGAGGAGTTCAGGAGGCGAAAGGAGGAAGAGCGGGAGAGGGTGGCATACGCGCGCAGCCGCCTGGATGCCAAGGGCTTCAGTTCGCACAGGTACTAGGACTAGGTGGTGCTACTGGAGGGGTGTGTGGACGTGTGTGCTGACTGTCGGTATGAGACGTGGATGTAGGATGTGGCCGCCTGGGCGCCAAGGGCTTCAGTGCGCACAGGTACTAACTAGCGCTGCGACAATGCTTGTGTGCGTGTTCATGTTGACTGCTGGTGTGGAACGCTGGTTGGTGACACGCAGCCGCCTGGACGGCTTACAGCGCGCACATGTACAAGGTCTAGGGGTTGCTACGGTAGTTGGGTAGTTGCAAATGAAACACGTAGATCGTACGACGGTACGTACGGTACGTGCAACGGTATGCATGTGGTTAGGTGTGGGTGCTGACTGTTTGACGTGAGGCGTTGAGGCATTGGGACCCACAGCGCGCACAGGTAGTAGGGGTTTACTCGCTCTGTGTGTGTGCACGCGTGTGGCAGGATGCGGTGAGGGGAGGTACAACGCATGTGTCAGAGCAAAGTTAAGAGGACTAGACATGGCGTGTGCGCGCGGTCACTAGGGAGGGTAGCCATCGAGGTGTGTGCACGTGTGTGCTGCCTGTTGGCATGAGACGTGTGGTAGGTACACCGCGCGCAGGTACAAGGGCGAAAGTACTTGTGAGTAAGAAGCTGGTGGCTCCCCGGAAAAGCGGCCGCCAGTATTAGGGGGTACGAGTCGTGCTATGCATGCATGCGTGTGAGCTCGTTGACTGTTGACATGAGAAGTTGTTCTACAAGGTCCTCTTCCGTCCGCACGTGTGCTTGTGGGTACTACGATATGCGTGTGTGGGAGGTGCAGCGTGGAGATGCGGTGCGGGATGCATGCATGTGTGCGGGTGAGGGCTGGCTGTCTGTTGCTGGCGTGCGACGTGCATGCATTTCAGGCCATTCAGGCCGCATATGTGCTTGGGCACGCTGGCTATTGGGGGTGGGCACCGAGTTCGGTATTACATGTTGACTTGCATTACGCTTCGGGGCTGTGATTGTGACATGTTGCGACTAGGCTTCGGAGCGCCTGATTGGGCGTAGGCACTAGGCATGGCTGCTGCTTGGGTGCGCGGGCTTTCAGGTGCTGCAGGTGCGATTGGTGTGCCTTGGTTGCTGCAACTCCGCTTGCACTCCTGCTGCTAGCTGTAACCTCAATGAGCTGCGGCGCACGCGTCAGTGTCACACACCTGGATTCACGTGGCCAGGGCGCTGGCGCATTTGTGGAACGGAGGGGTGCCGTGAAGCAGCGTAGCGCCGTAGCCACTTCAGCTCTCGCAGCAGAGCATTTCCCCTCATGTTGGGTTTTGGTCCCCCAAGCCAGCCCCGTACACTCGTGCGATAATAAACCTGCGAATGTATGCGCCTGTGCGGCTGTTGCCCCCTACGTAAGCTGACAGTTACAGCTTACAGGCCCATAAGGGCGTGTCCGGCCTGCAACCATCCGGAGAGCCCAGGGGGCCATAAGGACGATGCATAGCGGTAGAGATCTAGGAGGCAGATGACGGGGCTTAGGCATCAAACTCCACGTGCCGTCCAACCAGTCTAGACAGGACTCGAGTCCTGTGGCACCACAACTCGTTCAAGTACGCGGCCAAAGCGGCCTGGGGGGCTCAGGGGGGCATCCCTCATGACAGTGCACATGTCCCTATCTTGGATGTGCAAGGTGCGCTCAATATTCAATGCTTTCGTAAACAGGACATTTTTTTTGATACTGTAAAATTATCCTGTACGGTATGTGGGTCAACACACGCAGGGCACCTACGCTTACCACGCTTCTACCTGCTTCTACCATTCGATTTACCTCTGAATCTCAGCACTTCCACCAGGCAATCCTTCACGACGCTTGCTCAAAAGACACGTCGAGCCTGTCAACAGCCCACACCTGAGCACCGTACGAACAGGTCGGTACGCCGGCTCAGCAGACAAGCAACTGTGGGTGGCGAGCCGCGCACCACAAACGGACGGAACGCTAGAAAACAGGTCTCCGATACCCCCATAACCCTTCTCCTGAAAAAAAATGAACATGACCTGAGGCTCGACAGCCGATACCGTACCCGTACTGCCGGTACACCCCGTCATGTCACACCCTGCAATGCGCATGGATGCCATCTGCCGTACTACCGGCGCTGCCGAGTGCGCTCCTCTTCATCAAATCCTGCAATACAGTGCATTGCAGCTGCCGAAAGGCGCCAAGCCAGCCGGCGACTACCACAACGGCTGGACGGATGGCAGGCGCGAAGTGGAGACACCAACGCCCTTGTTGCTGTATCATTCTTATTGTCATTACCACAGCGGCTGGACGGCTGGCATGGTGTCGCCGTCGTGGCACCAGATGGTGCCGGTGGTCTCCATGGTCAGCCGCTCCTCGATGACCTGTACGGCATGTACGGCATTTGTACGGCAAAAGGCATGAGCTGTTGTCGAATACGACAGTACATATGCCGGTGCATGTACGACACGGCTTGGATTGCGCGTGCGACGGTGCCTGCCTTTACGGAGCCCCAGTGTGTTGACTGAGCGCCATCTGGGTTTAGTACTCGCACCCCCGCACACATCTATTCGGGACCATGTCGCCCGCAAAACCGACGACACGACACCACACACCCAAATGGCCATCGCCAATGCCTCGGTTTGGTTACGGACCCCCGGCTTTAGCCCACAGTGTAACACTGCACTGCACCACATCCGCTACACGACATCCGTCCAGCAGCAGGCAGGAGTTCACTGCGGACTGCTGCTGGGCGTAGCCGCCGTGAGACAAGTGCAGCATGGGCCGTGCGTGTACTCAAGTCCTGCGTCAAGAGCAAGGCACAGGAGTGCGTAAGCCAGCCATAACACACACGCCTCACCTTGACGAAACCGGGGGCGTGCGTCTCCTCCGGGTTCGGGACGCCGTTCATTCCTGATGAGAGGCAGGAGGCCGGTCGCTCGCAAAGTGTCAGCCACGGCAAACCAAGGGCGCCTACCGATCTGCAGGGATGCTAGCTTCCAGCCTACTATAGGGCACTACTGACACTCAGGTCCTTGACACTCCAATCTGCAAAATTCTCACCATAGAACCTTAGCGTCTCGTCGGTCAGGACCAAGCCTGGGTACAGGATGGCCACCTGCGGAGGGGTTGACCGCAGAGGTTTGGGGTGGTGTGGGGTGGTGCGGGGTGGTGTGGGGTGGTGAGGGGTGGTGTGGGAGAGGAACAGGTGACGTGACGTGAGACATGGTGGTGGTTGCCGTGGCGTTGCGCAGGGCCAGGGGAGGGGGTGGTCGAGCGAGGGTGAGCGGGACAGAGAGGCCACGAAACGCCGTGCTGCCGCACGTGGCTCACGGCAAGTACCGACCCCGGACAGAGAAATGATTTGCATGACCACCGATTGCTTTGCATGACCACCAACTGCTTTGCATGACCGTTGATCGACAACAGTGAGGGGGCTGTTCGGCCACAGCGGGTGCGAGACCGCGTGCAAGGCTTCAAGGGTCACGCGCCCCCATAAATCATCGACCGAGGTGCAACAATGATGCCGTGCACCGCTCACGTGCACCCGCCGCCCACGCACCGCAATGCCGTGCTTCTTGATTAAAATTATAGTGTTTTGATATATTTATAATATAATATAATGATTTGGGCCCACGTGCACCCGCCGCCCACGCACCGCAATGCCGTGCTTCTTGAGGTCCTTCGCCATCTGCGCCCCCAGCGCGATGACGCCCGCCTTGGCCATGCTGTACACGTCCTGTACGACAGCAAAAAAACGGGGAAGACATATAATAATATTATACATATACCGTATATGGGGGAATACACTCCTGGCCGTCAGTCAGGACGGCACGTCCCTGCTCATGCTGTACACGTCCTGTACGACAGCACGGGGAGAGGTGCCGCATTTCCTGACTGTCAGTCCGGGTTGCTTGCACGTCTCTTGGGGTAGTACGTGGCTTAGCATAGCAGACAGATAGATGCAGCCGGGCAAGCGGAAAGCCGGAAACAGTGTGCAGCAGGATGCAGTGAGGGGAGGTACAACGCATGTATCAGCGCAAAGTTAAGAGGACCAGACCGCGATGGCATGTACGGCAAGCGGATTCAGTGTGCTGAAGGCTCCGGCGGCCGGTGGCGTGGGGCAGTTAGTTAGCGCGGCGCGACACGATGGCGTTGTGCTGCACGCAGTAGACTTGTGCAATAGTGGTAGTGCAAACGCCGGTGGCGTTAGGCAAGGATCGCAGCACGACACGCTGGCGCTGTGTTGCATATACATTTATATAGTAACCTTGTGCAACAGTCGAGTAGTTTCGGTGCTATTACTGCGGCCTTGGCATCTGCTCGGTTGGAGGGGATGCATGGTTTCCGCCCCTGGACCGGCAAGGGTCCCCAGGGAGAACGGTCCAAGCGCCGTAAGCCATCTGCGTTGCGCACGTTTGCCCGCCGTACAGGGGCGTACGAAGCCCCATCCACCGACAGCTGGTGGGACCTGCAAACAGCCCACTCTACGGCACGTGCCCGCCCTCCCCACTTACAGCAGTGGGGTTGTTGGCACTCGAACCCACGGGGGACGTGATGACCGCGACCTGTGAAGACACGTGGCAACAGTGCGTGTCCGGTAATTGGCCGTTAGCGGATGTCAAACATGACGGGAGAGGGCCCGCCGCCAGTACGACGGGGCAGCAGCAGGGCCAGCATGCGCACATGCATGGGGTCACGGCACCAGGGATGCACATCCGCACCCGAGCATGTGCTGAAGCGCCTCCTCCGTCCGCCCGGAACACAAAACAAGACAGCGCTGACGGAGGAAACACTCGGGACGCGAGATCATGCATGCTTGGCAGATAGGCAGGCCCGCACGCTACATACCGTATTACCAAAGGTTGATGACACCGCGTGCCGTAACGCATGAACATACAGACGCGGTGCTATCCTACAGGGCGATTGCGTGCGGAGCCACCGAGGCAGCCGGTCCGCCCGCCCCACCCATGTTCCCCTTACCAACATCCCACCTACCGCACGCACTACGCCCAAGGCGGTATCGCACCCCGCCCCGCCCTACCTTCAGTATCATGTATCCATTTACGTTGGTAACTTTATTCGTCCCCACCTTGCTGCCCTCCGCCAGGTTGCTCCTCAATGCCAAGTACGTGTACATTGGGCCCATGCTGTTGGCCTGGATCTGCAGGCAATCAAGCAAGGGCAACGCAGCAGCGCATTTGATGGAACATGCTACATTGCAAGACCGCAGATAGGACCCCTGTGCATGTGCACAGGGTCAACCGCGCGGTTTTGCTTTGTTTCAGACGTGTTAACATGTGGAAAGGGTCACGTGCGCAGAGACGTAGCCATGTACGCCCGGCGGCCACCAACCCACCCAGTGCCTGTAAGCCCACTTGACACGTGCCACACGCTGTCCGGTACTGGTTCCCCAGCTGCCCTCTCGGTTCATCGCCCGGCACGCGAGGATGAGGCCCGCACCTGCTGCTTCGCAGGCAAGTCACGGTCCTCGTACGCGCACTCCCGCGGAACGCTCCCGTCGCATACTAGCAGGTCGACCTTTCGGGAGCCCAGAGCAGACTTTAGGGCACCGCAACCGTTGGTCATGACGTTGGACGCTCCAACGTCAACTCCTACACGTATCGAGCACAATATTTTATATGCTAATCACATGTGAAGTGTGCAGCAGCGGTTCTGCCGGCAGGAGATGCCCACCCTCCACAATTTCCAGGTTGAGTGCCTCCAGCGCCGGGCTCTTCCAACGGCAGGCGCCAATTACATGATAACCTTTAGCCTTCAGATTCTTGCACATTGCCAGGCCAATCCCGCGATCCGCTCTTGTGACTGCGGCCAAGCGCGTCATTGTGCAGCACGATTCGCCGCGTAGGACAGTGATGGCACAAGAGCGGCAGGTACGCTGGCTGTGATGTCAAACGGAGCGTTGATGACGCTGTGCCAGGTTGTGGCGTGTCGGGACGATAGCCAGCAGCCCAATACATGGCATGCATGGCACACATGGCATGCATACGTGGCAACTGCAACCGCAAGAGTGCGTCACCACCGGCCCGCCGCTACAGACTATTCGGCCTTGTCCTTTCCCGGCACGTGTAGCCGCCGGCTCCGGCTGGATGTACCTAGCTGGGCAGCGAGTGCCCGCTGCAACAGTCTTCTGCAGCAAGGCGCCCTGCACCTCAGGCCTACCCCCTCCCAGGACTTCAGTTCCCAACCCTTACTTCACGCCGCCCTCGCTCGCGGCCCTGCCCCCCGTGCACGCCCTGCTGTCAGACGACGGCCTGCCCGCGCTGCCCCCGCCCTGCCGCGCGCTGCTGCTGTGGCTGCTGCTCACCCCACCCGCTAGCTAGTGCACCAGGCGGATGTGGTGCGGCAGCTTACGCACTGCTGAACCGTCGGGCATCAGCTGGTGGATGACTCCCATTCCCCTGTTCAGGAGTTTACT
>VFQN01007141.1_pt1 | contig 12182 bp, 15 predicted proteins | sample 3512371 | NCBI WGS metagenome assembly VFQN01 (sample SAMN10412370, study PRJNA504923) | tailings metagenome | isolation source: Replicate 2 from Balatoc abandoned mine | place: Philippines: Itogon, Benguet | collected 2017-08-28
AACACTCAAACACAGTGAAGCCACGAAAAATCGAAATTCCGATACAGGCTTCACCAATAGACACGGCCCTCTCAAAATGAGCAACCGTGAGCTCCCTATTATTGATTAAAGTATCCTTCCTGTTTAATCCTATTCGATCAAACACTTAGAGCAATATTTGGAAAGGAAATTGGGGATGAGAGCTATTGATTTACAAGAGGTTTTCATCAGAATCATTCAATTATATCTTACAAAAAGATGATTATCATTATTTCATGAATATACAGTATCAAATTACTCATCACTTTAAAACAATTAAAAAAACAAAACAATTTATTTTGATTTAGAATATGATAAAAGTTTAGAATACCTTCATAATCAAGACTTTCAAGAGTTACTATTATCCAAAGTAAGTAATGGATGGAATCACAGATTGCAATACGATTAGAAGAATTGCAAACAATCCCATCCACTTTACAAGACATAAAATTACCATTTAACGATCAAGATCATCAGATCTTAATCAAATGAAGCATATTGAATTCGTTAGTGGTTATTGGAGTGAAAATAAGAAAAACCACTGTCCCATCTCTTCCTCATACTACTTCAAATGAATAAAATTAAGAGGAATTCTAAAGAACTGAAGTGACTATAGACTAACTATAGAATCTCAGTCTCTTGAATAATATTTTCACGCAGAAACTTCTATAGAACTTACCTTCTTTGAATACTTTATATACATCATGCGAATAGTTAACTTTGATCAGACATATTCAAAATCTCGGTTATAATGAACACCAAACTTGATACATCTCATAGTAGAAGTGCAATTATTCAATTAGAATTGAAAGGAAAAACGCCAGAGATTTGTTTATATAAAAGAAAGAGGGTACCGAAAGAAAGAATAATGAAGAAAAACAAAACAAAACAAAGCAAAGCAAAGCAAAGAAACGAATAGAAATCATGTTAGAGCAAATATAGGAAGACTGAAAAGATCCTCTAGGATTGTATATCACACATAAATCTAGAGAAGAAGAAACGAAACAAATGAATATACTGAGGAAAGACAAAAATAATCAAACTAAAGCATGAACATCCTCATGCTGCAGCTTTATCCTTTAGCTCTTTCAGTTTATCTTCACTTGCTTTTACCAAATCCTTCGCCTCTTGCACTTGATTGCATATCTATAGATTCATTCACAAAGGATAAGAGATATAGGAAGTCAACGAAACATAGTCTACTTACCATCTTGTAAGCGATATATCGTTCACTCATTGGCATCTTATCTTCATTATTTGGTTGTCGTCCATTCTTTCCTTCAAACTCTTTTTCCCAGTCCTTCAACTCCTTCTTCACATTCATCTATACCAAACAATTAGTTAAATTAACCTCCAATATCTCTATTAAATACATGAACTTACCTTCAGATCCGCGGCATTCAACAGATTAGACATCAATGTTCGATAATTTGTTTCTTCTGCGGCTATTTCCGCAACGAGTGATGGATTCATTGCACTCGCTCCACTAACAGAGTTATCATCTGTCTTCGCTGATGTTTGACCACTTGTCGCAGCAGCATTAGCAATTCCCTCTGATGTTGATACTACTGAACCCTTTCTATTCTTCTTTGTCTTCTTCTCTGATTTCTCCTTCTGTGAATTATCTTCTTCCCCTTCCTCCACGATATTCAGCGTCTTCGCTGCACTAAAGGCCGCTGATGGTGGCGGCGTTGGAGAAGGTTGAGGTGGCGCAGGTTGAGGTTGATGAGAATACATCGAAGATCGATTGCTACCAAATCTATTTGACATCATGGAAGAATTATCATGGACAGGAGCATTAGGCTTCGAACTATGGAAAAGATTTCCAATAGATCCAAATAAACCAGGTTTATGACTTGGAGTTGGTTCATTGAATTGTAACCCTGTCTTAGGATCGGTGGAGATACCAAGAAGACGATCTGCCTTGGACTTCGGCTTTGGTGGAGGATCGTCAACAATGGCAGCTGCTGCGGCCGCCGCCGCACGATTACCCGTTGCCTGAGGTGCGTTACTCGTCGATGCTGCATTTGAATGGGTATTCATCACTGGCTTGGAACGAGGACTCGGATCTTGATTCTCGAAACCAACCTCCTTATCATCAACGTAAGTATCAGAACCAATATGACCATGTACTACTGTAGCGTTAGGATCATAACTTCCACCACCTCCTCCACCTCCGCCGCCACCTCCTAAGTGTCGTTTAATAATATGCTGCACTGAGCGATTGATCTCAGTCGTGAGAGCTCTCATATCAATCTCTGCATCACCATTCAGCTCGTTACGAGTAAACCATCCACCATGTCCACGACTCTTTTCATCATCATCTGAGCCAGAGGTACTGCCATCTTCATCATGTCGACGTCTTTGTGTTGTCTTATTCAGACGAGTTGTTCGTAATGCTGCAAGTTCATTTTGCATCGTTTTGATTCGATCTTCCACTGATTTCTCAATACGTTGTACGAGAAGTGGTTGTTGTGTGGAGATATAATGATTCTGAAAGCGTTTCGTATAACGTAAAGCCTTTCCTTCTTGAACCAACTCTTCATGTACTGCCTCACGGACAAGCTTTCTTAACTCCTCTTTCATTCTAAAGAATAGAAAATACATTAAAACGATATTCGATCGAATGAAAGGGATTCTTACTTGTCTGTTTTAACTTGAAACTCCCCTGCTGTCATCGTTGGAGGCTTATCTGCTGTTTTAGGTTTCTCTTTCGCTTCTGCTGTGTCATTCTTCTCTCCATCTGATTTCTCAGCTTTTGGAGACCGTGGAGGAGATCTTGGTGCAGAAGGAGAGACAGCTCTTGATGTGAAAGGGGTTGGATTCGCTGCATTGGCAAGAGTTGGAGCAGTTTGAGCGAAACGGTTAGGGGAATTAGCAGCAGACTCGTCAGCTCTGTCAGTGTGATTACTCTCACCAAGTGCCTTTTGACTCCCTTCTGTTGGTGCAGAAAGAGATCTTTGATGATGGATTCTCACTCGTGGAGATTGTCCCGAGACAATCTGACGATGTTGATTGTGAGTGGCGGGAACAGAGAGAGGGAAGCGACGAGAAGGATGACGTCCTTTATCTAACCGATCTTTATGTGCTGAGATGGTTTTCTCAAGTTTATCTCGCTGTTCTGAGTGAATTTGAATCTTTCTTTGTCGTTCATGATATCTTCCCTCTGGTGAGTTGGCATAGTCATGCATTGCTTGGTACTCAGGGTCAACGAAAGAATTGATTTCACTGACAATGGAAGGGAGGGTTGCAGGTAGTTGGAAGAGTGATTGCATTTCTGCAATACGGTTCGCTTGTTCAACAATGGATAAAGAGCTTAGACCTTGTCCTGGAGCAGGAGCATGTGGTTGATGAGGCTGGTGGTTGAAGTGTGGTGGGTGCTGTGCAGTGCCTGGAAGAGATTTGGTAAAGTTCATCGTATCTCTAAATAAACTTGTTTCTTGCTTAATTAGTTCATCGAAACCTTGAATAGGAGCTGAAGAGAGTACAAAGTGCTGGTTGCGAGGGTTAGGAGTGGAGAAAGGAGGGTCATAGGCGGGATCATTATGACTCTCAGAAAATGCACGTGGACGACCTCCAAAATCTCCTCCACCATAACTATTAATAGGAGGAAGATTAGGTGAAACCATCTGATCACGAACGATATGATTGGACCATTCAACATTCATAGTTGGGAAGTAATTACCACCTCCTACAACACCTCCAGAAGGCTGTTGCTTGCGAATATCTTCAACAACAGACTGTAATCGTTGAATTTCTGACTCTAAATACTGTTGTCTTTCAATATCATTGTTGGGAGAATGAGATTGATTGGCGCTTTGAGGAATATAAGTATTACTCATACGAAGTCTTTCCATCTCTTCTAAAAAACTTTCTTTTGCTAAGTTTTTCAGCTCTACTTTCATCTAAATATGATAGGAGAGATATTAAATTATTCAATTACTTGAGAAAGGAAAGAAAATATCACTTACTCGATTGCGAAAAGTTCTTCTTTCTTCGACATCTTGCTGATATTTTGTTGGAAAGACAGTTCCTGGAGGAACTTTTGTCGGACTGGAAGCCGCTCGTCCAGGAGGAATTGGCTTAATTTTCATTCTATTAAACTTAGAGAAGAGTCTCGTTGATTGGAATCGAGACAATCAAAGGATGGAAGGATATATTCCTTGACCTTACTCAACCAATTCTTCCTTCTCTTAGCGGATCGAGTAACGGATTTCGTTTACGCCATTCTCCGCCAAGAAAATACGCACAAACGATCAAGTGTTCGACCGTTCGATATTTTATACGATAAGAAGGATCAAGTTTGATTTGTTTTTATTTTCAAACGTAGAAATGTTGCTGAACAGATGATACTCAAGAGAAATCTCTTCGTCAATGCTCTTCTGATAGTCTTTTCTTTTGCTGGTTTGGCTTTCATTGTTCAATTCTTTCAGTTACATCGCATATACTCTCTTTCTGATGTGAAAGAAATCATCAAAGTTGCGCGACTGAGCATCGCGACTGACTCTCCTCATTGTAAAAAGATAGAGGGTGATACAACTACATATCGATGCCTACCAACTGTTTTTCTCATCGGAGCATCCAAGTCTGGTACAACGAGTTTATTGGATGATCTCTTGCAAGATAACTCCATGTCAGTGGTGAAGCGAAGAATTCACAACATTGACCACCATCACGAAGTCCATCGTTTTGATCGTTCCTCATTTCCATCAACTTGGAACTCTCTCGAGCTCTTACATGAATGGGCCTCAACTCCTACTGTATCAAGCCCTTCTAAAAGTGCGGTCATTCATTACACCCCTCACTATCTCTTCGCTCCCACAGTCCCCTTTGATATGAGAACATTCTATCCTCATACTACTTCCCTTAGATTTTTGATCTTATTGAGAAATCCTGTAGATCGAATGATCTCTTCCTATTGGTTTAAGAACAGTCATCTCTTCCATAACATTGATCAAGGGACTTCTGACAACCTTCGAGAAGTCATTCGAAAACAACAACAATCAAGGTAAGTTTAAATAGAAGTCATTTAATATCCAAATGTTCTCTAATATCTTTGTCTCGTGTCGTGTATCAGACAAAACTATGAGATCTGTATGTTGAAATTTTATCAACAAAGAATATCATCAAAGATAATAGATCATTACAAGATAGCTCGATCTTTTCGTGAATCATCAACATTAAAATCTTATTGTTCTTCAAAAATAAAGGATCCAAATCAATCATTTTCTCTTACTTGTAAATATCTTTTCTTGTTAAAGAATATCTTGTTTTCTCTCTTTGATTGTAAAGTTAGAGGAGGTGGAAAGGCTGATTGGACTCAGCCATGGGCAAAATCTCTTCAAGAATTTAATCAAACAAGCCAATCGAAGGGCTATCAATGGAAATCCAGATGTACAAGACGAAAGAAGAATATTTCTGAAGAAGAGTTTCAAAGAAGATTATTACTCGAAGGACTAAATTCTTGCTATGGTAAGAAACAAGTGAGAAGTCGTGAATTAGGTCTTTACCATGTTGACAAAAGTATTTATGTTGATCAAATCTTACGATGGTGGATTAATTTCCCTTTATCAGAACAGTTTATTATCATGCGATCAGAGACTTTCTTTACTCAACCTTCTCAGACTATCCAAGTTATCCACGCCTTATTAAGATCAAATCATTCAAGTCACTCGTCTCCTTCAATCACTGCGAAAGCAAAGAGATTATTTCACCCAAACTCATTAGCCGAAGACCATACGTTAAGCAATGAAATAGTGCGAGAATATTACAAATACTTTGACATCTATAATCGCTTTCTCTTCGCTTATTTCCTTTATGATGAGGAAAAACGATGATAAACCATAAAGTCAAAAGAGATTCCTTAAATTAGGTGTTATTATGTGAAGTCAGAGAAGGGAAGTATAGGGAAATGTGAGAGAATAGAATTAAACCAGCGTTCTGGGAGGAAATATTCTATATATTAAGAAAAGAAAAAAGAACACATTGCATTATCATCGTCATTCCATCAATTCCTTTGTGTAAGCCATGATATGAAAGTTAACAAACAAACAACCAAACAAACAAACAACCGCACATACAAACATCAACAAATCAAACAAACAAGAAATCAATATACAGTACTGAATTCGACACGAAAAGAAAGAAAAGAAAAGAAACAAAAATTACGAGAGGGTGAGAGGAATTGCTGAGAGGATTACAACCCTAAATGATGAAAGGAGTGAGAGTTGAGGGATTATTCCTCACTCAAAATGATAAAGAAAGTCAGAAAGAACGATTGTCACAACTCCGACATACCCCACACAGCACGACACAACACATCACAACACGCATCACAGTACATCACATTATATCGTAGGGCATCCATTCACTGGATAAATCAAGGCAGAATAGTAAACAGGTTTTCACCAGCGAAGAGACAACAGTTAACGGCGTTTTCGATGACCTAACTCTGTTGACAAATATTCCATACCAGCCTGTAGACCAGTATTCTCCTTCGCGGAGCATGGGAAGATCTGCCATGTGCGATCACGAATAGAATGAAGATTCAATCCACTTGAAATCTCAGCAGAAGTTAATGAACTGATTAAATCTTGTTTATTAGCAAAAATTAGGACAGGAATTCCTGCAAGTTTCTCTTCATCTAATAATTGTTGGAGTTCAACACCACATTCCTCCATACGACGACGATCAGATGAGTCAATCACATAGATTAACGCATCCGTACCATCAAAATAGTTCTTCCAATAGGGCCGAATAGACTTTTGTCCTAAATAAATCAAGGTGAAGAGAGGGAATCACGAACAGGTGTGAGTTAACTTACCTCCAACATCCCACATATTCAGCTTGAAATCACCATGTTTTAATGCTTTCACAATAAATCCTTGTGTTGGACGAACATCTAAAATATCTTCATCAGATAATCGTTTTAAAATTGATGTTTTCCCTGAGTTATCAAGTCCTAATAATAAGACACGAACTTCTGCACTATTGGTTCGTGCTGTTAAACTCTTTAAATAATCTAATAAACCCATCTATTCTTTTCACAATTTCTTTTACTAATCGATGAATACAATTTAAATTATGTCAATAATCTCCCTTGAATCACTCAATTTGGAATAAGAAAAGGAGAAGGGAGATGTTCGTGCTAATAATAATTGATGCGTTTTACGGTATGAGAGCTATCCAAGTGAAATACGGAAACGTTAACGGAATCGGAAACCATTAACAGACATGTCTATAATATCGTGAGAATCAATATCTGCTATATCGCGATGGTTATGATCGACATGAAATTTATGAGAAGATTAGGATTTCTTCTTGTCCTTGTTCTTGTGTCCATTTCTTTCGCTTCATCTATTCTCATTCGAAATCTCTTTCAAATGTCCGCGTTTACACCAAGGCACAACCAACAAGACTTGCAACATGTGATGAATCCTGGTGGATGGACAATTGTCTGTCTGTCAGATACACATGCTCAACTCCATAAAATGTCATCTGATATTCCAGCAGGTGATATACTAATACATGCGGGTGATTTTTCACGTAAAGGTGAAAAGAAAGAACTTCAGCAATTTTACCAAGCCTTCAATGATCTTCCTCATCCAGTAAAGCTCTTTATCGCTGGTAATCATGAGATTACACTCGATAAAGAACACTTTCTTCACAAAAGCGATGGCTTGAAATCCTATTTTAAACCTGGTAGCAACATGACAGCCGAGAACTATCATGCCATCTGTCGTAATATACTCATGCCTCCTAATGCTCCTGTGAACTCTCCTCACTATCTTCAAGACGAATCCTTCTTCATCAATACAAATCTACCTGATGAAAATGACGAAATTCTGCCTGATCGAAATCAGCAACTAAAAGTATATGGAAGTCCATGGCAACCACGTCATTATACAATGGCATTTAATCTGAATCGAGGTGCACAATTAGCAGAGAAATGGCGTAAAATACCAAGTGATGTTGATCTATTAATTACACATACACCACCTCATTTAATTCTTGATGAAAGTAATAGTGGTATTAAATGTGGATGTGAATCATTAACACGTTTCTTTCGTGATGGAATAATCTCTCCTCGATTACATATCTTTGGACATATACACGAACAACATGGTAATAGCTCTTGTTTTGATTATTTTCTTTCCTTTTGTAATGTTCTTATTTTAATAGGTTTTGAGTATCGAGGGAATACATTGTTTGTAAATGCTGCAACATGTGATGTAGGTTATAAACCAATCCAACAACCAATAGTAGTCTTCCTTCCTTTTGATAAATCATTGCCCGCTCAGATACTATCACATTAAAGTGAGATAATAATGTTAATAATTGTTTCATATAATAGAGTTGAATTGTATTTCGTTTCCAAAGAATAGTAACGATTGTAATAGTGTTAATAATAGATTATGACGGAAATGCTATCCTTAGAGTTGTTTGGATGTGATCAATTATTTGGTAATAGTTTATTCTTCTCTTGTAAAATAGGAAATAAAACCCTTTCATAGGAAATAATTAACATAAAATGTTGTTAGAATATGAGGAGGATAATAAGAGAAGAAGAAGAAAACAATTGATTCAAAGGGAGCGATTTCAAATCACGTTAATCCATTCAAACTCATCATTCGGAAATTCTCAGTCTTCATCAACTTTTTTAAGGCAGCCACACAATTCAATAGGTTTTGAGGAGAACCAATTATTCGACAGACGTCGGGATTTGAGGAGAGAGTAATTATTTGAAAAAAGTGAGGAGAGGGGAGACAGTCGACGACAAAATCTTTGATAATTAAGAGAAAATATAATCAAATCAAAATCATTTCCCTTTCCCAAGATCAAAGAAATTTTGACTCCGTTAAACTAAAAGAAGAAAGATGTCTACCTTTGCTAGTAATCGTGTTTCACCTCATTCAGGTAAAACTGCTCGTGCCAATAAAGAAAGTATTGGTATTTTAATTGATGCAGAATTAAAAGATTTATCTTGTTGTGCTCAAGTATGTTTAATGCTTTATTGTTGTTCGAGTTTCAATCGTGAACGTTCTTATTTATATTTACGTGAGAATTCTTTAGAATCGAATGTTACTTTCAACTTTTGTGGTGGATGTTGTATTACACCTGATTGGATTAATGTAACTTATTTTGATTCTCGCCCATATGCAAGAAGAATTAAAATTGCTCCTTATCCTTTTTGCTTCATTTGTTATAGTGAACAACCAAAGCTCGAAATATTCGAACCTGGTTGTATGATGTGTTGTACTAGGGTCAATATCTGTGGTCATCAAGAGATGATTTTAATGCCTTTTGAATATTTCCCTGTTCCTTGCTGTTGTTTCTCAAATCGTATTACTCCTTGTGATAATTATTGTGGTTTATGTGGTGGTATTACTGGCAATCCTAAAGTTTATCATTCATTCTTCCCGCAACCAACCGATCCTGAAGGTTTCGTTCAAGTCGCTCAAGCAGTCATGCTTGGTAAAGGAGCGATTCCAATGCGAGGAATAGCTGTAGCAAACCCTGTAATTGATGAGAAATAAATCAGATTGCTTTTATTGAATTAATATACATGTAACACTTAACAAACAAACTGTCCCGCTATGAGAGGTTATGAGAAGTTGTAATGCTTCTGAATATCTTCTGTAACTTCCCAAACACAGGAAAGTCCTGCAGGAAATGTACATAAGTTTCCAGCTTGAATAGTAACAGCTGGTTGTGTCTTGTCATCATCAGTAGGTGTGATGGTTGCAGATCCTTTCAGCACATAGCAAGTCTCCGTATCCTCATAACTCCAGGGGAAAGTTGATTTCTCACAAGACCAGGTTGGCCATGATCTTACCCTAAGTCTTTGCAAGGTTTCTTGTGAAGGACCTTTGACAATTTCAATCTTGCTTGATGCTGACATCAGACGCATTGGAGATCGGTATTGTCGAGATCGAGACACGGTTTGGGCTGCAATTGAAACAACTCGAGTATTATAAGACAAAGATCTTGCCAGGATCATATAAATGCAGCAAAGAATCGCAAGAAAGGGACATCAATTTACACCACCACAACACAAACCGTAAGACTATGCACCAGGAAGTGCACAATCTGGAATATAGTATCTTTCTTTCGTTACTTACTGCAGCGTAGCTTTAGAGTTGTAGTTATCAGAGCAGTCTCTAAACAATATTGATGTATCCTTTTATCCTTTGTCAGAGAACCGAAGTTCTGAAAATTTAGTTATCGCTCATTGCTCGATATCAAGTCCCAAGTATACTGTACAAGAACGAGCACTTGCTCTACCCTCGATATAACAGACTATTTCTAAAAGAGAAGTGTTCGTATTTTTCCGTTTGTCATTGATCTATTTCTAAACCCTTGAGCCTCTGAACGTAGAGAAAGTCTGAATCTTCCAAATTGATTTTTACTAAAAAGAATATTATGGACAGAATCGCTCTCAATCTCAGCGGAAATGACACTGGCTTGGAAACAGATGGAGATTCTCGTATCTATTGGTACTCCTTTATGGACATGAACAAACTATTACAATCATTGAGAAGAGAATATTTTGTTACCGAAGTTGATGATCTCAATTGGATGGGGGAACCTTTGCAACCGAACAACAAGAAAATTATTTTAACAAATGTTATACTCGATCAATTACTTCAAACATACGTGGAAAAGGAGATCCAACAATTTTTAAAGCTCTTTAGGGTGACGGTTCGACAAATCATAATTCCTTTATTCATCAACTTCAATCATTATCGAGTTTTAAGGGTTTTAATCGACCATGAAGAAAAGGTCGTGAGCATATTAATTGATGATCCACAGGGCGATGTTGTTACGCCAGAAGTCTCGAAGGGATACGAAACTGCCTTGATGCCCTCATTACGATTGCTTGGTTGCTCTAATTTCACCATCCAGATGGTGATTAAAAACATTAGGCAGCAACCTATTGGGAATTCTTGGGATTGTGGTCCAATTATATTAACCAATATTCGAGATTATATTGATGACAGTCTCTATTCCATACCTAATGATGCATTTGAACAGTACACCATACCAGATGTTTTACAAAATCGATCGAATCACTATGATATGCAAATCGAAATGATTCGAAAAGAGCATTTAAATACACGGAAGGTAGCTTGTAGCAATCCGTTATTGATGACTCCAACTACGATGGGTGAAAATCTAAAGAGTGAAGCGCTTAAAATGATCAAAAGCATCGATCCAAATGAAAAGTACACAAAAATATTGGGAGAAATGTCCAGAAACATGCTTCTTCAATTCATTGACTATTATTATAGTCTAGAAGAGACAGAAAGTACCGAGAGAAGAATTGAAGAATCATTAGAACTTTGTATACCTAAAATCGAAGATACTAAACGTCTTAGTAGCGGATCTGATGAAACCTCTCTTTGAGGAGAGAATAAGACAAGAACAGTAAAGAATCTAGAAGACGAGATGGACCAGATTAAAATTGTTAACTCATCTGTCAAGTTTAATCTCTCATCTGCATATTTTGATGATCTTAGTAAATACTATTGGGTGGATAAATCCTTGCTTATCAAAGAAGTGATTGATTTACCAGAGAGATCAGTAGCCATTATCACTCGACCGCGAAGATTTGGCAAGTCATCTAACCTTTCTCTGTTGCAGGCATTTTTTTCTGTGGAGGTTGACGATCATGGAAACCTCTCCCCAAACGAGTATCGAGATATGAAATTTCAAGAGTTGTTGATAGGACGAAAGCATTTTGACCTCGTTACGGAACACCGCGGAAAGTATCCGTGTATTCTCTTAGATTTAAGTTCTATTGAGGCAAACAGCGAAGTAGAATTCAAAGATTCTATTAAGGCGCTCGTTTCTAATCTATACTACCAGCATAAATATCTTCTGAACAGTAATAAGCTCTTCGATTATCAGAAAAGTAATTTTCGTTCGCTTATGGAAGGAAAGCTACATTTTGGAGCAGCGAAAAAAGCTTTAGTCGACCTAACTTTATATCTAGGAGTACATTTTGATAAGAATGTATACGTCTTTGTCGATGAGTATGACCAATCCATGGTTGAAACATTGGATGAAACTGCTCGTGAGTGGATAAAAGATTTTCTGGCAAAATTTCTTGGTTTTGCCTTCAAGAATAACCAATATTTAGAAAAGGCAATTATCATTGGAAT
>VFQN01007142.1_pt1 | contig 12179 bp, 11 predicted proteins | sample 3512371 | NCBI WGS metagenome assembly VFQN01 (sample SAMN10412370, study PRJNA504923) | tailings metagenome | isolation source: Replicate 2 from Balatoc abandoned mine | place: Philippines: Itogon, Benguet | collected 2017-08-28
ACGACCAGGAATTGCGGGCGATCCTCGGCGAACCCTTCGTGTCGACCTACACCGCAATCAAGCGGGCGGAGTTCGAGACCTTCATGGAGGTGATCAGCCCGTGGGAGCGCGAGTTTTTGCTGTTGAACGTGTGATGAGCGAATAGCGAGTAGTCAGTAGCGAAGGTTTCGCTGCTTCTCTCGCTTTGCTTTTCCCTATTCGCTACTCGCTATTGGCTATTCGCTTTGTCATGACACATTACCAATCCCCCATCTCACCCGGCTATTCCTGGTACGAGGACACGGCCGGGCCGCGTCCGGAATATCCCCGGCTCGACGGCGACCGAACCGCCGACGTGGTCATCATCGGCGGCGGCTTCACCGGGCTTTCGGCCGCGGCGCATCTCGCCAAGGCCGGCACCGATGTTGTGCTGATCGAGGCGCATCGCTTCGGCGACGGCGCCTCGGGACGCAATGGCGGCCAGCTCGGAACCGGCCAGCGCGCCTGGGCAGAGGAGATGGAGGCCGAATATGGCTTCACCCGGGCCAAGGCGCTGTTCGACATTGCGGAAGAGGCCAAGGCGCATCTGCTCGAGTTCTCGGCAGCGAACGGCATCGACATCGACTACATGCCCGGCCAGATGTCGTTGGTGCATAAGAGGCGCTATCTCGACGACTATCGCCGCCATGCCGAGTTGATGGCGTCGCGTTTCTCCTATCCGCATATCACCTATATGGATGCCGACGAGACCGCCCGGCGGCTGGGATCGACGCATTATTTCGGCGGCACGCGCGACACCGGCACCGGCCATATCCATCCGCTGAAGCTGGTCGTCGGCACAGCCCGGGTCGCGGCCGAAGCAGGTGCAGCGCTGTTCGAGAAGACGGGTGCGACCGGAATAACCACGAATGGCGGCAAGGTGATCGTCACCACGCCGACGGGCACCATCACCGCCGCCAAGGGCCTGATCGCGGTCAATGCCTATGGCGGCCTGATCGAGCCGGTGAGCGCAGCACACGTCATGCCGATCGGCTCCTTCATCGGCGCCACCGTGCCGCTGGGGTCCGACAGCCCGGTGCTGCCGGGCGGCGAGGCGGTCGACGATTCCCGTTTCGTCGTGCGCTACTTCCGCAAGTCGAGGGATGGCCGGCTGCTGTTCGGCGGACGCGAGATCTATACGGTCAACGACCCCAAGGACATCCACATCCATATCCGCAAGCAGATCACGGAGATCTACCCGGCGCTCAGGGATGTCGAGATCACCCATGGCTGGGGCGGCTTCGTCGGCATCACGGTGCCGCGCAAGCCGTTCGTGCGTGAAGTCATGCCGAACGTGATCTCGGCCGGCGGCTATTCCGGTCACGGCGTCATGCTGTCAAACTTCATGGGCAAGCTCTACGCCGAGACGGTGTCTGGCAACCGTGACCGGTTGAAGCTCTACGAGGAACTGAAGATCCCGCCCTTCCCCGGCGGACGTCGCTTCCGCTCGCCGCTGCTGTTCCTGGCACTCAACTGGTTCGCGCTGCGCGATCGGATTTGACGAGCCCAGCCGCCGACGCGGCCCATTCGTGCAGACGGACGCTACCAGGAATCTGAGGCAGGCGTCATCGATCTTAAGACCTTGCGGAACTCCGTCAGCACAAGATTGACCGTAGGCAGCATTGGTCCATTGCTTCGGCGAAGAACCGCCAGATGCCGGCGCCATCGCGCTGCCTTTAGCGGAACCGGCCGCAGGATTTCGTTCTTCTCTTCGTTCCGAAACGACATGCGCGGCAGGATCGTGATCAAGTCGCTCGATATGACTACGGATTTCAGCGTTTCAACCGAGTTGGCCGTCAGGATCACCGGCGGATGCTCCAGGTTCACGCTCGCGAACAGCGTCCGGAAATGGCGCCAGATCTCGCCGCCTCGTTCGTGCATGGCCCAACTGTAGTCGCAGAGATCCTTCTGATCCGGTATCGGCTTTTCCATGATCGGGTGGGCAGCGCGCGCCACGATGCAAATTTCATCGTCGATCAGGGCGGTTGTACGGATGTTTTCCTCGGTGACCTCCTGAGCGCTGGTTGCGATCGCAAAATCGATTTCCCCGCGCAGTAGCGCCCGCGATAGCTGATGGGTCGGCGCCTCGACCATGTGCAATTGAATGCCCGGTAATTTCGCCTGAACGTTGTTGAGGACAGCCGGCAGGATCTCCGGCACCAAGCTTGGAAGGATGCCAACGCGTGCCATGCCTTTAGAGGCCCCCCTGAGAAGGTCGATCTCCTCTACTGCACGATGTAATCCCGCTTCGAGCAACGCTGCGTGAGGCAGCAGCGACTGCCCAAATGCCGTGAGCTCCATCCCTGTGGAATGGCGTACGAAGAGCTGGACGCCGAGCTGTTGTTCCAGCTTGCGCAACGTCCGGCTCACAGCCGGCTGCGTCAACGACAACGCCGATGCCGCTGCGCCGACACTGCCCAGCCGCGCCACATTCAAAAAAGCAGCGAGTCCACGATGATCTATGGCCATGCGCAATTGTTATGACGGCGAAGCCAAAAAGCAATGGCGAACTCTCTCCGGAGGGTAGAAGCTGGCTCCCAAGAGTTCGAAATCAGGGCGTCCACCGGGATAGACGATGATAACGGCGTATGTGAACGGGCAGGTAATCGACGGACTGGGCAAGGCCTACCAAGGCTACGTCATCGTCGATGGCGACAAGATAGCAGAGGTCGGGGAGGGCAGTCCCCCTTCACTGGGCGAGTCTGTCGCGCGAAAGGATTTGGCGTCGAAGTCCATCCTTCCGGGTTTCATCGATTGTCACGTGCATCTGCGCAGTGACGGCCCAGCTGATCCGCGTGAACAACAGGCCGGCGATACTGACGGCATTGCCCTGCTGCGTTCGGCACGCAACGCCCGTCGCAGCCTGGAGTGCGGGGTCACAACCGTGCGGGATTGCGGCTCGCGGGGCGGCATTGATTTCGCGTTGCGAGCAGCTTCTCAGCAGGGTTTGTGCCTGACTCCGCGTCTTGTGCTCAGCGGTCTGATCGTTTGCATGACCGGCGGTCATGGCTGGCAGTTCGGCCACGAGGCCGACGGTCCGGACGCCGTGCGCAGAGCCGCCCGCGCGCAGATCAAAGCGGGTGCCGACAATGTGAAGCTGATTGCCAGCGGCGGCATCCTGAGTCCCGGCAGCGAGATCGGGGCGCCGCAGTTTACCGTCGAAGAGATGCGCGCGGCCGTCGAGGAAGCGCGTGCAGCCGGGAAGATCTGCTGCGCGCATGCTCACGGCGCGACAGCGATCAAGAACGCAGTCAAGGCCGGTGTCGATTCGGTCGAGCACGGCTATCTGCTCGACGACGAAGGCATTCAGCTCATGCTCGAGCGCGGTACCTATCTCGTGGCCACATCGGCCGCGGTCCGCAACGTCGTCAAGCACGGCACGGGTGCCGGCGTCCCTCGCGACGTGGTCCGCAAGGCGCAATCCGCAATCGATCAGCACATCGCCAGCTTCAAGCGCGCCCACCAGGCCGGCGTGAAGCTCGCCATGGGTACCGACACCGGCGTGCCCTACACACAGCACGGCAACAATCTCGATGAGCTCGTCCATCTGGTCGAGATGGGATTGTCACCGTTGGGAGCGATATCGACCGCAACGATCGAAGCAGCCCGACTGCTAAAAATGGATGACCGGATCGGCAGCCTGGAAGCGGGCAAGCTCGCCGACCTGGTGGTGGTTGATGGCGATCCGCTCGCGGACATCCGCATTTTGCAGGACACGAGTCGCATTCTCGCGGTCGCCGTTGGTGGGCAGACCATCGTCGAACGACAAGCCGTGCACCGTAGCGCATGAAAGGACAGCAGATTGGAAAAGGCCGATAAAATCTGGATGGACGGCAAGGTCCTGGACTGGAACGATGCCCACGTCCATCTCGTCAGCAATACGCTGCAATACGGTTTCGGGGTATTCGAGGGAATCCGTTGCTACAAGACGGAAGCGGGCCCAGCGATATTCCGGCTGAAGGAACATCTTGTCCGGCTGCATCGCTCGGCCAAGATCCTGGGCTTCGAAGTCCCCTATAGTGTCGAACAGCTTACCGACGCGACCCGGCAGATCATTCGTGAAAACGGCTTCGAACAATGCTACATCCGCCCCCTCGCCTATATCGGCTATGGCGGCATGGGGCTTGCCTACGACGATTGTGAGATCAACGTCGCAATCGCGGTCTGGCACTGGGGTGAATATGTAGGCAGGGGGACACTGGAAAACGGCAGCCGCGCCAAGATTTCAAGTTATAGCCGACACCACATCAATACAAACATGTCGAAGGCCAAAGCGTGCGGCAACTACATGCTGTTCCAGATGGCGCGGTCCGAGGCCAGGCGAGACGGCTATGACGAGGCCATTCTGCTAGACGCCAACGGCCATGTGGCGGAAGGCTCGGTCGAGCATATCTTTCTCGTCCGGGACGGAGCCTTGATAACGCCGCCACTCACGCATCTGCTCGACGGTATCACGCGCGATGCAGTCATTCGATTGGCGCGCGCCAGAGACATCGCCGTGCGCGAGGAATTGTTCTCGCGTGACTATTTGCTGACCTCTGACGAAGTTTTTTTTGCGGGAACAGGAGCAGAGGTCACTCCGGTCGTCGAGATCGACAATCGCAAGATCGGCGACGGCCGACGTGGCACGCTGACCGCAGCAATCCAGAAAGATTTTTTCGACGCCGTCTATGGCCGCACTGAAAGCTGGGCCGAATGGCGGACGCCGGTGTGACGATGAAGAGGTAGAGAGCGATGGCGCCGATCCCTCCCAACGAATACGCAAATCGCATCGCTCGGGCGCGCAAGTTAATGCGCGACCATGGAATCGACGGGCTGATCGTCACCGATGCCGTGAACTATTCCTATTACACGGGCCACAGAGTGGCATCATGGATGCGCTCGCGACCTTCAATCTTCGTGCTTCCGCTCGAAGGCGAACCTGCGCTGATCACGTGGTCCGGTCCAGGAATGTTCGCCCGGTTGTATCAACAGCCGTTCCCGTCCTGGGTCGAGGATCGGCGCATCTATCCGGAGGTTCCGTTCACCAGGGAGCAGCGCGTGGATTGGGGCGTCGCCGATATCATCGACGAAAAGGGCCTGGCATCCGGAACGCTTGGGATCGAACTCGGGCGTGAAACCTGGCTGGGCATTGCGGTCGCCGATTTCGAACTTATGAAAGAGCGGTTGCCGAAGGCACGGTTCGTGGACTCGGGTCCCGTCGTCTGGGGCTGCCGTCTCACCAAGTCGGAATGGGAAATCGACTGCATGCGCCAGGCCTGTGAGATCGGCGGGACCGCGTGGCAGCGCGCCTTCGACGAATTACGGCCTGGCGTCTCCGTATCCGAGGTCCAGAAGAGGGTCTTGAGGTATTATTTGGAGGGCGGCGCCGATCTCAATTCCGAGCCGCCGACGGTTCTGGGCGCGACTGGCCCGGGCGGGACGTTCCAGCGAGGCGATGTCCTCTTCATCGACGGCGGCTGCAATGTTTCCGGATACAAGATGGACTTCGCCCGTCGCGCCGTTTTCGGCCCGCCCTCACCGCGCCAGCAAGCCGAACACGACGGGATGTGGGGTATTCTCCAAGAGCTCATCGAACGGATGAAGCCTGGAGTTTCAGTGCGCGAGCTGTTCGAATATTCCCAGCGTCGCCTCGCACAGCACCCCGAATGGCGGAACTATTCGGATCATCCGTCGAAGCGAATCGGGCACGGCATCGGACTCGAGAGCGAACCGCCTTCGATCTCCGAAGTCGACGATACCGTCCTCGAAGTCCGCATGGCGCTGACGCCCGAGCCGAAAATCGAAAGCGTCGATGGCCTGCTCAACCCGGAGGAGCACGTCGTCATCCGTGAGTCGGGTTGCGAGATCCTGTCCGCCGGGTCGGACTGGAAACTGCATGTGGTCAACTAATGGGGCGAGATTGATGAGAATAAGGCTACTCAGCGAAAGCGACGTCCGTTCGGTATCTCCGACGCTATCCGAGATAGTGGCGATGGTCGAGTCGACCTATCGCCTTGATGCTGAAGGCAAGGTTGACGTTCCGACCAAGATCGGCGTCCATCCGGATCGCGCCAACTCCTTCCTCCACGCGATGCCGGCTTGGGTCGGCGGCGAGCGCGCGCTCGGAATGAAATGGGTGTCCTATTTTCCGGGCAATATCGATCGCCGCCTGCCGGATTCGACTGGCGTCATCATCCTCAACGACCCGGAGCATGGCCTGCCCTGCTGCATCATGGAAGGCATGTATGTCACTTTCATCCGTACCGCTGCTTGCGCCGCGGTCGCGGCACGGCATCTTTCGCCGCGGCCGCCGAGGACGCTGGGCTTGATCGGTTGCGGAGGATTGGGACTATGGTCTTTGCGTACTCTGACGGAGGTATTTCCGTCGATCGAGCAGGTGTTCGTCTCGTCGCGGACACCGCGCTCCCGAAACGACTTCTGTGCGAAGATGGCGGCGGAGACGAACCGGGCCGTCATACCCGTTGAAGATCCGCTGCAGGCAGTTCGAGGCATGGACATCGTGATCACGTCCATGCCGCCAGGAGACGTCAAGCCGGTCACCGGCGACGCTCTCGCGCCGGGATCGGTTTTCATTCCTCTCGACATCGTGAATTCCTGGCAGGACGACGTGCTGACCTCGGCCGATCGCGTGGCGGCTGACGATCCGGGGAACTTTGCGGCGCAGGTCCAGGCGAAACGGGCTTCGGCGTTTCAGGCCCGGAAGGAAGCCGTCAGGACGCAAGACATCGTTGCGGCGCAATCGATGCGAACGGCCGGGTCGGACCGGAGCTTCGTCGCGGTATGCGGAATCGCCAGCACCGATGTTGTGGTCGGCTGGGAGATCTACCGTCGCGCCAGCGCAGCGAACATCGGGTTTGAATTCGACTTGCAAGGATAATGCCAAAAGGGAGGTATGAAGATGCAAGCTAATTGGACAAGGATTCTCGCTCATGGCCTTGTTTGGGCATTTTGCAGCATTTCTTCGTCGGCCATAGCCGACGAGACCGTTCTCAAGGCCATCACCTACGCGCCGCTTTCGAAATCCGAAGACAGCATGGTGATTTTCAAGAAGTGGGTGGACAAGGTCAACACGGCGGGCAAAGGCGAGATTAGGATCGAGCTGCTCGGCGGCCCGGAAGTCTTTCCGGTCAGCGATCAGATGAACGCCTTGAGCAAGGGGCTGGTCGACGTCGTTATGACCTTCTCCGTGCATACGCCGATCGTTCCGGAGGCCGATACCGCGAGCCTATCCGATATCACGCCGACCGAGGAGCGCGAGAACGGGTATCTCGAGTTGCTCGACAAGGCTCATGAGAAGATCAATGCAAAAGTCATTGGCCGGACCGCGACACAGTCCGGCTTCTTTATCTTCTCCAAGCAGCCCATTCGGAAGCTCGATGATTTCAAAGACGTAAAGATTCGCTCTCATTCCGGCTACGACCCGCTGTTCAAGAAGGTAGGAGCAATCCCCGTCGGAATGAGCATTTCCGAAATCTATGGTGCGCTGGAGCGAAGCGTGGTGGACGCGGCGCCTTACCCGATCTTCGTTTATGACATGGGACTGGCGGAGGTCACCAAGTATGTCCTGGGCGATCCCTTCTGGCCGGCGCATACGACCTTCACCTATGTCAACCTGGACAAGTTCAACAGCCTCACTCCAAGTCAGCAGAAGATCCTTATCGATGCCCAGATCGACAATGAAAAGGATATGGCCGCCGTCGATGCCGATCTGATCGCGGCGGAACGCGCGAAGCTCGAGAAGGCCGGCATGACCTTCACCCATCTTTCGCCGGAAGAAGCCAAGAAATGGCACGACATGGCCAATGAATCCCGTTTTGAGGCCTTGAGCAGCAAGATCGCGCCCGAGCAGATGGCGAAGATCAAGTCGCTGATCGTTCGCAATTAGTACGCTGAAGGAAGGCCAAGGACATGAAACTCAGCGATGCGGCGGGCCGAGCCTTCGATCGCTTGCTCGACGGATGCGCATGGATCGGCTGCGCTATGCTCGCCTTCCAAGTCGTCAGCGTGTCCGTCGAGATCATCTGCCGCTACTTGTTCGGCATCTCGTTCAGCGTCGTCACGCCCCTCAATGAATGGAGCCTCGTATACCTGACAGTTCTCGGCGCTGCATGGCTGCAGCGCGAGGGCGGGCATACGAGCGACGATTCCATCGTCGCGTTGCTGCCATCATGGGTGCAGTGGCTAGCGCGGAGGCTGGGTTGGCTTCTCGCGGTTGTAACCTGCGGATTGTTGACGTGGTACGGCGCTCTGGTCACCTTCGACAACTATTCCAAGAACACCTACGACTTCTTCAAGCTACCGAATTTCCCGATCTTCTACGTCTACATCATCATTCCGATCGGAAGCCTGCTGTGGCTGATCCAACTTCTGCGCCGGCAAAGCAGGCCGAGCGCGAGCGAGACATCGGCCCCGACGGGCGGAGACATTTAGAGGCTATCAATGGAGTGGTACACGGCGTTCTCGCTGCTGATGGCGAGCTTTTTCGTCCTGGTTCTGCTTGGTGTTCCGGTCGTCTTTGCCTTCTTCGGCACCAACGTCCTGTTCCTCGGCTACTTCATGGGACCCGCGGGTTTCGAGCTGCTGATCGATAGCGTGTATGGCAGCTTGTCGGTTTTTGTGCTTTTGCCGATCACGATGTTCATCCTCCAGGGTGAAATCCTGTTTCGTACCGGACTCGTCATCAAAATGATCGATGCGCTGGACAGTTGGCTAGGGGCCGTTCCCGGACGGCTGTCGCTGCTGGCAGTCGGTTCAGGCACCATCCTGGCATCGTTGTCAGGTGCCAGTATCGGCACCACTGCAATGCTCACCCGAACGCTGGCACCGGCCATGGAGGAGCGGGGTTACAGCAAGAAGATGAGCGTCGGGCCGTTGCTCGGAAGTGGCGGCCTCGCGGTCATGATGCCGCACAGCGCGCTTGGCGTGATACTGGCGGTCATCGCCGGCGTCTCGGTCGGCAAGCTGCTGGTCGCGATCATCATTCCAGGATTTCTTCTCGCACTCCTCTACGTGATCTATATCGTCGGCGCGTGCGCTGTCGATCCGAGCGAGGCTCCACGATACGACGCGACAAAGATTCCGCTAAACGAGCGGCTTGTTCTCACCATCAAATATGTCGTTCCGCTGACAGTGCTGATCGTTGCGATGATTGCGGTGATCTTCTTCGGCGTCGCGACGCCGACGGAGGCTGCCTCACTTGGCACCTTCGCCTCGTTTGCACTGGCGGCAATCTATGGCCGGCTCACCTGGTCAGCCACGCGCGACGCGATGTTTTCGACCTTGAAGATTTCTGTGATGGTGCTCGCGATCCTTGCCGCGTCTCAAGCGTTCACCCAGCTCCTGGGATACACCGGCTCAGCGCAAAAGCTCGTATTGTTGGCGGGCAGCCTGCCGATCGAACCGATCTGGGTCGTCGTCCTTATGCACTTCGTCACGCTTCTTCTCGGTGGGCCGATCGGAGGCATTCCGCTGATCATGATGACGATCCCAATATTCATACCGGTGGTGAAGGCGCTCGGCTACGATCCTATTTGGTTTTGCACGGCGATGCTGCTCAACGTGGAGCTGGCCCAAATCACACCACCGTTCGGCATCCTGCTCTATGTTGTGCGGGGCATCATGCCGACCACTTCCATGGGTGAGATCACCCGCGCCGCCGTACCGATCATCGTCATACAGCTCATTCTTATGGCAATGCTGATCGCGATCCCGGGTTTGTCACTGTGGCTGCCCGGCTACATGAACAGGTGACGGCGCAAAAGCCGGGATAGCGTCCATATCCGGACACGATCCATTCCAAGGGCCACACTGTCGATTGGCCGCGCCACAATCATTCAACCGTTGAAAGGCAGAGCTGGGCCTCAATCCAGCTCGCGCCTTAACAAGGCAACCATCCCTACAAGGTCTTGCCGAGGTCAAATAACTAGAAGGCGTTAGGATGCCTGAGAACACACCGCCTGGATCTTCCCCTCACCTTGCACTGCTTGCACTTGTCGCATTGATAGGGATCAATCTCCGACCATTCCTAGCCGGGCCAGGGCCAATCGTTCCTGATATCGTTGCCGATACGGGCATGGGCTATGGCGGTTTGGCCATGCTCACGTTGCTGCCCATGTTTCTCATGGGGGTTGGTGCCTTTGTCTCGCCACGCATTCAGGCTGTTGTGGGAACCCGCCGTGGCCTCCTTGGCGCATTGTGTATGCTCATTCTAGGCTCCCTCCTCAGACTTGCGGTGCCGAACGGCGTGTCCCTGATACTGACCGCGGCATTATGCGGTGCGGGTGTCGCGTTTATCCAGGCGGCCTTTCCAGGGATTATCAAGGAACGGTTTCCCAAAAGCATCCCGGCTGTTACCGGGCTTTACTCGGGTATGATGATGGGCGGTGGGGCGCTTGGGGCCCGCTTCATGCCGATGCTTGTCGGCATTGGCTATAGCTGGCGGGAGGCGCTTGCCTCGTTGGCGCTTCCCGCCCTGATTGCGCTTGCAGTCGCATCAAGAACGTTGACCGACACCAAGGTCGCCCAACCTGATAGAACCCTGGTCGGACAGTTGCTCCGCCGCCCACGGACCTGGGCATTGATGGCAGCTTTCGGGCTCGTCAATGGCGGTTACTCATCCATGGTCACGTGGCTTGCGCCTTACTATCAAGCCTTCGGGTGGACCAGTGCAGACAGCGCCGGGCTCTTTGCCATCATGGCTGTATGCCAGGCCGTGTCGGCACTCGGCCTTCCTGTTTTGGCACGCCGCGGCATTGATCGGCGTCCTTGGCTGTTGCTCGCACTAACGATGCAAGCGATCGGATTTTTCGGCCTGGCATTCCTGCCAACCGCCGCGCCGGTACTCTGGGCGGCCAGTTGCGGCGCTGGACTGGGTGGCTGTTTCGCGCTCGCCATCGTCACTGCACTCGACCATCTTCCTCGCCCTGAACAAGCGGGAGCACTCGCGGCGCTCATGCAAGGCGGGGGATTTTTGCTCGCAGCCCTTCCTCCATTTGCCATGGCGTTGCTGCACGACTGGAGCGGTGGTTTTTCGAGCGGATGGGTAATGCACCTCCTGTGCATCACGGTCACAGCCGTTCTTTATCTCCGCTTCAATCCGAAACGCTACGATCAGGCAATGCGCCTGGCCGAGCCGACATCAACATCGTCAACTGTAAGATACGATGCGACCAAGTCGCGCTGAACCGAACATTCTTTGGATCGGCGAGTTTTCTCGTCGCCTTGCAGCCGCGGTGGAGAGGAAGGCTGTGACCGGCATCAACTAGATTGGCAGCATAGGCTCGCGCGTCCAGGCCCAGACAACACTACAAGTCCGATGAAAGATAGCGGCACCGGAACTGAACCGGAAGCGAAACGTGTCAGGCTTGAGTGGCCCCATCAACCGGCGCTTTCGTAGAGTCTTGCGCGCCATGCTCAGTCCCAGGAGGTGCGTTGTGACAAGGTCATTGAAAGCCATAGCGGTGTTTTGCGGATCCAACTCCGGCTCGTCCGAGCACTTCGCAAAAGGCGCTCGCGCGCTCGGCGAAGCCCTAGGCTGTACCGGCATCAAGTTGGTCTATGGCGGGACAACGAAAGGCTTGATGAACGTCGTAGCGGAATCCGCTCTTGCAGCCGGTGGCCAAGTGCATGGAATTATTACACAAAGCTTGCATGACCGCAGTCAATCGCACCGCGGATTGACGGCACACGAAATCGTGCCGACGCTGCGCCGGCGCAAAGAACGGATGGTAGAAATCGCTGATGCGTTCATCGCATTGCCAGGCGGCATCGGCACGATAGAAGAGTTGATGGAAGTCTGGACGATGAACCAGCTTTCCGAGATCGACAAGCCTGTCGGACTTCTCAACATCGAGGGATTCTATTCTTCGTTTCTGGCGTTCATCGATCACATGGTAGAGACCAGGTTTCTTCCGCCATCCCACAGGCATTCGATTGCAATCGATGCCAACGCCGATAGATTGATCAACAGACTTCGCAGTTTCGAGAGAATCGTTGCCCCTAAGTGGCTTTGAAGAGAGCCTTGCCAACCGCGACGAGGTGCGCAGATCTCACCAACTGCCGGTGTCCGGCTTCAGCCGCGCCGGATTGCCGACGACGATTACACCGGCGGGCACGTCTTTCGTCACCACCGATCCGGCGCCGACGATGGCGCGGTCGCC
>VFQN01007144.1_pt1 | contig 12177 bp, 8 predicted proteins | sample 3512371 | NCBI WGS metagenome assembly VFQN01 (sample SAMN10412370, study PRJNA504923) | tailings metagenome | isolation source: Replicate 2 from Balatoc abandoned mine | place: Philippines: Itogon, Benguet | collected 2017-08-28
TGGATTCCTGATCCTGCGCCATCCGCTGCGTCAGATCCTGGCCGTCAACGTGGTTGGCGCAGGGATCTTTCTTGTCTTGGGTGGCCTTGGACGCGGGGCTGCCTCGACCGACCCTTTCCCGCAGGCGCTGGTGATCACCGGAATCGTCGTCGCCGTGGCGCTTACTGCCTTCGGCGCGGCGCTGATTCTGCGTGTGGCCGAGGATGAGCGTGCGCCGGACGACAAGGCGGCGGCCAAGACAACCGACGACCACACATGAGCCCGCTCGACCTGCTTGTCGCGGTTCCGCTCGCCCTAATGATCGCGGCCTTGCTCCTTGGCACCTGGGTGCGCTGGTTACTGCTTACGGCAATCCCGGTCATGGCGGGCCTCACGGTCTGGCTGTTGCTGCTGCCAGAGGGCTCGGCACATGTGGTCGGCGACTGGAACCTGCCGCTGGGAATTCAATTGCGCGCGGATGGGGTTGCACAGCTGATGGTGGGCGCCACGGCTGCCTGCGCCTCGATTGTTGGACTGTATGCGCTTCATGAATTCGCACCTGGCCCGGACCGATCGGAAACCGCCCACGGCTATGCCTTCTGGCCGCTCTTCTACCTGTTGTGGGGCGGAGCGAATGCCGGGTTCCTGAGCACCGATCTCTTTAACCTTTACATCGCGTTGGAGATGGTCAGCCTGGCGGCGGTGGCGATGGCGGCGATGGGCTCGTTGCGCGCGGCCTTGCGCTATTTCGTGATCGCTCTGGTCGGTTCACTGGCCTACCTGCTGGGCGTGGCCCTCCTGTTCGCGAATTATGCGACGGTGGATGTGACGCTCCTGGCCGAGATGGCGCGGCCTGACCTCGCGACCAAGACGGCGCTCGCGGTGATGACGGCGGGGCTGCTGATCAAGGCGGCGGTCTTTCCACTGCACGGCTGGCTGCCGCCGGCGCATGCAGCAGCACCCGCCCCCGCCAGCGCCCTGCTTTCGGCGATCGTCGTGAAGGTGGGCTTCGTGATCCTGCTGCGCCTGTGGTTCGAGGCATTCCCGGCCATCGTCGCTCCTGCAGGGCTGGAGGTGCTCGGCTGGCTCGGTGCGCTGGCAGTCCTTTACGGCTCGGTTCAGGCGATCCGGCAGGACAGCCTGAAGGCCCTCGTGGCTTATTCGACCGTGGCGCAAATCGGCTATCTCCTGCTGGCCTTCCCTCTGGTCGCGACTGCGGCAGGGAGCGGCGGGGCTTGGGCCGGGATGACGATCCACGCGATTGCCCACATGCTTGCCAAGGCGGCGATGTTCCTTGCCGCGGGTTTGATGCTCAAGGCCGTCAACGGCCACCGTCTCAAAGACCTTCACGGGCTTGCGCGGGCGATGCCGTTGACCGTTGCGGCATTCGGGCTGGCTGCGGTGTCGCTGATGGGCCTGCCGCCTTCGGCCGGCTTTATCGCGAAATTTCTCCTGCTCGAGGCCGCAGTGGAGCAGGGCGCCGTGTTCGCCGCCGCCGTGCTGATCGTCGGCGGGTTGATGGCCGCAGTCTACCTATTCAACCCGCTGGCCTGGACCTTCGCCGGCAGCGACACGCCAGTGGTCGAGGCGACGGCCCCGCTGCGCACCGCCGCACCGCTGGCGTTGGCGCTTCTGGCAGTGTCTCTAGGGTTCGCCGGACAGGCGATGGTCGATGTCGCTGCCAGTGCGACCTCGGCAAGGCTGCCGGCGGCTGTGGCGGTGGATGTCCGATGATCCATTTCCTCCCCCTGCTGTTGGTCTTCCTGCCCTTCGTTCCGGCACTGATCAGCTTCGCCCTGCCCGACCGCATGGCGGTATGGCGCGACGTGACCAACATCAGCTTCGCCCTGATCAAGCTGGGGCTCGTGGGCTTTCTCCTGCTGGCAGCGCGGGAGGGCGTGATCACGGAATGGCGCTACGAGTTCCTGCCGGGCCACGACTTCATCCTCCGGGCTGATTCAATCGCGCTGCTGTTTGTCACCCTCTCGGCCTTCCTGTGGCTGATCACAACGGTCTTCGCGATCGGCTATTTTGGGCGCGGCCCTCACCTCGCGCGCTTTTTCGGGTTCTTCAACCTCTGCGTCCTGGCTGCGACCGGCGTGGCCATGTCGGGCACTACGATCACGTTCTTCCTGTTCTACGAGCTCCTGACGTTGGCGACGTGGCCGCTGGTCGTCCACCGGGGTGACGAGAAGTCTCTACGCGCGGGGCGCATCTACCTGATCTACACCCTGGCTGGCAGCGCCGCCTATCTGGCGGGCATCGTCTGGCTGAGTTCGCTCGTAGGCAGGGTCGAGTTCACTGCGCCGCCTGACCTATCCGGTATTCCGCGGCTCGAGCTCACGCTAATCTTCATCCTTTGTATCGGCGGGCTTGGGGTCAAGGCGGCGCTCATCCCGTTTCACGGATGGTTGCCCGAGGCCATGGCAGCACCCGCGCCGGTCAGCGCGCTTCTGCACGCCGTGGCCGTGGTCAAGGCCGGCGCCTTCGGGATATTGAGGATTATCTACGACGTCTTCGGCATCGAGACGGTCTCGGATCTCGGTCTCGCCACGCCGCTCGCCATGCTGGCCGGGGCGACGATCCTCTACGGGTCGTTCCGCGCCCTGATGCAGAATGACATCAAGAAGCGGCTCGCCTATTCGACGGTAAGCCAAGTCAGCTACATCATTCTCGGCGCCAGCCTGATCGGTCCCTTCGCCATCATCGGGGCGTTGGTGCATCTAGTGCATCAGGGGATCATGAAGATCACCCTGTTCATGTGCGCGGGCACACTGGCCAACCGGATGGGGATAAAGTCGGTGACGGATCTCGACGGCGCCGGGCGGGCGATGCCGGTGACGATGGCGGCATTCAGCATCGGTGCGCTTGGCATGATCGGCATTCCGCCGACCGCAGGCTTCATCTCGAAATGGTACCTGGGATTGGGCGGGCTGCAATCTGACGCGCGATGGGTCATCGCTGTGCTGGCGGGATCGTCGCTTCTGAACGCACTCTACTTCCTGCCGCTTCTCTATCGCGCCTACCTGCTTCCACCACCCGAAGGCCGGTTGCCGGTGCGGGAACTGGACGGCACCTGGAATCGGATGCTGGTCCTCCCTGCCGCGTTGACCGGCCTGACAGTGCTTGCAGCCGGACTCTTTGCGACTTTCCCGCTCAGCCCCCTGAGCTGGGCCGTGCTGATCGCAGAGAGGGGATACCTGAAATGACAACCGAAGCCACCCTTCTGCTGCCGTTCGTGATCCTCTGGCCGCTCCTTCTAGGTGTCCTGTGCCTAGTGCCGAAACTTGGGCCGAAAATGCTGCCGACGCTGCCGCTCGGGCCGCTACCGGCACTCGCCGCCGTGTTACTGGCGCCGCGAGACGACACCTTCAGCGTGAGATGGATCCTGCTCGACGGCGGGCTACGACTGACAGACACGGGCGCGATGTTCCTGGGCGGTGCCGGGCTGGTATGGCTCTGCGCCGGGGTCTATGCCCTGCGCTACATGCGCGGCGATCCGCGGGCTCCAACTTTCGTACTGTTTTGGATGCTTGTCCTTGCCGGAAATCTGGGGGTATTCTTGGCGGCGGATCTAGCAAGCTTCTACGTCTACTTCGCGCTGGTGTCGCTGGCTGCCTATCCGCTCGTGATCCATGATCGCAAGCCAGCCTCAATGTGGGCCGGGGCAGTCTACATCATCCTTGCGGTGATCGGTGAGACGGCGTTGCTGGCAGGGTTCCTGATGGCCGTCGAGGCGGCGGGGGGAACCACCCTTATCGACAAAGTCCGCGTGAGCCTTGCCGCTCCAACGGCCGATCCTTTGGTCCAGTGGCTGCTGATCGCGGGATTCGGCATCAAGGCGGGTCTGGTGCCGCTGCATGTCTGGCTTCCGGTGGCGCATCCGGCGGCGCCGGTTCCAGCCTCGGCGGTGCTGTCGGGCGCCATTGTCAAGGCAGGTGTTTTCGGACTGGTAACATTTTTGCCGTGGGGTCAGGCGTGGCCGGTCAGCGGGACTGTGCTTGCCCTTGCTGCGTTCACCGGGCTATTCGCAGCGGCACTTTACGGCGCGATGCAGCGCGATCCCAAGACCGTGCTGGCCTATTCAACCGTCAGCCAAATGGGGCTCCTGATGGGCGCGATGGGCGCGGCGCTGGCGGCGGGCCTGCCGGCTGTCTCGGTGCTCCCGGCGGTGTCGCTTTATGCACTGCACCATGGGCTCGCAAAGGGGGCGCTGTTTCTGGGCGTCGGCGTCGCCGGCAAGGCGCGTGGCGCGTCGCGGGTTTTGGTCATCGCGGTCCTTGCACTGGTCGCCTTGTCGATCGCCGGGCTGCCTTTCACCGCCGGGGCCTTGGCGAAATCGGCGATCAAGGGCCCTGCGGGCGACTTTGGCGCGACGTTAGTCGGCCTCTCCGCGCTAACGTCGGGGCTTCTGCTTGCGCGCTTTCTGTTTACTCTGCCCAAGGCTGAAACGGCAGATCGCCCCCCCGGTCTCATGGTCGTGCCGATGGTGACGCTGGCCGCCGCTGCGCTCGCCCTGCCGTGGTATCTCTATACTCCGGTGATGGGCATGGCGCCCTACGGGACGATCGACCTACTAGCGCTCAGCGCCAGCGCCTGGCCCCTCGGGCTCGCAGCGGTTCTCGTCATCGCCGCGGTGGGAACCGGATTGCGCGCCCCGTCGCTCCCCGAAGGCGACCTGCTCGGAGTGGTCGCGAGGTTCAGCGCCCGTGCGGCCGCTGCAACTCAAGCCGCCGTATCGGCGGGCGGGTCAGAGAAGCCGGTCGAGAAAGGAAAGACCTTACCGGTGATCGCTGAGGGGCTGGAACGGCTGGAGCGGTTGATCAACGACCACGCGGCGACCTCGGTCACCCTGATTCTCGTCGCGTTGGGCCTATTCGCCGCGCTTGCCTGACGGCCCGCCAGCCGCCCCGCCCCGGGCCAGATGCACCGGAATTGGAAGGTGTCGCCGCAGACAGCGGAGTACTCTTCTGGAGTGGCCGTTCGTCATGTCGTTGCGCTGTTCCATGCCCGCAGGCCGGGCGGTACGACAGATCGACGGCAGGAACAGGCAGACCGCGCGGTCGACAGCGCCGTAGCGCAAAGCCGTCCGCATCCACGGGCTGGCGGCCAAACCGGTTAGGAGCGCGGCCATCACCGCCGCCCCCGTTTCCAGTCATCAAGGCGGGCGTAGACTGCGACGCCGATGCCCGCCAGCGCAACGGCGATGAACACCCAGCGCAGCGTGTCGAGATACGGCACGAGCGGCAGGATGGCGGTCTGAGTCTCGGCCAGGACGCTCTGCGCGACCTCGACGCTGGCCGCACCCAGCGTCGCCACGCCTGCCGCGCCACCGCCTCTCATCGTGCGGCTCTCGGCCAGCACTTCGCGTGCGGGCGGAGTCTCCGACGCGAAGGCCGTTTCCCGGACCGGGAACCGCTCGCCCCACTGCCGTGCCGGGCCGAGATCGACATGGATGAACCCCGAGCGCGGATAGAAACCGAAGCCGAGGAAGCCGACCTCCCGTGCCGCCGCCTCGAACGGCACCGGGTCGTGGTTCGTCATGGCGATGTCGAAGGCGGCCCCGTCGAGGTGCTTCGACCGGGTCGCGCCGCCGACGGCGAGGTTGTGCTCGGGGCTGCGATAGGCGGAGCGGACGATGAGCGGCTTGCCCAGCGGGTCGCGCAGCGCTTGCAGCCTATCGAGCGCGGGTTCGTTGACGAGCAGCTTGCCGGTGCCCCGGCAGGCGATCTCGGCCGGGCTGAAGTTCGGCCAGCGCCAGGCGCTCTCAGGCACGTCGCGCCAATGGCTGTGGAAGGTCGTCGTCATGGGGTCCTCCAAAAACGAAAAACCCGCCTCGAGGGCGGGTCATTGCGGGCTCATGAATGGGGATGGGGCGCGGCTACGGGCCGCCGCCGAAGATCTTCAGCTTGATGGCGATGCCCGCGAGCAGCGCCAGCATCACGCCGGTGGTGATCATGCGGACGGCGGTCTGCATGGCGGTGCGGCGCACCAGGCGGATGCAGTCCACCAGCGATCGCAGATCGCGGATGTCGAGCGCGGCCTCGTCGCCGTCGAGGCCAACATCAGCCAGCGCGCGCTTCGCGCCTTCCTCGGCCGCTCGCGTCAGGATCGCCTCGAACTCGGCGTCCGGCATGCGCACGAAGCCCTCGGATCGGGGTGGTGTCATCGGGATCCTCCTTCCGCCGCTCAGCCGATCTTGCATCCCCAGAAGGACGTGTGGTCGGCCGCGAAGTAGCCGTCCGCGACCCGGAAATACCCCTGCAGCTCGACGGTATCGCCCGCTGTGAGCGGGACCATGGTCTGCAGCCAGATCGCGGTGGCGAGCGAGACATGGGTGGCGGAGATTTCGCCGAGGGAGCCGCGGATTTCGGTCGTGCCGTTCAGCACAAGCCGCCCGCGCATGCGGGCCGTGGCGCTGGCATTGATCTTGTAGAGCAGCGTCGCGCCGAAGAGGTAGGTGCCGTCCACGGGGGCGACGAAGTGATTGTTCGCGGCGTCGAACGCCCCCTGATCGTTGTAGTCGGTGTTGTTCAGGCCGATCTTCGTCCAGGTCCCGATGCCCACGTAGTTGTCGTAGTTGGTCCAGGCCTTGAAGCGCGGCAGCCGGGGCTGGTCTACGATGCCGTTGGCGTTGTCGACGCTGAGCCCGTCGAAGAAGGTGCTGCCATCGGCCGAGACCGCCAGCCGGAAGCGGTCCGACCCGAAGAGGCCGACCAGCGCCTTGGTCACGAAGCCGGTCTGCAGCGTCAGCCCGAGATCGTCGCCCGCCGCCTCCTTGTTCATGGTGTAGAACAGATCGCCGGTGCCGCCCTCAGCGACGCTCTTGGCGGTCCAGAGCGCCGCGTTCAGCTTGGCCGAGAACGGGTTCGAAGCGTCAGCCGTGGTGCCGATCCCGAGCAGTGCCATGTTCTGTAGCGCCGCAGGCGTGGTCCCGACCCAGCTCGCGCCGTCGTAGACGAGCAGCAGCCCCTCGTCCTCGACCCACGCCCGCCACCCGCTCCGCGGCGGCAGACGCAGCCACGCGCCGTCCGTCCAGAGCGCCACGTTCAGGTCCCAGCCCGCCCAGTCGCCCGTCGCGCTGGAGCCGACGATGTAGCGGTCGCCATCGGCGGGCGAACCAGGCGGCGCGGTCAGGTCCCGGTCGAGCACCGAGAGCTGGACGAGCCCGTCGAGCAGCCGCAGCGCCTCGTTGTGGGTGACGTGCTTCTGGGCCTGCGCCGCAAGAATGTAGGGCAGCAGGAGATGGGTCGTGGCGTCGGACATGGGAACCTCAGATGGTCAGCGTGACGGCTTTCGGCGCGCCCCGCCCGACGAGGGCGGAGAGCTGGAAGATACGGACGGTGAGAGCATCGCCGGGACCGAGCAGCGCGCCCCAGTCGGCGGTCTGCTGGGCGGCGGTGTAGACCGCGCTGGTGGTGGCGGTGCTCAGCACCCGCTTCACGGTGGCGCCGTCGAGGATCTCGACCTCGTAGGCCTCCAGTTCCTCGGCCAGCGGCACCTCCAGCCCGCCCCAGCTGTCGGCGGCGAGCGCGCGGGACCGGCGTGTCCAGCGGATCGTCAGATCGCCGGGCGTGCGCGGCCTGCGCCACGGCTGCTCCACATGGGCGACCGAGAACGGCCGCAGTCCGACGCCCTCGGGCGTGAAGGACTGCGCGACGTAGGTCTCGTCGCTGACCGGTCGGCTCGCCGGGCCGATGCGCCAGTTCCACGGGATGCCGAGATCAGCCTCGGCGATCGGCAGGGACGCCAGCGCGGTGTCCAGCACGACGACCCGCGCTCCCGCAGGCGCCGGGTTGCCCATGGCGCCCTCGGTGCCGCGCTGGCCCCGCAGCAAGCGTGTCAGACGATACCGGCCGGGCGCCAGCAGCTCGGCCGCACCCGCCTGGACGATCTCCCAGACGCCGGGCGCGCTCTCGATGGCCAGCGCGTTCGCCCCGCCGAAGAGCGTCAGGTCGGTGACGCTCTCCAGCGTGCCGGTCAGAAAGTCGACAACAAGCGCATTGCCGAGGTCGAAGCGCGATGTCGGCCCCGCGAAGAAGTCCGAGACCAGCGCACCGATCCGGGCGCGGCTGCCGAACGTGGTCAGCAAGTCGAACCCATCGGTCGAGGGGCTGCGGAACACCGCCATTTCGCCGGGCCACGGAACCGCATGCGCAGCGACCATCGGCCGGTGCGCGGGTTGGTCCTCGGTCAGCTGCGGCAGGTCCATCAGCACCGCATCCGGCGCGCCGAACACCAGGGCCCGCGTCAATGACGCGGCGCGGGGATCGCCGGGCGGCAGATCGTAAGTCGCGCGGTCCTGGCGGACCGCCTCGATGCCGCGCGCCTCGGCGTCGGCGATGGAGACGAGCCGCAGATCGACCAGCCGCCCGTCATGCTCCAACCGGATCGCGTCGGCCGGATCGAGGGCGAGCCGCGAGGGCGGCAGACGGAACGCCGCCGTCTCGCGCCCCACCCATGCCTCCATCAGCGCGCGGCGGCAGCGCCGCTCGGCTTCCTCGGGCGGTACCGCCATCGGGGAAGACTCCGAGGCGATCCGCGTGGTGTCCACCGTGATGCGCCGCGTCTCGACGAGGGCCGCATCGTAATCCTCGTCGGCGCGGGCGACCTGCCATTTCAGCGCCTGCGGCAGTTCCGTCTCCTGGCCGCGCGTCAGCTCCAGCACGTCGCCTTCACGGGCGGCGACCAGATCGTCGGGCGCAAGGGTGGCGACGGAGGCCCGGCCGCGCATCACGAAGCGGACCACGCCCTCGGTCTCGACCGCGTCGAAGCCGAAATGCCGCGACAGCGTGGTGATCGAGGCGCGCGGGCTTTCCAGCGCGGTGATAGCGTAGCCCTCGACCGCGCCCCAGAGGCTGGAGACGTCGATCCGCGCCTCGGGCAGCCCGGCGCGCAGACTGAGGTGCCGGACGAGCGCCGCCAGCGACACCGCCCCAAGCCGCCCGGTAAGCCAGTGGCCGAGCCGCCAGTTCGCCCCGTCCGTCCAGACGTCGGTCAGCGCCGGAAAGAACGGATAGGGCCGCGCGTCCCAGGTCCAGGCGGCGCATTCCGGCAGATGCACCATCCGGCCGCCATAGACCGAGGATACCGGGTTGTTCGCGGCCTCGCCCCAGAAGAGGTAGGTCGCCTCGAGATAGGCGCGCTGGATGGCGTCGTCGCGCCAGCCCCGCGAGAAATGCGGCGTGAAGCTCTCGGACGACTTCGGGTCGAAGAAGACGTTCGGCTGGTTCGTCCCCCGGTCGATGGCCGGGCAGCCGAGCTCGGTGAACCAGATGGGCTTGGACTCCGGCGCCCACGCCGTCGGCGTCCCGCTCTCCACCCCACCCGGGCGGTCGTAGTGCGGGTTCGACCACCAGGCGCGCAGATCCTTGTAGCGGAACACCCACGGCTTGCTGGCGGCGCCGTCGGTGATCGGCGTGCGGACCTGCGCGGAGCGGTCGGCGGCGCTGGCATAGAACCAGTCGAAGCCTTCGCCGCCCGCGATGTTCTCCTGCAGGTAGACCCGGTCGTAGATCGCGGACCAGCCCTCGGCCGCGTCGAGATGCTCGAACCCGTCGCGCCAGTCGGACAGCGGCATGTAATTGTCGATACCGATGAAATCGACGTTGCTGTCCGACCAGAGCGGATCGAGGTGAAAGAACCCGTCGCCGCTGCCATCGCCCGGCTGGTGCCCGAAATACTCCGACCAGTCGGCGGCGTAGCCGATCTTCGTCCCGGCCCCGAGGATCGAGCGCACATCCGCGAGGAGGTCCCGATACGCCTGCACCGCCGGATAGGTGCTGGCGCCCGAGCGAATGGTGGTCAGCCCCGGCATCTCGGTCCCGATCAGGAAGGCGTCGACCCCGCCCGCCGCCGCGCAGAGATGGGCGTAGTGCAGCACCATGCGCCGCAGACCCCAGTCGCCCGAGGGCCCGGTCCAGCTGACGCTCTCGCCCGAGACATTGAAGCTGGCGGGCGTGGCCGCTCCGAACAGCGCCGCGACCTGGCTTGCGGCCGTGGCCGTCTTGTCCACGGTTCCTGCGAAGCCAGCGGCGGGCGAACAGGTGATCCGCCCGCGCCAGGGGAACGCGGGCTGGCCGGTCTCGGCGGCGTTGTCGCTGTAGGGATTTGGCAGCGTGTTACCGGGCGGGACGTCCATCAGGATGAAGGGATAGAAGGTGACGCGCAGCCCGCGCGCCTTCATCTCGTGGATCGCCTGCACGACGGCGAAGTCGGACGGCGTGCCGCCATAAACCGGGCGGTCCTGATCGTCGCGGCTGACGAGGAAGGCGCTGGCGCGGCTGACGCCATTCACCGCCCAACCGGCGGGCGTGGTCGACTTGGCCGAGACCTCGACGCCCGGCCGCACCTTGCAGGAGCCCGCGCGCAGATCGTCGCCGAACCAGGCGACGACGAGGCTAACGCTCTCAACCGCAGGGGCCATCGCCTGCAGCCGGTCGAGCGCTTCGACCATGTCGGTGGAGTCGGCCAGCGCGTTCAGGTTCTCGGGCACCGTCGCGCCGCCATCGGTCTTGCGGATCGCCTGCGTCGCGTAGGTGAACTCGCCCGAGGCCGGGATCATGGTGACGGCGCGGGTCAGCCCTTCGGCGGTGTCGGGATCGGCGAGCGGCCGGAAGACTTCGAACGACAGCTGCGGGAGGCGGTTGCCGTAGGTCGAGAGCGCCAGTTCTTCGAAGACCACATAGGCGGTGCCGCGATAGGCGGGGGTGCTGGCCGCGCCCATCCTGGCCGCGATGAACGGGTCCGCGGTCTGCGCCTCATCCCCCGGATACCAGCGCCAGGTGACGCCGGAGAGGTCCATCGGCTTGCCGTCTGCCCAGATGCGCCCGATGCCGGTGATCGGTCCCTCGCAAAGCGCCACGGCAAAGGATGCATAGTAGAGATACTCGGTGGTCTTGACCTTGCCGCCTCCGCCGCCCTTGCCGCCGCCTTGGGTGGTAGTCTTCGTCTCCTCGCGGAAATCCGTCGCCCAGATGATGTTGCCGCCCATGCGCATGCGACCGTAGAGCCGCGGGATGACCGCGCCCTCGGTGGCCGAGGTGATGCGCAGCGTGTCGAGCCGCGCGCCCTCGATACGCTGGGTGGGCGCGAGCGACGAGATGATCCAGCTGTCGACCACCGAGCCGATCGTCGAGCCGATGAAGCCGCCGATGGTCGCGGCGCTGACGCCAAGGATCGCGCCGCCGATCGAACCGCCAATGGCGGCGCCAGCGGCACCGAGAACAAGGGTGGCCATGTCGGGGTCTCAGCGTTGCGGGAACAGGAAGGCGAAGGCGATGCGCCGCCTCCAGCTCTGGGTGAGCGGTTCCTCGATCACGCCGAGCCGCTCGTAGGCGTGCAGGAATGCGCCGGGCCCGGTGAGGATCCCGACATGCTTGGCGATGGCGCGGGGCATCATCCGAAAGAGGACCAGCGCGCCGGGATCGGCTTTGGCGAGCGACACCTCGATCATCATGGTGCGCGCGCCGTCGGCCAGCACCTCGCGTGGGCCCGTCTCGCCCCAGTCGCGGCTGTAGGGCGGGATCGGGAATGGCTCGGCGCCGACGATCTCGCGCCAGATGCCCCGGGCGAGCCCGAGGCAATCGCAGCCGACGCCGCGCAGGCTGGCCTGGTCGTGATACGGCGTGCCGAGCCAGGACCGCGCGATGGCGATGACGCGCGCCGGGTCTGCCGATGCGAGAGGTTGCGTCACAGCACTCCTCCCTCGTGCCCGCCATCCTTGGTGGCGTAGCGCAGCACGGCGTCCTGGCCGGGGATGTGTGGGAAGCCGCGGAAGTTGGCGGTGTTGGCGAACTTCGCCCCGCAGGTCTCCATGCGCTTGTCGCAGCCCGCGCGGATGGTGAAGGCGTCGTCCTCGGCGATCGCGCGCACCGGTGCTTCGAGCAGCGTTAGCACCGCGATGCCGGCCGTGACATCGTGGCCTAGCACCTCGGCGCGCCGGCCCGCGTTCGCGCCGCTCGTCCATTCGACGGTGCCAAACGTGAACCAGCCGGCTTCGAACCCGCTGAGCGCCGAGGCAGTGAACGCGCGATCCCGCAGGAGATCGATGACGGCGCCCGCGCCCTTGTGGGCAGGATCCTCGAGATCGACGCCGCAGCGCGCATCGCCGAGTGCGGCGTCGCAAGTGGCCTGGAACGTCCGCCCGACCGTCTGGCCGAGGACGCCTGCCAACTCGCCGGTCACCGCCAGGACGAC
>VFQN01007145.1_pt1 | contig 12176 bp, 10 predicted proteins | sample 3512371 | NCBI WGS metagenome assembly VFQN01 (sample SAMN10412370, study PRJNA504923) | tailings metagenome | isolation source: Replicate 2 from Balatoc abandoned mine | place: Philippines: Itogon, Benguet | collected 2017-08-28
GGAGGAGGGGGCGGAGGCGGAGGGGGAGCAGGGCGGGCAGGAGCAGCAGCAGCAGCAGCAGCAGGGCGATGCGCAGGAGCTTGGCGGTGCCTGATGCAGAAGCAGGGATAGGGTTTACGGTTGTTGACTTTGTTATGGCTTGGTTTTTACCGACATGCTCCGTGACTCGTGTTACACGTTGTGGAGGGCCGTCGGGATGCAGTGTCGCAAGGCTACGTGCATTGCGCGCCTGGCGCCCGAGGGACCAAGCAACATGACTGGAGGCAGCTGTGGCCAGGGCGAGCGCGGCAGTGTGTCGAGGAACGCGGGGCCGGCGTTGGTTGTTGTATGGTATGCTTTGTGGTGCGGCTGGTGGGCAGGCTGGAAGGAGCGGATTGGCGGTGCTTGTCGCCTTGCCTGGGCATTTGTGTCGCTGTGTGGTTGAAAGGCGACGTTGAAGTTTAGCAGGACGACTTGTGACCTCTAATAAGCATTTGACGGGGAGTTACGCGCATGTGGGAGCGAGTGCGGTCTGTGGTCTGCACTGCCTGCAGGGCCGCAAAGTTGGTGGGCTGGTGGTATCTTACCTATGAGGTGATGTTGCAAGTTGATTGTGGAGGTTGAGGGGGGCGGGGGTGGTAACCGGTGCGATACGGACATGCATGCCAGCCGGTGTGCCGGCAACCATAACCACCCATGTCCTCCCTTGATGTACGTACCGATGACGATTGAAACTGCAGGTTGCTCTTTACGGAGAGGTCGTGCCTTGTACTGCTGTTACGTGTATGTCGTGTGATCTGCGTGGCTCCCGGCACGTTTTGGAGCCGGTAGTACCTTCGTAGGGAGTTAGCTCGCATAGCTCATGGCGGGGTGCGCAGTGGGCTGGCGCTGGACGAGTGCCAGACTGGGTCTGCAGCGCCCTCCTGTATGCGCTCGTTTTGGGCCGAGCAACTTCACCGCTGTGCTGTGGCGTGACCGGCGGTCGATGAGCTCAGGCGCTACATGGCACGATTGTTTATAGGGCCTTCAGTGCTGTTCATTGCCCGCTTCATATCCGCATGCTGGCATCCGCCTGTCGGTGCCGGCATCGCTTTTGGTGCGGGCCGTCAGGTTGCATTGTGCGCCGCTGCGCCTATTTCGTAGTGGCCCTGAGCCCTAGACACTATGCGGCGTTTGGAGTACCGGCCGTGTGCAGTGCGGTACAACGCACAGCCGGTGTATTCTATGAAATTTCGGTTTGTTTGAAGGCATTTGACGGGTCTGTGTTGTGTCAGCGCAAGGTTAAGCCACCTGAAGCCACCGAGCACTGCTGCCTGTCCAATCCCTTCTTAAACAATCCAATAGCAATCCGTCATTTACATACCTAGTATGCATCGTGGCCATAGTCCTGGAACATGTTACCAACGCCTTCTGTAACTGTGAGGGTCTCCGGGGACTCTGGCTCTGCACTGATGACTGCGTGTGAGGAACACGCTGGCTCTCACGTCCCTTCAATGCAGAGAAAGATGGACGCTTTTGGCGGTTACAGTCTCCACATGGGGCCCAGTTTGTCCTCTGTCACTGGTACACACAGCGCACAGTCCAGGGAAGGTTGTCCCGACCACTCCGTTGCAAAGAAGCGGGTCCCGACCACTCCGTTGCAAAGAAGCGGGTCAACGAGTGTCACCAAAGCAAAATGCTTCTGTGCTTTATCTACAGGTGCGCCTGAATTTAGGTTGTGCCCCTGCCAACATTGAAGGTTTGCCATGCAACTGCGTGCCCACAAATGTTGTGCTAGCGTACATCAACAACTGCGGTTGTGCTCTCCCCGCCACGGGAATCGGCATCCTGCACGCCAGCAATCCTCACCACATTTGATGCGGCGACCCCGCTTCCTCAGGTGCAGCACCGTACCACACCGCACTAAAAGTACCGTTCCAAACACAACCATAATGCACTTGCTTGTTAAGCAGTCCGTGGGACCAGGGACCTGCGTGAGACCACGGATCAAACAACCCTGCGACTCATAAGGACTGAAGCTTGGCTTCAAGCGGTGCCTGTCACAACACCAGCACCTATACTGCACGAAGTCCAGCCTCCCAAGAGAAATTCACAACATCCTGACACGTTCTCGACCTGCCACTCGTACCACCCACATATGTTTACAGCCCTTGCCGGGCGAACTGCTCGCACAGGGCAGCCAGCAGCGTAGCCCCGCTGCGGCCCCACTCCTCCAGCGCCCCCAGCAGCGCAGCTGTGGCCCCGTCGCCCTGCTGCTGCTGCCGCTGCTTTGGCTTCTGCACCATGGACACCGCCAGCCGGAGCGCTGCCTCCTTGCCCAGCAGCATTGACAGCGACCCAGGCGTCAGCGCCGGCGCGGGCAGGAGTACCTCCTCCTCGTCTTGTTCCTCGGCGTCTCCCTCCTCCTCCTGCTCGTCACCCTTCTCCTCAGGCCCGTTGCCCTCAGCGCCGTCGGTGGCGACGACGCCGTTGCCGTTGCCGTTGGACAACGCCGCATGATGACCGTTGGCGGTTGGCGGCGGCGCGGGCAGGCCCGGCGCGCGCCAGCCCAGGCACAGCCACGACCAGGCGGCCCATGGCTGGGTGCGCAGCAGGTGCGCGGCCATGGCGCCGCCGTCGTCCAGCACCGCCGCCAGGTGCAGCAGCGACATGCCGGCAGGGCCTGCGGGCGAGGGAGAAGGAGATGAGCCCTGGTGCTAGGATATGGGGAAGGCACCTTGGCTCGGCCGCGTTCGTTAACTCCGCCGCAGCGTGCTCGCGTGCCGGCACCAATTTGAGGCATCCACGAGGAAGAAGCGGCACTCTGCATGGACCGCATCTCCTTATCCTCACCCTGCGGTAGGTCGAAGCGCAGCGGCGCCCCCAAGGTGGCCAGCGCGAAGGCCGACAGCGCGTCCACCGCCCCGGTGCTGCCGCTCAGCACCGCCAGCGGCAGCAGCGCCTGCGCGTCCACGCCCGCGGCAGACAGCGCCACGGCAGGCGCCTCGGCAGGGGGCCGGCCCGCGGCGGAGTGCGCGGGGGCGGAGGCGGAGGAGGCGGAGGGCGCTGCAGCGAGGGTCTTGGCGGCGGCCAGCAGCAGGGCCGTGGTGGCGGGCATGCCCCTGCGGGGTGGTGACAAACATTTACTTACTGTGGTGTTCCCAGCCACGGTACCATAGAGCAACCGGGAGGTGCAGGTAGCAGGTGGGGTACGACTGCCCTTCTTGCCCACGGTGAGGGTGCAGGAAAGACATAGAGAGCGCTTGTGTCCAAGTGCCCCGGAGCAGATTTTGCCAAGCGGCTGTGGAGTGCACGGCGGTGTGCGGTGAGGTAGCGTACGTACCTGGCCACGGCGTATCGCAGCAGGCGGCCGGCCAGCTCCAGGGCGCGCTTGACGGCGGTGGCGGAGGGAGCGGCGGCGGCGGCCTCGTGGGCGGCAGCGGAAGCAGCGGCGTGGGATGGGGCCGCGGGGGCGGCGGGGTGGTGCGGCGGCAGGCCTGCAGAAACAGCAGGCGGTGCACAACACTGCCAGCTGTCGGACCAAGTATGGGCCAATAGCAACTTGCGAAGGCAGCCAAGCCACTAGCGGTGCGCAGTACCATCGGCTGGGACACGTACGGCAGGTGAAAAGGGCTGCAGCGTACCTGCTGTGCCGGTGGTCAGGGTGGACGTGGTGCCGCGTGTGGAGCCGGCGGCAGTGGAGCCCAGCGACAGGTCCGTGCCCGCCGTGTAGTGCGTCCAGCCCGCCTGGCTGGTAGCTGTCGTACTGCCGTACGCGGCATGGGAGTCTCGTGTGCTGCGGTCGGGGGAGCCGTTGGCTGAGCCGGAGCCCGCACCAGGCGCTGAGCCGGGGGCGGTGGGGGAGTCGGTGCCAGCGGCACCGGTGGAGGCGCGAGGGGTGGAGCCGGTTGGGGAGTTGGTGGCGGCGTTGAGGGCTGTGTCGGCGTCCAGCTGTGCCGCGGCGGCGGCGGCGTTGGCGGCCGCGGCGTACGTCTCGAGCACGATGCCCAGGTCCAGGGTGAGCCTGAAGGTAGGGGTGAAGGCGTCAGGTTAGGCGAATGCGTGGCAGAGGAGCTCCTGCACGAAGCCATGCAAACCGCAGCGGTACCAAGCACAGGGTTGACATGACGCAGCACGGAAGCGGGCACGGTCGCACCTGCGGAAGGCGCGCATGGCCAGCTGCTCCCCGCCGGCCGGCAGCCTCCTGCGCTGCTCCTCGGGCAGCAGCGCCTGCAGCTCCCGCGCCGCCTCCTGCGCCCACGCGGGCAGCACCAGCACCGGCCACCAGCCGCCCAGCAGGTGGCCCACGCCCACCTCCACCACCATCAGCCCCACGGCGCCGGCGGGCACGCACACCTCCAGCGCCAGCTGCTCCTGCTGCTGCTGGTCTTGTAGCAGCGTGACGGGTAGGTCGTGGCCCGCCAGGCGAGCGAAGACACGTGTGCGCTGCTGTGCCAGGTGGTGGCCCTCCACGCGAATGACCGAGGTGGCGCCTGCAGGAAGGGAGCGAAAGGGCAACGGGTCACACATCACCGGTACCGGCCGTGGGCAGCGCGCCTGGAACTTATGCGAATAACACGTGCTTACGAGCAACACCGGTACGGTAGGAAAAGGCGCGCTGGAAGGTCGCTGTTCTAAAGGACAGGTGTCATCACGCGAGCTGTACGGCATGGCTGCGGCCTCTCGTCGCCCTCACCTGCGCACACCGCCGCCGCGCTGGCGGCCTTGACCTGCGGCATCTTGGCGCCCGCCAGGCCGCCGTCCTCCGCCGCCTCCTCCCAGCCCATCACCACCGGCCGCTCGCCCACGCGGATCTGCAACACCTGCCGCCCCACCTGTGGCACACAGGTACAGCGTGAAATGGGGCCAGAACACACATGCGTCAGCACTCGACCACTCCTGCTCACCGGTAGCTCCAAGAGTGCAGAAGCTGGCTTTGGCGGTACCGGCACGGTACCAGCACTTGTTCACTCCAAATGTGCCCACCTGCACGAAGGTGTTCCGCAGGCGCTGGCCCAGCATGCGGAAGACGTCGGCCGCCACCTGGTCGGCGTCGTGCGGCGGGATGAGCGCCGCGGCCAGGTCCGAGGAGGCGGCGGCGGCGGGGCGCGTAACGTCCACCACCAGCTGCACGCAGCCTGGGGGAGGGCAAGGGGAAGGACGACATTGGGCATAGCAGCTCACAGCAGCATGCGCACGGGCCAAGCATGAGCACAGGAAAACCTGACAGCATCCACCCACCACCCAGGTGTCCCTGCATTGGGAGGTGCTGGACCGCCTACAGACTCTGTCCTGCAGTCGGCAAGGTACATGTGCCCTCCCGCCACTCACCCGGCCTCATGGTGGCCTGCATGGCCTCCGCGCGGCCCTCCTGCAGCCAGCGGCGCAGGTTGCTGCGCAGGTTGGGCGGCAGCTCGCGCGGCAGCACGTTCATCACCTTGAGCGACACGCGCTCCAGCTCGTACGCCTGCGCGGGGTCCAGAGGGTCCTCCGGGGGCGCAGGGTAGCCGGGCCCCGGGTACTGCTGCAGGTGGTGGTGCTGCTGGTGCGGGTGAGGGTGGTTGTAGTCGTACGGCTGCGCGTTAGGGTGCTGCTGGCCCTGCATGGCTGGGTCCCTGGGGTAGGGCGCCATGCCGCCTTGGTACGGCTGCTGTGGCAGCTGCGATGGCGGGGGCGGGGCAGGAGGCGGCGGCCCAGGGAGCTGTGGGAGGTGCTGCTGCTGGTGCTGCTGCTGTGGGTGGTGTTGCTGGTGTTGGTGGTAGTACTGCTGGTACTGCTGCGGCCAGGCGTTGCCTGCACCGTACGGCATGGCGGCCAGCGCCTGCTGGTGCACGCCCACCGCCTGCTGCATGGCGCCCGCCATGGCCCGGTGCTGCTGCTGCTCCTGCTGCATCTGCATCTGCAGGGCGATGGGGTCCTCGTCCAGGTCGATCAGCAGCTGGGCCAACAGGTCCTGGTCCAGGGGGTCACTGTCGGGGGCAGCGGCGCCGGGCTGCGGCCCGCCGGACTCGGGGAGGTGCATGGCCGGGGGCGCGGGCGGAGGCGGAATGGGCCCCATGGAGGAGTAGGGGCCGGCACTGGGCTGCACGCCGGTCGGTACGGTGTTAGAGTACGGGTTGGCGCGGTGCGGCTGCATGGACGCAGAGGGGTAGGGTAGGGGCGGGACCGGGGCGGGCGCTGTGGCGCCATAGCCCTCAGTGTACGGCGGGGTGTTGGCTGTCGGGTATTGACCCCTGGGGGCGGCCATACCAGCCGCGGCGGCAGCGTCCGGGTTTAGGGGTTTCTGCTGCTGCTGCTGGTGCTGAGGGAGGGAGCACCCATCAACTGCGGACAGACGCGGGGCCATGGATAGGGGACCGTTGCCGTTAGGCCCAGCGTGGGCGTGGTGAGCACTGTAGTGTTCGGCGGCGCCGCTGCCTGTGCGGCCAGGCGGGACCACCTGGCCATCTGCAGCAGCGGGGTACCCGTTGGGCGCCACCTGCCGCTGGTGCTGGCCGGGGTAAGGAGCCACCTGAGCGCCGTAATACACCTGCTGCTCCTGTTGCTGCCGCTCGTGCTGCTGCATCCTCTGTCCAGGCACGGGACCCTGGGGCTGAGTCTGAGACTGCGGCGGCGGGGGGAGGCTGCCCGAGGAGCGCAGGGTGCTGCCGCTGACAACCACGGTGCTTTGTCCGATGGCTGCACGGTTGACCTGCACACCCGGGAACCCTGTGATGCCCTGCCACAGCGGAGACTCCTCCTTCATCGCTGGCGCCTGATCCTGCTGCTGCTGCGGCGGCGGCCCCGCCACGCTCGCAGCCGAGCCCTGCCGCGCTACTGAGCCAGAACCCCACTCGGGCCCTGCCAGCCGCCCGAACTGCTGCTGCTGCTGCATCCCGGCTGGTCCTGTGCCAGCGCCAGGGGGCAGCGCCGGCCGCTGTAGCACCTGCGCCAGCTCCGCCGCCCGCTGTGCCGCCTGCTGCACCATGCTCACCGCCGCATCCACAGCCGGCGGCAGCGCATTGGACCCGGTGCGGTCCGCAGAGGTGGCCGTGGTGGCCCACGGGCCGCCGACACCCATGCCGTACGGCGGGTTCCGGGGCCCGCGGTCGAAACCGGCGCCGACAGGCGCCGCCACGGCTCCAGAGCCCGACGAGTGAGACGCGGTGGCCGCGACAGCCCCTGGGGCAGTCGGCTCCGACTCCAGTGGCCCACGCTGCGGCTGCATAGCCAGCTGCTGCTGCTGAACGGTAGAGAGCGAGGGCCTGCTGTCCAGCCCTGGGCCTGCGGAGCCTCCCTGCTGCTTGATGTGCGGGAGGAGCGTGGTGAGCTCCTCCATGATGCTGTTGAGCCGAGCCGCAACGTGGCCGATGTCCCCGGGGGCGGCCGCCTGCGCACCTGGCCGCATGCCGCTGCCGCTGCCGAAGCTGCCCACGGCGCCGCCGCCGCCGCCTCCGCCGCTAAGGGTGACGCCGTGCGACCGTACGGCAGAGACACCCTCATTGTGGGAGGTGCTGTCGGGAGACCCCGGAGGCCCCACAGGGGCCCCGCCAGGCACCGTCGCGCCGATGTAGTGGCTGGAGCCCGACTGGGCCTCAGTGACGGCGCCGCCAGCGCCGGGCGCGCCGCCGGCGGAGCCGTCGCCGCTGACGCCAGGCACCGCGGCGACCAGCTGCGCCGCCGCCAGCCCTGCCTGCGGCCCCGCCGGCGGCATCTGCAGCGGCGGCGGGCTGCCGCCGCTAACGCCGTAGTACGGTGCCGCTGGGGGGCCGGCGGCGGTGATCGGCGGGCTGCCCGTGCTGCCGTTGGCGCTGCCGGGGGCCTGGCGGGTGGCGGTCTCGGACCTGCTCCCCGACGAGGTGCTCGGCTCCTGCACCTTGACCACCACACCGCCAACAAGCTGCTGCTGCTGCTGCTGTGCATGCTGGCCGGCGAAGGCTGCCTGCGCTTGGGCGGCAAATGCGCCGTTGCCGGGCGCCTGCACGCCGGCCAGCAGGCTGGGGTGGATGCCTGCCGCGGCAGCGGCCGCGCTGCCCCGCGGTGCACCCGGGTAGTGCTGCTGCTGCAGCGCGGCAAGCCGCTCCACGGCGTCGGTTGCGAAGGCGCCGCTTCCTCCGCCACCGCTGCCAGCGCTGTGTACGCTGACACTGCCAGAGCCCCGCGAGGGCAGGGGCGGTAAGGCCTGCTGGCTGAGGGAGGGCGCTCCAGGCCCCGTCAGCAGCGGCTGGGCCGCATGCAGGGCCCGCTGCACATCCGCAGGTGGGATGGGGGCCGTGGGGACGGAGCCGCCAGGCCCGCCAAAGCCGCCCAGAAGCGGTGGCGGCGGCGGCGGTGGCGGCGGCGGCGGCGGTGCCAGCGGCCAGCTGCTGGCCCGGTCGAAATCGGGCACGGACGATGCCGCCGGCAGCATGGACCCAGGGATGGTCATGCCGTTGCCGCCCGTGGTCACCAGGCGGCGGGTCATGTCCACAGACGGCGCCGCATTGGCTGCGGCGGAGCTCGTGCCCGGGCCCACGGTCGGGTTGGACTGGCTGGGCGGAGCGGCCATGGGTGCGCCGCCCTGCTGCTGCCCGGCGAACGGCAGGCCCATGGCCCCTGCACCTTCTGCTGCTCCCGTGGCATCTGCACCGGAGCCGTACGCGTAACCGCCGTTGGCCATGCCGTTGACCAAGGGGACAGGGGCGGGGTACGGCTGCTCGGGCATCTGCGGCTCCTCGGACTGCGCCTTGGCGGCGGCCATCTTGGCTGCCGCCTTGGCCTTGGCGCCCTTGCCCTTGCCGTCGGCCTTGGCCTGCTGCGCCGCCAGCCGCTGCTGTACCTTGAGGCGATGACGGGCGTTGTGCTTCTCCAGGGTGGCGGCACAGCTCCTGCGGGCGTGGAAACGGCGGTGCGGGCAGGGGACGCGGAGGTTACGGGGGTGTGCTTTGGGATCGGGCTAGACTGCAAAAGCGCGCGTATGAGCGTCGGCTGGCTGGCGCTGCATGCTGCGCTGTCGCTTGCACGTAACACCAAGGTATGGTACACGGCACCAGCGTGTCGTGGAGCCTACTTTGGGCTGACCCAAGTGGTCGTAGGTGTGTTAACGTGTGCCTTAGGAAACCCTTATACACCCCACTCACTTTTTGTTGCCGGTGAACTCCCTGGAGGTATTGAGCACGTGTGGCGCGTGGGATAGGGGAGAGGAAGGGCCAGGTGCACAGGTAAGGCGCAGCGTACATCGGCTTAAGGACTTGGACATGTATGGACAAGCCACGTGCAGCATGCGCAGGTGCGAGGGAGAGCGTTTTGGGTTGAAAAGCTCCGGGAGCACCTAAGCATACTTCGATACCGTTCAGCAGCTAAGGGACAGATGTGGGTTGGCCGGGAACATAAAGCTTGGTGACGCACGACAGGCGCTAGTCCAGTTACCCCTAGGCGTCGACACGCTGCACTCGGCCACTTACGCGGTGCTCTGGAACCTCCCACACTGCAAAGGCAAAGGGCAGGGAAAGGGACGCGTCAGGCATTGATCCGTGTATAGCCTATATGCCGCACGACAGCAGAGAGCCTGACAGTGGAGAACACAATCAAAAGTTGCTGCAGAGGCGATGCAAGCTCAACCCATGAAGGCCATCAGTTCTCCCCCCACCACCGTCCATACCCCGCACGCGCGCAAAAGCAACGCCGCAACCTGTCAGCCGTGCGGCCCCACCCCGGAGCATCGGCGGCCTTCTAGCCGTGCCCCGACGCTTCGACGCGTGCGCCGTCGGTACAGCTGCTTGCCCTTTGCCCTGGGCCCTGCCCCCGCATCCGCCCACCTGCTGGCAGAACCTGCTGAGCACTCCGTCCACCACGATGATGGATGCGTTGAGGTGCACCTCGCACACCCGCATGCGCACGTAGTACTTCTTGAGCCCCACCAGGCTGGCGGAGCAGCCGTCCACCTGGGGTTGCCAACCGCATTCGCACACCGCACATGTACCGTACGTTAGTTGAAGGGAGTACGATGGGGCAGGACGCAGTTCATTGTGGGTGCATGCAGCTTGTGCCATCTACTGCCAGACAGTTGTCATTCGTGCCTTTCCGGCAGCGGGAAGCCGGCGGATGCGGTGGGCCGGGAACGTGCGAGTGGCCCCACACCCTGCCACGGAGGGTGTTGCGCGGGGAGTTGCCATAGATGGTCAGGCAGGCTGCAAGTAGCTGGCCGTTGGGCGTCTTACATGGCAGATTGTCGAGGGCTTGTCGCTGTCCGTGTTGAGTATGGGGAGGCCTTCCAGCGACGGGGTGGCTTCCACCTGCTCGTTCAGTATCTGGGCTGAGTACCCAAGGTCCAGTTGCGTCGACTGTGTTCCGTCGTGCGACGCAGTGAGGGCAAGCATGCCTCCATCTGCGAGCAGGCAAACTCATGGCAGTTCAGTAATTGGCGTTGTCTACGTTCACGCAATGTTGCGAATATGTGCGACCCCGGAGTTGCTCCGGGCGCAGCAGGAGCTTGCGGTCAAGTAAAAGAATACATCATGCTGCAAATCTAATTATGGTGAAATGAGATATCCGACAGGACCTCTTCCTGCAGCGAAAGACCCCGGGTCGCTCCCTCACCCTCCAAGGCTCGCTTCTTTGCGCGGAAGGTCGCTGGATTCCAGTCATAGTCACTAGGGCGCCACTCCTCTTCGGCTTCTTCCTCCTCAGCCACAGTTCGGCGTCGCCTGGACGCCATTGGGCGTATTCGTATACGCAGCTATCGTCTGGCGAAGTCTTGCTATGTAAGGTGCATTGACTTTGTTAATGGTGAACTGGGTAGATAATGCCTCTGTAGCCTGTGTGGGGCTCGCGTGGACCTTTGCAGACAGTTTGCAGTCCGGTGGTCATGCGTTCCGTAGAAGCGGTTGGGTTCGTCGTTCGTAGCCAGCTAGAAACGCATATTAGCACCTATTTACTATAATACCGTTTGACGCATTTGCTATGGTTTTGCCTGTGACACGGTAGGTTGTTTTCTGGGGTGGCTGCCACCAGGTAGGCAAGCCCTGCCCCCGTTTACTACCTGTTGCCTTGTACTTGGGAACCGTATACTCCTACATTATGTGACGCGTCGCTAAGCAACCAGTACGCGATGCTCTGTGCGAGCAATGGGTCAAGGCTTTCTGGTCTGGGGAGCTGCCGAAAGCGGGATGCCCTCGCTGTGAACTGCGTCCTGTGGTGTCTGCCAACTGCCGTATGTCCAATCAGCAGCACATGTTGCCCCATAGTGCCATGTGCATGGCGAGCTTTTGTGTATGTGCTGTTCGGTTACATGCACGTGCCTGATCTGGGGAGCGGGGAGGTAAGGGAAGGCACTGGGTGGACCCAGTGTGCTGCCGACGCAAGCACGTACCGTAAGCCATCAGCCTGTTCAGCCACACCCCATGCTTGGCTAAGCCCTTGCATGTGCCTCGAACAACATTCGTGCGATCCCCGTCATCCACTGGGGGACAGTGCCCGGTACGTCAGCGCAGGTCAGCATGGACCTCCCTCATTCAGGGGCAGGGGCCGCTGAGTCACTCCAATTGAAGAGAACCCCCGCGGGCTCTGCCTGTCTGCAACTTTCCCTGTCAACTCCAACTGCGCAATCAACTGTGCAGCCTGTCAGCGCCATCCTAGGCATACCTGCCATGGGCTGCTCGGCAGGATAGCGTGTTGCTTCGCACTGGCTTGGAGGGGTGCGCCCCCACACCGCCTGCTGTCGTACCCAGTAGGGGCTGTACCAGGTGCGGTGGTGTCTCTGACCAGTGCACCTGCATCTACGTCACTTGTATTGCCACCTCTCCAGCCAGTAATCACAATGCTCTTGCAGTAAAGCCCAGAACCAGCATGACTAGGTGAACACCGTGGCGTCACGCCCATTCACTGGCTAAAACAAAACTGGCTAAGAGCGCACTGCGCTGAGCCACACCACTCCATGCGTACAGGCAAGCAGGCTGACACCCACACATATTGATACACACCGTGCTCATGCACCAGGCCAGGTGAAGCGCTGTTCCTGACAGTGGCTGGCGCTGGCTGCCCTAGCACACAACACTGCGCCCGCAGCTCACGCTTCTGGACCACGGTGCTCACCGCCGTACACCACACAGCACGCGTCACGCCCTCAACCTGCCCTCAGCAAATGCTTTCTGGTGGCGTTCGAGTTGCTGCTGCTGCCCCCGCCCCCGCCGCCGCCGCCCCCGCCGCTGCTGCTGCTGCTGCTGCTGCTGCTGCTGCTGCTGCTGCTGCTGCTGCTGCTG
>VFQN01007146.1_pt1 | contig 12176 bp, 8 predicted proteins | sample 3512371 | NCBI WGS metagenome assembly VFQN01 (sample SAMN10412370, study PRJNA504923) | tailings metagenome | isolation source: Replicate 2 from Balatoc abandoned mine | place: Philippines: Itogon, Benguet | collected 2017-08-28
TGTGGCAGCCGAAAGCACCTGAGAGCGCTTGACACAAAACACAGATGCTCTCTTGAACTAAAAATAGGCGCTTCCAATATTTTTCACGTACGAGCGCTCATCTAACCGGAGCAGGAGTTCCGTCGCCTCTGTATGGGGTTCCTGTTCGACAGGCTCGCTGACGTGCTCCGACGCGCTCCACGGGGAGAAGGGAGGTTGCTATGGAAAGTGGTGCGTTCAAGCAGCCGATTTTCGTAAGAGACGATGGCTTCGTTCTCCGAAAGATCGAGTGTGTTATGGATGCCATAGAGTTCTTGGAGGAATGGCCGGTCGAAAGGCGTGGCCTCCTTCACGCCGCGGCATCCGAAACGTGCTGTTCCGCCTACGACGGCCGGAAATCTGTCGAGGCGGCGCACAAGACCTTCACCACTTGGGCCCGCAGGGTCGGCGTGATCGAAGATGTCCCCGTGGCGCCGTCATGGATGACGGGACCGAAGATCTGCGGTGTAGACCACGCTTTGGAAACCGGTGCCTGAATTAAGCGGCGGCCTTCATGCCGCCGCAACATCCGGTCGATAGCGGAAGGAGACTCGGCACAGAACGATTCGGAGAGCGACATGGTCTCTGGTCATCTGGAACCACGACGAAGCGCAAGTCCTTGGAGCGCTGGCTGGGAATGCGAGCTGGCAAGGAGGAAATTGTCCCCGCCAGACAAGCTTCCTGCCGACGCGGATCTTGACCGGGCCCCCAGCCCATGGATGCGATGTCCGCTAGCAGCCAACCATACGCCCTTCGTGCGGGAGCAGATGACACCGAGGATGCCCTCCAGAAGTCCGTGGTGCCATTATCCCGGTGATGCGTGATGGTTCATGAGCGAACGACTCGCCCACGCTTAGGCTCCACCATGCCCTGCTCGCCCCGTTGTTGATTCATACGATGTGTTGCGGACAGGATGCCTGTATTGCGACTCGCTCGTGGCGGTGGGGATGATTTTCTCGAGCGAGAACGAGGTCGCGCATTAGGCGGTTTGGTCAACTTCAGTCTCAGGCAGACGTTGGTCTCCAGTGAGCTGCACTATCTCTCGCATGGCTCACCTCGTTTCTGTCGCACGCTTCGTCCCTGGCGGCACGGCGCGGTTCTCGCCGCTGCGATGGCGAAAAGGCCGATAGTTGCCTAGGCGTGTGCGCGAGGTGTAGACGCCGTCTGCGAAGCCAAGCGGCCTGCTGTCGGCGTCGAGGGCCTGAGTTGCCACTTCGACAATGGGCGCGACCGTGGGCGGCTCCGGCGGAGTTACCATCGGCGCCGGCGCCGCGGGTTGCGCACCGCCGACCAGAGATATACGCCGCCGTGCAACCGCCTCGGCCGCCGCCCGTACGGAATCATCCTCGGTGTGGACGTAGCGCATGAACATGGTCACGGTCTTATGCGCCGTGAGCGCCATCCCAACCTTCACCGGCACGCCTGAATTTGCGATGTCGGTGGCGGAGCGGTGCCGGATGCCGTGCGTACCAATGTGTGGCAGACCGGCACGCTGCAGGACGCGTCGCCAGCCGTGAGAATAGGTGTGCTTCGACATCGGCAGGTTCGGATCGAAGATCGACGGGCAGACGAACGGCGATTCCTCTAGTCTCGGTGCGGTCTCGAAGAGTCGGAGTGCTTCGGCGCTCATGGGCTTCGACATGCCGCCGGTCTTGCTGTCGGGCCAAACTACCCGACGGCCGTCGAAGTCGATCCAGGCCCATTCGAGATGAAGGATCTCGGACATGCGCGCGGCGAATTCGAACTGTAGCCGGATGGCGAGGAGGATGAAGGGATGCTCCAGTCCTTCGACTTCGGCGCGGTCCAGATACTCGAAGAGCTTCCGCAGCTCAGCGTCGGTGATCAGGCGGGTCTTCCCCCGCTCGGGATATTTCGGGACGTGCCGACAGGGGTTAGAGCCATCAGGACGCAGCCCCCAGACCTCCGCCATATTGAACATTTTGCGGACCGCTGACAGCACCCGATTCGCGTTGATCGGGCTCTTGGCCATCTTCTTCATGAGATGTGAGATGTCGGCGCGCGTGACATCAGGGACCTTAAGGTGCCCCAGGATCGGAATGATATAGCGCTTGCCGTAGCTGCGGTTCGACCCGACGGTGGACGGCTTGTTGCGGGTCTCCGAGTAGTCGGCGATGAACCTGTCGAAGAGCTCCTTTACGGTGGGCGCCTGGCGAGCCGCCGTGCGCTCGGCGCTCGGGTCCGCGCCGCGCCGCACTTCGGCGAGCCAGTCCTGGGCGATGTTGCGGGCCTGCTCGACGGTGATTTCGCCGTAACGCCCGATGGCCGGCTTGCGGCGCTGACCGTTGTGAGCGACGTAGGCGACCATAAAAATCTTTCGTCCGGTCGGCGTGATCTTGACAAGGAAGCCGGGTATCGTCGTATCTCGGAGTTCGTAATCGCGCTCCTGAGGGGTCGCGGCGTCGACAGCGGTCTTTGTGAGCTTGATTTTGGGCATTCCTAACCTCCGTTGAGGTCGGATTTCAGGTGCGGAATAGGTGCATCTAGAAAGCCAACCGTAGCGTATGTCCGGTTAGGTACGTGTGACCCAATAGCCGAAAAAAGCTAGTTCCCGCAATCGGTTATCGGGAAAACGGATACTGCCGGATAGACAAAGGATAGGGCATATCCGGCCCCTCAAAATCAGGTTCCGAAAGGAGTGCTGGTTCGATCCCGGCAGGGGGCACCAACCGCCCGTTTCCCGTCTATGAGTCGTTTTCGCCCATTCTACGAGCAATTGCTCATGCTGCATGCGCTAACAGTTATGTTGCATTGCAAAATTGCAGATCAGCCATGCAGAATTGGCGCTTGTTTGAAACAGGGTCGAATCCTATCTTCGCGTTGTTGGTGATCTACCTCCTCCCAGAGAGCCAACAGAGTTGCGGTGCACCTCCTCCCGCGCCGCAATCAAATCAAGCCCGCCGCACCTCCTCCCGCGGCGGGCTTTTTTGTTGCACTGCGAAAGAAACGTTGACACCCGCTCCCGACGGGCGTTTTGTTCGCGCCGTTCCCGGACGACCCGCGGCGGAGGCTTTCAACGACCTTGCTCCAGCGCAGCGACAACTATGCCGAACTCGCCAGCCGTTTCTGTTGGCAGATCCCCGAACGTTTCAACATCGGCGTTTCCATATCCGACGCCTGGGCGCGCCAGGAGCCAAACCGCGTCGCGCTGATCGAATATCGCGGCGAGGAGCAGCCCGGGACGCTGACCTTCGGCGCGCTTGCCGAACGCTCCAACGCCTTCGCCAATGCGCTGAGGGCATGCGGCGTGCGCCGCGGCGACCGCGTCGCGCTGCTTCTGCCGCAGAGCTTCGAGACCGCGATCGCGCATGTCGCCATCTACAAGCTCGGCGCGATCGCAGTGCCACTGGCGCTGCTGTTCGGCGTCGAGGCGCTGGAATACCGGCTGCAGACGGCCGGAGTCAGGGCGATCATCACCAATGCGGCGGGGCTGGCGAAGATCTCGCGCATTAGCGCGCGGCTGCCGTTCCTGGAACTGGTCGTCTCCGTCGATGGACGGGACGGCAGGGCCCTTGGCTTCGAAGCGCTCATGGGCGGCGCCTCCACCTCCTTTCAACCGGAGGACACCACGCCGGACGACCCGGCGATGATGATCTTCACCTCCGGCACCACCGGCCCCCCCAAGGGTGCGCTGCACGGGCACCGGGTGCTGCTCGGTCACCTGCCGGGGCTGCAGATGGCCTACGAGTTCCTGCCGCAGGCGGGCGACCTGATGTGGACGCCGGCCGACTGGGCCTGGGCGGGCGGGCTGCTCAATGCACTGCTGCCGTCGCTCTACCTCGGCATTCCAGTCGTTTGCGCTCGCTTCGAGAAGTTTGACCCTGAGGCGGCATTGCTTCTGGTCGAGCGGATGAAGGTGCGCAACGCCTTTATCCCGCCGACGGCGCTCAGGATGCTGAAATCGGTGCCGGACATCCCTAAGCGGTTCTCCCATGTATTGCGCAGCGTCGGCTCTGCGGGAGAATCGCTCGGTCGCGAGACCTGGGAGTGGGCGGAAGGCGCGCTCGGGCTGCCGGTCAACGAATTCTACGGCCAGACCGAGTGCAATGCCGTGATCGCCTCCTCGGCGATCGTCGGCGTCAGCCGTCCCGGCACGATCGGCAAGGCCGTGCCCGGCCATACCGTTGCCATCATCGATCCGGAGGGGCGGCCGATGCCGGCCGGCGAGCCGGGGCAGATTGCGGTGTTGCGGCCCGATCCGGTGATGTTCCTCGAATATTGGGACAGTCCCGAGGCGACCGCGAAGAAGTTCATAGGCGACTGGATGACCACCGGCGACCAGGGGATCATGGATGCCGATGGGTACATCCAGTTCTTCGGCCGCGACGACGACGTCATCACCTCTGCCGGCTACCGCATCGGCCCCGGCGAGATCGAGGACTGCCTCGTCGGCCACCCGTCCGTCGCGCTCGCGGCGGCCGTCGGCAAACCCGACGCGCTGCGCACCGAGATCGTCAAGGCCTATGTGGTGCTCAAGGACGGCGTCACGCCCAGCGAGGCGTTGAAGGGCGAGATCAGCGCCTTCGTCCGCGAGCGGCTGTCGGCACACGAGTATCCGCGCGAGGTGGAGTTCGTCGATTCCATGCCGCTGACCACGACCGGCAAGGTCATCCGTCGCATCTTCCGCGACCGCGCGAGGCGCGAGGCGGAGAACGGCTGATTAGTCGCGGCCCAGCAGGCCACGCAGCCGGTTGCGGATGATACGGGCGAAGTTGCGCGTCTCCTGGTAGAGGTGCAACTGCTTCGTCGCCTGCCGCGCCGCGCGGTCCGCCTCGGGCGTCAGGGCGAGCACGAAGGTGCCGATCGGCTTGCGCTCGCTCCAGATGCGGCTCATCACCGGGTGGTCGGGCACGGCGCAGCTGTCGGTCGCGACGATGTTGGGGTCGTCGAGATGGGTCTTCGTCACCTCGATCATCAGCAGCGTGCCGGGAGAGTAGGCCGCATACTCTTCGTCATACGCCGTCTTCCAGGTGTAGGCGCAGCCGTTCTCGATGAAGACGATCAGGCAGGCGATGACCTTGCCGTCGAGGGTGAGCATGTGCACGCGGCACATGTCGCGCTCGGCCAGCCCGTGCACGGCCTCGCGGGCGAAGGCGGCACGGTAGCGGTCGACCGCCATGGCGGTGCGCTGGCGGCCCTTCCAGCCGGATGCCTCCAGCGACAGGAAGGCCTCGACGCCGTGGCGGATCTCGTCCGGCTGGCGGGCGATCTTGTATTCGACGGCGCCGTGGTCGGCGAGGCGGCGCCTGAGGCGGCGAAACTCGCGGTAGTGATGGGCACGCAGCGAATTCTTGAGATAGGTGTCGCCGTCGAGCGTGCTTTCGAGGAAGGGGCGTTCCACCTTCAGCGTCTCGTGGAACGACAGGTTGCGGCCGAGCGCCACCGTGCGTAGTACGTGCGCAACCGGCCCGTCGAGCCGCATGTCGGGCAGCACGAGCACCTTCGGCAGCTTGAGGCGCGGGCGCGCCAGCATGTCGAGAAAATCCTCCACCACCGAGACCGGATCGTCGTGATCGATCAGGGGAGTGCCGAGCGGGCCGAAGGGGCTCGACCAGGCGCGCATGAGCGTGACGCCGAACGGCACCGGCGGCTTCTCGATCGAGAAGGGCACGAGCAGCCGCAGGCGACTCCTGTGCTCGTCGCCGTCGCGGATCACGGCCAGCCGCACCTCGCGGTCCTCGAGCCGCGGCATGGCGGGCGCCAGAAAGCGCGGGTTGAAGAAGACGTTCGGCTCGATGGTGCGGGCGCTCAGGTGTTCCAGCTCCTCCACCAGCTCGAAGCCGGCTGAGGCCGCATAGATCGCCAGATGACGCGGCCGCCTGTCCTGCGCGTCGATCTGCTGGAAGGCGAGGCTCTGCGGCTCTTCGGAATAACCTGCCAACCCGGCGATCATCGGCCCGGCGGCGCTGCCGCTCATCTCCTCCAAGATCGGTTTGGCGGCCATCAGTCGAGTTCCCCGGCGCGGCGACGCGGCGCAAAGACGATCATCACGATGCCCAGCCGATGCCAGGTCACGAGAGACAGGGATGCTGCCTCGAAGGCCATCGAGACGGAGGTCGCGATCGCCGCGCCCCACAGGCCTATGCGCGGGATCAGGATCACGTTGAGGGCGACGTTCAGCGCGAGCGTGAGCCCGTAGACGACCGCGCAGACGTTCTGGTTGCCGCTCATGGTGAGCAGGCTTTCCGCCGGACCGACCGAGGAGCGGGCGAGGACGCCCAGCACCAGCACGAAGAGGTAGGGATAGCCTTCCTCGAAGCCCGGTCCAAACAAAGCGAGAATAGGCTGGCCGATCGCCAGCACGAAGATGCCCATCGCCAGCGAGGGCCAGAAGGTCCAGTTCACGGTCTCACGGGCAAAATCGCCGAGCTTGTCGCGCGCGCCGTGGGTGAACTGCGCGTAGCGGGCCGCCACGCCGGCCTTCACCGCGAAATAGACGAAATGCACCAGCGCCAGTGTCTTGGCCATCGCATAGTAGATCGCGACGTCGTGCGGTGGCAGGAACACGCCCACCATCAGCACGTCGGCATTGGTCAGCATGAAGGCGAAGCCCTCGATCAGGAAGATCGGCAGCGAAACCGCGATCCAGCCGCGCATGTCGGTCGTGCGCGGGCCCTTCTCGATGCCGCGGTCCGCCCGCGTCGTCACGGTGGCGAGTTGCCACAGCGTCGTCGCATAGGTCGCGGCAACTGCTGCGATCAGCGCCGTCTTCGCATTGGGTTCGTAGCCCATCAGGAGGGCGGCGCCCATGAAGGCGATGATCAGCACCGGACGGATCAGGTAGGTCGGTGACAGCGCGGAGATGGCCCACGCATTGGCGCGCGAGATGCCCTGCACGACATCCGACAGGGCGATCATCGGCAGGCAGAAGATGCCGATCAGGAACGGGATGACGTAATAGTCCTCGATCCGGTCGGCGAAGATCAGGATGAGCCCGGCGCTGATCATCGCGATCATCGTCGAGGCGATCAGCACAAAGAGGCGGCTGGCGAGCATGACGCCGCGCAGTTCGTTCAGTTCGCCGCGCTCGCGGTATTCCGGTATGAAGCGGATGATCGAGGTGTGGAAGCCGAGGCAGGAGAGGTTACCGAGGATGATCATCGTCACCCAGACCAGCACGAAGATGCCGTATTCGAAGGCGCCCATCCAGCGCGCCAGCAGCACCTGGCTGACGAAGGCGATGAATGCGCTCAGGATGCGGATGGCGAAGGCGATGATCGAGACGCGGCCGGCCTCGGCCCTGTCGTCGTCGGAAAAAAGCACAGCATCCACCTTCCCCATGAGGGGGCGGGCGCGATCGGCCAGGCCGGGCGGCAACAGGCGATCGGCGGTGGTGGCCGCTGAAAAACGCAACGCTTCAGACTCCTTGCTGCGCGAGCGATAGCAGACAGTGCTTAAAAAACGGTGGGAAGCGCAAGGCCGCCGTTCCGTTCTCTGGCCAGCCGCATCTGCCGCATTGACCGGACGGCCGCGGAACCGTTTCATGGATAGGCAGCGAGCGAGGAGGCGAGCGATGGAATCAGCGGGCGAATGGCGGCACATGTCGAGCGCGCCGAAGGACGGCACGCGCATCCTCGTGACCGTGCGGCCGGTGGAACAAGGCCCTGCCGATGTTGACGTCGCCTACTGGGCACGCGCCGACCAATATGGCATCGAGGGCTGGCGGGCCGCCGATTCCGCTCCCGGCGCGGTGATCGGCTATGCCGATCCGGAACTCAAATGCTGGATGCCGCTGCCCGAGGCCAATGCCGGCGAACCGGAGACGCCGATGCCGGGCCCCTACGAGGGCGACGACATGGAGCTCGACGGTTCGGGCATCTGAGCGGCAGTTCGCGAACTGCCGGCGCGATCCCTTGCCAATACGATGCCATCGGATAACTTCTGTGTGGGGGCTAGGGGAGGAGTTCGGCATGGGGGCTGCACTCGTGGCCGATGCGGGTCTCGTGGACAAGATCTACGAGGCGTCGGTTTTGCCGGAATTCTGGCCGAGCCTGCTCGCTGACCTTGCCAGAATCGCCACCGGCGGGGAGGCTATCATCTTTGCTTCGCGGGGCGCCGACGTCCGCTTCGTCGCGTCGTCCGATCAGTATGCGAAGGATGCGTTGGAGTTCTTCTCACTTTATCCGGACAGTGAGCGAACCCGTCGCTTGCTGGCCGTTCAGCATGCGGGTTTCTTGACAGACTCCGACGTATTCACGCCGGAGGAACGCGAGACCCTCCCGATGTTCCGGGACTTCTTCCTGCCGCGTGGATATGGCGACGGGGCGGCGACGGCGATCCCGATGCCGAGCGGCGAGATGGTGATCGTTCATACGGAAGGCCACTACACCGGCGAACCGTTCAGCAGGGAGAAGGTGACGTGGCTCGATTCGCTCCGGCCACATCTGGCGCGCGCGACCCTCTTGTCGGCTCGTCTCGCGTTCGAGCGCGCGAAGACCGCCGTGGAAACGCTGGCAGGCCTTGGCCTCGCAGCCTGCGCGGTGCGGCCGTCGGGTGCGGTTTTGCTGGCAAACGCACAGTTCGATGATGCGCGGTCCTTCTGGACGACGCGGGGAGGCGAGCGGATTGCCCTGCTGGACAGGCGCGCCGACGTGGTGCTTGCCGAGTCGTTGCGTCTGATCGGTTCGGTCGGTAGCCTCCGCTCGATCCCGCTTCGCGGCGGGATCAGCCGCGACCCGGCAATTTTACACGTCGTCCCCATCCGCCGCGGGGCGCACGATCTGTTCGGGCCCGCATCCGCCATCCTGGTGCTGAGCAGGCCATCGACTGCGCCAACAGTCCAGACGCATCTCCTGCAGGCGCTGTTCGATTTGTCGCCCACCGAAGCCACGATCGCGGCGCGCATTGCCGCCGGACAGACGGTGGGCATGATCGCAGCCGCGGACAACAAGAGCATCGACACCGTTCGCAACCAACTCAAGAGCGTGCTCGGCAAGACCGGCTGCCGGCGTCAGGTCGATCTGGCGCGACTGCTGGCGCAAATGGTGGGCAGGCAGGCATAGCGGCGCGGCGCCTGTTTACCGTTCCGCTTCCGATGCCCGAAATCCCTGGGTTTCAGGCCAAATAGCCCAGATGGGTCACGCAAATCCGGCGCGGTTCACCATTGGATGATCTGTGGTGGCTGGCCAACCGACCGCTTGTGCTGGATCGGGAGGAGGCGGACATCCGGCACACTCGAATCGAAAGTGCAGAAACCGCAACGAAAGGGGACATTCCATGACGCAAAAGAAGATTTCCTATTCTGCCGCACTGGCGCTTGCTGGTTTGCTCACCGGCAGTGCAGCGACCGATGCCGCAGCCGCCAATCAGTTCCGCGGCAATGCCTGCATCATCACCGCATCGGCTGCATGTGCGGCACTCGGCTGGTCGGTGGGGAACTGCGGTTCGGCGCGCTTCTCGCCGCCAAACTGGAATGGCAATCCCAACCGCACCGGCCTGTCGCTCTACTGGGGCTATTATGCCCAGAACTTCACCTATGCCGCGGGTTCTATGGTCGGCGCCGTGATGCGTCCGCTTCAGGCTGCCGGCATCGGCAACGGGATGTTCACCTATAGCGCCACGGGGCGCATCGCAGGGCAAGTCCCCGCCACGCCCGTTGCGGGGACGGCGGTCCTTTCGAGCACGATCTATATCACCCGCTTCGAGGAGAGCTGCAACGTCACGCTCCGCTTCCAGGGCCAGCGGTACCCGCTTCCCTGAGCGCCGGAGTGAGGCGCGGCTCGACAATCACCTCACACGAACGCGCCGTGGCAGTGCTTGAACTTCTTGCCTGAGCCGCAGGGGCAGGGTTCGTTGCGGCCGACACGGCCCCAGGTGGTGGGGTCGTTGGGGTTGCGGTCTTCGGCGGACACCGCAACCTCCTGCGCCAGCGTCACCGTGCCGGCACTCTCGCCGAAGTCGTCCTGGCCGGTCGTGCCGTCGATGTGGTGGCCGAACATGTCCGGCACCTGCGGGGGAGGGGCTTCGGCCGCCTCGCGCACGAGTTCGACGCGCATCAACTGCGCCGTCACCGCCTGGCGCAGGTTGCCCAGCATCGCCTGGAAGAGCTCGAAGCCCTCCTGCTTGTATTCCTGCAGCGGATCGCGCTGCGCATAGCCGCGGAAGCCGACGACGGAGCGCAGATGGTCGAGGTTGACCAGGTGCTCGCGCCAGAGATGGTCGAGCGTCTGCAGCACGATCGTCTTCTCGACATAGGCCATCACGTCCGGCCCGAAGCGCTCGGCGCGGTCGGCGGCGGCCTTGTTCGCAGCCTCCGTGAGCCGGTCGCGGATCGCTTCCTCGTCGATGCCTTCCTCGGCGGCCCATTCCTCCACCGGCAGGTCGAGGTTGAGATTGGTCTGAACCGCCTCGCGCAGGCCCTTCACGTCCCATTGCTCGGCATAGGCCGTCTCGGGAATGTGCTTGGTCACCATGTCCTCGATGACCTCCTGGCGCATCTCGGCCACGGTGTCGGACACGGTCTCGGCGTCCATCAGCTCGAGGCGCTGCTCGAACACAACCTTGCGCTGGTCGTTCTGGACGTCGTCGAACTTGAGCAGGTTCTTGCGGATGTCGAAGTTGCGGGCCTCGACCTTCTTCTGCGCCTTCTCCAGCGCCTTGTTGATCCAGGGATGGATGATGGCCTCGTCTTCCTTGAGGCCGAGCTTCTGCAGCATGCCGTCCATGCGGTCGGAGCCGAAGATGCGCATCAGGTCGTCCTGGAGCGACAGGAAGAATTTCGACCGGCCCGGATCGCCCTGACGGCCGGAGCGGCCGCGGAGCTGGTTGTCGATGCGGCGGCTCTCGTGGCGTTCGGTGGCGAGCACGTAGAGGCCGCCGGCGGCGAGCGCCTTGTCCTTCAGGCGCCGCACGTCGGCCCGGATTTCGGCTTCCTTCGCGTCGCGCTCGGGGCCGGCCGGCATGTCGCCCAGCTCTTCGGCAATGCGCATGTCGGCATTGCCGCCGAGCTGGATGTCGGTGCCGCGGCCGGCCATGTTGGTCGCGATGGTGATCGCGCCGGGCTTGCCGGCCTGGGCCACGATCTGCGCCTCGCGCTCATGGTGGCGGGCGTTCAGCACCTGGAAATCGGTGAAGCCATCCTTGCGCAGGCGGTCTGCCAGAAGCTCGGACTTCTCGATCGAGACGGTGCCGACCAGGACCGGCTGGCCGCGCGAGTGGGCCTCACGAATCTCCTTCGTGATCGCACGGTATTTCTCCTCGACGGTGCGGTAGACCTCGTCGTCCTCGTCGATGCGCTTGACCGGCAGATTGGTCGGGATCTCGACCACGTTGAGGTTGTAGATGTTGCCGAATTCCTCAGCTTCAGTGTTCGCCGTGCCGGTCATGCCGGCCAGCTTGTTGTACATGCGGAAGTAGTTCTGGAAGGTGATCGAGGCGAGCGTCTGGTTCTCGGGCTGGATCGCCACATGTTCCTTGGCTTCGAGCGCCTGGTGCAGGCCTTCCGAATAACGGCGGCCGGGCATCATGCGGCCGGTGAACTCGTCGATGATGACGATCTCGCCGTTGCGCACGATGTAGTCGCGGTCGCGCTGGAACAGCTTGTGCGCCTTCAGCGCATTGTTGACGTGGTGGACGATGGCGACGTTCTCGACGTCGTAGAGCGACTCGCCCTTGAGGTGGCCTGCCTCGGTCAGCAGGTTCTCCAGCTTCTCGGTGCCGACCTCGGTGAAGATCGTGGTGCGCTGCTTCTCGTCGACCTCGTAGTCTTCCGGGTTGAGCTGCAGCATGAAGCGGTCGACGGTGTTGTACATCTCCGAACGGTCCTCGAGCGGGCCGGAGATGATGAGCGGCGTGCGCGCCTCGTCGACCAGAATCGAATCGACCTCGTCGACGATCGCGTAGTGATGGCCGCGCTGCACCATCTGCGCGCGGTCGTATTTCATGTTGTCGCGCAGGTAGTCGAAGCCGAGCTCGTTGTTGGTGGCGTAGGTGATGTCGCAGGCGTAGGCGGCCTTGCGCTGCTCGTCGGTGAGGCCGTGCACGATGACGCCCGTCGTCAGGCCGAGGAAGCCGTAGACGCGGCCCATCCAGCCCGAGTCGCGGGTGGCGAGGTAGTCGTTGACGGTGACGACGTGGACGCCCTTGCCTTCCAGCGCGTTGAGATAGACCGGCAGGGTCGCGACCAGTGTCTTGCCCTCGCC
>VFQN01007147.1_pt1 | contig 12174 bp, 19 predicted proteins | sample 3512371 | NCBI WGS metagenome assembly VFQN01 (sample SAMN10412370, study PRJNA504923) | tailings metagenome | isolation source: Replicate 2 from Balatoc abandoned mine | place: Philippines: Itogon, Benguet | collected 2017-08-28
GCCCGCCGCGTCCGCCAGCGCCGCCGCCAGCCCCGCCAGCCCCCCCACCCCCGCACACGCACACGCCAGCTCCCCGGGACCCAGCCACCGAACCAGCGGCGCAAGGCACCCCAGCAGGTGCCGAAACGACCCCGGCACTCCCCCGCTGCACCCGGGAGTACCTCCTCCCGCCGCCGCCGCCGCGGCATGCCGCCGCCAGCCCACCACGTGCGCCACCAGTACGGCAGGCAGGTCCGGGACAAAGTCCACCGCCGCCTCCAGCACGGGCGCTGTCGTACACGCCCCCGCAGATCCCGATCCGCCGCCGGCCCCAGCCCCCGCCGCAGCTGCCGCCGAGGTTTGACCCCCTGCTGCAGCCGCCGCTCCCCCCGGCGGCTGCATGCTCTGCAGCAGCACCTTGAGCCCCAGCCACATGCTGTCCAGGGGAGATCCCGCCGCGCGCCGCCCGCCTGGGGCGGTGCGCGGCGCTGCTCCCTGCTGCTGCCGCTGCTGGTAGCCCTCTCCCGCGGCGTCGTCGTGCTGTGGGTCCGGGCGCCAGTCGGGCAGGGCCTCGCGGGCTGCCTGCGCCCACCTGGCCAGCACGGTGTCCAGCTGCGCCGCCTGGGCCTCCTCCCAGCTAGGGATGGGGCCAAGCAGCTGGATGGCGGGAAGCACCTGGGGTAACGGTAGAGCACATCGCACCCATTGGGGTTACTGAGCACAGGCGAAGTCAACCTGCAACAGGGCACGACATGCGAACGGCCGGTCCATGGGGACTGGATTCAGCAGCTGGACGGCGGGGAGGGGGCCGAGGGAGGAGGCCGAGAGCGCCTGGGGCAGGAGGTGTTTGTGCGGCAAAAGGAGGACGGGTATGCGGACAGGAACGGATGCAGGGAGGTGAGGGTAGGAAGCAGGTGCGCAGTGGACGGTTCCACTGCAAACCTGGGGAAGGCTTTGATACACTTTGTTCGCCAAGTAAGCCGGGCGAGGGTACGGCAAAGGGCAGACAGGCACTGAGGCAGGGCCGATAGAAGGGTACCAGGGGGTTGCGAGCCGGTTGTCCTATCATGCACTTGCACACTGCTATACGACAAGAGTTCCTCACCAGCACCCGTACGCGCGGCTCGGGGTGCGCCGCCATCATGTACAGCCCCGGGAAGCGCCCGCCTTCCGCCAGCTCCGCCGCCAGGCTGTCCTGCTGCCCATGCGCGCCCGCCACTGCCAGCAGCCCGCCCGCTGCACCGCTCGCCACCTGTGCGCCGTACAAGGAAAATAGATACGACATGTTGATTCGTACGGCCGTGAAGTTGCAGTGCATGTGTTGCACATGCGACACCTGGACCCTAACAAGCTTGTGTAGATCTCGAGTGTATACGCGCTGCCTACCATGCTGTACGGCGAACTCCCGCCCATTTGGCATTTTATGTTACATTCCGGTTGGTGTGGCCACACGATCCTTACTGGGGCCCAGGGGGCTTTGGCAGTTGGTTGTCAGACTGTATCCATTCTCGTCATCTAGCTCACCTCCGCATCATGCATGAGGGCAGGGTGCGACAGAGCCTCAAACAGCCCAAGGATCAGCTGCAGGGCGGGAGGAGAGCAACACAGGATGTCAGAAAATAGGCCACCTGCGTGATGCTGCAAGGAGTGAGGGCGTGACAGTGGCGTGTGCAGGAAAAGGGTATGGCGTCACTAATCAGCTGGTAGTGACCCACGGTTCGAAAGTGTGCACGTGTGAGGACAGCAGGGGTGGAGCTGGGCCACTGAAGCCACTGAAGCCACTGGCACTCCGGAGCCTGGTTGGAGCACTTTAGCGCGGAAGGTGCCCCGCGCAGAACAGCGCAACGCGGCACCGAGTGACACAGGTCAACACACAAGTGCACAACACAGGCAAGCAAAAAAACCGCACTCTGTCGCGCCCTTGCCTGCTGCGGCAGAGGCGGAGGGTCCGACCCCCCGCCTCCTTCTCCCCCGGCTGCTGTTGCCGCCGCTGCTGCCTGCAGCTGCTCCGCGCCCTGCCGCAGCCACTCCGCCACGCGCTCCGCATCCAGGCGGGCCATCATGTCCAGCAGCGGCCGTACCTGTACGGCACATGTGCGACACGCACTTGGCACCGCACCTTACGCCAGCAAGGACCTCGTCGCTTGCGGCCACCTCAGCTTGCGTCCGATTGCTGGAATGCGAACAAGGCCCGATACGGTAGCGGGGAAAGGCATGACACCTACACATGGGCTCAGGCCAGACCCTGAATTCCAGATCTGTCCCCTCGTGTGCTGTTCCAGGTGGCAAGGGGCACGAGCGCCATGGTCTGGCTTCGTAGGGAGTGTCCGCACCTCTGCCGGGTCATACTGCGTAGCGTAGTGCGCCTGCCCCGCCCGGTAGGCCCGGATGCAGTCGGGACACTCCGCCAGCTGCCGGCGGGTCTCCGCCCACAGCTGCTGCACGATGGGCTGTGCGTCGTGATACACAAGCACCTCGGACAGGGCGCGGATGACTGAGGACAGGGGGGCAAGAGTGAAGGGTAATACAAGGTGTAGTGGTGGATGAGGCGAGGCAGGCCAACAGGTGCTGCGCAACGGGCTGCGCGGCCGTTCTGGTTCATGAGCGCCTCGCACAGGGCGCGGATGACTGGAAATGCTTCAATGGGTGCAGCCAGGGGTATGTGTGGGCAGACCAGGGGAATTGAAGGTGCGAGATGACTAGGGTATGCAGGGCTCAGACTGGTAGTACAACTGCAATCCGGATGTGCCGTGGACAGGAGATGGTGGGGAGGGGGCACAGGGATACCACCTTGCGCGCGGGGGCGGTGTGCCCGTGCGCTGTCCCCAACACACATTACTTCCATGTCACAAGTGCGCTCCCTTGCACACATCCTCCCTGGATAGCTCCTGTCCATGGCTGCATGTCTGCACACACCGGTAAGCCCTTCGGCCCAGGCCCGCTTGCTGCTCGTGACCCCGCAGCCACGACAGCCCGGAAGGCAACAGCCCTATCCTTACCCTCTGTCCGCTGACACCACCAATGCTGCTTGTTCGCCTGTTTGTTCAAATGCGTGAAAGCCTTTGCAAACCATTGTTGTCGCGCCTTGATGTCGCCGCGCTGCTCCTGCACCCGAGCCCAGAGCTCCAGCAGGGCCTCGTCCGTGGTCGTCGCCATCTCCTAACGATAGTGTAGTTTCATAAACTTCGCGTGCTGCCGGCGCCCAGCGGCGATTCGCAGAAGTTCGCTTGTCATATCCATTCTATGCTACCTAGCTTCAGCTTGTGAGGCCCGTCCCCTCTGTCTATACCTACCTATGGCTGTATATAATAATCACTGCAAACAGGAGCCTACAGTGCTCCCCAATTGTCGCGTCCGCCATACCGTGCGGTGCGTGACATGATCTGCTCCCGACAGCCCGCACCAGGTATGTTGCAGCGGTAGCAACCCTGGAACAGCCTGCGATACGGTGTGCTGCCTACCGCTGTGTGCATCCCATTGGGCTCAGTTGGGCTTTGCTTTCTTACATGGGCCTGCTTGCATGTGCTCATGGAATTGGCATACCACGAGCAAGGCAACGACGTGGCTGTTACACACGCGTGCAACACCCAGGTGGACAGCAAACCGTGAAGCGTCGCCAGGGGGGGTATAATTGCTGAACGGGGCCAAAGGTCGTGCAAAAGCTCGCTGGCCCATGCAGTAGTTTACAGTGGCAGCAATCGAGCACATGGTCAAGCGCTGCATAACCATCGCACGAACGCCGTATCGGTACTCACCATCACTGTCGCGTTCATGCATGCGCGCAGCGGATCCACAATGCCACAGCCCACCGTCACCATCATGCAAGTACAAAGATACGAGAGCAATCACGTCCGTGCATAGTCATGCCGTTACGGTCACGCGGCGTACGCAAAGCTTTATAACTAGGTTGCTAGGAGCCCTGGGCAGCAGCTGCACAATGGTAAAGAGTCCATGTTAAGAATAAGAAGCACGATCACTCGTACCAAATCTCACATGGCAATAGAGGGTAATGGGCTACGCAGCACCCAAATTGGCAAACCCTGATCACTAGGCTGTACAGCGCGGCCAATGCCGCCCACAGCTTGTGGCGTCACACCTCATCCCTGCTCCGTTACGCCCGCAGCCCCGCTCTAACATTGGAACTCTCACAAAGGTCACTTATACATACACACATCAGTGCGGTAATCACGCCACGCAACAGCTAGGAGCTAGGACGCATGGCCCGTTCCCTGCCACCACACAGCGTTGTGGCCTAGTGCATGCCGGCCTCCAGCCGCGCGTTCAGCTCCAGCGCGTGCTGCAGCAGCTGGTGCAGCAGCATGCGGCGGCCGTTGCTGCCCGTGACGCCCTCGCGCACCGCGCCGGTGGCCGTGTCGGTGATGTTCTTGGCACCCCCGATGATGGTGCCGCCGATGTCGGTGTTGTTGATGGCGTTGAGGGTGTCGTTGAGCGCCGCCTGCGCGCCCTGCAGCACCTTCTTGCGGTTGGGGTTGATGATCTTGACCACGATGATGGCCACCACGCCGCACACCACCAGCAACAGCAGGAAGGCGATGCACCTGGAAGGGGTGGGAGCAGCAGGAGGAGGAGGGGGAGGCAAGGTATGGGTGCAGGGGGAAGGGGATGAGCCGGTGATGAGTGGTCGAGGGGCACAAATACCGTTGGCCGGAGAACTATGTGCCCGTGTGGAGGTGGTGGAAGGAGGCGCCAGCAGAAGCAGGTACGGCAGCTTGCAATCGCCCGCGTCAAGCCGCCTTTCCATCACATGTGCATCACTTATGGCGCATTTTCGGTCGTTTGGTTGCACCACGCACGCCGCTGTAGCGAGGAGTACCAGGATCCGGTTGCAACCGGCTGACTGGTGCGCAAGCAAATGCGACTCACTTGTCGGTGAGCAGGCCGCGGGTGATGTCGCGGATGACCTTGGACGCCGTCTTCATGGTGAACTCGATCTCGTTCAGATCGTCCACGATCTTGTTCAGCTTGTGGGTCTGGTCGCCCAGCGTGGCGGCAACCTGCAGAGGGGCGGAGCGGAGGGACAGCAAAGAGGGTGAGCGGTGGGAGAAAGAATAGCAGGGTGTGCTGGAGAGCCTGAGTCCAGGTACCAACGCAGCACGAGCGAGGTGCAGGGTCGGAGCAACGGGAGTGGAGCTCAGGCTAAGCCGTCACAGTGCCCAGTTGGCGTGGCTCTTGTTAGCTGCCGGCTCTCACGTGTACGTAGATGCCCTGCCCCGAAAGCTGACAACAAGGCAGCACCGCCCCGGCAGACACCGGTCAGGCACTGTGCACTGGCCCCTTGAGGCCGCCCATTGGCGCTCGCACGTGACCCCGCGCAGAGCAGCACCGCCCATATCACCGCGCTGGCGCCCTCCACCGCACCCACCTCCTTCCCCACGGCCTTGGTGTCTTCCGCTATCCGCTCCGCCCGCTCCAGCGTCTTGTCGATCTCATTGATGTCCTTCCGCCCTTTGGCCACCAGCTGCTGCATGGACATGCCTGCAGAGGCGCAATGGCAGGAAGGAGGCAGGAAGACCATGAGAACTCGCCATGCGGCACAACATCCATGCGCCGTCATGTGGTTGGGGCATCTGCCCCGGTGGGCGGTAAGTGGTGGGAGGTAAGTTTCTGTGAAAAGGCCTACGGTGGGATAAGGCCAGAAGTGATGGAGAGTGCCCCAGGCTGTGGTGGCAAACGTGGACAACCATCGGCCAGCCCCATGACCACTGACTGATGCCCGGCATGCGCCAGTCGGCACGTTCCACGGCATGGTGGTGTTAAGCTCAGCGTAGGACCAGGGTGGCATAAGGCATTCGAAGGTGGCATCAGGGCCCCGCCAGCCCCCCCTCCCCACCAGCCCGCGTTGCAACAGCTGCTCAGTGCTCACCCTCCATGCCCATCTCGATCTCCCCCTGGGCCCCGTTCAGCAGGTCCGCCTTGTTGCCCTCGCTCTGCGCAAACTCCTTCTTCATGGCAATGAAGCCATTGAGCTCAGCTGCCAGCGCCTTCTTGCGCTGTAACACCTCCGCTGGGGGCATGCCATCCGCCCGGGCCTCCCGCTCGAAGTCCTTGATGAGGCTGCAGCGGGCATAGAGAACGTGTAAGGTAAAGAGCACGCCGTGGTGCACGCTGTGGGTGATGGGGGAAGTACAGGCAGTCCCAGGGTGTCACGAGGCGCTCAGTACCACACCGCCCTAACCACGCCGTGCGAAGGTACCCAACCTACAGCTTTGCCTCCCGGAGCTTTGCCGTGATGGTCTTAATTTGCTCATGTATCTTATCCGGCTTGCTGAGCTTGGCAAGCTTTTTGAAAAGCTTATCAAGCTCGTTGAAAATCCTCTCGCACTGTTCCTCCTGCTCTGTCCGCTCAAACTCCTTAGGCTCCTCTGCTACCGGGACCTCCTCTTTCAAGTCCCGCTTTCCCTTTGGGGGCATTGCGGGCGCTGCCCCCTGGCGCGGTAGCCCAGAAGAGTCAACTAGAAGCTGTTTGAGCTGTCTTCAAGATGGCAGAGACACGGTTGCTATTAAGCGGAAATGATCGTCTTCAAGTCTCGTTTAACGCAGGGTGCGGATGGTAGCTGTTTCTCTTTCTGAAAGCAAGGTAGGTGCAGTGATAACCCTGGCAGCACTTGGCGCGACTCTCACTAGTCCTACACGTATACTAGTTTTATGATACCGTTATACCTATGCGTGGCACGAGCCTGATGCCCTGTTCGCCCCTTCCCACCGGTTGCAGGGGAGCCCCCCGAAGCCCCCGATGCGCGCAATGGTTGCGCGTACTTGTGTGCCGGGCCTGCGCACTGGAGGGCTTCAGGAGTTCTTTCCCGAAACCCATGTAAGCACAATGGATCCGCTACGATACGCAATGATGGAAGACGCAGACGACGCAGATGATTCCGACGAAGACGTGCGGGTGCGGGAGGAGGACGAGGAAGGAGCCGAGGGAGGTCGTGAAGCCCCAGTACCGCGGCGTGAGCGCCTAGAACGCATTGCCTTGTTTGATTTCCTGCGTCTGGTCGCGGGAAACCGTGCGGAGAACGCATTTGGCACGAACGAAGCCCTGGTCCAGCACCTCAAGGAAAACGGGACACTGACGAGGTGAGGACGGTTCAGGACGTTTCGTCTCGAGACATCCCGCCAGGTGCTGCGGGAGGTTGCCCACGGCATTCAATGGCTTTCCGACATCGTAACGTGCCCTTGTCTGAACGAGACCAAGAGCACATGAAGGCCAGCAAAGACGGATTGAAGATCACAATATGGGGCTTGAAGCATGCATGCTATCACGGGAGCATTTGTCGAGTCTGCTGTCTCTGTTCAGCCCCATGGGTCGGGGGCGCGCAGACGGCGGCCTAACGCCTAGCAGCACGCTACTGCATGCGACACAACGTGCATGGCAAAAAAAGTGCAAGTCCAGACACACTAATTAATCATTCACTTGCTCACTTGTGAGCTCTGGTTGCTCCATACAACCGAAGCCCAGAAGCATGGTATGCTGGGACCTGCTCAGCCCCGTCGCCACCACTTTCCAACCACCCACCTCAACCGCCCACCAGCAAAGTAGTTAATGAGCCCATGCTGTCCCTTCCCGTGATTCCGCTCCGGAACGCAGGGAGGATGTGGCGCGCGCCATGCTGGCCTGCCCCCGCAACCTATTCGTGCCCCAGCGCCACCGTGCTGAGGCGCTGCTGGACCGCCCCATACGGCTGGAGGAGCTGGGCTTCAACGTCTCAGCACCACACGTGCAGGTGGGCGCGTGCGGGTGTGGGTTAGGTCGAGTTATGGATTACCAACATGATGTGGCCCCATTAGGCTGGAGGAATTAGGGTATAACATGTCGGCACCACACGTGCAGGTGGATGCATGTGGATGTGGCCACGGTGGGCGTATGCATTAGCACCGTAATGCGGGCATTGAAGCGTTGCTGGGGCCCTCCGTGTGACATCTCACAGCCCAATTGTTGAACTGCATTAGGTGGGTGCGTGTGGGTTAGGGTGGCGGTTGTAGAGTTCGTTGGCCCAGAAGCGCTGCTAGCAGGGCGCTCCATGCCGGCACGCGTGGGCCAAGTTGGGATGGAGGCTTTTGACGTGCCACCCCCCTGCCTGCCAGCCTCACACGCGTCCTCCCTTTCGTGCCCCTGTACGGCCCCCCTGTGCGGCAGGCTGCGGCGCTGGAGGCGCTGGAGATACAGGAGGGGCAGAGGTGCGTGTGTGTGGGCAGGAGGGGCAGAGGTGCGTGTGTGTGGGCAGGAGGGGCAGAGGTGCGTGTGTGTGGGCAGGAGGGGCAGAGGTGCGTGTGTGTGGGCAGGAGGGGCAGAGGTGCGTGTGTGTGGGCAGGAGGGGCAGAGGTGCGTGTGTGTGGGCAGGAGGGGTGCTGCTGCAGCAGGGCACTCATCCAGGGAGTAGTTAGACAACTAGGCTAAGGTTTTTAATGCTGGCGTGAATGTTCCTTTTGATTTTGCACAGCCCATTTCCTGACCCGTGCCTGGCCATACCTGGAAGCTGACTCCACTCTTCCATGGCACACGGGCACCGTTGCAGGGTGCTGGGGGCATGGGGTGCGGTAGCAGTGCATGGAACCGCACGTGACGACTCACTCGTGTATACATGTGGGCATACTTGTGCATAGGGTGTAGACACTGCATGTAAATGTTGTCGTTGCGGTTGCCCCCGCAGTGTGCTGGACGTGGGGTGTGGCAGCGGCGTCGTCACAGCCTACTTGGCATACCTGGTGCGTGCGCGCATGGAATGGGGGTTGTCCCGTGCGTCCAGACAAGGTCCGGACAAGGTATATCTGCTGGGTATTGGCGTGTTTGCATGGGGCGGGGAACGGGGGGAGCCACGTCTGCGAGTGAGCCCCAACGGCGCAGTAAGCCAAGGGTAAGACCATCAATGCCCGTTGGCATCTTATATCTGTTGTTGCCTAATTGCAACACGTCATGCCCGCACTGCATGGAGACGGTGGTGGGCAGGCGGCGGGCATCGCCGTGCGGAGAGGGCAGGCTGCCGCCCAGTGCCGTACGCCCCACAGGACTGCCAGAGGGCCCTTGCTTCGTTCGTGGCCTTCGTGCTTTCTGTTGAGCCGCCGACCCAGCTCTGGCGCCCCGCCGCAAGCCCGAGACTCCCCTCTGTAAGCGGCTCCTGATCGCCCCTCCCTGTCCCGGCTCGCAGTGCGGCAGCAGCGGGGAGGTGGTGGGCATCGACGTGAGGGAGGGCGCCATCCGCCTCACCGCCACCAACCTCAAGCGTCTCAAGGAGGAGAACCTGGAGTGAGTGCCGGTGTACAGTTGAATGTGGGAGCATAGCCAGATACGCGAAATAGCCTTAATCGTGCTTGTGTGTGACCATGCGCCGGGTTTTGGCACTGTAGAACGGTTCCAGTCCGTGAACCGCCTGGAAGCGCGAAGGCGGGATTGTCGGGGGAAGGGGGAGGCATGAGGCCGATGTGGGTCATGCGCTCCATTAGTTACTGCTCGCTCCTTGCCCCTCCCCCACCGCGTTTCCCCCATTCTTGTCCACGCCCCTCTCCGCCCCTCGCATTCGTTTCATCCTTGTTCACATGGTCTCCGTGCAGCCGCTAAGCGCTGTCAAAACCGCAAAACACTCTCGTGTAATGCCTCTTGAACTTGCTGCCCAACTGTTTACGGCAGGTTCGGCGCCGCCGCCGCGCCGATCCACGTGGAGCGGCACAACGTGTTCGTACCGCTGGCCCGGCACCGGGGGCGGTACGACGCTGTACACGTGGGGGGTGCCGTACCGGAGGGCAGGGAGGGGCAGCTGGTGGAGCTGCTGGGGCCCAGGTGGGGCACGTGGCACGTGTGTTAGCACCCTCGGCAGAGTAAGAGTAACGTGTGGGCATGGGCCGAATGCCTCACAGGGGTGCCCCTTCGCTGCCTAACTACGCTTACCACTTCACCAGTGTTGAAGTGACTCCCGTTGCCTTCATTCGAACATCAAATCGCGTACGACATACATTATGATGATCCCTGTAACGCGCATGTTGCTGCCGCACCCAGGGGCGGGCGTATCGTCGTGCCGGTGGGCAACGAGTTCCAACTTATCACCAAGTGAGTAGCATTCTGGCGTGCCATCTGGCCGGGGGAAGGGGGTGACGCAGGGCGGTAAAGCATCAAGTCGGATGCGATCACACCACTGCAGGGTGAATCACAAGTCGAGGTACTGTAGCATAGCACATGGGATGCTAGCATGGCATGGCAGAGGGGCGCACATTGGCCTGGTTTGTGGATTGTGGTAGCATTGCGACGCTGAACGCGGCCTGAGGTGCATATGTCGCTAGTGTACCCAACGCCTCAACCCCTCGGTATCCACCGTGCGTCCGTGTGCCACCTTTCCTTAGGTACCCCGACGGCACAGTACGGCACAAGGTGCTGTCCCAAGTCAGCTTCAGCGAGCTGGATGTGAGTCATGGGGTGGGCCTCCGGTACCGTAGTCCTTGTTACTGGTCAAGTTGTCCTTCATGCGAGCTATGTGCGAGTGCACAGGCGGTAAACAGTGGCTAGCAAATGGTCACAGTAGAGGTGGTGGCTTGGAGCCTTGCCTGCGGAGCCAAGCCCTGCATGTGGATTTTTGCTCAACGAAGCGGGCTTAGTCGGCACACAGTCTTACCATTGTCAGGTCATGGAGGTGTAAGGTAATACCATGCCGCTTCGTACAAGGCGCCCCTTGCCACTTGGAGATGATGGTGTTGGTGCGAAAGCATGGATAACGGTTTCCTACTGTCGCACATCCTCGCGACGTGGAGTTCTCGATGCTGCTGCTAACGCACAGTTCCGTGTTTGCCTGGTCCCCCAGATCCCCCGCGACGTGGAGGTGGTTGTGGCCCTGGAGGCTGAGCGGGCGGAGCAGTGCAGGCGCCTGGACGTGCCGCCCTCCTCCTACGCCCAGGACCTAGGCCACCTGGCGGCGCAGGGGGCGGACCTGGCGGCAGCGGCAGCGGCGGCGGCGGCGGCGGCGGAAGCTGATGGAGATGGTGGCGGGGGAGGGGGAGGCGCTGCTGTGGCTCCCAGCGCAGTGGGTGTGAGGTGCGTGGTTTGCTGGAGAGAAAGTGGTTTTGGGTTGTAGTGCGGGGGTCGGGGGCCGGGGGCTCAGGGCAGGGAGGTAAGGGTGGGGCTGGGAGCGCGGGGGGCGAGTGCAAGCACTGGGCAGCGTCCTGCGGGTGGGCAGCCGGTGCCGGTTTTCGAGCACCACAGAGCACCACCACGCCCAGACGCAGAGCAGTAATGATAGCACGAACCCAGCTGGCGTTTCAAGCTGTACCAAACCCATGCAAGGGACATACATGGCTAGCGCATACAGCTTGCCTTTGGCAACCTACTTCACGCGCGCCCGCTGCCAAGCCCACATGAAAGCTAATTTATCAAAATGCATCACGGTTAGCACGCAGTCCTATGACATGCAACCTTTTGCGGACAACCACCTGCAGGCCGCGGAGCAGCTCGGCGCTGGGGGACCTTGGCGGCGCGGTGGCGGCGGCGCGGGGGGCGGCGCGGCGGCGGGCGGAGGAGCCAGGGGGTGGGGCAGGGGACGAGCTGGCGGCAGCGCCCGCGGGTGAGAGTGGGTTGGGTTGGGGTAAGGTCAGGCGTGCATCCATGGGGCAGGTAAACAGGATCGCTACACATGCTGCATGATAAGCAAGGGTGCTGAGGAACACACATCTGCATCGCTGGTGCGCTGCACACTCCACGAGGGCGGCTCGAAGCACAGTGCACTGGCGAGAAGGGAGCGGCGTTGCGCACAGAATATTGCCGATCACGACGTATTGACTCTGCCAGTTTCAGGCCAGCACTTTCACTGTCATGCGCCTGCTCTACCCTGCCCACCAGGGCCACTGGGCGGAGAGGCGATCGATGGCGAAGCGACCGGGCCAAGCGGCGCCTCCGCCACCGCTATGCTCACCAACAGCGCCAGCAGCCATACGCCCGGCAGCACCAGCACCAGCAATGGCAGCGGCGGTGCACCCCATGACTACCTGTCGGTGCCGTGTCTGGCCCTGGGGCCGCCGGATTGCGTGCTGGAGGGGGAGGGCTGGAGCCTGCCTGCGCACAAGGCAGTGCTACAAGGTGAGAGCCTGGCGCATCGCAGGCAGGCGATAAAGTATCGCATACCGGTGTGCTCCGGTACAGCATGTGTACCAGTCTAAGACCAGAGCCGTGACGTTGTAGGACGGAACCTGGTCTTGGTG
>VFQN01007149.1_pt1 | contig 12172 bp, 13 predicted proteins | sample 3512371 | NCBI WGS metagenome assembly VFQN01 (sample SAMN10412370, study PRJNA504923) | tailings metagenome | isolation source: Replicate 2 from Balatoc abandoned mine | place: Philippines: Itogon, Benguet | collected 2017-08-28
CCAGCCGGATTTTCCAGGTTTTTCCCTCCTTCTGGTAGCGTTCTTCCTTCGCCAGTGGCTCAAGGAAGCCGACCGCTTCCAGCTCATCGATGGCGGGCTGAAGCTTCTCTTTGATTTTGGCGGCGTTGCCGCTGTAGCTGTCGCTCAGCCCGACGTGGGCGAAGGCGAAGTCCTTGAGTTCAAACGACATATCCGGGCCGAAGTACATCCGCTTGCTGAGGAAGCGGTACATGCGGCGGGCGACGGTGTGCTTGAGCTTGAGGTACAGGCCGTAGTCGATGCTTTTCAGGTAACCGGCGGCGAAGCTCTCGAAAACCACCTTGTTCCAGGTGATCTTGCTGGGAAACAGCTCCCCCTGGAATCCCGTGGTGCGGGTGTCGTTCAATTCAATATTATCAAGTATGTGAAATCCTTTGGTCGTCCAGGTGCCTTTGCGGTTGTCACGCCAGGCGTTTTCGTAGAGCAAGGTGACGCTAAGCCAGCGTTTCAGCGAGGTGGTGAGCCTGCGGTAGCTGTCGCCGGAATCCGGCCAGCCGAGCATGCGGATCAAATCCAGGCGGCTGAAGGCGACTTCGCGTGATGTGAAGTCGTTCACCACTTTGGTGAGCTGGATCAGCCCCAGGATCACGTCGTCATCGACGGCGGTGGGGAGGCCATGGGTTTCGTCGGCACTGATGGTCAGCTTTCGGGTGATCCGCTTTCCCAACTTTTCGTCGAACACCGAATCCTGGAAGTGAACCGTCTTTTTGCCCTTGGGCACTCGGTCTGTCAGAAGCGTGATCGGGAACTCGGCCAGGTTCATCTCATCCTTGCCGAGCCGGATCACCTCGATAGGCTCAGCCGGGCTGGCTGGTGTGGATTCAGCGAGGGCGGTATCCGATTGCATGCTATCACTCATAGACAATTAGAACATCAGCATCAACGTCTGCTGTTGTTGTGTTTTATCAAAGTTAAAGAGTTATGTAAGTTACCGGAGAAATTTCGCTTACGCCACAAGGACTTACGGAAAAAAATATCCCTCGGACATCGGAAGAATGTCCCTCGGACATCGGATAAGTATCCCCCCGGCATCGGATAGGTATCCCCCGGACATCGGAAGAATGTCCCCCCGGCATCGGATAGGTATCCCCCGGACATCGGATAGGTTTCGACGCCAGAAAGAGCGTCAAAACGTAAGTCACTGGCTGAAAGGCCCTTGGAATACGGCCGGCAGTAGCGGTTTTGCCATTTGAAGGGCTGGTCGCCGCTCGGCTTACTCGGTGAAACCGGTGAAAATGTCCCCGGAACATCGGATCGCGGCCTTACAGCCGATGCACCAGAGCTTGGCTCAAGGCGATCGGGAGACGTTCGTAGCAATAAATGCAGATTATTGAATGGCAAAGAGCGGCACTCCCACGGTTTGGGCCGCCGCTTTCAGCTTCTCATCCAGGCTCGCCAGCGGAAGGGCAAGCCGCATGGCCAGTTCCAGATAGGCTGCATCGTAGGCGGAAAGCTGGTGGGAGCGGGCAAGGTTCACGGTTTCGCCGAAGGCGTGGCTTCGGGTTTCTTCGTCCACGGAAATCGGCAGGGAGTCGAGAAACCCCATCCAGTGGACGGTATCCGCCTGGGTGCAGCGTTTCCGCCGTTCGCCGACGAGCAGCACGTTGGCGATTTCCAGGTGCCACAGCTCGGGCACGTGGGCGGTAGCGGTGGCTAGGGCGTCCAAGACCGCTTGGGAATAGTCGCCGCCTTCGTCGGTGAAGCACCAGGAAAGGGCGATCGAACTGTCGATGACCAGCCCGTCCGGTGGGCTTTTGGCGATTCCTTTCCGCTTGCTCAACGCCGACCCTCCTCGATCAGCTCGCGGATGGAGCTGCCGCCCAGGCTGCGATTCTGCCGCTTGCTGTAGGCACGGAATTCTTCGATGACCTGCTTCACGTCTTTCCGCTCGCCATTCACCGGCACGAGCTTGGCGATGGGCTTGCCGTGTTTGGTGATGGTGATCGATTCGCCCTGTTCCACCTCCAGCAGCAAGCTGGGCAGGTGGGTCTTGGCGTCGTAGGAGCCAACGGTTTTCATGGATGCGTCCCTCTCAAATCAGACTGGTCTAAGCCTAGTCTATATGAAATGCTTCACCCTGCCAAGCACGAAAAGCATGCACGCAGGCATGGGAGGCCCTTAGGGGGAAATTATCCCCTTTATTTCCACCGAAACCTTGGCAAGGCAGCCTACCAGCGTGGAGCAGGCCGTTAGGCAGGAGAATCGAGTTTTAGACGGTATCGACCCTCGCCGACACGCTCAAATTCCTGCTTCCGCTGAGAGACGAGGGCGACCAGAGTGGACTTTGGACTTACGCCTGGAATCTCGATCCCTCGCTTCAGACAATCATCGTAGAGCTTTTGAACATGCGAGGATTTATCGGGCGACGATTCCATCGTCTCTCGAACCGATGCAAAAATCAGTTCTTTAACCTCAGGGGTAGTTAGAACATAAGTCTTTTTAACTAAAGGATTTGAATGTGGTTTCGGGAACTGTGCCAGGGCCTTGCCATCCTTAAAGGCGATTAGCTGTTCGGCAGCATTTAATGCCTGGTACGCGGGTAGGGTCTCTAAGAACTGTTTAACAGCCTGATCGACCTGTTGTTTCAACTCATCCCGCATCCTATGTAGATCAAGTTGTTGCATATTCATATATGTACATTATTCAATATTAAGGTATAATCAAACGGTTGAAGTCAATAAGGCTGCCCTAACCATGGGCTCCCCCTTAACGACCTCAACCGATCAGCAGCAGTCCGGACGCGGCACCCCAGTAGGGGGCCGCGTTTTCTTTATCGCTCAAATTCAATCATTATGCAACGTTTATTTAACGTGGTGGCTCGACGGAGTCCGTATGGCCTTGCTCCCCATCTCGTTGCGGCGTCCCGCCCCTTCAAATGACGATACGCTCGACTTCGTCCAGTGTTATCTGGTCGCTGGTTCGGTCGTAGAGCTTGGTGGTCTTCGGGCTGGCGTGGTTGGCGATCTCCTGGGCTTTCTCCAGGGTGCCGCCGTTCTTGCGGTAGGCGGTGATGCCGGTGGCCCGGAAGGTGTGGTTGCACACGGCGGCGGGCAGGCCCACAGCTTTCGCCCGCCGTTTGATCATCCGCAGGGCGTCGTTCGGGTCCATCGCCCGATCGGTCAGCCGCTGCGTCCGACCCGCCATGGAGCGGAAGAGGGGTGATTTGCCTTCGGCACCGATGCCCGCCACTTTCAGGTAGGCGTCCACGTAGGCTTCGGCGTTGTGGTTGGCGGGCACCTCGTGCCGCTTCCCGCCCTTCTCGTGCAGCCGGAACCACGCCCGCCTGCCTTCGGTGTAGTAGTCGGCCACCGTCATGCCCAGGGCGGCGGAGACGCGGGCGAAGCTGTAGACCATGACGCCGATCAACGCCCGGTCGCGGAGGCCGATCAGCGTGCCCACGTCGATCGAATCGAGCAGCTGGCGGGCTTCCTCGGCCGTGAGCACGGGCGTCTTGCCGCGTTTGACGCTGAATTTCGGGCCGCGAACCGAGCTGGCCGGGTTGAAGGGGATGACGCCGCCGCTGGTCAGCCAGTCGAAGAGCATTCGAATGGCGGCCAGGTGCTGCTTGACGGTGGGGGCGGCTTTCTCCTTGGTCAGCAGCTCCACGTAGGCGGCGACGTGCAGCGGCTCGATGCGGGGCAGCGTCAGCCGGTGGCCTTCGCACCAGGCGAAGAATTCGCACGTCGCCTTGGCGTAGGCCCGCCGCGTGTGCGGGTTGCGGATGGTGGCGGCAAAGAATTCGAGGAAGCGGCGGGCGGCATGCTCGCCCGCGTCGGCGATGACGGCGGGCAGGATCGGCCCGCCGTTGGGTTTGGCGATGCCGTGCGCGGCGTGCGGGATCAGTTCACTGCTCATCGCTTGCGTCCTTGCCGGGCCAATTGTCGTGCTCGACGTACTCGACCAGCCCCAGCCGCTGGGCGATCTGCCCGGCGGCGAAATCCTCCTTATGCCGCTCCCAGAAGCCACGGCAGCATGCGTCGTCGCTGTGGTGACAGACGCGGTGGCCTTTAAAGCCCAGGTGCTCGTCACGCACGGCGGCTTCCAACCGTTCGAGGTCGAGCGGCGAGTCAGGCCGGTAGATGCAGGTACGGCATCGCCGCCGCTGCACCTTGAGGGTTCCCAGGGCCGCTTTCAGCTCCGCAGGAACGGATCTCCTTTTTGCATCCATGCACCATCCTTTCATGTCGGATAACCCCCTTTATCCGACACGAAAGGCGACATGTCAAGGCCGACGATCCACGCATGGAGTGTGAACTAAGATTCACAGTGTACAGAAAGCCAAATTTCCCTGGCACGCGGGATTGGCTGCACGTTAGGATTCATCGAGAGTGGATAGAGCCACTCTCGATGGCCGCAGCACCGTGCCCGTCGTTCGGAGGTGCCCGATGGAAGCCTATGCGAATTTGGGCGGCGATTCCGGCGTCGTCGCCTATGAAACCGGCCCCGACTCGATCACCGTTCGTTTTTGGGACGGCGGATCATACGTTTATACAAACGACAGTGCCGGTTCAGCCAACATCGCCCAAATGAAGGCCATGGCTCGTCGAGGATACGGGCTGAACGCGTTCATCAACACGCGTGTCCGGCTGCGGTACGCCCGCAGGTTGAGCTGAAGATGCCAGCCCGGATTCGCTGCACGCATTCCGGGTGACGGCGATCACCCATCTGCTGACGCAGGGCGTGCCGCTGGAAGACGTGCAGTATCTGGCCGGGCACGCCGAGCCTCGAACGACCGGACTTTACGACCGGCGGCAGAAGAAGGTGACGCGGAACATCGTCGAGCGGATTTCGATTTAATGGACATGTTAGTTCTGATGTGACATATAAACGATTGTATGATAGCGTCATGGCTTGAGGATGGCGACCTCGCGGGAAATGGTTCGCGGCGGATCTCCCTCCTTTCTTACTGGAGCCGGGTGGTTGGGGATCGGGGGATGGTTAGTGCTAATCTACCTTGCGATCCGGACTAGGCGTGAAGTGGTAATCGAAAGTCCTGTACCGCTTAAACGTCATGCCGACGTCCTCCCAGCTGTAACCGTAGCGGCCCCAATGCCAGAGGCGGAAGGACGTATCGGCGAGGGGGGTTACGCCGATCTGCCGAAGCCGATGGCTGAAAGCCCAGTCTTCCCCGAGATAGTGCGATCCCCGGTCGTCCATCGGCGCGATCATCGGTTGGAAGAAGGGCCAAACGCCTCGGCCCCATTTGCTGTTGCACAGCGGCAGGCCCAGAGCGTCGATCATGGCGTGTAGCACCGTTGCCTTGATCCGCAGGAAGCCCGTCGCGGCGTAACGCAAAGGATAGAAGCCAGGCGCGCCCATCCCGAACCGGACCACGGACGTGCCGTCGACGAACTGGCTTGTTAGCCCACGTTCTCCCTTTTTGACGTAGATTCCGCAGACCACTGCTTCAGGTCGCGCCAACAGGCGCAAGGCATCTAGAGGATCGAAACCGATGTCGGAGTCGATGAAGAGGATCGACTCGCAACCGTCATGCAGAGCGTCGGAGGCCATCTCGTTGCGGGCTGCATCTATAGCCGAGCTGCCAACTCGCCTCTGGACGCGGATTCCGGCCTTTTCCAGCCGCGCCAAGCCCTCTTCGCATTCGGGCTCGATACCGTTGAGGTGAGGCACGAGGACGACGGATCGGGAACGGTTGGGCGGAGCGGCGACGACGGGCGTCGTCTCAGGACGGATCGATCGGAAAAAATCGACGTAGCGGTCTGCAACCCCATCAACCTGCCATCGCCGGGACACCTCAAGGGAGCGGCGACGGTGCTCATCGACGAAGGCCGGATCGTCCCACAGTCGAATAATGATGCTTACCCAGGGGGCGATCTCGTCCGCCGTGGGCGACTCGGGCGTCGCCGGCGTGAGTCGATCGGTCAAAGGCATCACGAAACCGGAATCGCCGAGCGTCTCCGGTATGCCGCCCCGATCGCTACCGATGACCGGTATGCCGTTTATCATGGCCTCTATGGCCACCCGAGGCTGGTTCTCCAGACCTAAGGAAGGGAGCAACAGGATGCGAGTCGACCCCCAAAAACATCGGGGATCCGGCGTGTGCTCCATCACGAGGACGTTGCCGTGGGCTTGCAGGTCGACGTCGCATGCGGCCAGCGAATTTTGATTCGCCCGGGATTCGACCACCAGGAACCGGATGTCTGGACGACGTCGGCCCAACTCATCGGCGATTTTTGCGAAAATGCCGACCCCTTTCGCGACGGACGGATTGACGAACGTCACATATCCGACGGGATCCGCCTCGACTCTTACGCGCTCCGGCTCGACTATGTTGGGCAATACGACGCAATTCAGGCCGAGAGCATCACGATAATAGTCGGCGGCGAATGCCGTCGGAGTAGCGATCGCGGCGATGTTCGAAAAAGTCGAGGGATCGCGATATCCGAGGCTATGTGCAAGGAACGCCGTCGCGCGGCCCTCCCTTCGAGCGAGGGCGAACGCCTCGGTTATCGGCCGATTGCCGCCGTACCCGACGACGATGTCGGGACAAAAGCGTGCGACCGCCGCTCGATAGAGCCGCAGATACGCTTCCGACTCGGACGCGTCGGGTTCTAGGGGATTCCAGGTCGGTCCGACGTGCAGGGTGACTTCTACCCCATCCCAGTTCAGGCGGATGCAAGGCGATGTCTCGTCGCGGGGTTCACGCATAGGCATGGGGTGATGGCCACGCTCCGAGAGCCAGCTGACCAGGTCGATTTCCCTGCCCAGGCCCAACCTCGACCCGCACAGGGCTTCGACTGAAAATCCTCTGCTTTGCAAGGCAGAGAGCATTTCCCGGCTGCTGATGGCGGCACCGACCGAATCGTCGAGCAGACACGGAAGAGAAACGAATAGGATTCGCCTCATGAAACTGAATCTCCGGGCCCAGCGGCCCATTCTGCCAGTGTCTTTGAAAGGTATCAGATCAGGACGTGTTGACAGACGTCGAAGTTCTACTTATAGCTGTGCCGGAATAGGTATTGACCACGACACCGACCGGTGAAAGCGAGTTTACCCCATGCGTCGACGACGATCCGCCATTCTGCGTCTCATGATCCTCACGCTTTTCGTGGCCGTGGGCATACAAGGGGTGCAGATGGCTCGACTGAGCATGCGTTACGCAGCGAAGGCCCAGAACCATCGTCAGGAGGCGTCCCGCAGCCGGGCGGAGCTGACGACGCTCGGCCCGGCCGAACGGGTCGAATACATGGGGGCAGATCGAAAGAGGTTTGTTGAGGCGTATTTCCGCGATTCGATTAGATACCACGACACGTTGGATGGGAAGTATCAGGGAGCATCCATGCGGCCCTGGGCGTCCGTGTCCGAGGATCCTGAAGCGCCGGACCCGTTCCCCTCGCTTTTGCAGCTGGATGAGCAACCTCCATTTCTGGCCACAGGCGGCGACCCGGAAACCCTTCGCTGACATGAGGTTCGATGGGTGGCTCCAAGGAAGATCGGCATCTCGTCCGCCGAGCCCCTTGTGCATACTTGACATCTGGATTCCATGCTGATCAAACTCGTGTGCATGTGACGCCATCGTTGACCCCTCCCCGTCGCGAAGCCGCGAGTTTGACCAGAGAGATTCTTCATGCTTCGTCCCTCTCGCACCATTCGGCCGTTCCGACCCGTCGTCGCGCTTATGGAATCCCGCGTCGTCCTGTCGACCGCGACTACGGCGGCCGTCACCGATTTGGGCGGGCATGACGTAGGCGAGGTATCGCACCTCGATCCCGCCGCTTCGGGCAACGACTACGGCCAAGGCGTGGTCGTCGCGAATTCCTATGGGAGCTCTGGAAGCTCCTCGGGCGTCACGAAGGTGACGCTGGGTCAGTATGTACAGGTGGCCGTCGACCGGGGGGCTATCTACGAGTATGGCGATCCGTTCCCCGATCCGGGGACCGTCGGTGAGGAGTGGTACGCCGAGTATTACGGTTCCAGCTCGGGCTCAGGTTCAGGGTCGGGGTCTGCAGCCCAAACTTCGCTTTTCTCCCAAGCTGCCTCGAACCTCATGGCCGCGGAGGATCCGGCCGCCCAACGCGCGAGAGAGATTCGCGAGTACAACGAGGACGTTGCGCGTTTCAATACGGACAGAAACGCTTACAACGACCGGGTTCGGCAGTACAACATGGACAAGGCCTCTTACCAGACGAAGATCGCGGACTTCAACAGGAGGTATCAAAGCAACTACAACCCTAAGATCGTCATGAGCACCGACCCGCTCACCGGCCAGCGTAAAGCCGAATTGTCCATCGAGATCAGCACCCAGATCTTCAATGGTATGTCCGGTGCAGCGAAGGCGGAGAAACAGTCTCTCGATACTCTCGGACAGGATCTCCACGGCAGATTCAATATGATCTACAGCGAGAAGGTCCAACTGACGAATCGCCAGATGGCATTGGCCGGGAGATACAGCTACTTGCTCAACAAATATTACCAGATCAGGAAAGTTCAGCCGTGACGACGCGACGGTGAGGCATTGCAAGGGGTTCCTTGCGGGAAACCGAACCCTTTCCTGTGCGGCGTGTCGGTATCGCCGCACACTGCCTGCCGAAATGCCAGATGTCGCCGACAGGAAGCCGGGAAAGGCTCTCTACGCGTTCCTGCGGCGTGGTTATGCTCCAGACGCCTCCGGCACCCGGCGACGCCTTGGCGAGCCGATTGGCGGCCTTGGCGAGCGTTTTGGTGGGGCCGATGCCGACGCTGACGGGAATTCCCGTCCACTGCTTCACCGTCTGACGGATGTCGGCGGCTTTGGCGGCGAACTGGCCGGTTGGGAAATTTGCGAGATTCAGGAACCCTTCGTCGATGCAGTAAACCTCGACCTCGGGCGTGAACTGCTCCAGCGTCTGCATCACGCGGCTGCTCATGTCGCCGTACAGCGTGTAGTTCGAGGAGAACACGGCGACGCGGTGCCGCTCGACCAGTGGCCGCACTTGGAAGAAGGGATCGCCCATTTTGAAGCCGAGGGCTTTGGCTTCGTTGCTGCGGGCGATGACGCAGCCGTCGTTGTTGGAAAGCACGACGATCGGGCGCCGCTGGATCGCCGGGTTGAACACCCGCTCGCACGACGCATAAAAGTTGTTGCAATCGACCAGGGCGAACATGGCGGCTCAGTAAGCCCGCACCGATCCGGTGACGCGGCCCCAAATCTCGAAATCCGTGCCTTCCTCCACCTCCATCGGGTGGTAGGCGGGATTTTCGGGCATCAGCCACACGCGGCAGCCTTCCTTCCGAATCCGCTTCAGCGTGAACTCGTCGTGCACGCGTGCGACGACGATGCAGCCGTTGACGCACTCGGCGGAGCGATCGACGATCAGCAGATCGCCGTCATGGATTCCGGCGCCGGTCATCGAATCGCCCGAAACTCGGACGAAAAACGTGGCCGCCGGGTTTCGGATCAGCTCTTCGTTCAGGTTGATCCGTGCTTCCAGGTAATCGTCGGCAGGCGACGGGAAACCGGCCGACACCGGAAACGCGAGCAGCGGGCGGTAGATCGTCGAATCGAGGGCGGGCGTGATGAAAGTCAGCGAAACGGACTGCATGGGCTCTGCTCAGTGGTTGGTTACAGGCGGAGCTTGCACCGGCCGGAATTCGATGGCAATCCTTTTTTAGTGACAAGTTGTTGCTAAATAAGGAGGGCGATGTGAAAGCAAAGCCGCCCTTGCGTGTGGCGGCAGAATGGCTAGCAGACACCCGTTTCAGCGACGGAGGTGGGCGAATCCTGCTATAGCTAGAGCACCCAAACCGAGGAGCAGCCCGCTGGAAGGCTCGGGAATGGTGGATAGCTGCGTCATGGTAACGAGTGGGGGAGAGGCGTCATCCGGAGGGAAAAGCTGAACATCAGCCGTCCCATCGGCCAAGAAGTGGATGGCCACCAGCGTTCCAAAGGCATCGTTGCTCAAGAGCGGGTCTTGATTAGCATCGAGCAGGGAGAAAAAGAAGGATGCACCAGGGGAAGCACCACTCGGGTTGTCGAGGACATCGCCCGAGAACTTGATGACGAAGCTGATTTCTTTGCCGAACTCGATCGCTTGAGTATGGACGTTATATGCGTCGGATGCATCAAGGATCAAGACCGATGGAAATCCACCCGACACGCCGCCAAATTGCTGCTCTACGCTGCCGATGGAGCCTTGAACAGCATTAAATCCGCTAATCTCTGCACGCAGATACGTGGTCTCTGGCGTCGCTTCGGGGTTGAGTTGCAGGTCGATGAACCCCGATATGCCGATGATTGACGATGTGTCCACATTGATTCGGTATACAGTATCCGCACGAACAGGGATCGCAATTCCGCAAAACGCAAAAACGGCCAGCGATGCTAATAGGTAGGTCAGACCGTTGAAACTGTTTGTGTTCCGCACGAGTAGCTCCTTTGGCAAAAGGCACCTTAGTTGAGATGAACGGTTCCAAAAGGCAGAACGCCAGAACCTGAAGCGTACACCCCGCTCTGGTCACTTCGAGTGATAGACAGGTTGTAAGTCAGCTTCCGTCCAAGCAATCTGAGAAGGCTACCATCCGATTGTTGCAGGTAATTGAAGAAGAAGTATCTAACCTGTCCTGACGCATCATCTTGGAAAATTGTGTCCATGTCGATCGTAAAGATGGTCCCAACCTCCGAAGCTTCAGCTGATTCGATAATAGTAAAGGTTCCGCTGACGTGAAACGTGGGCGGAACCGGCGGGTTATCACTGCCTAGAAACCTGAATCCGATGGTGGCCGACAAGATACCGCCGTTAAGCTCCACTCGGTATTCCGCTACCGCCGAGCGATTCACGCTAGAGCGAATGATCGTCTCGAATTTCCTGGCATCCTGGGCGAGCAGTCTCGCATTGGCCGACGGGGCATTCGGGTTGATGATCTTTCGTGCGGATTCGTAGTCAGCGATATCGCCATGAATGTGAGTTGCCAGGCTTTGCTTGCTTACGAAGGCACCCGCTCTCATGCCGTAAGACAGGATTTTGTATGCGATCGCCGGAGTATTCGCCAGGGATGGATCGTTCAAGAGACCGTGTGGGGAGGACAATACACCTTGGTTGTGAAGCTCGGAGCCGAACAGGGCATAGTGGTAGGCCCAGGTAATCTGGCTGTACCCCCGACCGTAATAAACTTGCTGGCGGCCATTCGGTGCTAGTACTGGCTTCCAGTAATCATCTGTATTTCCAGAGGGCTTCCTGCCGCCGTTTTCTAACGACGCTGGATCGAAATCCATACCGGCTTCATGGTAGACCGTCGAGAGCATGTAAGCCGCCCAGCGAAGATCCTTAATCGCCGAGTCATTCTCGATGAAACTCAGCAATTGATTCAAATGCGTTTTCTGAGTCGGTGAAAGCAGTTGCCCGAACTGAGCCTCGAAACCGGCATAAAATTTCGTTCGATCAATCGCTCCCATCGCGTTATCGACTGCCGGTACGACGGAAGGCGGTGCAGTAGGCGGCACCTGCACCGCCAATATCTGAATCTCGGGGTTGAAGTCCTTGGGCAATTTCCCGTTGAAGGTAAACGTCGGTGTGCGAGTTTGACCCTTGCCCAGGCTTCCCAACCGAAAGTAGGCATCGCCACCGCTGGTGAAGCCGCCGCTGGCACCACCAGGCGTGACACCGACAGGCAAAGCACCTTTGAAAACGATGACCAAGTTTCCGCTGCTGAAGGGAAGCGGAGCCTCGTTTTCTACGCTCACTTGCACAAGGGTCGCCGACACAACAGGTTTGCCCTTTACGAGCTTCGTGCGATGGGTGACATCAGAAACTTCGGTGGTGACGTTGTTCGATATATCCCAGATATTCCGGGACATATTGAGTTCAGGAGCAGCAAGCAGAAGGCGTGCTTCCAGCGATTGCACGATCGCTGCGGGGGAGATGAAGGAACGCTCCGGCCGACGCTTCCCATCACGCCTTCCGAGCAGATTCCAGCCGGAGAAGTCATTCATGGTTAAATCTCTAGGTGGACCTTGGGCACCGGTTCCGCTGTCGATTATTGAGTTGGCCAACTGAGGTTTCAACCTCTTTTGGAGAAAACGTCCTGAACCGTTAAATCCATGGAGTCCTAATGGATTGGTCAGTTACTCAACTGACAGGCGAGCTGCCGCCGCCTGCGGAGGAAGTTTTTCACCGTGGAAACCGGCCCGGTTTCC
>VFQN01007150.1_pt1 | contig 12169 bp, 14 predicted proteins | sample 3512371 | NCBI WGS metagenome assembly VFQN01 (sample SAMN10412370, study PRJNA504923) | tailings metagenome | isolation source: Replicate 2 from Balatoc abandoned mine | place: Philippines: Itogon, Benguet | collected 2017-08-28
AGCTTGTGCCGGAAGGGCAGCTGCCGCACGTGCTGCTGCCCCGCCTCCACGGCCCAAGGCAAGGCATAAGGCGGCAGCGGCTGGGACAGGGAGGCGGTGCAGTGCTGGGGCCCGCTGAGGCTGGCGGCTGCGTCCGGGGACACCAGGCGGCCGCTGAGGGCGCGGTCGTGGGGGGGCAACAGCAGCAGGACGTGCAGCTGGAGCGCGGGGGGCAGCTGATGCCCCGGGCCGACGATGCTGCTTTCGGTACGCGCATCCTTGGCTTCAGATCCCTCCATTATAACAGTTGGGCGCCAGGCAGTGCCGTGGGGGTAGGTGGTGGCCCTGGGCACAGGTTGAGGGTACACGAGGGGCGGCTGGGGAGGATCGGAGGAACTTGGCCCAGACTCGTCAAAGCTGTGTGCTGCGGCGAGGCAGGGCCAGGCACCTGACGACACCCTGACGCCTCCTACACTTCTACGCGCACTGCCAGGGGTCGCAAGCTCACGTGCTAGGCAGGGAGGTAGAAGCAGGGGAGCACTCATGGTAGGAGCAGGCAGGAGTTGCACCCCCAGGCCTGTGTTGGTGCTTGGTGCACCTCCCCATGTCGCCATGTGTACTGTACCGCACCCCTTCGAGTTGTGCCGAGCATACACAGACACACCTGCTGCCGACCCTGCCCCATGGCCTCTCCCCGCACGGTTCCCCTGGCTGGCCCTTGAAGACCCCCTACGGCTCTCGTTGTCTCGTACCGGTAGTACTGGTAGTACGTTGCGCAAGCTTTGTGTACGGTTCAGCGTACGGTACTGCAAGCAACAGTTACGAATTGGGGCCGACCCGTCGGCTGTTGGCGTTCCCAGTGCCCCTGGGGCGCATGCGCCCTGGCCCCTTCACCAGCTGACACGTGTGCATCATTGTTGTCACGCGTCCATGTTGATAAGGTTTGCACGTTGGCGTTTGTTTGGGGTCCTGCAATGGTCAACCTCGGTCAGGTTCCTGCACCTCGAGTCAAGAGCACCATACTGCACCACTGCATGGTCGTACCAGCAAAGTGGCACAACGTTTGGCACCCATGCACCTCGCACAAACGGCAACACGTGGCGTATCAGTACCCCAACACAGTATTCCGTACTCAAAGACGCACACCTTCGGTGTCGGTACGCAACATGATCAACCCACAGCCGGCTACTTGTGCAACTGACACCGTATTCCCACGCACCTACTCCGGTCCCCTGCACTGAGGGTTGAACTGCATGCCCCCCATTGACCATCCGGACGAGTCAAAAATAATGAAGGGCACAGTCTTGCCTCTCCACCTATCTACTAGGGCCAGCACGGCCCGCACGCCCAGTACTGGGGGTAGCGACCGTTCAGTCGGCTACCTAGACAGTCGTGCATCTCAACAATGTGCAGCAGGCCACGTGCCGCCCCTCAACCGACACAAGCATGGGCACTACGCAGGCAGCTCATTGTCATGCCCTACGCTTCCGACTTTCCAACAACAGCAGCAGTTGCCGCTGCTGGTGCCGCTGCCGCTGCTGCCACACTCCGCAGCCAGGCGGCTGCCTCCGCACTCATGACCCGTTGCTGTACCTTCCGCGCCACCGCTTCCTCCAGGCGCCCCCTGTCCCCCACCGGCGCACCCTGCGCCACCAGCCACCGCAGCGCCGGCGTCTCACACCCCTCCTCCACCGCCCGCACCACCAGGTCGTGCCCACCCCACGGCACGCCCAGCCGCCGCAGGGCGGCCAGCGTGCCCCGTTGCCCGGTCACGGCCGGAGCAACGTAAGCAGACGCAGCCCACGGGCCCGCCAGGCAGCCCGGGTGCTGCTCCACCAGCCACTCTAGCAGCGCCTCGCAGCCACCCTCCGCCGCAGCTGCCAGCACCTTCCCGCCTGGCTGGTACCCCGGCAGCTGCTGCAGCAGGTACTGCACCAGGGCCACCTCGCCCCGACGCGCCGCTGCACGCACAAGTCGCTTCGTCGGCCTGTGCTGTTCACCCCAGTCGGTGCACCCCACCTGCCCTACCAGCAGCTGCACCGCCTGCAGCAGGTCCCGGCTGTGGGAGGGCGTGTCAAGGGGCCACCCCTTATTGAGGCTGCGGAGGTCGCCTGCGGATGGCTTGATGCTACCCTCACACGCCAACCACCGCACCATATCCACGCTGCCAGCAGCCCTGGAGTAGGCCGCAGGGGTCAGCGCCATGCCAGCCCGCCGCAGGTACTCCAACACGGGGATGCGCATAGCAGTAAGCGCGCTGTCAAACGCCTCCTGCAGCAGCCACTGGTCCTGCTGTGGCGTCAGCCCCGGAAGGGACCGCAGGTGCTGCAGCACATCCACCCGCCCTGCTCCCACCGCCGCAGGGACCAGCTCGGACAGCAGCCTGCCTTCTGCCTCGTGCAGGGGCGGCGCCCCCCGCTCGCCCAGCCACTGCAGCTTGGCCACGGCGTCGCGTGCACTGGCAGCTGCACTCAGGAGGCGTTGCCACACCCGGGTGCTACCAGCATCCGGCAGCTCGCACCCCGCCTCGTCCACCAGCCACTGCACCATCGCCAGGTCGGCGTGCTGGAGTGCACACTGGAGCACCGGCATCTTCTCTACACCGTACACGGAGATGACGATCCCGCCCATGGGGCAGCCGAGGTCGTGCAGCCAGCGCAGCCGGCCCAGGTCCCCGGAGCGGGCGGCGGCCGCACCGACCTCAGGGCCCGAAGCACCCTCATTGAGCACCCACTCCATCTTGGCCACGGCATCTGGCGTGACGGACTCGGCAGCGGGTGCCAAGGAAGCTGGTGCAGCAGGGCGCCACCCGCTAATGGGCCTGGCGCTCGCAGGACAGCCCCGCAGCAGCTCCCACGCCGCCTGCAGCCCCGCCAGGTCGCAGTGCTTGGCCGCAGCTGCGAGCACGCGATCAGGGTCCAGCAGCCCCGGGCAGCGGTCCAGCAGCATGCCTAGCAGCTGCGGATGACCTGCCTCCGCCGCAGCAACGCCCGGGTCGCTGTGCAAACCCCTTGTTTTCACGTGGCCGTTGACGTACCAGAGATCTGAGAAAAGGCTTGGCTGCAGCAGCGGCAGCGCGACCTCCAGGTTCACCTCACTCCCGCTGGCGGCGGCCGTGCACAGCAGTTGCAGCTTGTGCCGGAAGGGCAGCTGCTGAAGACGCTGCCGTGTCTCCTCCTTTGCACAGGCAACGGCGTGTGGTGGCAGCGGCTGGGACAGGGAGGCGGTGCGGTGCTGGGGGTCGCTGAGGGCGTCTCGCAACTCCGGGGACACCAGGCGGCCGCTAAGGGCGCCCTCGTTTGGGGGCAGGAAGGACAGGACGTGCTGCCAGAGAGCAGCGGGCAGCTGTGATGACATTCGACCTTCACGGTGCCCCTCCATGCGTGTTAGTTGCCGGTTCTCGCCAAACTTGAAAGTACTGTTTGTGTAGATGCGAAAGGGGTAAGGGTAAGGTCACTAGATGCACGAGCCCCGGCGATACGAGCTACCGACCGAGCAAGGAGTGCAGAAGCCAACAGTGCCAGAAATATACATCGACGGAAGGTCCTCGTCTTACATTGTGCGCGTGCTTATCTTTCAGTTGGCCCGAGCGAGGCGGAACTTCGTCACGCCAAAGCGGCCGCTAGAGGAGTTAATGCGCACCAAAGTTGAAGAAAATACAGACATGGTGCGAAACTTTGCAAAGCTTTCCCTCGTTCAACTGAAAGTCTCCGGGCGTTCCGGTTAGGGTTTTAGGGACCCCATCGCAACGTGGTACGGCACTGCCAGCTCCAAACGGGGACGGGCACGGGCGACAGTTTACAGGCTCCGAGTAGGCACGGATGAGATACTCGCAATGCGCACCACCACAGCACTCTATTACAAGTGCCCACCAGCATGGCACCACCACAGCACTCACCCAGGCTGCACTGCACCCTTCAGGCTGCACACCTCCACACGCACGGAGGGCCGCAGCATGCCCCCACAGCCTTGGCCATGCATATGCGAGGGCAGCTGTCCGGCCACTGCTGCCCAGCTACAACATCAGCTGCATGCATCCGCGCCCATACACCGTTCCGGCCCCACGCAGGCCGCCCCAACGTGGTGCAACGTCACATTGCCAGTGCGCCTGCAGTAAGCCATCGCCCAGCGCTAGCACGGTTGATCTGTGTCGACCAGCCATGCCAAGCCTGTGCACCAGCGAGCGCCACGTGATGGACCAACAACTGCCGACAGCCGTGCGGCAACGTCGGCCCCCGCCGCTGCAGACCGCCCCTGCCAGGATGGGGGACAAGGCAACCGTAAACCATGGCAAAAGGCGTCAAGTCTGCAACAGTGCCGATAGCAACGCGCGCGGACATTGGAACCGCGCCCCATCCCCCTGTGGTGCTATTGCCACGTCACCGTCAATCCATATTATGCAACTCGGCAACACACGCCCTGGCACTTGACGTGCGCTCCGGCCAGCCCTCCACCCAGGCACCCACCCCTCCACCCAGGCACCCACCCCATCCCCTCCTGACGCACGCCCACCGGCCCATCATATGGCTCTGGCTTGGGCCCACATCCACCATAAACCCACGGCGTCCTTGCACCACCCGTTGCATCCCTGGCAGACCCCTGCTGGTTGCAGCCCCGACAGGCGGCCCCATGCTCCCGGCATACCAGGACACGCACCTGCGGACGCCGATCCTGCTTCGCTTCGTTCCCGTCAGGCCTCCGATAGGCACTGCAGCCCCTTCGCTCGCCACCCAAGCCACGCTGCGTCCTCAGTAGCCATGGGGCGCCAGGACCACTTCAGAGCGCGCGCCACCACCGCATCCGCGAGCTCCCGCCTGCCGCCCGGCGCCCCCAGCTGCACCAGCCGCCGCAAGGCCGGCGGGCACCCCTGTCGACCCCAGCAGCGGCTCGCAGCCGCCCCTTGGCTGCTTACCCACCGCCCTCCAGTCAGGCTTGAAGCCCAGCCGCTGCTGCACCACGTACTGCACCACGGCTAGCTCGCCTTTCCGTGCTGCGGAAGGTACCGCAAACCCCACACTCAAGTCCCGGCACCCTGCCCCGCCCACCAGCAGCTGCACCGACCACCAGCAGGCTCCGGCTGTGAGCGGGGGGGCCCCAAGATCACCTGGCGACCCGCAACTGCAGCTCCAGTCCTGCGGCGGGCGCCCGCCCCTCGTGCACCAGCCAGGACCGTGTCCAAGTGGTCACACCGCCGCCAAGCGCTGCTCCGCTACACGCCCCCAGCGTGACCTCCTAGCCTGCCTTGTGGAGGCACTCGACCAGCAGCATAATGCACCGCCTCCTGCACTGCTGCCTGGCGCTGCCGGGCCCCAGCCCATGGAGCCACAGCAGCTGCTGCAGCACCTCGACCCGCGCGTGTTGCATAAAAGCAGCTTGTGCCCAGGTCCCAAGCGGGCCCGCCTGGAGAGGCGTCCTGTAACAAAGCTACGCTTCATTCCTGCGGGCCCGCGGTTTGGGAAGGGAGGCAGGGGCCGTGTCATTGCCGTGCGGCAGGGCGGCTGGCGTGCGGGTTGGCGCACAGGGGCTGAGCTCCCCCCCTGGACCCGGTTCGCTTCACATACAACACGGCCACGCATGCGCCACAAGGAACGCTGCCGCTGTTGGCCCTACATGGGGCTCCCCTGCCCCCACCTGTTCCACGAGTGACCCCGCCGCGGTGCCGCCAGGTGGCCCGTCAGCAGGAAGGAAGGAGGCGGCGGAGGTGCGTAGCGACCTGCATGGGCGAAAGGGCGCATTAAAGTAATGGGGATGGGTCGAGCTACCGCACGGGGGCAAGGCAGCCGGCTTCGTGCGGAGGGCACGGGGGTGCAGGGTGCGGAGCATGCTGGGAGCATGCACGCACTCTGCGTAGCTCTGTCGTTCCGGCGCCGTGGGCTGCAGTCTGGATACACCACAGCATGTGGATGGGGACATGTGCGCATCGGCAGAAGCGCACATGGCACACGAAGCCAGCCCCCTGCCCCGCCCACTCGCGCCTGCTCCCTTCGAGCCCACATTAATCGCGACCCCTGGTCCTGCTTCCTGCTCCCTCAACCTGCTGCCCGGCCCAGGCGTCCCAACCCACCCTCCGGGGGTGACGGTGTTGCTGCCACCGCGCGCTTCACGCCCACCGCCCGCCGCCGCTGGCACCTTGCGCCCTGCTGCTGCGTTGCCCGTCGCACCTGTGGCAGGAAGGTTGGCGCGCGAGAACCAAACAACATGGTGGGGGAATGATACCTGTGCGCAACGCAAGATGCGTACAGACCAAAGCGAGGTAACGGAGGTCTTCTGCGCCAGATCGCGTGCTGCGGTGCGGGAACCTGCCTTACTTCCAACGTCACACGCAACGCCATGCTCAGCCATGTGTGCACACGTGGCTGCGTGCCTACGGCCCCTGCTTACGATGCGTCACTGCCCTTCCGCTACCCATGCCGCACCTGCGTGGGCGTGGTGGCACGTGTACACGTGGCGACAGCTGGTGAAGGCGACAGAGCCACCGCCACCACGCAAGGCGACACAGGCTGCTTCCTCTTGCCATCGTACTGTGCCACAATAGTAGGGACGCACACACCACCACAAGCATCCACACCGTCATTGGGAAGCTACGCAGGCAGATGGCATGTGCTGCAGATTTAACATAGAGATCTCACTGTGCGGTCACTGCTTCTGCACGGTGCGCCGCCAACAATGCACGGGCACGTATCAGGAGCTATTGAAGTGCTCAGGTAGGCAACACGCGACTCGCCGCCATGCTCCAAGGGTAGGCACCTCCGGAGCCAAAGAGAGAAGGCCTGCAGTGTCTGTCACATGTCACGCGCTTCACCACCGCCATCACCACCGCTGCCACCACGCCGCATGTCGCAGGCTACCAGCTGTGCAAAACGCATACAGTGTATGCTTTCGGTCAAGGCAAATACCCAATCATGTCCGTGGCAACGGTGCCAACTGCAGCCAGTCCAGCACACATCAAGTTGCTTACGCCTCCCCGTCCACTGCTGATGCTGCAGCACCTCCTGCTCCTGCTGCTGCTGCTGCCGCTGCCGCCGCCACGCCCCGTAGCCATGCCGCATCCCCAGCACTGAGGCCCTCCCGCGTGCATGCAATCGCGTCCTCGAGGCGGTCCAGGTCTCCCAGGGGCGCCCCCTGCTCTACCATCCAGCGCACTGCAGGCATAGGGCACTCGCGCTTCACCGCCCGCACCACCACGTCCTCCGCCCCCCACGGCACGCCCAGCCGCCGCAGGGCGGTCAGCGTGCCCCGGTCACCGCGTAGAGCTGCGTCTGAGTACTTCCTGTTCACATTGATCGCAGCGGCGTAGTAGGGGCTGATGCCCCCACCTCCAAAGCTGTTCACGTTCTCCGCCAGCCACTCCAGCAGCGCCTCGCAGCCCCCATGTGTCGCAACTGCCAATACATCCTCGCTCGGCTGATACCCCGGCAGCTGCTGCAGCAGGTAGTGCACCAGGGCCAGGTCGCCCCGCTCCGCCGCTGTACACACAACGTCTTTTGCGTTCCGGTCAGTGCACCCCGCCTCGCCCACCAGTAGCTGCACCGCCTCCAGCAGGTCCCGGCTGTCTTGAGGCCTGCTGTTCGGCCAGAGCCCAATAAACAAGGGCAGGTACAGACCACCGGCCGACACCCCCGCCTCGTTTGCCAGCCACCGCACCATGGCAATGTCGCCGTTGCAGCTTGCATTGGTGTACTCTCGATGCCCGAACACGAAGCCCCCATCGTGCAGGTAGGTTGCAACGGGGATACCAATCGGTGGTGCAAGCACCATGTGCTCCTGCACTTTCTGCTGGACATCGGGTGTCCACAGGCCGGGGATCACGCGCAGCACCTCCACCTGTCCACCTGCCAGCACTGCCCTGAGCAGGCTGTCGGCCAGGCGTGCGTTCCCGTCCACCTGGGGAGCCCCCAGCTCCTGCAGCCACGTCAGCTTTTCTGCCCCATCTGTAGCAGTCGTAGCTGCCGCCAGCAGCAGTGGGGTCCAGCGGCTTGTCCCGACAGCCGGCAGCTCGCACCCCGCCTCGACCACCAGCCACTGCGCCACAGCCAGGTCGGCGTGCGCCAGGGCAGCCTCCACGGCAGGAAACCCGCCCATGGGGCAGCCGCGGTCGCGCAGCCAGTGCAGCCGGCCCAGGTCCTTAGAGCGAGCAGCGGCCTCAGCGGTGCTGTCCTGCAGGCTGCAGGTCACCTCCTCTGCAGTCGCCAAGACCCACTCCATCTTGGCCACAGCGTCTGGGGTGGCCGACTCAGCAGCAGCGTCCAACACGGACTGACCCAACAAGTGGCTGTAGCACTTCAGCAGGCGCCAGGCTGCCTGCAGGCCCTCCGTGTTACAGTATCGAGCAGCTGTCGGCAGCAAGCCGTCCGTGCGCAGCAGGTTCGGGCAGTAGTGCAGCAGCCAGGCCAGCAGCTGCGGGTGGCCCGCCTTGATAGCTGCTGCACCGGGATCAGCGCCATTGTAGTTCTTCCCGCGCTGCAGCATCTCATGACATACGCTCGGCTGCAGCAGCGCCAGCGCCACCTCCAGGTTCACCTCGCTCCCGCTGGCGGCGGCCGTGCACAGCAGCTGCAGCTTGTGCCGGAAGGGCAGCTGCCGCACGTGCTGCTGCCCTGCCTCCACGGCCCAGGGCACGGCGTGGGGCGGCAGCGGCTGGGACAGGGAGGCGGTGCAGTGGTCCGGGCCAGTGAGGGCGGCGGCTGCATCCGGGGAGACCAGGCGGCCGCTGAGGGCGCAGTCGTTTGGGGGCAGGAGGGAAAGGATGTGCAGCTGGAGGGCGGGGGGCAGTTGCTGCGGTAAGGTGCTGTTGCTGGCGCCACCCAGGCCCATGCTAGCTGGTTTGTAGACCATTGTAGGGCCACAGACAAGCAGACAACCAGCCTTGATGGGGCTTACTCCTGGCCCTGGGTGTCTGCAGCGATAGGCGGTGCATGGGGGCACAAGGAGGGGTTATATGCCCGTGTGTTGTGAGCAGTGCGGGCCACCAGGACAACAAGCCAACCACCGTACACCCCAGTTAGCCAAAGCCAATTTTTTTGCGCTTTGCCTTGCTTCCGCGTGGTAGACCTTTTATCGGGCGCTTGGCGAAACGGTAAGAAGCTGCTTGTAAGCGGGCGGGAATTGAGCCCTAAGCCTAAACTTCATTTACCAAGGGCGGACTCTACACAACACTACTAACTTGCAATGGTGCTGATATCTAACTGGATAGCTACATACCTTCTTGCAGAGTAGGCAGCGACGCTGTGACGCTGAGACGCGCGGAGTGTTGACACCAGGATGGCGCAACTGATAGCTCTATCGGAAACTAGTCAGTGCTTGGTAAACAGGTGATATGAGAGTTATGACTGCGCAAGGCGTTATCTCGGTACCAAATGCTGCAAATGGACAGGCATCCTCGCATCCAGGCGGGGGACGGGACGTGCCAGGGGAGCCCCGGCCATGGCGCATGGCCATGGCCCCGTGCTGCCCGGTCCCACTGGGCAGAGGGAGGCTGGCGCCGCAAGACCCTCTTCTACGTCGCGTAAGATTGTGAACATAGTGCGAAGCGACAGTCACCAAGTGTTCAAGTGGGTTTGTCCCATTCAGCTGTTAACCCCTGGCTGCCCCTGGGGCCCATACACGCTAGCCCCTGACCGCCTCGTCCTAGCACCATGAAGCCGATACGTGCGCATCAATGTTGTCGCGTGTTGTAGTACATTTGCAATGCAGACGGAGGACAGTAACGTTGGCGTTCATCTGGGTTACAGACCTGGTCAGCTCCCTGAATGTCGGCTTCTATACTGTACCACAGCGCATGATGGTACCAGCAGGGTACCGTAGCACTTCACTTGGCACCTCACGAGCTCACGCACCTAGCACAAACGACAACAAACTGCGCACCGTACAGTAGCATAAACCGCAACAATTTGCGTATACAGTACGTTGCGTTCACGAAAATTTCGAACACAGAGTGCCTTGCTGGACGACGCACACCCTCCCGAGCCCTTACGCGCCGTCCTTCGGCTACCACACGCACTCGTACGCCCCACCCCTGGCGGCGCCCTACAGCCACCAGCCGTACGTCTCCCCAGGTCACCCGTACAGCCTGCCCCACGCCACAGCTCGCCACAGCTACAGCCTGCACCACGCCACAGTCGGACATGCCACTTGCTTCGCCCTCTACTAGTACCTGCTTATTAATTTGCTACTTTGTCCACGCAACTGCATACGCTACGCACACCTTCCGAATCCGTAGGCAGCAGGGTCAACCTACAGTCGGCTGCTTGTCAACTGACAGCACAGACCAAACTCTCCGCTCTCCACCTGCTGCAGCCCCTTGCACAGCAGGACGCCTAATTCGGGAGTGGCTCAAGTGCATGCCCCCCATCGACCATCTGCAGGGGTGCGAGTGAAGGGCAGTCTTGCCCCTCCACCTGTGCTGCTGTCATGGCCCGCATGCTCAGTACCGCGGGCCGTGGACTAATGCCATGCAAGGTAGCCACCTCGTCAAAGGGGGCCCAAACACCAATACGCCACACAAGGCATAGTCGCCATAACGACACAGCGCCACACCCTGCTGACATCACAAGGACAGTTACGAGACAGTTAAGGTACATGTCAGTTGTAGGACAGCCGCCGTTCAACTGGCTACACGAACAGGGGGCAACCAAGGGAGTCTACAAGGTAACCAGGCCATGTACCGCCCTTGACCGACAACAAACATGGGCTAGTAGCAGGCAGCTCATTGTCATGCCCTATGCTTACGACTTCCCAACAGCAGCAGCAGCACTTGCCGCTGCTGCTGCCACGCTCCGTAGCCACTTTGCTGCCTCGTTGCTCATGACCCGTTGCTCAACCGCATTCGCCACCGCTGTCTTGAGGCGCATCCCGTCCCCCATTGGCGCCCCCTGCGCCAATAGCCACCGCAGCGCCGGCCCTGGGCATGCAGCCTCCACCGCCCGCACCACCACGTCCTCCGCCCCCCACGGCACGCCCAGCCGCCGCAGGGCGGTCAGCATGCCCCGTTGCCCGTTCTTAGCCGGAGCAACGTACGCAGACACGCCCCAAGGACTCGCCAGGCAGCCCGGGTGCTGCTCAACCAGCCAATCCAGCAGCACCTCGCAGCCGCCCTCGGCCGCAGCTGTTAGGACCTTCCCGCCTGGCTGGCACCCCGGCAACTGCTGCAGCAGGTACTGCACCAGGGGCAGGTCGCCCCGCCGCGCCGCTGCACACACAACTCGCTCCGCCTGCCTCTGCTGCACACCCCAATCGGTGCAACCCACCTGCCCCACCAGCAGCTGCACGGCCTGCAGCAGGTCCCGGTTGTGTAAGGGTGTGCCACACGGCCACACCGAAATGAGGAAGATTAGGTCATCCATGGACGGCCCGCCACTGACCTGGCGCGCCAACCACCGCACCATATCCAAGCTGCCAGCAGCCCTGGCGTAGGCGGCAGGGGTCAGCTCCATGCCAGCCCGCCGCAGGTACTCCAACACGGGAATGCATTTAGCAGTAAGTGCGCTGTCGAACGCCACCTGCAGCAGCCACTGGTCCTGCTGTGGCGTCAGCCCCGGGAGGGACCGCAGGTGCTGCAGCACATCCACCCGCCCTGCCCCCACCGCTGCAGGGACCAGCTCGGACAGCAGCCGAAATCCTGCCTCGTGCAGAGGCGGGGCCCCCCGTTCGCCCAGCCATTGCAGCTTGGCCAAGGCGTCGCGTGCACAGACAGCTGCTTTCATGAGGGTGTGCCATTGCAGGGTGCTGCCAGCAGCCGGCAGCTCGCACCCCGCCTCGTCAGCCAACCATTGCGCCACGGCCAGGTCGGCGTGCTGCAGGGCGGACTCCAGGACCCCATACCCGCCCATGGAGCAGCCGCGGTCGCGCAGCCACCGCAGCCGGCGCAGGTCCCCTGAACGCACAGCGGCCGCCGCGGCCCCAGGGCCCAAACCAATTTTGCTCATGAGCCACTCCATCTTGGCCACGGCGTCCGGGATGGCGGACCCGGCAACAGCTGCCAGCGCAGCTGGCGTAAGGGTCGCGGGGCGCCAGCCGGTTATGGCGGTGGTGCTGACACGAGGGAGCCGCAACAGCTCCCACGCCGCCTGCAGCCCCGCCAGGTCGCAGTGCTGCGCCGCCGCTGCGAGGACCTTATCAGGGTTCACGAGCCCCGGACAGCGGTCCAGCAGCCAGCCTAGCAGCTGCGGATGGCCCGCCTCCACCGCAGCAA
>VFQN01007151.1_pt1 | contig 12169 bp, 17 predicted proteins | sample 3512371 | NCBI WGS metagenome assembly VFQN01 (sample SAMN10412370, study PRJNA504923) | tailings metagenome | isolation source: Replicate 2 from Balatoc abandoned mine | place: Philippines: Itogon, Benguet | collected 2017-08-28
GGGGGGGGGGGGGGGGGGGGGGGGGGGGGGGGGGGGGGGGGGGGGGGGGAAGGGCCGCGCTCGCACCAACGTGTGGGTCAGCGCACGAGGTTGCTTTGCGTGAAGCATGCGAAAGAGAAGCAGCATGGCAATACATAGGCCGCTGGTGGCGCTGACACGGCAGCCTCGCCCAAGGTCAACGGCAACTACATGTTGTGCAACGTCTTCCAGCCCAAGGAAAGCAGCATGGCAGGTCAGGACAGGCAGGTTAAGCTGACCTGCAGTGCATTCGCGACCTACCTGAGGGTGGTCAGGGTGCCGTTGGTGGCCGTGGCCGTGGACAGCACAGTGCCAGGCACCACGTGCGTCTGCAGGAAGGATAGGGAAGGGTTGAACAGAGATAGACAGGTTACAACGGACACGCCACGTTGCGCGCACAGGCGCAGCAGCTCAGCCTCTGCCCATTTGACCTATCCAGGCTGAACAAGAGTCCCCCCGCAAGTCCATGCTATGTTGCCCCCTTTGCGCGTCTTGCGCCAAGTGCTGTCGACCAACCCTGTACCAGCGCCCCGCACCCACGCACCAGCAGGATGGGCCGCAGGGTGGCCGGGGTTGGCAGTCCACTGGTGATGCCCAGGGCCAGCAGCGCCGCCGCGAAGGCACTGCGGATGGCGGTGGGATGCGGAAGTGGGCGCGGGGACACAGCAGTGTTGGTAGGCGACTGAACATCCCGGCAGTGACCAAAGCCCGGACCCTAAGCAGCTGTTCACCGTCATGGTCATGCCAGGCACCACAGCAGCAGCTTCCAGCCGCCTGCACTGGGGCCACAACCACAGCAGCGGACTTCGCAAGGCTGGGCCGTTCGGTAAGTCGGTTCTGTTGACTGTGTCCAGGCGACCCACTTGTTGTTGGGCGCCAGGATGGTGCCGTTGAAGGGCACGGCGCCCGACACCACGTTGGAGAGGGTGCCCTCGGAGGCGATGGCGGCGGCCAGCGAGGCGAACAGCGGGTTGGCGGCCACGGCGGCGGCGATGGAGGGGTACCAGGGCACCAGCGCGGCGTCAATGACGTGGACCACGGACCTGCGGTTGGCAAGGAAAAGCAAGAGTTCAAGTATGTACATGGTTGCATATGAGCCCTGTGCGGCGACATTGATTAGTGCACTACAATGTCGAGCTCCCGTGCAGTATGCAGCGCTTCCGCGGACCGAGTACCGGTAACAGGGGGTTCATAGCGCGCCCTGTGGGGGGAGCTGCCGCAGATCCGCGGCTGGAGTGCGAAGTGGGTGGGTTGCCTATGCAATTCGCCACGGTGCCTATGGCTGAACACACATGTATGCCCCCCTTACTTGATGCCAACGCCGACGGGGATGTCGGCAGTCTGCGAGGAAGGTTCAGGCCCAGGCGGAGGTTCAGTTGCGGCGCATCAGCACACATCATTCGAGTCTTACTGCAGGGAAACGAGCGGCAAACTGGCCACGTTTGCGGTAAGCACGCACCCATGCCCCACGCGGCGCGTGTTGCCTACGCACCGTGACGGAGGCGTTCACGTTGGGCGCCTGGATCACCACGCCGCCGTCCTGGCGCACAACCGTGATACGGTCGCCACTGCGGGGGCAGGCACATGGCACAAGGCAATCATCCCATTTGCGATTCAGCACGTGCAACAGCGGTGGCTTCACTTCACGCACACACGGACCCAATCCACCCCCGACTGCCTCATCCTCCACTAACATACTATGCTGCTTTTAGTTAGCAAGGCTGCATATGGCGGTCACGAGCTGCGTGCGCAAAGCTTACCTGAGCGTGTCCACGCGGGTGGGGGTGTCAGTGATGTTGGGCGACAGCACGCGGGTGGGCAGCACGTGGTAGGTCAGGACACGTGTCAGCGTGGGCACGTCGGCCAGCAGCTGGGCGGCGGTCATGTTGAGGGCCGACAGCGTTCTGTTGAAGCCGTCGTCTGCGGAGCAGAGGTTGGACACCATGCAGCGCTTTCGTTGAAACTGGCCCAAACAGACAGCTGATGAAGTGACAAGGGTTGGGCGCAACGGGCAGACGGGGCGTGACAGAGGTGCTTGGAGTGCGAACATGGTACTGAGTGGCCCTTCGCACTTCTTGCAACCCGGAGTAGCGGAGCAGTAGCGGCAACCGAGACCGAATGGCGTGCAGTGCAGGATGGGAGCACAGCAACAAAGAGCGACAGGAAAGTGTAGCAGCACAGCCAATCGCTGCGGCTTGCGGGAAACTTACTAGTGGGGGCAAAGACGGTGTAGGTGAGGTTGGGGTTGCCGAAGACGGAGGTCAGGTTGGCGGCGTTGAGGGCGGCGACCAGGACGGACAGGTCGGTGCGGCTTGACACAGCCTGAGCGGGTTAACGAGTGTTCATGTACGGGTCAGTTCAGCTCTATAAGGCGATGGCAAATCGGAGCATGGGGGTCAACTGTGCTGCCGGCTGCTGCACACGGCAGGACAGGACAGGTGCCCCATACGCGCCCGCTGACCTGCGCCAGGGTGGTGTACACCGGAAGCAGCACTGCGTCCACCACGTGCGCATAGCCGGCGCTGGCGGCCACGTCCGCGGCAATGACGTTGGCGGTGGAGCCGCGGGAGGTCACGGTGACGGCGGAGCCGGTGCGGCGGACGGTCAGGTCGCCAGGAGCGCTGCCGCTGTGGGGAAAACAATGCCGCAGCAGTACGGTCAGACAGTCCGCTGGATCAGCGGGAATCAAGGCTGCAACATAGGTACGTCTCAATGAGTATACAACGTACAGCTCCTGTCCGTCGGCAGTGTTGTCCCTGGAAGAGATGCATGGCACACAATGTCAACACTGGTCCGACTCACGCCAGTGTGGTGAGGGCGGTGGCGGCCTCGGGGATGCTGGCGGCGTTGTACGCGCCGGGCAGCACGTGGTACAGCAGCAGGGCCTGCAGGTCGGCCTGGGGCAGGCCCAGCAGGTTCGCCGCGGACATCTGGATTGCAGCCAGCGCAGCAGCGAAGGCCTGGGGGCGGGCGGGTGGGGGCCAGACATGATCGGGCAAAGGGTGGGTGTGGCAGGCAAAAGTCATAAGTCGGTGGAAAGGTTGATAAGGTTGGTAAGGCGGGGGAAGCAGCAGTAACGAACGGGATGGGAGGTAACCAGCTGAAGCTTGCCGCATGGCGCCGCTGCGAAAGCTTGTTGAGATTAGTGATTTCAGGTGGGGCTTGAGCTGCTATCGGCAACCCTTACATCGTTGGTGGGCGCAAAGACGGTCCAGGCCAGGGAGGTGTTTGACAGCGTGCCGTTGAGGCCGGCGGCGTCGATGGCGGCCTTGAGGGTGGTCAGGTTGGCGTTGGAGGAGACCACGTCGTAGATGCTGGAAGAACCGCCCGCGGGCTCGGGCGCGGGCTCGGGAGCAGGGGTAGGCGACGACCCGCCGCCGACAAGGGTGCTGGGCACCAGCACGGTCTCCACCACGTACACGGCAACCCTGTGTGCAAGCGAAGGCAGGGGCACAGAGGCGTCATGAGGGGCAGGCATGAACAGCGACAACTGACAGCAACCGGTTGCAGCGGCAGGCTGCTGTGTAGGCGTCCCCGCACCAGCTTATCCGCTGACCAGTGTCTGTTGCTGGCAACCACGGAGCAGGTACAGCGCGCAAGCAACGACCATTGCGCCCTGCTCACTCGGTCACCGTCCTGTGCTGCGGCTCGGTGGTCCACGGAGCACGAGTACGACGACGGACACCCCCTGGCGCCCAGGTAGTGCCACCACATGTGTGACTTCATTCGGTCCGCCGTGTCCCAGCGGCAATGCCCGACTCTACGCACCTCCCGTTGTTGATGTTGAGCTCGGCGCGGTCCACGGAGGCACCGCTGCCGGCAGAGCTCACGACGGCGCCGCCTGGGTTGCGCGCCACCGTGAGGGTCTCGTTGCTGCAGGGGGTAGGCAGCCAGCAGGCAGCAAGCGCAGATGATTCAGTGAGGGTGTGGTCGCTGCTTGGCTGTGAAGTACAGGCAGCAGCTAATGCAGGCACGAAGGACGTACAGACCCAGTGGTGCACCAAAGGTCTCGCCCACCAAGCAGGATTGTGTGCAGGTTCCTCACAGCTGGCGACTGTTGCGTGACGTGATTAATTAGGCGCGTGACCGGTTGGCTTGCTGGACTTACTTGAGGGTAGTGAGGGTACGACCGTCGGTGAGGTCGCTGAAGGGGATGTACTGGTCCGCTATGATGTGGGTCTGGGAGAATGATGACACAGCGTCCAAACGGGTGCAGCACACGTGTCAAGGTCGACACTGGCGGAAGGTGCCAGCACAGGCGCCCATAGCGAAGGGTGCTCAGGGAGTGCAACACCAGGCTTGCAGTAAGGACCCACTTTAAGGGCGCTGCTGGTGCACGGCTTCAATCACATCATGTGCTTCAGCAGTGCCTCGTTACTCACGTCAAGGATAGTCTTTAGCAGAGTCTGGTTGGCCACCAGCTGGTCCAGGGTGAGGCCCAGCCCGATCAGGGCCGCGTCAAAGGCACTGCGGGGCACCAAGTGTGAAACGTCGTCCGGATGGGTGTTGGTGGTTCAGCGGCAGCCTCAGCAACGTGTCATCACACATTCCGCTGCTCCTCGGGCATACATGGGTTGACCCAGGTGTTGTAGGGCACAAAAGGAGAATGTGATGCCAATACTGGTCAGGCCGGTATGCCCTTCGGTTTCTGTCGTGACGTGCTGGTGTACAGGACGTTATAGTAATGGCCGCAGTCGCTCAAGCTTTGGCCCCGTTAGTGGAGGCGGCGGCCAACACCTTGAAAGATTGTTCAGGAACAGCTTGCCTTCCCCGTTCAGGCCACGCCCACCCATGCACTCGGGTTGCCAGCAGCTGCAAAGCTGCGGGTGGACAAGGCGCACAGCACTCACGCGTTGGTGGGTGCGAAGATGGTGCCGACGAAGGGCGTGGAGCCGTCGATCACCGACACGTAGGAGCCCTCTGCGTTGACGGCGGCCACGAAGTTGGACAGGTTGGTGTTGTTGGCCACGGCGGCGGCGACGGTGGGGTACCAGGGCACCAGCGCGGCGTCCACCAGGTGCACCACGGACCTGTGGGTGCGGGTGCAAGAGGTAGCCACAATCGGCACACACAACTGATGTACGGCCTTACAGCAACGGATGGAAACCGCTTGTGCCTTGCGGTAATGAAGTACGCAATACGAAGCGCCAAGGAGCATAGTGATGCGGGCTACGCCGGTACAAAAACCAGGTGATGACTCACCTTGGGCCCAGTCCAACAGGGATGTCGGCAGCCTGCGGGGGCGGGAGCATCGTTGGCAGGGCAGCAAGCACCGATTAACACACAGTAGTGGATGAATAACCCGCGTATCACAAGCGGAGGCCAGACGCACGACGACGAAGCCAGGTTAAGCCACGAGAATGTATCACCTCAGCAGTGACCGCTGACGACCTATCAGACGGCAGTGTTGCACTCACAGGGCGCCACAGCGCGTATGCACTACAACGAGGGGTGGCGGGTCAGCACGAATGCCCCTGCGCCACTTTCCGACGGGCCCGGCAGCCAGATGCAACGCGTGCTGCACCAACTGGCCCGGGCCTACCAGGACGTTGGCGGTGACGCCACCGACAGTCTGCACCACCACAGCGCCGTCCTGCTTGGATACCGTCACAGGAGCACCCCTGCCAGGAGGGTTGGAAGAACGATGGAACGTGGGCAAAACAAGGGCAGAAATGTGTCCTATAGCACAGCTCTTCCCATCTTTTCAGTAAGATTCAACGGGCACATTCGGCAAAATGTCACCCGCTGCGTCGTTTCAATAACAGTGGCACCCTACGGGCGCTGAACCCTACACGCTGAGCTTCTTGCCCTGCACGTGCGCTCACCCCAGTGTGTTGACGGTAGTGGCGTCCTCCGTGATGGCGCTGGAGGGCACGGGGGTGGGCAGCACGTGGTACTGCAGCACCTTGGTCAGCGCGTCCACGTCCGCCAGCAGCAGGTTGATGTCGCTGATGCCCAGGTAGGACAGCGTGCGGGTGAACGCCTCGTCTGCAAGGGGCACACGGCGGTGGTTGCGCGGCGTGTATTGTGATGCAAACATACGGTGTATGGACTTTACCGGGGTGCGGAGTAGCCGCCAACATACATGGGCTGCGAGCCGCCTGCGTCTGCAGGGCGAGTGTGTAGGTGCATCAGCATATCGGTCACAAGAGTTGTCGAGAGTGTGCCAGCGGCTGGCTACACGCAGACGGTACGCATACTCTCGCTCCCTTGCTAGCTTTGCCTTGTCTCTTTTTTATGCATCCCTGCACCGAATCCCACTGCACACGGCAAGATGTTGACGATGCACTGCGGGCGGCGCGCTGGCGCGCCCTGAGAGAACTACGCCAACAAGTGTATGCAGTGGGAAGCGGAGCAAGACGGAGGAGCCAGGCCATTGGGTACCCGTTAAAGGCTGCGAGAGTGTGCAGGTGCTTCCGGTTCCTGGGCCGCTTGCCGTGGGCCTCCCCAGGGCTCTTGGCACTCACTGGTGGGCGCAAAGACGGTGAAGGTGATGTTGGGGTTGCGGAAGGTGTCGGCCAGGCCGGCGGTTGCGAGGGCTGTGGCCAGCATCGACAGGTCCGGGGTGCGCTCAGCAGCCTGGCAGCATGGAACAGGGAGCAGCACAAAGGTTAGCAGCACGAGAGCGCAAGAACAAGCACTAGGAGCAAGTGCCCATGTGTATGGAGGCTATCTCACATGCACGCTCAGCAGCTTGGCCCACCTCCGTGCCGTGCTCCCACGCGCCGTCGTCCCAGCGACACGCCCATTCAAGCAATAGGAAGTACAAAGCCTGTTTGTGCACACGCCGACTGCATAAAGCCAAAAGCGCGCGCTGAGTCCCAACACCCACCGAGGTGATGGACAGGAAGAAGGGCAGCAGCACGTTGTCCACAATGTGGGCCACGCTGCCGTTGGCGTAGTTGTCGGCGACGGTCACGTTGGCGGACGAGCCCACACCGTTGACCACGACGCTGGCCCCCTGGCGCACCACCGTCAGGTTCAGGTTGCTGTGGGAATCAGCCGGAGCAACTGCCGTCAGCAGGAGCAACACCAGCAACGAGACGGCCATGGAAGCGGAACGTGTGAGCTACTGCAGGGCGCATGCGGCCTGCTGGAACACGGTGGGCTGGTCCTGTGCACTCACGGCGTGCGTACACATCGGTAAATTGCGAGGTTAAGAGTAAAAAGGATGCTCGGGCATCGACAGACACGACATGGTACTCGGGTACGCAAGGGGCCTTGAGGCCACTTACGGAACAAGGGTGGGCACCGAAGTCACGCCCTCAGGGATGTCAGTCGAGTTGAGGGGGATGGGCAACACATGGTACAGCAGGAACGGGGCGGCGTCGGGGCCCAGGCTCAGCAGCTCCTCGGGAGTGGTCTGCATCTCCGCCAGGATGCTGAAGAAGGCCTGCAGCGGGTTGGGGGTCGGGCGCGGGGACCAATGGTGGCATGCGCAATCAATAGCACCCAGCCATCAGCGTGTGGCACGTGTGTGCACGCTATCGTGGACAGCACCTGTCTGCAAATCAAGGCTTCGCTTGCGTGGTGCACAGGACCTAACCAGCCTAAATCACACTGCCCACCATCGGCTGACAGCAGACTTTGTGCTTTGTTGATGCACCTACATTGTTGGTTGGCGCAAAGACGGTGTAGGTGAGGGCGGGGTCCTGCAGCGTGCCGTTCAGGCCCGCGACGTCCAGAGCATTTTTCAATAGAAACAAGTCTGCGTTGTTGCTGATGAGCTCGTAGAGGCTCTGGGGCTGGGCATGGACGTGGCTGGGCGCACACAGGAGCACGCCTGCAGCAGGAGGGGCGAGGGCAGGGACAGGGCCATAGCGGAGGTTACACAGCCAAGTACAAGTGAGGCACTACCAACGATGGATCTGAGTGATCTGTATCTGACAGTGTTCTTTGCTTGCTTGTTCCTGTGTCGCCACGCTAAAGACGAGTTCGCACGAAACATTTCGCGCCGCTTCTGCACAGCGCCACTTTTGCGCTTCTTTGCCCGGATAGCGATGGTCTATAAAACTTAATGATTTCAGTAATCGTCATATTGTGCCACGGTGCACGGTATCTTCCGGTTGTTATGCTACAGGCTCGCGCGCATCATCGCTGGGCCGCTCGCTTGCATTCGCAACGGCGCACGTTCTCTCCAGCCGATTGATCAAGACTACACATCCTTCGATGGTGGGTTGTCGGTAAAGTGACTTGCCCCCATGGTTTAGGCCACCCTACCCGCCAAGAAGACGAGTGAAAATGAACGAAGCGCTCCTACGCGGCTATCCACGAGCTGCGCCATCTAGTACAACGGCGCTGAAATTGACGTATGCCGCCTTAATCAACAGGAACAAGGAGTCACGCTGCGCGTGGGTTTTTCACAAGTTGGCGGTGCGACGGTTTCGGTTGCGTCAATGGCGCCGAGTTTGCTCCAACCACACAGTTTGCCACTGCGAGAGCAACGGGGTGACAGCTTGCGCTTGTAAAAGAACTCGGGTAACGACTAACAGGTGATACAGTTTTGCTGTGTGCAGGTGCATTCGTCGTATCGTTTAGTACACGTCAGGGGCAGGGGATGTTCCCTGCGCCTTGGTGTCATTGTGCAGTCTTGGTGCGCCAGTCTGGGTGCATCATCACTGCAGGCAGTGGCAGAGCTATAACATGTAAGCCAGGGGCCGTGCTCCAGTCAAGTACTGGCTCGCACGCTCGCCACCCCCCACCCCTTCATACCGTATACGATGTCTACTTCACAGGGTCCCCTGACAGGGTCACAATGTACATCTTTACGTATCGTAACAGCAGCCAGGAACATCCCCCATCGGCCGGTGCCGTGCACAGGGCAGTCCTTACAGTGCTGCAATGCCGCTCAACACTTTGCCGTCAACAAAGGCAGATATCAGCAACCAACACAGGCGTACAGGCCCGAGCACCACGGGAGACGAGTACCTGGTGACACGTCCCTATCCTGCCCTATTCCTCGCCGGCCAGTAACACCTAGCCACAAACAGTCCACAAGCTAGTGAAACGCATTAATGTATTATGAGCGGTAGTGAGTTGCAACGCATGAGGCGAGTTGTGTACGTACCCGATTGTGACTCTGGCCCACACCATACACCACACTACACTGCACCACACCGTACACCTGGTCACTGCCGCGCACTCTAAGCCGCTACCCTTCGAGCTACCGACTGGTACCTTGCTTAGCCATAGCCAGATGTAAGTGTACGTGGGCTGTGACGAGCGAACACAGTCCCTCCAGATTGATGGCAGGGGACGTCCTCGAGGTCCCCTTCCACCTTGTGCCCTTTACGGACGGCGGTGCAGCCAGATGGTCGTGCGTGAAGGGTGAAGCGCACCGCTACTGAACTGCGGCGTGTTGACTTAACGTCGTGCTCATGCGTCAACCTCGGTGCGGAATCAGTGCAGGCACGAGCAGAGCTGTACCGCTGGCGAGGGGCTCTGCTTTGAGGGTGATGACAGTTTGAGGGTAGCTGTGCACTGAACCCGGCCCCCGCATCACGGTACGAGCGGAGCCTTCATGATGCAGCAGTTCCCATACGCAGATGTTGTGTGTGTAGGTCGGTACTCTTGACAATTGCTGCTGCGTTGCTGCCAACTACCTCCTGCCAAGACCGCCGTGGCCCCTACCGCCGCCGCTCCTCCATCGCCATCGCCTGCCCCTTATCTCTGAAGTACTATCCTACCTCAGGTCGCCAAGCAATAAAGTCAATCCTGACGCAGACTCGTACAGCTGGAGTCGCGCTCATCCGTTAAGACTAATCCCCCGCCACATGCAGGGGCCATTCCCTGGCCACATGTGCTTGACCGGGTTCCTTCACTGCGCTGGATCTGCATTTACAAGCATTCGCACTGTCATGCACCCAGCTTGTGTTTCGAGCCCACACCATGGCAGCAGCAAATCGTCGCTGGCTTGTGGCCGAGGGCGGGCGTGGCCTCCGTCACACAATGCACATGCTGCCAACAAGCAACCACCACCCCCTTCTCCTCCTGATGCAACAAGGCGTGAGTTGCAAATCAGCGCCAGTAACAGCTGCGATCTGGCTAACTTGTAACAGCCACGTGCAGCTGGATCCCCACGTAACAAGCAGACGGTGACCGGATGCAAACAAGGCCAGCTCGCACACCGCTGCCTGCTACGGCACGTACGCTGACCATTTGGACAGTCCATACACTCGGAGCAAGACACCCAGCATACTATCCGGGACATGCAGCGCCTGCCATAGTCAGCAGCCACTGTGAACTTCTATGCGACGCCTGCGCAGGTCTGTTTCACACAAACACACACCCCGACGCAGGCGGGGCAGCCATGGTGGCTGCAGATAGACATCCGGTCCATGCTCCGGCCGCAACCTTACAGTCAAGGGGTGTAGGGTCGGCCACACGGCGGCCTACAACCCTAGACCGGGCGGGGGCTCACCGCAAGTCGTGCCCCAGCTAGGTGTATTGCCCTTGTCCTCACAACTCACATGCCACTCTCGGAAATAAAATACAACTGCGCAGTCTCCCTTCCACTCGACGGACTCCACTCGATGGCCTTCGTTCTACGGCGAGAGTTCCCAGCCCACCCGCTCAAGCAGCCCCTAAGCAGAACGGCGCCTGCACCCCTCGCCACCTCATGCCCCCTGCCGGCTGTCATGCAGGCCGCCCCGCGTTGGAGTTCTTTAGCGTGGTGGCGAGCCAGTCGAGACCCTCGTAGAGACCCTCGCCACGAGTCGCGATCGAGCTCTGCACGTGCCACTTGCGCGTGCGCATCTCCGGCAGGCCCAGGGCGGTGCACACCTCCGCAGGTGTCAGGCACCCCTTCATGTCCTGCTTGTTGGCGAACACCAGGATCGCGCTGTGCAGCATGAGGGGGTCCTGCAGGATCGCCTGGAACTCCGCTGCTGCTTTGCCTATGCGGTCCCGGTCCTGGCTGTCCACCACGAAGATGAGCCCGTCCGTGTTGTTGAAATAGTGCCGCCAGAGCGGCCGGAGCTTCTCCTGGCCGCCCACGTCCCACACGGTGAACACCACGTTCTTATATTGCACCTTCTCCACGTTAAAGCCTGCAGGACAGCCCACAGGACGCAGTGTCAAGCAGGAGGTGCCAGGGTGTGCCGACGAATAACGACAAGTTCACAGTGACGAATTCCAGACGTATCTGCAATTATCTGTCACTCAGAGTAGACGTACCGATTGTTGGAACGGTAGTCAGGACCTCGCCGATGTGCAACTTGTAGAGGATGGTCGTCTTTCCCGCAGCGTCCAGCCCAAGCATCACCACCCTGACGGTAAAGATGACAAATGCCAAACGCTTTTAGCCTAAATGTCGGTTATCGGGCGGAGCTAATCCCCCTGCTCCCCGGTAAAGGTGTCCCTAGTGCTGCTGACACGCATACTGCCATCCATCTCACCTCATCTCCCGGTTCCCAAACCATTTATCGAATAACTTCGTGAACGCCTGCCCCATGGCGGGGCCTTAACGAAAGCGGTGACCGCTCTTGTGCGTGCTTAGGCCGTGAACTTGCGGGGAGGTGGCTGCTGCACCGTCGTCTTCTAAAAATGTGCTAACTTGCTCAGCCGCTTAGATCGGCGAAGCTATCTCCTTTATGGACTACAGCGAAGGAGGGAAGGGTGTCGGTGGAGGGTTTTGAGCCTGGCCTATATGACATAACTCATGTCAGCTTTGGGTCATAAGGATGGGAGTTCACTGGAGGGCGAGATGTGGAGGAGGAGGACACAGCATGTCCCCGATGCAGGTCGCCTTCTTCGTGTTCCCTCGACTGCACATGCGTGTTGCCCCAACTACATCAGCAACCTACTGTTTATGTGATCTTACAACACATTAGAAGTATGTGCCTGTACTCCATGCGTGTAGACTTGTTATGGACAAAACAAAAGCTGTCGCGGAGCTGTCAAAAGGGTTTCCTTACAGCGTGCTAGTCTGGGCTGTGCGGTAGCAACTACAAGGTATATGATATAGTGGCTTCTGTCCTCAAGTGGGAGGTTTGCGTGGCCGTCGGATATGGAGGAGCACGAGGACGTGCTGGGAGTTGAGGGAGTTGACAGGTCCACAACGCAGCCACCCCCATGTGCCCCAAAGCTGAACCACCGCTTGCTGGACCGAGCACCATCGTGGTGCACCACCTGTGCTAAGGAAGCCGCACAA
>VFQN01007152.1_pt1 | contig 12166 bp, 25 predicted proteins | sample 3512371 | NCBI WGS metagenome assembly VFQN01 (sample SAMN10412370, study PRJNA504923) | tailings metagenome | isolation source: Replicate 2 from Balatoc abandoned mine | place: Philippines: Itogon, Benguet | collected 2017-08-28
GTGGCGGCAGCAGCAGCCGGGCGGAGAACAGCAGCGCCTCCTCCACGGTGGCCTGGGGGGTGCGTGGGTTAGCAGGGTGAGAGTCTTAGCGGGGCTGAGGCGGATGCAGCAGCGGGTACGGTCGGTATAGGCAGCAACGCCTCCTCCACGGTGGGCGCTGGGGCGGGGGGCGCGGGTTAGCAGTATGTATGTGTTTGTGGGCCTGCAACGTGTGCAGCACAGGCCAGCAGGGGCGGTCAGCCCACGCCATCCGACCCGCGCGCACCTGCGGGTTGTGGGCGTCGAACTGCTCCACGTACCCCATGAGGCGGGCGAAGGCGCGGTTGCGCTTGGGCGCGCCGTTGATCATCTGGCGGCCCTCGCTGCGGCCGCCCGTCTTGCGGCCGGCCAGCACGTCTGCGGGACAAGTACGCAGCAGACATGGTGCTCAGGGCGTCAGCGGCAAGCCTTGACCTCTGTGTCCGCTACCACAGCCGCAACTGGCAGCCCCAATCATTAGCAGTCGTTGAGCCTGACATGCGCAGACTCTAACATCCCCTGCAACTCCTTCCATTCACCCTCTGCCGCCTCCTCCCCAACCGCCTCACCCATGAGCGTCGTCTTGCCGGCGCCCGACGCGCCCATCAGGCTGGTCAGCACGCCGGGCCGGAACACGCCGCTCACGCGGTTGAGCAGCTGCAGCTCGCCTGAGGACAGATGGGCAGTGCATGTGTATTTAGCTGTGTGTGCAAGGCGTGGGTTGTCACGAAACAGCCGCGCATGCTGCTGGCCAGCTGCAGCTCCCGTGCGGGGACCGGGGCAGAAAGCCGGTCAGGACCAACCATACGAGACATACAAGCCTTTCAGGGATACCGGCGGCGTGCCTTATCCAGTGTGCATGGCAGGTGCGATGCCTGCTTGCCGGTACAGGTTACACGGGCACACGCGGTACGGGTTCTGGGGGTACGGGATGTGCAGGTTTGTAGTGACATGGCTGACAAACACACCGCCGCTGCCGCCCTTGACTAGACATATGCCCGAGCACATAGCATCGTGACCCACCGCTGCCGCCCTTGACCGCGGGCACGTAGTAACACACATCCTCGAAGGCCATGACCACCGGCGTGAACTGCACAAACCCTAACACACACACGCGCGTGCTCGTCCGTTCCATGGGAGAGCAACCTACCGCTGCCGCCCTTGACGGCGGGCACGTAGTAGCACACGTCCTCGAAGGCCATGACCACAGGTGTGAACTGCAGGTTGGACGTCACGCGGACAGTGACGGCGACGTCGCCCTTGGCGGCGGCGGCGGCGGCGGCGGGCGAGGTGGCGGTGGCGGAGCCGGAGGCGGGGCTGGCGGCACCGTCAGAGGCGGAGGGGTTGCTGGCGGAGAGGCTGCCGACGGCGGCGGCGGTTGGCTGGCGGTTGAAGAGGCACTTGGGGCCGCCGCCCTCGAGGCCCTCGGTGGTCTCCTCGTCGTCGGCCGGCGGGCGGTAGCCGGAGGGGGCTGCGGGGCGAAGGCGGGGCAGGGTGAGCCAGGAAAGGTATGGCAGCGGTGCCGGTGCTGGATGTAGCTGGCTTGGGCGAGCACGTCAGCGCACCCTATGCCCTGAGCTTGTTGAATCGTATCGTGTAGGACAGATGAAACGGTAGTGGCTTACTGAGCACAAGGCAGTGTCGCTGCCGGAAATAACTCACGTCCCAGGAAGTGCAGCGCCACGATCTGCAACGCCAGCAGGATGAGCGACAGGCCCAGCACCGTGCCCAGGCCCGCCCACACCCAGGCCCAGTTCTGGTAGAAGCCGCGCTCTTGCAATGCGTACTGCGCGGGGGGCAAGAGAAGGGACGAGTCAAGGAATTTGCAGAATTGGTTGCCGGACGACATTGCTGGCCACCCAGCCGGCCAACGGCGAGTGGCTCTTTCGAGCTCGCTGGCGCCTACAGAAGACGAAGATTCTCATCAACGAAAAGACGAGGGCTCAAAGTTCCTGGGCTCGGAGGCCATGCACGTGCGCGCGCGTGTTACCCACCCGTCCGATGGTCATGTCCGGTCGGTCGAAGTCTGTGGCGGGCGTGTTCCAGTCGCTGCTGGTGAGCTCCACGATGGCCATAGAGCGCAGGCACCAGGCCATGGGGTCGGCCCAGTACCACCAGATCCACCAGCCGGGGATGGAGGCTGCGGGGGAGCAGGGGAGGGGAGGGACGTGGGTTAGGAAGGCGCCAAGAGTGCCCCGAGGTTGCTGGGTAGGATGACCTCCAATACAACAAGATCCACCAGCCGGGGATGGAGGCTGCGGGGGGCAGGGAAGGGAAGCCTCGTGAGCTGGTGTGGGAGTGGGACGAAAAGGATGTGGGTTACGTGGAAGCCGACAGCGCCGTACGTTGCTGTGTAGGCATAGCCTCCGGGGTGCAAAGTGAGGACCGTGCCAACACGGTACAAACGAACACGAAACACGAAGCGCCGTCGGTGTGCGCACTCACTGCGCGCGATGGGGAAGCCCGAGCCCATGACGCTCATCATCAGCATCACGGCGCCCAGCCCTTGTGCGATGACCTCGTGCCGCGTGATGGCGCCCAGCAGCTGGAAGATGCACACCGAGTAGAAGCCGGCAGACACCAGGTTGGCCCAGTACAGGAAGAACCTTGGGGGGCGGAGGGGAAGCAGGCGAAACGAGGGTTGGGATCAATAAGGGTTTGAGCACGGCTCGCCTACGCCACGTAGGGTAGGGCAGAGTACGATGACGACTCGTCGTCACAAGCACAAAAGTTAATGCGGAAACCCCCGAGCGGCGTCCAACCCCTTACCCCTGAACCGCCTGACCTGCAGGCGTGGTGGTACACGGCAACGGCCCATTGCAACGCACGGCGCAGGCAGGAGCCTTCTATCTCCCCTCACCTGCCGGCGTCCTCTGTGAAGCCCGCTGAGAAGTAGACCATGAGCGCCCATATGGTGGACTGGAAGGCCAGGTCGGGCAGGCGCATGAGGCAGGTGGCCACGGCGTAGGAGGCGGAGGTGTAGAAGCGGTGGTCGCGCTGCTTGTAGAACACGGCCAGGCGCTGGCAGTACACGGGCGCGAAGTTGAAGCCGCCCTGGGGGATGGAGGGGAAATGGGAGTTGCGAGGGGGAGGGAGTTGAGAGGGTTGAGTGGGGTTTGCGTTGTGCGGTGGGTTGAGGAAGCAAGGCGCTGGCAGTGCACGGGGCGCAAAGTGGAAGCCGCCCTGGTGGGGAGGGGAAATGGGAGTTGAGAGGGTTGGGTGGGGTTCGGGAATGTGCGATGGTGCCAAGAGGTTGGCGCCATACTGTAACACAACGCGCAGACGTTGTCCGTCAAATGCGCCAAGGGGCCCGTCCATGCTGCTACTGTTCCAGCTCACCATGAACATGGTCATGAGCGAGAAGAACATGACGGACATGAACAGGTTGGCCTCCTCGAACGTGTTCTTGGCCATGCGGATGAAGGTGGTGGACACCAGGAAGGCCGTGAAGGCCGTCTGCACGGCGCCCGCGATGAAGAAGGTCTTGTTGCGCAGCAGCAGCAGCAGCTCGCGCTGGGCGTTGGCGGCCCACATGCCCAGCGTGCTCAGCGCGTGGCTGTCAAGGATGGAGGGCAGGAGGGCAGGTAAGGTTTAGGAGGAATTGCTTAGCGAGTGGTTGCCGGGTATGAGGACGGTCAGGGAGGGTCACGGTTAGAGTAGGAACAGTGCTCTGTGCAACAGTTGGCACAGCTCACTGCATGCCCTCAACCCTGAGCGCCTCGTGCAACACCAGTGCCTTGCAGCACCAGGCTTCGGCTTGCATCCCTCACCCACACCCACACCCACGCCCGCACCTGCCCATGCCACCCGCACATGGCTCCATGTGCAGCACCACGTCCTGCAAGCGAGCAGCTTCCGCTCCTTCCCCGCACGCATTAATACACACATACCTCACAGCTACGCACTGACACACAACACGCGCTCTCTCATCCCCCACTCACGGCTCCTTATGCAGCACCAGGTCCTGCAGCTCGTGCGTGTGGGGCGCCGCCGCCAGCCGCCCCGACAGCGCCTGGCCCGACTCCCCAGACATGAACGCCTGCGGGGACCATGGGCTAGTTTACGCAAACGAAAGCCTGCAACACGCGTTAGGCAGAGTGCTGAGACGATATCACGTCACCACAGGGACCGCGATGCACAGCAGCACGCAAGCCCGACCCAGTGGCGTTCCAAGGTCGACCCCTTGGGACGTAGACAGCCGCTGCATGTGCTAAGGTGACGCGCCAACATACGGCGTTGCATAGGAGGGTGCCAGGGTGCCTGCGAGCGCCCGAGGCTGGCATCGCAGAGGTCGACCCTTTATGGTGTAGACAGCGGCTGCATGCGTTATACGCACCTCCCGCAGGCGCCGCGGTGAGAGCCACACGCTGCCGCACGTCTCCGCCAAACCGCCGGGGACACGGTACTTGGCCTGGGGTTGTGAGGGCGTGGGCAACACGGCAGTCGTGTCAGAGCGAGAGGGTGACACAGCAGGCTGGTAGAAACGCATCCACAATTTCCCATACCAACATACGTCTCCTGTTGCTGTTTCCGTCTCTTCACGCGATGCCCCTACCTGGTAGGCGGGCGAGGATGTGACCTCCTGCAGGAAGTCTGCGTCCGTCTTGGTGGGCGGCGGCGCCAGCCCCATGCGGGCGAAGAAGGGCATCACCTCCTCGCGCGGGCCCAGGAACACCACCTGGCCCTGGCTCACCAGCAGCACGTCTGGGAAGGCAGGACAAAGGCACAGTGGACAAGGGGAAAAGGGAGGTGAGGATTACGGGGAGCTTGAGTTCAGGAACACCACCTGGCCCTGGCTCACCAGCAGCACGTCTGTGTGGGTTTGTGGGGTTGTGTCACAGGCGCGGGAGTACGAGGGTGAAGTGATCGTTACAGGGGGCAGGGTATTGGGGCCGCTACGGCAGAGCGCAGCATAATATGGTAACGTACTCGGGACCGGACGGTGTTGAGACCACCGCTCCGATGCGCACCGTACGGCGTCGCAGGCAACCATGGCCTCGCGTCAGGTGGCGGCCCAGGCGGGTGGTGTGTGCCATGTGCCCCCTGGCCTCACCGTCAAAGCACTCGAACACCTCCGGCGAGGGCTGCAGCAGTGACACCAGCATCGTGGCCTGGAAGTAGGTGCACAGGTTGTGCAGGGCGCGGGTGATGGCCAGCGCTGAGGCCGAGTCCAGGCCGTTGGTGACCTCGTCCTGTGAAGAGGGGAGTGGGAGGGTGAACATGGGCACCGTCATCAAGTAGTGGACAGGGGGTGCGCGGTTAGGGAACGGAAGCGGGTGGCTCAGCATGTGCCTACGGCGGTGAAGCCGGTTGTTACAAGGGCGGATGCGCAACAACAGCGCCGCCAACTCCCGAGGCACTTGCAGGTCGTTCCCTAACACCGCTGTCCCTGACTTGCTCCGGGCTCGTTCCCCAGCCCCCTTCCGCCCCGCCTCACCAGGCACATGACCTGCGCCAGGCCCACCGCCATCTCGCCCACGGTCACGCGGCGCTTCTGCCCCCCGCTGATGCCCTTGAGCAGCTCGTTGCCCACCACCGTGTCCATCACGTGGTCGATGCCCAGCAGCCGCGCGAAGAGCTGTGGGTTAGAGCATGTGGGGCAAATGGGTTTGGCGGTAGGATGACGACGCAGCCGGTCGCACTGGGTTAGGCGAAGGCGACTGCGTAAACAACAGCCCCAAAGGGGCAACATGGAACGCACAGTCGGACAAGGGGTCTGGATCATTTTGGTCGATGCCCAGCAGCCGCGCAAACAGCTGCGGGTGGGTGCATACCAGTACCAAGCGAAGGCAGGAATGTCAAGGCCAGGCGGGTCACGGCCGGGAGGGTTCAGCGCGGGCGGCGTTTCGTGCTGTCCGCATGACGCTGCAACACGTCGTGCATGACGCTGCACAAGCCCCACGACTGAAGTCGCGGCCGTTGGGGCCTGCGCAAACCCTTGGTGGTACACACCCGTAACACACAGCACACAACACACGCACACATACAAGCACAAGCGCCCCCTCACCTCCACCATGAGGTCGTGGCCGTTGGGGCCGTACGCCGCCTCCCACAGCGTGTCCAGCTCGGGGTGCGGCGGCCGCCCGGCGGCGCGCTCCTTGGACAGCAGCAGCTCGTGTAGGCCTAAAGAGGGGAGGGGAGGGCAGGGCGGACGCGCTTAGCTTTGTGTAGGCTGAACGTCAGGTAGCGGGGCCGGGGGTGGAAGCGCAATGCACGTGTTTGACCACAGTGGGAAAAGCAGAGCACTAACGCTGCAGCCAAGCGGCGTTACGCTACGGACCCCGCTGACAGCCAATCAGTGCGAGCACGGCCCCAACGCGCTGCTCCCCTCCCGCGCACGGTAAACTCACGCTTGTTGAGGCCCGGCCCCAGGCACCTCGCCGCGAACGTCAGCGTCTCCTCCACCGTCATCTCCCCGATGTGCAGGTCGTGCTGCGACACGTACGACGCGCTGCGCTGTACGACAAAGTCCCGCTGCGGTACGAGCCCGTTGTACGTCAGGCTGCCGCCCACCACCATGCCGCCCTTGCTCGTACGGCTGGAGTTGGGGTCGCCCGGGGCAGGTGGCAGCAGCTGCCCAGCCAGGGCACGCATCAGCGTGGTCTTGCCCGAGCCTGGGGGGCCCAGGAGGAGGGTCATGCGGCCGGGGCGGAGCAGGCCGCTGCCGGCGTCGAGTACGGCGCGCCGTACGGTGTTGGGCGCGCCCGGCTGGCCGCTGCACAGGCGGTACAGCGGCTGTACCAGGGAGATGGCGACTGCTGCAAGCGCCGAGGCGACGTTGTGGGCCTGGGTGGATGGGCGGATAAGCGGATGGGTGGATGAGGAAATGAGAGGATGAGGGGATGAGGGGCTGAGAGGATGGGGAAAACTGTGTGTTAAGACCGATGTACGAGTGTTGGGACGCTGCAATGGGGTGGTGGAGGGTGACGACGGCAGAGGTGTGTGCGATGTGGGTCAGGCAAGCGGAGGGGATTGCAGGAGCGGGAGTAGCCTCCTGGGAACGCCCAGGGGGCAGGGTGCACGACCGCGCACACTGCGGCCAGGAGCACGCCTGAGGGGTGTCATGGCACCCCTGGGGGATGCACAAGTACCACGCACCTTGGGCCCGTGCTTGGGCACATCCACCTGCACCACCAGGTCCTGCCACCGGACCTCCACCCCGGGGAAGGTCAGCCCCACACTGCGGGGCACCAAACGGACACAGGGGACAAGGCACCCTGTACTTGAGGATGCGATTGAAGGCTGTGGCTGGGGCAGACAGATGCGCTGCTAGTAGAGGACAAAGTCCGCCTGATGGATGAGCATTGGTGGCCGGCCAATCCGTGTGCGCTTGCAGCTACAGGGGTGCGGAAAGGGGGCTGGGCCGTCCGTGGGGCTTGCCTGCTGAGACGGTCGGACAGGCGCTGCAGGAAGCCCAGGTCTGTCACTTGCTGTTGCCCCAGCACTGCGTTAAGCACGCTGGCAGTGTCCGAGCGCCGCATTTTGCTCTTTGCTTTCTGTGGCGGTGAAGCGCCATTCTGTGGCAGGGGCACATGCGGCACAGGGTCGCTCAGGCTGGGTTGCGGGAGCTTGAGCGGGCGGCACGGGCAGTATGGAGGTTTCCCAGCCGCGGCAAGAGTGAAACGTAGGAAGCTGCAAACCGGTACACACGCAAGTTGGGCCACAGACGCCGCAGACGCTTTTCGCAAAATACACTTGTCATGGGCAGCGTCATTCACGACGAAAATGTTTAAGCCGCCCCCAGCCCACAGGAATTTGACATAAGCAGGAAGTATAATATGAGGCAAAAGGCCTGCTTCACGTGCCAGTCGCGCTTGCCGCGCACCTGGCCCGGACATACGCACTGCGCGTAAAAGCAACACTCTTACCACGCAGAAACGAAGTTGTCTACACATACCTGGCCTCCTTTGCCCTCCTCGGCAGCGCCCTGCTCCATTTGAGCTGCGCCAAGGCCCCGCAGCGGCCGTGCTGGTGGCCAAGACTCGGACCAAAGGGGCGACGTACTTGCCCTGTATAACAACCGCAGTTTAGGGACGCAGAATTAAAACTCTGAACTAAATTGACTACCGGTTCAGGGCTCTGCGCGAAGCAACAGCAACCTGCCTAATGCATTTTTCAGGTTATGTCTTGTGACTGAAGAAGGTGCGAACCACGCCGCTTACAACTTCAAAATATACAGCTTTGAATTTTGAACGTGCCTTGCTATTGGATGGAGGACCGAAAGAGCAGGGGCCATTCTGCGTAACCCATCGCCAACTACCCGTCAGTCAGTCACATGCCCGCTTTCCATGGGGCCATGGCCATCGAGGCGGCAGCATTCAAAAAAACTACCAGAGTTGCAGCAATTTGCCTTGAGCAGCACGCTGGAAGGCATCCAGAACCTGGCCTCCTAGCAACGAGAAGAAGGGCCGTCCGGTCAGGTCCGGTGGTCGTTGGTCAACCCACCGCTGACCTGCCGCTAACCAACCGCTCCCTATCTAGTATACTGAAGCCGAGGAGCGGAAACCTCCAAGCACCTAGCCGCGCTTACTATTGTGGCAGTCAATTGCCACCTTTGTGCAGGCTCAGCTGTTACGATGCTTAGACGTCTGCTCAGCCTGGCTCAGCTCTCTCGTTGTCGCCGGTTGTCGCTGGACTGGGCGTTGGCGCCGTTGGGCAGTGGCCTTTGGCGAATCCCTCAGGAGACGCTACAGGCCTACAGCACTACAGCCGTAGATCACATTTGCACAAGCTTATATACCAACCATCGCTTGGACCTGCCGGTGACGATGACGTCCTCCGGTCGGCACGTGCCACACTTGGCTTCTGAACGCCGAAATGCCCCATCGCCCATCCCGCATCCGCAGCCCACATTTGGACAATTGCATGGTCCTGCCCCGGCCAGGGGTGCCTCCTATTCCCTTGTCCTATTTCGGCCCGCCATTTTCCGGTGTGTAGTAGGTAACACAGTCGGTAACTGACTCCAGCCTTGCCACCATAGCAAGTACGCCCGGTCCGCCTATTGCATTACTCACTTATGCATACCAGGAGACTGGCCGGGGTTGCACAACGTGCACCACTGCCCGGCGTGGCTGGAACCACGTGTGATGCATGTGGTACATGGACGCGTTCCCGCCCCACGAGTGACGGGCAGCAGGCGGAACCCATTGCACCTGGCCAGCGCGTGTGCCATGGGAGTTCTCCTGCCGCGAGCTTGAAACACAAAGTGTAAGGAACCCCACCGTCCCACAAACTGCCTCTAACACACTGCCGTTTGGGGCACAGCGCAACAGCAGTTGCGACATCATGTGCCCAATCCGATGGAGCAAGGCACGTATGCCAGGGCACGTGCCATTAGGAAGCGCATTGGCGCACTCCGGCAGGCCAAAGAAACCGAACTGCATACATTCTTAACCAACCATCCTGCCATGCAGTGAAGCACAGGCCGGCAGCGCGCGCGACGCAAGCTTCACTATCGAGCCTGCTGACACTGGTCCACACCAGAAGGCCCACACAACACCGCGTGGGGAGGCGGACGCTTCCACGTCACGTCAGCAACCGCGGCCTTGCCCCCTCCTTCCACCTCTCACGCCCTCGTGCGGCTGCCACACATTCTACGGTATGCCATGCTCCCCTGGCCAACGCCACGAGGACCACCCCAAACGCGCTCCTTTACCACTCTGCCCCGCTCGCTTCTGCTCCCGCCCGTACACCCTGGATACCTCACCGTTTCCCTTGCACGTTCGCCAACCGCCTCCCTCGCTCCCACGGCATCCCAACCCTTCACCTGGCTCCTGTGGCCACCCAGGGCCCCCCAAACCCCGCCTCCACGCCATGCTTTCGTCCACATGTGCTCCACCCGGGCCCCAGCCACGCTCCACACCTTCATCCCCGCACATACTGAACCCTGCCCCTCACTACCCACCGCCTCTACCCCTGCATACGGTACCCCAACCCGCGCCTCCTCACGCCTTGCTCCTGTACTCGTGCCGCAGCACGGTGAGGTTCTGCGTGAAGCGGTCCTTGTTCTTGGGGTCCAGCGAGGGCGTCACGTCCGACATGAGCTTGCCCAGGCAGGAGCCCAGGTGCTGCTGGCGCTCGGGGGGCTGCGAGGCGATCAGGCCGGCCTGCGGAAACACATGAGGGCAAGAGGACGGGCGAGGGCGCGCACCTCAGTTTGGGTCCTGGGACGCAGGAAGGCGCACTAAAAAGCGCTACAGCCGTTCTACTCTGTACGGGCTTTCAGTCTCCCGGTCCACGGACCCTGGGCCAGCTGCAGAAGGGTCCCAACGTGCACCAGCGCAAGCAACCAACAACAGTGCGCCGGTGCCTTGTTGATACCCAACGTGACCTGCGTACCGGTACACATATATAGTGTCATCAAGACCAAGCTCCGCTCCATCAACGGCACGGCTTCGTGTTTTAGCCTAACGAGGATACAGTGGCACCCTGTGCGCACCTTGATGTCCGGCAGCACGGCGCTGTTAATGAGCACCAGCGCCAGCATGGGTCGGCTGAGGGACCACTGGTTGGAGCACTCCTCGAACAGCACGATCTCGAACAGCGTGCGCAGCAGCTCCGGGAACAGGCCCGGGTGCGACGCGATCTGGAGGGTGGAGACCAGCAAGGCAGGGGGGTCGCGTTGGTTGGTTGGGGCGCTGCAGGGGTCCCGCTACAGCGGCAGGACGGGGGCAGGGGTTGAAAGGGGCACGCGGCGAGGCAGCGTGTGGCAAGGCAGCCTGCGAGACGCACTGGGTCAGGAAAAGGGGGGGTGCACTTATGGCATCAAATTGGAAAGAGCGAAAGGCTTGCCTCCGGAGGCACCCGTGCACTAACAGGGCAGCCATACAACACGAGGCATGCCGTCGCCAGTAATCCGTATCAGCCCGCACTGACTTCCCTTGTGCTCCCTCCATCCCAGGCCACAAGAAGAAGGCAACTCACATGCTGCGCGATCTGCTGCGCCCCGTGCGGCGGCGAGGCGCCCGCCGCCGCTCCACCCGGCCCCCCCGTCAGGCCCACGCTGCCCTCCGCGCCGTGCCCCGCGGCCGCCGAGGCCACGTGCCGCCAGTAGAAGGACGCGAGGTTGTCCACGGCGGCGGCGCAGCTGGGGATTGGGCAGCACCAATACAGGCGTGCACGGATACAGAGTTCGTGGCGACTGATGAAGGACACGTAGTGCGTGGACGGCACTTAAGGTTGCACGCAGTGGCGGTGCGAGACAAGTGCAGTGCGCCGGCTGGCACAAGCATCAGGCGGTGCCCCGAGGCCCCGTCCCAGCCGCCACGCGCCGCAGAGACCTTGTGACCGCGGGCGGCATCGGGGCGTATGGAGGAGCATCGCTCCCGCGGCCTTGTGGACTATGGCCCCACCTGCTGCTGATGGACACGTCTAAGCTCTTGAGCCCCATCTCCAGGGACGTCAGCAGGTACACAAACGTGCGCGTGTCCTGCAAGGAAGGCAAAGACACATATCGCGGGTTGCAAGTACTTGCTTGGGCGTGGATCACGCGAGTGGGGGTGCTCTCGCGCGCTCAACAGAGCAGTACCAGTACGGGGTGCGTGCAATGGCGGACTTTGCTGATTACGTTTGCCGCGTTCCTGCCGACAGCAAGCGCGCCACTCCCTTGCCGTGCCACCCGTGTGAGGTGTACCGTCAGGCATGTCGCGTGCGCAGTCTTGCCCCTCTCACCCAACGCATTTGCTCCCTCAATACACACCACGAAATCACCCCACCGTACCTGCGCCGCCAGCACGCCCGCGTGCCCCCCCGCCAGCACCTCCATCAGCGCGAAGTACGACTGCGGGGTGCATGGCATGGCATAGCATGGCATGGGATTAAGTGCTTGGCCGGGTAGAAACTTGGTGTGCTTTGGGCACAGCCTCTGTCCACAAGACCGCCGTGCGATTGTGCAGAGGGCGTCAGGGGTGCATGCCATGGCATTGGGTGGGTTTGCGTTGTGGCGGGCCTGTTATGATGTCAGCTTCCGTGAGTTGCAATGCCGTGTCCACAGCAACACCTTGCACCTTGCACCTTGTACAGACTGCGTTAGCAGGCCCCCCCCCCCCCCCCCGCGCCCCACCCCCCCCCCCCCCCCCCGCCGGCCCGCCCCCCCCCCCCCCCCCGCCCCCCCCCCCACACACACACTTTCTCCTGTTCGGCCGGGGGC
>VFQN01007153.1_pt1 | contig 12160 bp, 7 predicted proteins | sample 3512371 | NCBI WGS metagenome assembly VFQN01 (sample SAMN10412370, study PRJNA504923) | tailings metagenome | isolation source: Replicate 2 from Balatoc abandoned mine | place: Philippines: Itogon, Benguet | collected 2017-08-28
CGCAGCTGTAGCGCTTGCGGTCGATCTCGAAGACGTTGCCGGTGCATTCGATCTCGGGAAACCGCTCCTTGAAGCCGGCGCGGTTTTCCCAGTGGATGGTGCAGCGATAGCCGTCGAGCTGGCCGGCCTCGGCAAGCAGATAGGAGCCGACCGACAGCGCGCCGAGCGCACCGCCACGCCGGCCCCATGCGCGCAGTGCGGCCAGCACCTTGCTCTTGCCGGGAAATTCGGTCGTGAGCCCCACGCACACGAAAAGCATGTCTGCCGCCGGCATGTCGGCGACGGAATAGTCGACTTTAAGCGGCAGGCCGTTCGACGCAATCACCGCGTCGCCATCAGGCGAGACGGTCGTCCAGCCGTAGACGTCGCGGCCGAGCAAGCGGTTGGCCGAGCGCATGGTGTCGATGGCCGCCGCGAGCGAGAACATCGAGAACTTGTCGACGAGGAGGAAGGCGACCTGGCGGCCGCCCTGGCTGGCTTCGATCATGGCCGCCGGTTCTATCGCATGGATGGCCTGCCCGGAAGCGGGCTCAGAAGCGTGGCGGGGTGCGGCCGGCAGCAAGGTAGGCGGCGCGCAGCGTGTTTGCCATCAGCATGGCGATCGTCATCGGGCCGACGCCGCCGGGCACGGGCGTTATCGCGCCAGCCACCGCCTTCGCCTCGTCGAAGGAGACGTCGCCGACGAGCCGGGTCTTGCCCTCCCCCTTTTCGGGCGCCGGGATGCGGTTGATGCCGACATCGATGACCGTGGCGCCGGGCTTGATCCAGTCCGCCTTGACCATCTCGGGCCGGCCGACAGCAGCGACCAGAATATCGGCGCTGCGGCAGACGGCGGCGAGGTCCGGCGTGCGGCTGTGAGCGATCGTGACCGTGGCGTTGGCCGCCAGAAGAAGGTTCGCCATCGGCTTGCCGACGATGTTGGAGCGGCCAACGACGACGGCCGTGAGGCCCGACAGGTCGCGCCCGCGCACCCCTTCGAGCAGGAGCATGGAGCCGGCAGGCGTGCAGGGCACGAAGGCAGTTTCTGCTTCGCCAGTTCCAATCTTGCCGACATTGACGAAGGTGAAGCCGTCGACGTCCTTTTCCGGCGCGATCGCCTGGATGACGCGGCCGGAATCGATGTGCTTCGGCAGCGGCAGTTGCACGAGGATGCCATGAACGCGCGCGTCTGCGTTGAGGCGCTCGATCAGCGCGAGCAGATCATCCTGCGAGGTTTCATCAGCCAGGTCGTGCTGTTCGGAGTGGAAGCCGCACTCCTTCGCCATGCGCGACTTCGACGCGACATAGACCTTGCTCGCCGGGTCCTCGCCGACGATCACGACGGCGATGCCGGGCACGGTTCCGGAGTCCTCGACGAGCTTGGCTGCCTCGTCCTTGACGCGGGCAACCGTCCTTGCGGCGATCGCCTTGCCGTCGATGATCTCAGTCATGCTGGCGCTCCGTTGACGTGACCTGGCGATAGAGCCTCGGCAGCGATTGCGCAAGAATTGGTGAGCGACCTGGCGCTCGCCCAGGTGATTGCATCGCGCCCGGATCAGGTTCATCAAGCGGGCAAAAGAGGTTCTGGAGAGGCGAAGATGGAACTCGGCGTGAAGCTCGTGATGGTCGGCTGCGGCAATATGGGGCGGGCGATGCTCGCCGGCTGGATTTCGTCCGGACGTCTCGCGCCGGAAGAAGTCGACGTCGTCGAGCCGAACGAGGGCAACCGTGCGGCAGCCGCCGATCTGGGCGTGCGCGTCCATCAGGACGCCGAAGGCGTGCGTGGTCTTTCGCCGAAGCTCGTCATGGTCGCGGTCAAGCCGCAGGTGATCGAGGCGGTGCTGCCGGCTTATGCCGGCATGGTGGAGCGAGGCGCGGCGATCCTGACGATCGCGGCGGGTATCCCCATCCGGCGCTATGAGGAACTCGTCGGCGGCAAGGCGGCCGTGATCCGCTGCATGCCCAACACGCCGGCCGCAATCGGCGCCGGCATGATGGTGACGGTCGCCAACGATGCGGCCGATGCGGAGCTTCGCGCCTATGTCGCCGATCTCCTGGCGGCGAGCGGCGCGGTCACCGAAATTGCGGATGAAAGCCTGATGGATGCCGTTACGGCGGTCTCGGGCTCGGGTCCGGCCTATATCTTCAATTTCATCGAGGCGCTGACGGAGGCCGGCGTGAAGGTGGGCCTGCCGCGCGAGACGGCGGAACTTCTGGCCAGCCAGACAGTCTATGGTGCCGGCAAGCTCGCCTTCGAGAGCGGCACGAAGCCGGGCGAACTGCGCCGGCAGGTGACGAGCCCCAACGGGACGACAGCTGCAGCCCTTGCCGTGCTGATGGCCGATGACGGGCTCGGCCCGCTCCTGGAACGCGCGGTCAAGGCGTCGCGTGACCGGTCCGAGGAGCTTGGCCGATAAGCCTGTGGTGCAGCGCGGGAAAGTGTGAAACGCTGCCGTCCCAGACACAAGAGTGCTCATGACCATCCTCGCTGCGATCCGTCACCTCACCCATTACCGCTACGACCGTCCCGTCACGCTCGGGCCCCAGATCATCAGGCTCCGGCCCGCGCCGCACAGCCGGACACGAGTGGTCTCGCACTCGCTGAAGGTCTCGCCGGCCGAGCACTTCGTGAACCACCAGCAGGACATCTACGGCAACTGGCTGGCGCGCTTCGTCTTCCCCGAGCCGGTGCGGGAACTGAAGATCGAGGTCGATCTCGTCGCCGACATGACGGTCTACAACCCGTTCGACTTCTTCGTGGAAGAAGCCGCGCAGGAATGGCCGTTTGCCTACAGCCCGGACATCGCGGAGGACTTGGCGCCCTATCTGGCGGCGGAGCCCGCCGGTCCGGCGATGCAGCGCTTTCTCGACGGCATCGCGCAGGATCGGGTGCGCACGATCGACTTCATCGTCGGGCTCAACGCTAAAATCGCCCGCGAGGTCGGCTACGTCATCCGCATGGAGCCGGGCGTCCAGACGGTCGAGGAGACGTTCGACCGCGGAACGGGTTCGTGCCGCGATTCGAGTTGGCTGCTCGTCCAGGCGCTACGCCAGTCGGGCATCGCGGCGCGGTTCGTCTCGGGCTACCTGATCCAGCTCAAGCCCGACATCGTGGCGCTCGACGGGCCGGCTGGCACCGATCACGACTTCACCGACCTGCACGCCTGGGCGGAGGCCTACATCCCCGGCGCCGGCTGGGTCGGGCTCGACCCGACCTCCGGCCTTTTGACGGGCGAAAGCCACATCCCGCTCGCCGCCACGCCGCACTACCGCAACGCCGCGCCTATTTCGGGCATGGCGAGCTATGCCGAAGTCGATTTCGACTTCGACATGAAGGTGGAGCGGATCGCGGAGCATCCGCGCATCTCGAAGCCGTTCTCGGACGAATCCTGGGCAGCGCTCGACACGCTCGGACGCAAGATCGACGAGGAGCTCGAGGCCGGCGACGTGCGCCTAACCATGGGCGGCGAGCCGACCTTCGTCTCGATCGACGATTTCGAGGCGGCGGAGTGGAACACGGATGCCGTCGGGCCGACCAAGCGGACTTTGGCCGACCAGCTGATCCGGCGCCTGCGCGAGCGCTTCGCGCCGGGCGGCTTCCTGCATTACGGGCAGGGCAAGTGGTATCCGGGCGAGACGCTGCCGCGCTGGACCTTCTCGCTCTACTGGCGCCGCGACGGCAAGCCGATCTGGAAGGACGAGGCGCTGGTCGCGACCGAGACCGGCGGGGAGGACGTTTCACCTGAAAAGGCCAGGACGCTCCTGTCGGAGATCGCGGGCCAGCTTGGCATCGAGCCGGACTATGTTGTGCCCGCCTTCGAAGACCCGGCGGAATGGCTGAAGCGCGAGGCGCAACTACCGGAAAACGTCACGCCGGGCGATTCCAAGCTGGCGGATGCCGAGGCGCGGCATCGCATCGCGCGCGTCTTCGACCGGGGGCTCGACAAGCCGGCCGGGTTCGTGCTGCCGATCCAGCGCTGGCAGGCCAAGGCCTCCAATGGCTGGCGCTCGGAACGCTGGAAGCTACGTCGCGACGCGATCCTGCTCGTGCCCGGCGACAGCCCTGTCGGCTACCGCCTGCCGCTGGAATCGCTGCCCCACGTGCCGCCGGCGCAGTACCCTTACGTGAACATCGCTGACCCGACGGAGCCGCGCGGGCCGCTGCCCGATTTCGAGGCGGCGCCCGAGCCTGCGCCGGAAGCCGATGCGCGCGCGCAGCATGCCGCGCATTTCACCGCGTCGGAGCCCGTGCAGGACGTCGTGCAGCAGACGCTCGGCGAACTTGGCGGGGCCGTGCGCACGGCGCTTTCGGTCGAGCCGCGCGACGGCAAGCTCTGCGTCTTCATGCCGCCTGTCGAGCGCGTGGACGATTATCTCGAACTGGTCGCCGCGGCCGAAGCGGCGGCCCGCGTGCTCGGCGTGCCGGTCCACATCGAAGGCTACGCCCCTCCCCCCGATCCGCGGCTCAACGTCATCCGCGTCGCGCCTGATCCGGGTGTGATCGAGGTCAACATCCACCCCGCCTCCACTTGGGACGAGTGCGTGGTGACGACCGAGGCGATCTACGAGGAGGCGCGGCTTTGCCGGCTCGGCGCCGACAAGTTCATGATCGACGGCAAGCATGTCGGCACCGGTGGAGGCAACCATGTCGTCGTCGGCGGCGCGACGCCGATGGACAGCCCCTTCCTGCGCCGACCGGACCTGTTGCGCAGCCTCGTCACATTCTGGCAGCGCCACCCGTCGCTCTCCTACCTCTTCTCCGGCCTCTTCATCGGCCCCACGAGCCAGGCGCCGCGCGTCGACGAGGCGCGGCATGACGGGCTTTATGAGCTGGAGATCGCGCTGGCGCAGATCCCCGACCCTGCTCAAGGAGCGGCCCCGCTGCCGTGGCTGGTGGATCGGCTCCTGCGCAACCTGCTCGTCGACGTGACGGGCAACACCCACCGTGCCGAAATCTGCATCGACAAGCTCTATTCGCCGGACGGTCCGACCGGACGGCTTGGGCTGGTCGAGTTCCGCGGCTTCGAGATGCCGCCGCATGCGCGCATGAGCCTCGCGCAGCAGGTGCTGATCCGCGCCATCATCGCGCGGCTGTGGAAGGCGCCGATGGGCGGCAAGCTCACGCGCTGGGGCACCGCGCTCCACGACCGTTTCATGCTGCCGCATTTCGTCTGGCAGGACTTCCTCGACGTGATCGCCGATCTCGGGCAGCACGGCTTCGAAATCCGGCCGGAATGGTTCGAAGCGCAGCTCGAGTTCCGCTTCCCGTTCTGCGGCGAGGTCTCCTTCGACGGCGTGAAGCTCGAAATCCGGCAGGCGCTCGAGCCCTGGCACGTGCTGGGCGAGACCGGCGCGATCGGCGGCACGGTGCGCTACACGGACTCCTCGACCGAGCGCCTGCAGGTGAAGCTGGAGGCGCCCGATCCGTCGCGCTACCAGATCGTCTGCAATGGTAGGCCCGCGCCACTGGTGCCGACGGGACAGAACGGTGCGGCGGTGGCCGGCGTGCGCTTCAAGGCGTGGCAGCCGGCCCTCGCGCTCCATCCCGTCCTGCCGGTGCAGGCACCGCTGACCTTCGACGTGTTCGACACATGGTCGGGCCGCGCGATCGGCGGCTGCGTCTATCACGTCGCCCATCCGGGCGGGCGCAATTACGATGTCTTCCCCGTCAACGCCTACGAGGCGGAGGCGCGCCGCCTGGCGCGGTTCGCGTCGAGCGGCCATACGGCTGGGCGCCATTCCGTCCTGCCGGAAACGCCGCATCCGGAATTCCCGATGACGCTCGATCTGAGGCGCCCGGCGAACCTGCCATGACGCCGAGGCCAGACCCTACGCTCGGCAAGTTGATCGGCGAGGACCTCGTCCGGGACTACAAGCCGCTGCCAGGATTGAGCGACGAGCTCATCGATGGAGACGGGCGCGTGCGGCCGGTCTGGCGGGAGTTGATCGCGCATCTGGCGGCCCTCGACACGCTGGAAGCCTCGCGCCATTTCGCGCGCGGCGACCAGTATCTGCGCGACGCTGGCGTCTTCTATCGGCACTACGGGTCCGGCACGATCGGCGAGCGCGACTGGCCGCTGAGCCACGTGCCGGTGATCATCCACGAAGACGAATGGCAGGGGCTGACGCGCGGGCTCACCGAGCGCGCAGACCTTCTGGAGCGAATCGTCGCCGACATCTATGGCGACAACCGGCTTGCCGCCGAGGGCCTGCTGCCGGCGTCGCTGATCGCCGCCAACCCGGAATGGCTGCGGCCGCTGGTCGGCGTGCGGCTGGCGAGCGGGAATTTTTTGCACTTCCTCTCCTTCGAGGTTTCGCGCGCGCCAGACGGATCGTGGCGTGTTCTCGGCGACCGGGCGCAGGCGCCATCGGGGGCGGGCTTTGCGCTCGAAAACCGTGTGGCGACGGCGCGCGTCTTTTCTGATCTCTACCCGCAGGCACGCGTGCATCGCCTGGCCGGCTTCTTCCGTGCGTTTCGTGAAGAGCTTCTTGGCATGCGCACCAGCAGCGAGAGCCGCGCCGCGATCCTGACGCCGGGGCCGCATACCGACACCTATTACGAGCACGCCTATATCGCGCGCTATCTCGGCATGATGCTGCTCGAAGGCGAGGATCTTACCGTCACCGGCGGGCGCGTCATGGTGCGCACGGTCGCAGGTCTCAGCCCCGTCGACGTGCTCTGGCGGCGCCTCGATGCGACATGGGCCGATCCACTCGAACTCGACGAGACGTCCCGCATCGGCACACCCGGCCTCGTCCGCGCGATCCGGTCCGGCAGTGTCGCGATGGTCAACGCGCTCGGCTCCGGCGTGGTCGAGATGCGGGCGTTGCTCGCCTTCATTCCGCGCATCGCCGAGGCGCTCGACGGTAGGCCGCTTGCGATCCCCAATCTCGAGACGCTGTGGTGCGGCGAGGCCGGCGCGTTGGAGCGCGTGCGGCGCGACCCGTCGCGCTACACTCTTGCCGAAGCGCTCGCCAACCGCCTGCCGCTTGAGGCGGAAGATGGCGAGCGCGACGCCCTGATCGACCGGCTGGCGTCCGCACCGCAGGACGTGGTCGCCCAGGAAGTCGCCGCGCTCTCAACGACGCCGGTCTTCCACAATCACCGGCTCGAGCCGCGTCCGATGAGCCTGCGCGTCTTCTTGGCCCGTACGGCAACCGGCTGGCGCGCCATGCCGGGCGGCTTTGCGCGCATCGGCACGGGCGACGCGGTCTCCTCGATCGCCATGCGCAAGGGTGCGAGCGTCGCGGACGTCTGGATCGTCAGCGATACAGCGGTCTCTGAAGAGACCATGATCCCCGAGAGTGCCACCTCGCGCAGCACGCAGCAGACCGGCGTGCTGCCCTCGCGCGCGGCCGACAACCTGTTCTGGCTCGGCCGGTATGTGGAGCGCACCGAGGGCATGACGCGGCTGGTGCGCGCCTGGCACGGGCGGCTCGCCGATTCCGGCAGCGCCGAACAGCCGTTGCTCAAGGCTGTCGCCGAGCATCTGAAGAGCTACGGCGCTACGGCGGAAGAAGGCGTGCCCGAGGGCTTGACCGACACGCTGCGATCCGCCGTCACCAGTGCGGCCAAGGTGCGCGACCGGTTCTCGGTCGACGGCTGGATGGCGCTTGTCGATCTGGAGCGGAGCGCCCGGCGGCTTGCCGGCGGCACCCAGCCCGGCGACGACGCGGCACGCGCGATGAGCGTGCTCCTGCGCAAGCTCGCCGGCTTTTCCGGCCTCGTGCACGAGAACATGTACCGCTTTTCAGGGTGGCGGTTCCTGACCATGGGCCGGGCGCTGGAGCGCGCGCTTTTCATGGCCGGGCTCCTGCGCCGCTTCACCGATCCGGAGGCACCGGAAGGCGCGCTCGATCTGGCGATCGAAGTCGGCGACAGCACGCTGACGCACCGCCGGCGCTATTCGGTCTCGACGACGCGCGAGACGGTGCTCGACCTGCTGGCGCTCGACCCGCTCAACCCCCGCTCCGTGCGCTACCAGATGGCCGAACTTCGCGAGCAGGCAGGCGCCCTGCCGGCCAAGGCGCAGCCGGGGCGGCTGTCAGAACTCGGCCGGGCTCTCCTGAAGCTCGACACCGATCTGGCGACCGCGCTTCCGCCCGAGATGGAGCCGGAAATCCTTGGCGCGCTGCAGGACGAAATCGCCGCGCTTTCGGGGTTGATCACCCGCGACTATCTGCTGTGAGGCCGGCATGACGCTCTACGACATCGACCTTCGCCTCGGCTATGAATACGCTTCGGGCGTTGCCGGCGGGCGCCATCTGCTCAGGCTGATGCCGGCCGACCTTCCTGGGCGCCAGCGCCTCGTCGCCGGGCACCTCTCGGCACGTCCGGAGCCGACCGAGCGTTTCGATGCGCGCGATTTCTTCGAAAACCGCACCACCGAGATCGCGTGGCGGGCGAGCCATGTGGAGATCGACATCCGCCTTCAGGCGCGGGTGGAGCGCGTCTCGAACCGCGTCGAGTTCGACATCTCGCCGCCGATCGACGGGCTCATGCGCGAGGTGCGCGCCGTGCGGTCGCTCACCGCCGACAGCCCGCATCACTTCCTGCGCGCCTCGCCGCGCGTGCCGCTTCATGCCGAGATCACGGGATATGCGCAAAAGGCAACGCGCGACGCGCGCAGCAGCGTTGCCGTGGTAGCGGCTCTGGGGCGCGCGCTGCGTGCAGACATGCGCTTCGATGCGAAGGCGACTACCGTCGACACACCGCCGATCGACGCGTTTCGGGCCAAAGGCGGCGTCTGCCAGGATTTCACGCATGTGATGATCGCCGGCCTGCGCGGGCTCGGCATCCCGGCGGGATACGTCTCCGGCTTCCTGCGCACCATCCCACCGGAAGGCGAGGAGCGGCTGGAAGGCGCGGACGCCATGCATGCCTGGGTTCGCGCGTGGTGCGGCACGCAAGCGGGCTGGGTGGAGTTCGATCCGACCAACGATCTCTGGGTCGATACCGATCACGTCGTCGTCGCCTATGGCCGAGACTATGGTGACGTCGCGCCGATGAAGGGCGTGCTGCGCAGTTCCGGCGGATCGCAGAAGGGCACGCATACGGTGGACGTGATCGCGGTCGCTGCATGACGAAAAAGCCCCGCCTGCTTTCGCAGACGGGGCTGGCGTACAGAAGCTTCGTTTAGTTGCCGATCGAGATGCCGCCGACACTGGCGCCGACACCGCCGGAGCCGACGCTCACGCCGACGCCGCCGTCACCGCCTACGCTGGCGCTGACGCCACCGGAGCCGACACTGGCGCTGATGCCGCCATCACCGCCCACGCCCGCACTGATGCCACCCGAATTGCCGCTGCCTGCACCGGTACCACCGCCGCCGACATCGGCATTGATGCCGCCTGTGTTGTTGGTAGCGGCGTTGCGTCCGACACCGACATTGATGCCTCGGGAGTTCCCGGTGGCCGCATTGCGGCCGATGCCGGCATTGATCCCGCTCGGATTGCCGGACGCCGCATTCTGGCCGACACCCGCATTGATGCCGCCGGTGTTACCGGCCGCAGCGTTCTGACCGGCCCCGACATTGATGCCGCCCGTATTGTTGGAGGCTGCATTGGGACCAGCGCCGACATTGATGCCGCCGGTGTTGCCGGTAGCGCCGCCGCCGATGCCGACATTTATGCCGCCGGCACCGCCGCCGCTACCGGGGCCGCCCGGCCCGCCGGGTCCACCCGGGCCGCCGGGTCCGCCGGGCCCGCCATTGCCGTCGGTGCCGATGGCGTTGGTCTGGTCGCAGTAGCCGCCCAAAACCATGCGGGTCTGCTCCTGGCTGAGTTGGTTGGCAGGCATGCCGCAGAACGCGTATTGCGCGTGCGCCGGCAATGCCATCGCGAAAGATGCGGTCGAGATGGCAAGTACTGCAGTCATCCTAGAATATGCTTGCATAGTCTTACTCCTCTGACGCCCTTCAGCAGAGACGTAAGACGTATATTCATAGTTCCTTTTCGTGATGGAACAGGATTATTGCAGGGTTAGGCAATTCAATAAAATTTTAAGTATACAAATTTCTTCCTACCAGGCTGCGCAGTAGATCGCGTAGGCATCCTCGCGGTTAAGCTTGCGCGGGTTATTCACGAGCAGACGCGTCTGGTTCATCGAATCGTCGGCCAGCCGGTCGAGCGCATCCTCGGGAATGCCCACATCGCGCAGGCGCTGCGGCAGGCCGCAGCGCGCGCTGAGGTCCGCCAGCCTGTCGGCGAACTGCGCCGCCCTGCCCTGCCGGCCGATCTCGCCAATCTCGGGGAAGACGATCGGCGCCATGTCCGCATAGAGCTCGCCTGCTGTCTCCGCGTTGAACCGCAGCACGTGCGGCAGCACGAGCGCGTTGGAAAGACCGTGGGGCACATGGAAATGTCCGCCGATCGGATAGGCGAGCGCGTGGACGGCAGCGACCGGCGAGTTGGCAAAGGCCTGTCCGGCGAGCATGGAGCCGAGCAGCATGTCGGAACGCGCCTCGCGGTCGGCCCCGTTCATCACCGCGCGCTCCAGCGCCGGCCCCATCAGGCGAAGGGCTTCGCGGGCCAAAGCGCGGGAGACTGGGTTGTTGTTTGCCGACGCCGAGGCATGCGCCTCGATAGCATGGACCATCGCATCGATGCCGGTCGCGGCCGTCACGGCGGCCGGCAGGCCAAAGGTCAGCTCCGGATCGAGCAATGCGACATCGGGCAGGAGGACGGGCGACACGACGCCCATCTTCTCGCTCGCGCCGGTGGTGACGATCGAGATGGGTGTGACCTCGGAGCCGGTTCCCGACGTCGTCGGCACAGCCATCAGCGGCAGGCGCGGGCCTTTCGCCTTGCCGACGCCATAGACGTCCGCCAGCTTTTCCTGACCCATAGCAAGCAATGCGACGAGCTTGGCGACGTCGATCGACGAACCGCCTCCGAAGCCGATGATCGCGTCGGCACCGTGGACAATCGCAGCATCGGTCGCCTCCGCGATGACGCTCTCAGGCGGGTCGGCGACGACACGGTCGAACAGGCCTGGCTCGATGCCGGCGGCGCGCATGGCTGCCATCGACGGCTCGACGAGGCCCGCCTTCACGAGGCCCGCATCTGTGACGATGAAGACGCGCTTCCAGCCGCGGGCAGCCGCGATCTCGCCGATCCGGCGGGCCTCGCCCGATCCGAACACGATCGACGATACGGTGTTGAAGGTGAACGGGGTCATCGGGGCGCCTCCTGCGGATTGTTGCGGTCGTCATCCCGGACGGCCGTCGTGCTTTTCGGGGCCTTCATGCCTCAAAGGAAGCCGTCGTTGCAAGCGCATGCAAAACCGGTTCTGCTTGTTCGCACCCCGCCTGCGCGCTATCGGTGGATCAACGAGCCGGACGGCCACATCGCGCGCGGGAGACGCCCTTTCCATGACCAATGTTGCACTGACGGGCCTCGCCCGCGACCTGGCGGCCCGCGCCGAAACCGGCCGCCCCGTCAGGATCGGTCTCGTCGGCTGCGGAGAGATGGGCACGGACATCGTCACCCAGGTCGCCCGCATGAAGGGCATCCAGATTGCGGCTGTCGCCGACACGCGCGTCCATCGTGTCCGCGAGGCCGTGCGGATCGCGCTGCGCGACAATGACAGTGCCGCAGAAGCGACGAATGCCGCCGACATCACGCGCCTCATCGAGGCGGGAAAGACGGCGATCGTCGGCGAGTCGTCGCTGGTCGCGACGGCTGATCTCGTCGACGTGGTGATCGACGCGACCGGCAAGCCGGCCGTCGGTGCCGAGATCGGCATGACTGCCATGGAGCACGGCAAGCATCTGGTGATGATGAACGTCGAGGCCGACGTCACCATCGGAGCGCTTCTCAAGCATGAGGCGAAGCGGCTCGGCGTCGTCTATTCGCTGGGCGCAGGCGACGAGCCGTCCTCCTGCATGGAACTGATCGAGTTCGTCTCTGCGATGGGGCATCCGATCGTCGCGGCCGGCAAGGGCAAGAACAACCCGCTCAACCACGATGCGACGCCGGACGCCTATCGGGAGGAAGCCGAACGGCGCAACATGAACCCGCGCATGCTGGTCGAGTTCGTCGACGGGTCGAAGACGATGGTCGAGATGGCGGCGATCGCCAATGCGACGGGGCTCGTGCCGGACATCGCCGGCATGCACGGGCCGGCCGCTACGCGCGAAGAGCTTTCGAGCGTGCTCGTGCCGAAGGCCGATGGCGGCGT
>VFQN01007154.1_pt1 | contig 12159 bp, 13 predicted proteins | sample 3512371 | NCBI WGS metagenome assembly VFQN01 (sample SAMN10412370, study PRJNA504923) | tailings metagenome | isolation source: Replicate 2 from Balatoc abandoned mine | place: Philippines: Itogon, Benguet | collected 2017-08-28
TCACCGCGCCCAGCGCGTTGCGCTCGATGCAAGGCACCTGGACGAGGCCGCCGACGGGATCGCAGGTCATGCCGAGATGGTGCTCGAGCGCAATCTCTGCGGCATTCTCCACCTGTTCCGGCGAGCCGCCCATCACCGCGCAGAGACCGGCGGCAGCCATGGCCGAAGCCGAACCGACCTCGCCCTGACAGCCGACCTCCGCGCCTGAAATCGATGCATTGTGCTTGATGATGCCCCCGACCGCGGCCGCGGTCAGCAGGAAGTCGCGGATCGAATCCTGGTCCGCCTCCACGTGGAAATGCAGCCAGTAGCGCATGACTGCCGGTACGACGCCCGCGGCGCCGTTCGTGGGCGCAGTGACGACACGCCCGCCGGCAGCGTTCTCTTCGTTGACCGCCATGGCGTAGATCGACAGCCAATCATTGGCGAGCAGCGGATTGGGACGATTGGTGCGCCAATCCTCCTGCAACTTGTCGTGGAGCTGACGGGCGCGCCGGCGTACCTTGAGGCCGCCCGGCATGATGCCCTCCTGCGAAAGGCCCCGGTCAATGCAGCCCTTCATCGCCGCCCAGACGGCATCGAGGCCGGCATCGAGTTCGGCTCGCGTCGTATGGACTTCCTCATTGGCCCGCTTCATCGCGGCAATCGAACGACCGCTCTTGGCGGCCATCGACAGCATTTCCGCTGCGTTGCGGAACGGGTAAGGCACAGGCTTGCCCGAGGTCTGGGGGCCGCGGGACTTCATGCGCTGCAACTCTTCATCGGAAACCACGAAGCCGCCGCCGATCGAATAGTAGATCCGCTTCAAGAGAAGTTCGCCAACTGCGTTGTGGGCATAGAAGGCCATTCCATTGGCATGGCCGGTCAGGGGTGTCTTCTTGTCTAGCACGAGATCGACCGCAGGATCGAAGCGATAGGTCGGATGCCCGGGTGGCGAAATGCGCTTTTCAGCCTTTATCCGTTCGACGATCGCGTCGGATGTATCGGGATCGACCGTAACCGGCGTCAGGCCGGCCAGTCCGAGAACCACCGCCCGATCGCTGCCGTGCCCGATGCCGGTATAGGCGAGCGAGCCGTGCAGGCTCGCGCCCAGGCGCACTACCTTGGAGCCGGCAGGTCTCGGCCAGTCTCCCGAAAGGATCTCGTCCAGAAATCGCGTCCCGGCCGTCATCGGCCCCATCGTGTGCGAACTCGACGGACCGATGCCTATCTTGAACAGGTCGAAGACGGAAAGAAACAACGACAAGGCCTCCGATTGCTCGACGATGTATCCGCCTGTTCGCGGCGACACGCTGCACGTGGGCCGACCTCGGCTGATCCCGGCGCGACATCGCCCGGCGCGCCATCAGGCCTACACATAGGCAAATAAAAAGGCGCGAGGAAGTTCCCGCGCCCGTCGAAGCCGTATCGTGAAGATCAGCCGGCGGTCGCCAGCACCGCCGCGGTTTCCGAACCACTGACCAGCCACGCCAGCAGGATGATGCCCGCAAAGCCGACCACTGCCTTGGCCGTCAGGCCCCAGCAGGATTTGTTCACGCTGTCTTCCATGATTTCCTTTTGCTCATCAGCCGGGAAAAGCAGGCCGCAGCCGCCATTTCCACTCCCAATGCCCGCGCGCTTGATACGCGCTTCGCGAAGCCTTCGCAACGACAAAAAAGGCGGAATCGAGGCAGACATTGTCACGCCCTTCGCTTCCACCAGGACAAGTTTAATAAAATCAGAAGCTTGCCCCGCACGCATGGTAAACGGGCCGGAAAGAGTTGTGGCAAGGACAAGGCGGAATGAAGCTGCGCCGCCGAGCCTGCCGCCGCCGGTTATGATAGGAATTCGTCTATGGTCGATTCCTTGCCCCTTGCCGTCCCGGACGCTCTGGCGCTTTCTTTCTTTCTCGTCATGTGGGCTTTCTATGGCCTGGCTGTCGAAGGCAGGCTTTTCGGCCGCACCTCGCTGACGCGAGCCATGAACATCCAGCGTGAAGCCTGGATGCGCGCCATGGCCAGGCGCGAACTGAGGATGATCGACACCAGCATCATGATCGGCCTGCAGCAGGGTACGGCCTTCTTCGCCTCGACTTCGCTCATCGCACTCGGCGGAAGCCTGGCCCTGCTCCAGCAATCGGACAAGGTGCTCTTCGTGCTCGCCGACCTGCCGCTCGTCGAGCAGCCGGCGCGCGGCGTCTTCGAGATGAAGGTACTCGGCCTCGCCGTCCTGATGGCCTATTCCTTCTTCAAATTCGCCTGGTCCTATCGGTTGTTCAACTACTGCTCGATCCTGATCGGGGCCGTGCCGATGCTGCGTGAGGACGGTAGCAACGACAAGGAGATCGTTCAGGCCGAGTGGCGTGCCGCGCGAATGAACATCCTCGCCGGCAAGCACTTCAACACCGGCCTGCGCGGCATCCTGTTCTCGATCGGTTATCTCGGTTGGTTCGTCGGACCCTGGCCGTTCGTCGTCGCGACCGTCCTTGTGCTGGGCGTGCTGATCCGCCGGCAGTTCTTTTCAGCCGCGCGCTGCGCGGTCCTGGCTAAGGGCGATCAGGTCGGTCCGGGCAAGAGCTGATCGATCCTGCCCGTCATCCAGTAAGCGAACAGGCCGATCCACTCGCGGATGCCGAGCGTGGTGTTCTGAAGCGAATCCATCGCATTATCGACGAAGAAGCCGACCCCTTCGGCTCCTGAGGTGCGATAATCGACAGGCCAGGGGATCGCGGCAAACCCGGCTTTGCGGAACAGGCCGACAGATCGCGGCATGTGGAAGGCCGAGGTTACCAGCAGCCAGTTCTGGTCCGCCTGCGGATTGGCCAGCTGCTTCGAAAAACGTGCATTCTCGTCGGTATTGCGCGACCGGTTCTCCAGGATCAGCCGTCCCGGCGCGACACCGAGCGCCGTCAGCAGGCGCGGCGCCGTGTCGGCATCGGCCTCGCCGTCGAGCAGAAGCTCGCCCGAGCCGCCCGAGACGAGGACCTTGGCATCCGGGAAGCGGCGCGCCAGAATCGCGGTCTCGACGAAACGGTCGCCCGAGCTGTTCAGCTCGTAGCCGCCGCGAACCTTGTTGATGCCGCCCTCCAGTCCGCCGCCCAGAACGACGATGCCGTCGATGCGCTCAGGCAACATATCGGGCCTGCGGAAGCGGTCCTCCAGCGGCGCGAGCAGATTGGCGCCGAGCGACGACCAGACGGACAGCACGAGCACGAGAACGGCCCCGCTGCCGGCCCACAGCGCGAGCCGACGCCATGCCAGCACCGTAGCCGCCAAGCTCACGACGATGAGCAACACCGCTAGATTGGCTGGCTGGGCGAAGAACCAGAAGATCTTGGAGATGACGAAGAACATGCGCGCCCCGGATCAAGGATCTCTATCGGCCGCTAACAGCCATGGAGACCGGTCTGTTTCGGCCGGCCTGCATCGGCAAACCGCCAGATCGGGTCGGCCCCGCTTAAGCCCACCAGTTCTGTGGTTCGAAGCGGCCTGCGGCCTTCTCGATCACGTTGCCGGCGCGGAACAGGGTTTCCTCTTCGAAAGGCCGGCCGATGAGCTGCAGGCCGAGCGGCAAGCCCTTTTCGTCGAGGCCTGCCGGCACGGCGATCCCCGGAAGCCCCGCCATGTTCACCGTGACGGTGAAGACGTCGTTGAGATACATCTTGACCGGATCGGCGTTCATGTCCTGGTCGGCGACGCCGAAGGCGGCCGAAGGTGTCGCCGGCGTCAGGATGACGTCCACCCCGGCGTCGAACACCTGCTCGAAGTCACGCTTGATCAGGGTACGGACCTTCTGCGCCTGGAGATAGTAAGCGTCGTAATAGCCGGCCGAGAGCACATAGGTGCCGATCATGACGCGACGCTTGACCTCGCGGCCGAAGCCGGCGGCGCGCGTCTTCTCATACATATCGACGATGTCCTTGCCCGGAACCCGAAGGCCGTAGCGGACGCCGTCATAACGCGCCAGATTCGAGGATGCCTCTGCCGGGGCGACGATGTAATAGGCCGGCAATGCGTATTTGGTGTGCGGCAGCGAGATGTCGACGATCTCGGCGCCGGCATCCTTGAGCCAGGCAATGCCCTTTCGCCACAGCGCCTCGATCTCCTCCGGCATGCCGTCGATGCGGTACTCCCGCGGGATACCGACCTTGAGCCCCTTGACCGACTGGCCGATGGAAGCTTCGTAGTCCGGTACCGGCCGATCAACCGAGGTCGTGTCCTTCGGATCGACCGAGGCCATGGACTTCAGGAGGATCGCCGCGTCCCGCACGTCGCGTGCGATCGGGCCCGCCTGGTCGAGAGACGAAGCGAAGGCGACGATGCCCCAGCGCGAGCAGCGGCCGTAGGTCGGCTTGATGCCGACTGTGCCGGTGAAGGCCGCCGGCTGGCGAATCGAACCGCCCGTGTCAGTCGCTGTCGCGCCGGCGCAGAGGAATGCGGAGACCGCGGCAGCGGAACCGCCCGACGAACCGCCAGGCACGAGCTGCGCGTTGTCGAGCGAACGAGCGGCGCGTACGCCGCCATCGGAGACGAACCCACCCTCGCCCATGTGAGTCGACGGCGTCACTGCCGTCACCGCCCTTGAGCGGCGCCAGGGATTGATCACCGGCCCGTAATAGGACGTCTCGTTCGACGAGCCCATGGCAAACTCATCCATGTTGAGCTTGCCGAGCATGACAGCGCCGTCGGCCCAGAGATTGGCGCTCACCGTCGATTCGTAACGCGGCTTGAAGCCGTCGAGCACATGGCTGCAAGCCTGCGTATGCACGCCTTCGGTCGCGAACAGATCCTTGATGCCGAGGGGAATGCCTTCAAGCGCCCCGGCCTCGCCCTTGGCGAGACGGGTGTCTGACGCCTTGGCCATGTCACGCGCCTTGTCGTGAGTGACCGCCACATACGCATTGAGCTGCGGATTGGCCGCGTCGATCGCCGAGAGATAGGCCTCGGTCAGCTCGGCTACAGAAAATTCCTTGGAGCGCAGCTTTTCGCGCGCTTCTGCGATCGTCAGTCTGGTCAGGTTGGTCATCTGGACATCCGTTCAGGCCGCCTCGGCAACGAGCGGCTTTTCATAAAATACGGACCACTGCGAATCCGGATAGTCGAGCACCGGCCCACAGCGCGAGAATCCGGCCCGTTCATAGACGGCCCATGCAGCGGGGTGGCGATCACCGGTCTCCAGTACCAGACTGGTCATGCCTTCCGCCCGCGCCAACGCCTCGAGGCGGGCGACGATTGCGACACCGATCTGCCTGCCGCGATGAGAAGGACGCGTGTACATACGTTTCACCTCCCCAATGCCGCCTTCGTGCCGCTTGAGTGCTCCGCACGCGATCGCGACGCCCTGGTCACGCGCAACGAAGACCGTCGTGTCGGGCTCCGCCATTTCCTCGACGGTCATGTGGAAACAGAACTCGGGTGGGGTCAGTTCGAGCAGGACCACGTTGAGCTCCGCGATCAATGCCCGAACCTCGTCCTGCAGCGGACTTTCGGCCGCGATCTCGACCGCCATGGCCTACTCCACCACTTTCGGCACCAGGAAGAAGTTCTCTTCGGTGGCCGGGGCATTGGCAACGATGTCGTCGGCCTTGTTGCCGTCAGTCACGGCGTCCTGACGCTTCTTCATCGCCATCGGGGTCACCGAAGTCATCGGCTCGACGCCGGTCACGTCGACCTCGTTCAGTTGCTCGACGAAGCCCAGGATGGTGTTGAGCTCGCCGGTCATGCGTTCCGCTTCCTCCGGCGTAACGGCAATCCGGGCAAGGCGCGCGACGCGTTTTACGGTATCGGTATCGACGGACATTCTCTGGCCTCGGCAGTCAAAGGAGGATCAAGCCGGGCTATAGCTTCGCAGCGCGCCACGCGCAACCGGCATGGCGCGGCGAAGGCGAACGGTCATCGCCGCCTCAGGGTGCCGCGACGTCCTCGCACAGGAAATAAGTGCCGCCATTGCCGCCAGGGTCATCCGGGTCCGGCACTCGCACCGAAGTGATCTCCAGCTGCCCTTCCGCGCGCGGCATGATCGACAGCATGTCAGGGAATGCGTAGCCGGGCTCCTCGCACAAGGCGTTCGCCAGCCAGCCGGCGGAGCGCGCCGCCTTGGCAACGGCGAAAAACTCACAGTGATATTCGATGCCCTCGAAGCCGCGGGCGGTAAGCAGGACATTGCCCGCTTCCACGAGAGATTGGACACCTTCCGACTTCGCCTGGGCGCAGAGCTCCTCGCTCTGCGCATAGACGCCGGTGATGAACTCCTCGGCCGCAACGGACGGAGTGACCGACACCAGCGCAACAAACACTGGAGAAAGAGCGACCAAGGGCCTGATCATTGACGATTTTCCCCTAGATAGAGAATGCCTCGCCGACCTGCGGCAACGCCACACGTGTCTTGCTTCCCTCCATCCCTGCGACGAATTTCTCGGCCGTCTGATCGATGATGCCGAAACTGGCGTAGTGGCAAGGGAAGACCGTGTCGAAATTGAAGAAGCGGCGGCAGGCGAGCGCGGCTACAGCGCCGCCCATGGTGAAACGGTCGCCGATCGGCACCATGCCGATCCTGGGTTCATGCAGTTCGTTGATCAGCGCCATGTCCGAGAAGATGTCGGTATCCCCCATGTGGTAGAGCGTAGGCTCCTCGGGGAAATGCAGGACCAGCCCGGCCGGGTTGCCGAGATAGGTGTTGGCGCCACCTTCGCCGCCGTAGGACGAGGAGTGGATCGCCTGCACGAACGTCGACGTGAATCCGCCGCAATCGACCGTCCCGCCGTGATTGCCGGGATTGATCTTCTTGTCGCTGACGCCCTTTCCGACGAGGAACATGCAGATCTCGAAGTTGGCCACCAGCATGGCGCCCGTCTTCTGCAGGATGGGCAAGGCATCGCCGACATGATCGTTATGGCCGTGGGTCAGAAGAACATGGGTCACGCCCTCGGCCGCCTCCTCCCATCCCTTGCCCCACGAAGGATTGCCCGTAAGGAACGGATCGATGAGGATTTTTGCCCCGCCGGCCTCGACGCGGAACGCGGAATGGCCATACCAGGTGATTTTCATGGGAATGCTCCTCGATTTCGGTTCGGTGCGAGGATAGAACGGCGGACGACCAAATCAATGGGATGGCCCCGCTTTTGCCCGTCGTCGCGATAGAAGAACTGCCTGCTTGCCTGCTGCGCGGCAAGACGCTGGCCGGCATCGATCTGGGCGACAAGACCATCGGCGTCGCCGTCTCGGATGTCGGTCTCTCCTTCGCCAATCCGCGGCCGGTGATCCTGCGCAAGAAATTCTCCGTCGACGCCGCCGCTCTGATCGGACAATTGACGAAAGACAACGCCGGCGCCGTCGTCATCGGCCTGCCGGTCAACATGGACGGCACCGAAGGTCCGCGCGCACAGGCCTCGCGGGCCTTTGTCCGCAACATGGCACGCTTGAGCGAGCTACCCTTTGCCTTCTGGGACGAGCGGCTGTCCACCGTAGCCGCCGAACGGGCGTTGCTCGAGATGGACGTCTCCCGGAAGAAGCGGGAGACGCGCATCGATTCGGCGGCTGCCGCCTTCATCCTGCAGGGCGTCCTCGATCGCCTGAAAGCCCTGCGCGGGAACTGACCCTTCCGAGGCACCACGCTGTGCCCGCCACCAGGAACGCAACTCGCGGCGACGCCGGAAGGCCCAGATGCCGCCCAGCAGGAACCCGTCGAACACGCAGGCCCTGGCCACGAAGCCGGGTATCGTCGCCGGGTCGACGCCCACCGTCTTGCCGTAGAGTTCGAACACGAAATCATGCAGCTGCCGGCTTAGCAGGACGTAGCCGAAATTGATGTCGTTCAGGGAAAGAAAGTACCAGCCCCAGAACAGGGCGAGCGGCACTGCCCAAGCGGCGAAGATGTACTTCATGTCCGCCTCTCTCCGGGAACCGGGTTGCAAGGGCGTATGACGAAAGCGGCCGCTGCATGGCCGGCGTCGGATGCCGCCGAGCGCGTAACGCCGGCCAACCCAAGGAACGCCTGAGATGAAACGAGCTTCTGCCGCATTCGGCGACTGTGGCCCTTGCGCGCAGCGGCCGCAATCTAAACCATTTGTTAGGGTTAACTCTGCGCAGGACGACAAGAGGGCATCATGCGTTTGCCGTAAGGGAAATGCCGGGGAACCTCACCCGATCGACTTGGGCGGCACTCCTGGAAACGGCGGCAGCACCGAACAAGCGAGGCTCGGATATGACCACCAGGGCACTCCCCGCAGCACTCTCAGCACTGTTCATGGCAGCTCTCCCCGGGTCCGCGGCCGTCGCGGATGAAAACGACTTCCTCCAATCACTGTCAGGCAACTGGCACGGCAGCGGCCAGGTTCGGCTCAAGCCAGACGCGCAACCGATGAATGTCTCCTGCACGCTGAATTCCAGGACCGACGGCGAAGAAATAAGCATGCAGGGCGCCTGCCGCTCGAAAGTCATCTTCACGCGCCGCATCGGCGCCGACCTTCAGGCCGACGGCGCTCGCTATACCGGCTCCTATGTCGGATCGACCCGGGGTCCGGCCAGGCTTTCCGGCTCACGCAACGGCGATACGCTCGACCTCCAGGTGACGTGGCCCGCACGGCAAGCAGCGCAACGCAGCGCCCGCATGCAGGTCGCGAGTCTTGGCGGTGGGCGCATGCGCCTCGTCACGTCCGAGGCCCATCCGACAACAGGCGCACAGGTCGTGACCGCCCAGATCGAATTCAGCCGGAAGTAGCTCCGCCGCCCGCCTTCAGTTCGCGGGATAAAGCGTGTCGATGATCATCCGCGCATCATAGCGGGCATCGAGCATGCCATAGGTCGTGCGCCACTGCCCCGCGAGCCGGGTTTCTATGAAGGCGTCTGCGATGCGGCCGGCGCCGAGCCTGCGCAATTCCGCTGCGGCAGCGGAGAGCGCCAGTTGTTCCGTCAATATCCGCGCCGAACCCTCGTCCGAGGCCGCGACCTGCATGGCGGCGCGCAGGACCCCCGTGGTTCCGACCCCGCTCTGGCCGCCGAGATCGCGCTCGATGCCGGCCAGCACCTCGTCGAACAGACCTGGCCCGCGCCCCAGCACGCGCAACACATCAAGGGCCATCACGTTTCCCGAGCCCTCCCAGATCGCATTCACCGGCGCCTCCCGATAATAGCGCGCGAGCGGCGCCTCCTCGACATAACCGTTGCCGCCGAGACACTCCATCGCCTCGTAAAGCAGCGGCGGCGCGATCTTGCAGACCCAGTATTTGACGACGGGTGTCATGGCGCGCGCGAATGCCGCCTCGCCCCGGTTGGACGCAGCTTCGTCGAAGGATCGCGCCAGCCGGAAGGACAGTGCCGTCGCCGCGGCGACGTCAAGCGCCATGTCGGCGAGCACACGCTGCATCAGCGGCTGCTCGATGAGTGCCTTGCCGAAGACGATCCGGTGGCGCGCGTGGTGGACAGCCTCGGCCAATCCAGCCCGCATGATGCCGGACGACGCAACGGCGCAGTCGAGCCGCGTCAGCGTCACCATATCCATGATCGTCTTCACGCCGGCGCCCGGATCGCCGACCATTTCGCCGATGGCGTTGTTGACCTCGACCTCCGAGGACGCGTTCGAGCGGTTGCCGAGCTTGTCCTTGAGACGCTGGAAATTGAGTCCATTGCCGTTGCCGTCGCCAAGAAGGCGCGGCACCAGGAAGCAGGAGAGGCCTTCGGGCGCCTGCGCCAGCATCAGGAAGGCATCGGACATCGGCGCCGACATGAACCATTTATGGCCCGTGAGACGATAGAAGCCGCCGCCGGCCCGTTCCGCCTTGGTCGTATTGGCACGCACGTCGGTGCCGCCCTGCTTCTCCGTCATGCCCATGCCGAGCGTGAGGCCGGTCTTTTCCACCGGCGGCTTCTGGCTCTGGTCGTATTTGCGCGTCGTCACCCGCGGCGCCCACTCACGGAAAAGCTTGGGGCTCGCCATGAGCGCCGCCAGCGAGGCGCTGGTCATGGTGATCGGGCACAGGTGCCCGCATTCGAGTTCCGCGGTCAGATAGAAGCGCGCCGCCCTCACCTGATGGCGCCGCCCTGTCTCTGCATCGCCATTCTCCCAGACGGAAGAATGCAGGCCTACCGTCACCGACCGACGCATCAGGGCATGATAGGCCGGATGGAATTCGACGAGATCGATGCGCCGCCCCTGGCGGTCATGCGTACGCAGCTTCGGTGTCTCGGCATTGGCCAGGCGGGCAAGGTCCTGCGCCTCCTGGCTCATCACGAAGCGGCCATGCGCGTCGAGGTCCTTGCGCACGGCCGGCGAAAAGCCTTCGGCCAGTTGCACCAGCAACGGGTCGCCGCGCCAGGCGTTGGAACCGGTCAGCGGCGGCGGCTGGTTCGTGACGTCGTGATTCACCCGGGCTCCTTCCGCTACCGCATCGGTCCGAAGATCGACAAAGATCTCGGGAGGCTCGATCCATGGCTGCAATTCTCAGATCATTCTTCGCGCACCCGAAGGGACCCGTAAAGGACTCTCTGAGATCGCGGCGCCGGCCGCGAATCCGGGCGCGCGCGGCGACTTATAGCGGAACCTCCCTCCAGCGCGAAGAAAATCCCGTTGGACAACGGACGTCGTATTCCGGCGCGGCTTGCAGGCTGGAGCCTGCAAGCCTATAGCAGCCGCTTGAGATGACAGACGCTTTGTCCCCGCCGCTACTTCCGCCCTTCCCGCATCGGCATCTGCTGGGCATCCGCGATCTTTCCCCCATCGACATCGAGCTTTTGCTCGACCGGGCTGATGCCGCGGTCGCGATCTCGCGCCAGCCGGAGAAGAAGACCTCGACCCTGCGCGGGCGCACACAGATCAACCTGTTCTACGAGGCCTCCACCCGCACCCAGTCGTCTTTCGAGCTGGCCGGCAAGCGGCTTGGTGCCGACGTGATGAACATGTCGGTGGCGAGTTCGTCCGTGAAGAAGGGCGAGACCCTGATCGACACCGCCATGACGCTCAACGCCATGCGGCCCGACATCCTTATCATCAGGCACCAGTCGGCAGGCGCCGCTGCCCTGCTCGCCCAGAAGGTCGGCTGCTCCGTGGTCAATGCCGGCGACGGCGCGCATGAGCATCCCACCCAGGCGTTGCTCGACGCGCTGACCATCCGCCGCGCCAAGGGCGCCATCACGCGCCTGACGGTGGCGATCTGCGGCGACATCCTGCATTCCAGGGTTGCGCGGTCGAACATCTTGCTGCTCAACGCGCTTGGCGCGCGGGTGCGTGTCGTCGCGCCGTCAACGCTGCTGCCCTCGGGCATCGCCCAGATGGGTGTCGAGGTCTCCCAGTCCATGGCCGAGGGCCTGAAGGGCGCCGACGTCGTCATGATGCTGCGCCTCCAGCGCGAGCGCATGGCGGGCGCCTTCGTGCCGTCGGTGCGCGAATATTTCCGCTACTGGGGTCTCGATGCCGAAAAGCTCAAGGCGGCCAAGGAAGACGCCCTGGTCATGCATCCCGGCCCGATGAACCGTGGCGTGGAAATCGCCTCGGAGATCGCAGACGGCCCACAGAGCGTCATCCAGGAACAGGTCGAGATGGGCGTCGCTGTGCGCATGGCCGTCATGGAAGCGCTGCTCGACCCGCGCCGCAACAAGGAAGCGGCATGATGATCACGGTCTTCCAGAACGCCCGAATCGTCGACCCTTCCCGAGGAATTGACGAGACCGGCAGCGTCATCGTCGAAGGAAAAAAGATCGTCGCGGCCGGCGCAGGGGCACATAACCAAGGCGTTCCGGATGGCGCCAATATCGTCGATTGTTCCGGCAAGACGATAATTCCCGGCCTTGTCGACGGCCGCGTCTTCATCGGCGAGCCGGGAGCCGAGCATCGCGAGACGATCGCCTCCGCCAGCCACGCGGCGGCGGCTGGCGGCGTCACGTCGATCGTCATGATGCCGGACACCGACCCGGTGATCGACGACATCGCACTTGTCGAGTTCGTGCTGCGCACCGCGCGCGACACGGCGGCGGTCAACGTCTTTCCGGCCGCGGCGATCACCAAGGCCCAGGAAGGGCGCGAGATGACCGAATTCGGCCTGCTGCGCCAGGCCGGTGCCGTCGCGTTCACGGACGGGCGCCACACGATCGCCAGCGCGTCGGTGATGCGCCGCGCACTGACCTACGCGCGCGATTTCGGCGCCGTGATCGCGCATGAGACGCAGGATGCAGACCTCGCCTCCTCCGG